>Ga0209100_1002490_pt1 | contig 11360 bp, 14 predicted proteins | sample lystaG_FD_185480 | JGI IMG/M metagenome (GOLD analysis project Ga0209100, IMG submission 185480) | Glacier valley bacterial and archeal communities from Borup Fiord, Nunavut, Canada, to study Microbial Dark Matter (Phase II) -... | ecosystem: Environmental > Aquatic > Freshwater > Ice > Glacier ...
ATATTGTTATGTGTCATATCACCGTTCCATGTATCCTAAACTATCATTAACTAAATATCCAACACAATCAACTAATCTAGTTTTAAGTTTAACATTATTTTCAAGTTTTATTTCAACAGATTCATTAGGAACAAACTTTGGTTCCGTAGTCATAATTGTTCTACCTGCTGCACTTTGTGGCAGTTCATCTTTTGCCCTATCGCGTTTGTATTCATTTTCAATATTTGGAATAACAAACATCTCCATAAAATTTTTAATAAATGTTGACTTACCTGTTCTTACAGGACCTACAACACCTAGATATATGTCACCACCTGTTCTAGCTTCAATGTCTTTGTATATATCTCTTCTCTCCATTTTAATACCTCCATAAAATACTTTAATACAATATATTATCCCAGTGCTTTTTTATGAATAGTTTAATTGATTTATTTGATATATTTAAAGAATAGATACTATTTATTTGAAATATTGTAACAAATCTGTTTTTGAAGTTATACAAATTGCACCATCTTTAATTAGGTAATTGGAAAAATATGTATCTTTATTATATATGTTACCAGGAATTACTAATATATCTTTACCTTGTTCTAATATTAAATCTACTATTATTGCAGCTTTCATATTGTAACTTGAATGAGGTATAAACAAACAGTCACATATTCCAGTAATATATTCGTAGTTAATAAATGTGTTTTCATTTAATTTATCAGATATAACTAATATATTTTCTCTATCTATTTTTTTTATATATGGTAAATAGGTAATATTGCTATATTCTGTAACACGATCAGTAACTATAGAAATATTGTTTTTATTCATGCATTCATAGAATTCATAGTATTCTACATTACCAGTAATGCTAAAATCTTTCGAACTATATATATATACTTTCTTGTTTTTTAGCAAAGAAATATTTCCACTAGCAAATATAACTAGTGGTGGATTAAAAGTACTAATTAATTGTTTGGGGTATAATTTAGAATGAATATTAATTACCTTGATATTCTTTAGGCACAAGCCTTGAAACAATTCTATAGCTTTACATTTTAATGCTGAATTAACTAAATTAGAAAAAATTTCGTAACTTATATGTATACAATTTAATCTTAACACCTTTAAAAAATTATCTTTGTTATTTGAAATCACATATATATCTTTGACATCCCTAAACACTTTAAGTAAGTTTATATATGTTAAGTAATCAAGTTTAACACATATACTAAGCCACACATATTCCATTATATCTCCTTCATATATTTTTTATATAATTATATACTAGATTAAACTTATAATCAAATATATAATCTAAAATTTAAACACTAATTTTAGGGATAGATATAATATTCTTAAAACTATTTAATGCAAATAAAAATGAGTCCAGTATAATACAGGACTCATTTCTATTGTAACTATTAACAATATGTTTTCACTTTATTTATCCATGGATTTATTATTTCTTCTTTTATATTAAGATTACCTTTGCCGACTCCTATATCTATACCAGGTTTCAGCTCACCATGATAATCACTTCCACCACTTATATATAACTTGTTTTCTTTTGCATACTTCAATATCGTATTTGTTTGCTCATCAGTAAAATAACAATAGTGACATTCTACACCATCTAGTTTTATTTCTTTTCTTAATCTATTTAAAAATTCTATATCGTTTCCAATTCCATATTGATATAAATGTGCTAAGAAACATACACCATTACTTTTTTTAATTAATTTTGAAACCTCTTTTAAATCAGGAAAAAAATTATCTTCACTTAAATATAATTTATTCTTAGGATTAGCTAATCCTTTTCTAGCAAAGTTATTAAAACTTTTGAATAATTCATTATCTATTATATTAAAATTTTCTTTATACTTTAATAAATCATTGTATATTATCCTTTTTGCTAATCCTCTTTTAATAATATCTAATTTTAAATCCTTACTATTTTTAAGTCCTAAATCTTTACATATACCTAATAATTTATTAAATAGATAATTTTCTCTTTCTATTAATTTTTCTTTGGTATATGTTTTTTTATGAAAATCATTAATTACTGTTGTATTAACACCATACGCTAATATTTCTATTATATTGTTCTCAAAAGATGTAGTTATTTCAACTCCAGGTATTATTTGACCACTAAAATATTTTTTAACATCTATACTATTCAAATCATTATATGAATAACAATTGTCATGATCAGTTATAGATATGTAACTTAACTTTTTTTCTTCACACATTTTTAGTATTTCTATAGTTGTCTTATCTCCATCTGAATTTAATGTGTGCATATGTAAATCTATCATTATATCCCTTATCTTTCTATATACTTGCAATAATTATATATTATATTTTACTCTTTAATACATTCATATAATTGCTTGATATATCGTATTTAATTTTCAATTCGTTTATTTTTTTATACAGAATATCTTTATACTCAGTACCTGCACTTCCTTTTTTATATAATTCTTTTAATTTATTATATATTGAGATATCATAATCATTTATAAAATCCATAAAATATGGTTTTGTTTTACCTATTAAATATAAAGTTCCTGGTAATACATAGTGTACTCCTATTTCAGATGATAGCATATATATCATCTCTAAATTCTCATAAGAATCTGTTAAATAAGGGATAATTGGCATAATATGTACACCTAAACTAGCATTTGTATATTTAAATTTTTTTAAGGTTTCAAATCTATCTAACGAAGGTGATGTATTCGGTTCTAACTTTTTCCTTATACTTTCATCCATAATAGTTATTGTAAATGCAATATTCACATATGTGATTTTAGATAGTTCATTTATTAAATCTATATCTCTTAAAACTAAATCTGATTTTGTTGAAATAATAATAGGTGTTTTATACTTTATCATTAATTTCAGCACTTCAGGCATTATTTTTAGTTCTTTTTCTATTGGTTGATATGAATCTGTTACTCCACCAATATTAACAATTTCTCTTTTCCATTCAGGGGAACTTAACTCTTTTTCTAATTCTTCTAAAATATTTTTTTTATAATAGACCTTATCAAAAAACAATCCATTATTTAAATAATCGTGGGAACTTATAGCATAACAGTATTTACATCCATGCTCACATCCACGATATATATTTAAATCCCAACCATATGGTATTTTTCTTTTTAATTTATTCAATGCACTTTTATTTTCTATTTCTATATATTCCATAAAATTTTCTCCTGTTTTACAAGTTTATATTATCTTTTATTAATTTAATTATATACTAATAGTTTTATATATTCAAGGTTTAAACACAAATATATTTAAATTTATTCACAAAAACAAAGCAATATATTATATAATTTTATACATTATTTGTAATTTTTTCTTGTTTTTTAATTTTGTATATGTTATAATTTTTTAAATAAAGAGGAGATTTTATGAATAAGAAAATATTGATATTTTTACTAATTATTGTTATAATAATAATTGCTATATGCATATATATCAATTACATGATATATACACCAATTAAGTTTCAAAATGATTATAGATATTTCATTGACAAATCCTATAATGTAAAAATTGAGATTCTTTCTAGTAAATTAAATTCTGCAACAGGTGAGTTTAATTATACAATTATTGACACTATTAATGATTCTAATACAATAAATCAATTTTTTAGTTTAGTTAATAACACTAAAATAAAAAAGGTTATTAGAACAGAAGCAACGTTAGGAGCTAATTACTTTATAAAATTAGTTGACACTAATAATAATCAAGAATTGAAATTGAATATAAATTCTAGTAGTTTATTTATAAACGATAAAGAATACTCTACAAATTTAAACTTATATTCATTGCTTTATGATAACATATTTCATAAAACTTATTCAAATCCATAGTAATAATATCAAATTAAATATAAGAGAGGTATTACACCTCTCTTATATTTTTAGAAAAATAATTCAAATATGTACATTCATAGTATTCAATACTCTATTTGTATTTAACTTTTCAATTATTTTTGCAAATAAAAAGAGTCACTTATATATAATAAGTGACTTTAGTTTATATTTTTTAATATTGTCTCGCTGTATACACCATGTGTTTAGAATCTTTTCCACAGATTGCACATTTAGTATCTAACTGTTCTTCTTCAAATGGAATACATCTAATTGTTGATGCTGTAAGTTCTTTTATTTTGTCTTCGCATTCTACATCACCACACCACATCATCTTAACAAAGCCTTGTTTTGTTTTGAATATATCTAAATATTCTTCTAAACTTCTAGCTTCAAAAGTATGATTTTCAGTGTTTTCTTTAGCCATTTTAAACATGTTATCTTGTATGTCTACTAATAGTTTTTCTATATGCTCTTCTAAGTTGTCTAAACTAATAGTTTGTTTTTCTAGAGTATCTCTTCTAAATATAATACATTGATTATTTTCTATATCTTTAGGCCCAATTTCTATTCTAACTGGTACTCCACGTAATTCCCAATGATTAAATTTATAGCCTGGAGAATATTCTTCTCTATCATCTAATTCAACACTATATTTCTTTGAAAGTATAGTCTTAAGTTCTGCAACTTTTTCTAAAACTCCTGCTTTATGTTGAGCTATTGGAACAATAACTACTTGTATTGGTGCTATATTTGGTGGTAGTTTAAGACCTCTATCATCACCATGAGTCATAATAATTCCACCAATAACTCTAGTTGACATTCCCCAAGATGTTTGGTATGCATATTCTTCTTTTCCTGCTTTATTTTGGAATTTTATATCAAATGCTTTAGAAAAATGTGTTCCAAGATAATGAGAAGTCCCTGATTGAAGTGCTTTACCATCATGCATTAAAGCTTCTATTGTATATGTACTATCTGCTCCAGCAAATCTTTCTTTTGCAGATTTTACTCCTTTAATTACAGGCATAGCCAAATATTGTTCACAGAAATCTGCATATACTTTATGCATTCTTAATGTTTCTTCTAATCCCTCTTCAGGAGTAGAATGTAAAGTGTGTCCTTCTTGCCATAAAAATTCAGATGTTCTTAAAAAAGGTCTAGTTGTTTTTTCCCATCTTACTACATTAGCCCATTGATTTATAAGTAATGGTAAATCTCTATGAGATTTTATCCACTTAGCATACATTGTGCATATTATAGTTTCTGAAGTAGGTCGTATACATAGTCTTTCTTGTAATTTATTTTCTCCACCATGAGTTACCCATGCAACTTCTGGCGCAAATCCAGCTACGTGTTCTTTTTCTTTATTAAGTAAAGATTCTGGTATAAGTAATGGAAAGTATGCATTTTTATGACCAGTTTCTTTGAATTTTTGATCTAATACTTTTTGTATATTCTCCCATAAAGCATAACCATATGGCCTTATTACCATGAATCCTTTAACAGGAGCATAATCTACAAGTTCTGATTTTAGTATAACATCTGTATACCAATCAGTAAAGTTATCATCCATTTTTGTTAATTCTTTTACAAAATTTTTATCATCCATAATTTGATTCCTTCTTTCATTTTAAACGTTATCTAAACTAATATTTCCTATTTTTCCGTTTCTGAAATCATCTAAGAATATTTTTGAAGCTTTTTCAAGATCAACTTCTCCACCTGAAACTAAACATCCTCTTTTTCTTCCAATAATTTCAATAACTTCATGAGCTTCTTTAATTAGGTCATCATCTTCTAATTTGTATTTTAATTTTAGAAGTTGTTTATATTTTTCGTTTTTTACTAAGATTTTTACACCCTCAGCAGATAGTTCTTCTAAATCTAGTATCTCTTGTTTTATATTTCCAGTAAGAGCAAGTTTTAGTCCTGCATTACCATCTTCTAATCTAGGCCATAAAAGTCCTGGAGTATCAAGTAATTCTATATTGTCGCCAACTCTTATCCATTGTTTTTTAATAGTTACGCCAGGTTTATTACCAACATTTGCTGAACTTTTATTAGAAATTTTATTTATAATCGTAGATTTACCCACATTGGGAATTCCAACAATTAACGCCCTAAATATGGGCTTTATTGCTATACTTTTATTAGCATATTTAACATCGTATATTTTCTTTCCAACGATCTTTATTGTATCTAATAATTTAGAAATGTTATCTCCAGATTGAGCATTTGTTAAAACAACATATATACCCTTTTCTTCAAAATATTTTTTCCATTTACTAACTTCCATTTTATCTGCAATATCATACTTGTTTAAAACTACTATTTTCTCTTTACCTTCTGACATTTCATCAATTATGTAATTTTGGCTTGATTTAGGAATTCTTGCATCTAAAACTTCTACAACAATATCTATTAATTTTAGATCTTCTCTTATAGATTTAGCGGCCGTAACCATATGTCCAGGATACCAATTTATATTCATATTATTATATCTCCTTTAACTAATTAATATATGTCTAAACACCCTATATAGAATATAAGGTGCTTAATATATATTAATTATTTCATTTTTACTTCTTTTAATTTAGCTGATTTACCAACTCTATCTCTTAGATAATAAAGTTTTGCTCTTCTTGCTTTACCCATTCTAGTAACTTCAATCTTTTCAATTTTTGGTGAGTTAACAGCAAATGTTCTTTCAACACCAACACTGTTAGATATTTTTCTTACTGTGAAAGTTTCATTTAAACCTGAGTTTTGTCTTTTTATAACAGTACCTTCAAATATTTGAATTCTCTCTTTTGTTCCTTCAGTTATTTTTACGTATACTTTTACTGTAGCACCAACTTCAAATTTATCTACGTTTTCTTTCATGTATTCTTGTTCTATAGCTCTTATTATGTCCATTTTAATTTCCCCTCCTTTTATGTTTAGTTTTTCTTTATTTAAATTTTACTTAAGTAAATCTGGTCTATTTTTTAAAGTTAGCTCTAAAGACTTGTTATTTCTATATTCAGTTATATTTTTATGATGACCTGAACGTAACACCTCTGGAACTTCTCTACCTCTAAATACACTAGGTTTAGTATATTGAGGGTATTCTAAAAGTTTATTAGTATGAGATTCATCTATTAATGATCCTTCAGTTATGATTCCTGGTACTAATCTTGTAATGGAGTCAATAAATACCATTGCTGCTATTTCTCCTCCTGTTAGTACGTAATCACCAATTGAAATTTCTTTAATATTATACTCTTCTAATACTCTTTCATCAATTCCTTCATAATGTCCACATATTAAGATATATGTTTTGTTATTGCAACTTTCAGAATAAGATTTACACATTTCATAATTTAGTAAACTGCCTCTAGGAGACATATATATTATTTCATATTCTTTTGTTTTTATCAAAGTTAATGCATAATCAATAGCTTTTGCTACTGGCTGAGCCGATATAACCATACCATTTCCACCTCCATAAGGAGTATCATCAACTTTTTTATTTTTAAACTCAGAAAAATCCCTAATATCTATTAATTCTACAGATAATTTACCAGTTTCTATACTACGCTTTATTATACTATTATTTAGAAAAGATGTAAACATATCATTAAATAATGATAAAACTACAAATTTAATCATTTAAATTAGTCCTTCCATTATTTTTACATATATCTTCTTTTCTTCTAAACTAATTTTTAGTACAACATCTTTTATAGCAGGTAGATAAACAGTTTGACTATCTGTTTTAACTTCATATACGTCACTAGCTCCTGAATTAAATACATCAGCTAATTTTCCAAAATATGTAGCATTAGATAAATCACTTGCATCATCTACAGTATAAACATCTAGATTAATTAAATCTTCGATATAATAAGTGTCTTCTTCTTTAATCTTTGCCTTTTTCATGTAAATATACTTTTGCATAAGGATTTGTGTTTGTTCAATAGTATCAATACCTGCTAATTTAAAAACTATCATATTTTTCATAATCTTAGAATCTTTAACCACATATTCTAATTTAAAATCAGAATCAAGGTATATTTTTTTAAGACTAGCAATATTTTCTATATTATCAGTGTAAGGATATATTTTTACTTCACCTTTTAAACCATGCGTATTTACAATTTGGCCAATTTTTATAACATCCATATCTTACGCTTCTTCAACATCAACTGAAACTTTAACTGAATCTTTCATAGCATATGCATATATAATTTCACGTATTGAACGTATTATTCTACCTTCTTTACCAATTATTCTACCCATGTCTTCTTTTGCTACTTTTAATTTTAAAACTTTTCTGTTTTCAACTTCTAGTTCATTGATTACAACTTCATCAGCTTTACTTACAAGGTTTTTAACAATGTATTCTAATAATTCTTTATACATACTATCTACTCCTTAAAACTTAAATTTCAATTCCTGATTTCTTGATTATTGCTCTAGCAGTGTCTGTAGGTTTTGCGCCTTTTTTTAACCACTCTAAAACTTTTTCTTTGTCTACTTCAATTAATGCTGGTTCAACCATCGGGTTATATACCCCCACTTTAGCTAGGAATCTTCCACCAGTTGGAAATCTTGAATCAGCAACAACAAGAGTATAGAAAGGAGCTTTTTTTGCACCATCTCTTCTTAATCTTATTTTTACCATCTAATATTCACCTCCTTCAAAATGCATATAAATTATTTTATCTATTTAAACTTTAGGCATTTTCATGTTTCCAAATGGATTTTTACCATTTGACATAGATTTCATCATCTTTTGCATTTCTACAAATTGATTCATAAATCTATTTATATCTTCAACTTTGTTTCCACTACCTTTAGCGATTCTTTTTCTTCTTGAACCATCTAAAATTTTAGGATTAAGTCTTTCTCTTTTCGTCATTGATGTAATAATAGCATCTATTCTAAGTAATTTTTTTTCATCTATATCAGCATCTTTTAATTCCTTTGGTACTCCTGGTAACATTGCAATTATTGATTTAAAAGAACCCATTTTTCTTATTTTCTTCATTTGATCTAGATAATCATCAAGTGTAAATTCATTTTTTCTTATTTTCTTTTCTAAATCTATTGCTTCATTTTCATCAAATGCTTCTTCAGCTTTATCTATAATTGAAAGCATATCACCCATACCAAGTATTCTTGAAGCTATTCTATCTGGATGAAATTCTTCTAAATCACTTAATTTTTCACCAACTGATGCAAACTTAATAGGTTTTTTAGTTATACTTTTAACTGAAAGTGCTGCTCCACCACGTGAATCAGAATCAAGTTTTGACATTGTAATAGAATCAATACCAACTATTTCATTGAATTTTTCAGCAACATTAACAGCTTCTTGACCAGTCATACTATCTACTACAAGCATTATTTCATGAGGTTTAACAGATTTTTTCAAATCTACTAACTCATTCATTAATAACTCATCTATTTGTAATCTACCGGCTGTATCTACTATAACTACATCACATAGTTTTGATCTAGCTTGTTTCATACCATTTAAAGCAATTTCTACAACATTTTTGTTATCAACTTCACTATATACAGGTACGCTTAAACTAGCTCCTAATGTTTCTAATTGTTTAATAGCTGCTGGTCTATTTACATCACATGCTATCATAAGTGGTTTTTTACCTTGTTTTCTTAAATAATTACTTAATTTTCCACAAAATGTAGTTTTACCACTACCTTGCAATCCAATAACCATTATAACTGTTGGTGGATTAGATGATATATTTAATTTTGATGTTCCGTCACCTAATAAACTTGTTAATTCATCTTTAACTATTTTAACTACTTGCTGCCCTGGTGTTAAACTTTGCATAACATCACTGCCAAGAGCTTTTGCTGATATATTATTTATAAATTCTTTAACAACTTTATAATTTACATCTGCTTCTAATAAAGCAAGTTTAACTTCTCTAAGCATTTCATTTAATTCTTTTTCACTTATTCTTGTTTGTCCTTTTAGTTTTTTAACTATATTTTGCAATTTATCTGAAAGACTGTTAAACATATCATATCTCCTCTATTTTAATTTGTTTAATATTTTCATTATATCTTTTTTGTTTATATTTTCTTTATTGCATATTTCATATAGATTATTAATGTTTTTTTTATATTCATTCATTCTAACAATTTTTTCAAAATTTAGTAATAACTTTTTACTTACTTCTAAACTATATCTAACAGCCTGAAAAGTTATTTTAGTGTTTTCAGCAATTTCTCTAAGTGATAAATCACTTAAATAATATAACTCAAAAGTTTTTTTCTGCTTCTCAGTAAGTAGTTTTCCATATATATCGTATAATTCAACTAATTCAATGTTATCGTTCAATATAATCCCCTCAATGTGTGTAAAAGTTTTTTACTTTACACATATTATACACTACAAATCATGTGTTGTCAATACTTTTACTAATATTTAGTTTGTTTTTAATATATTATATTTTATTTTAACACATCTATTTTATTAAAATATAGTCACAACATTTTATATTATTGGCAGGTATTGACATTTGCCCATTCCTAGTTTATAATATACTTGAATAAAATAATATGCGTAATTAAAATTTTAATTACGAAAGGAGCAATAAAACATGAGTACAAAAATTGTTGTAGGAACGCAGTGGGGTGATGAAGGAAAAGGCCGGGTAACACATGTACTGGCTAAGCATGCAGAAGCTGTAATACGTTGCACTGGAGGTAATAATGCAGGACATACAATTGTTGCAAATGGTCAAAAATTTGCAATGCATTTATTACCGTCTGCAATTATTAGAAGTGAGGTAAAATGCATAATTGGTAATGGTGTTGTAATAGATCCACAAGTACTTATTAAAGAAATTAATGAGATCAATGCTAGAGGATTTAGTACAGATAATCTGTTTATTAGTGACAGAGCACATGTGATTCTTCCACATCACAAAACCTTGGATAATCTTCAAGAACAATTAAAAGGTAATAAGAAAATTGGAACAACAGGCAGAGGAATTGGACCAGCATATGCTGAAAAATGTTCAAGAACTGGTATTAGAATATGTGATTTGTTTAATGAAAGTTTTTTCACTCAGCAACTTACAGAAAGTGCTAAAATCCATGACCCTCTTTTTATTACTCACGATATTCCAAGCATTGATGTTGAAGCTGTATGGATTGAATACTCTGAATATGCGGATTTTCTTAAAAAATATGTTTGTGATGCGTCATCACTGATTCATGACATTATGCGAAATGACGGAAACATTGTTTTAGAAGGTGCTCAAGCTATGTATTTGGATTTAGATCATGGGACATATCCTTATGTTACATCGTCAAATCCAGTAGCAAGTGGAGCGTGCACAGGAAGCGGAATTGGACCAACTTTTATTACTGATGTTATTGGTATCTTAAAAGGATATACTTCAAGAGTTGGTGAAGGCCCGTTTCCAACAGAGCAAAATAACGAAATTGGTG
>Ga0209100_1002495_pt1 | contig 11356 bp, 9 predicted proteins | sample lystaG_FD_185480 | JGI IMG/M metagenome (GOLD analysis project Ga0209100, IMG submission 185480) | Glacier valley bacterial and archeal communities from Borup Fiord, Nunavut, Canada, to study Microbial Dark Matter (Phase II) -... | ecosystem: Environmental > Aquatic > Freshwater > Ice > Glacier ...
GGATTCACTAGAGCCGCCGCCAACAGGTCGCGAATTAGCGCCAGCTAATGCAGATGAACCGTGTGCGTGGGCTTCAACAGAGAAACCCTGGGCACTACCCAAAATCCGCCCACTGTCTACTCCACGCCCATCATCCCAACCCCGAATGAACTCAGCCCGAATATCAGGTAAGACGATGTACGTTCCAGTGATACTGCGCCCACTGCCGTCGGTGTTGTTGCAGCGGTAACCAAACGGCGCCGTTGGGTTGCTTGCATCCCCGCAATAAGAGGCGGCTGCCAAAAGTCCGTATGTCGCTACGGCTACAGCAGCACCATTTGCCTTTAGGAAACCTGCAGGTGCGTAATTAAAGGGGAAATGGGTGATAGCGCCGACAGGCGTTAGCCCGGGCCCCAGCAATCCCGTCAAACCAGTGATGTCAGAGTTGGTTCCTTTGGCGGCATAGAAGCCGTCGAGATATGTTTTCAGCGTAGCCTTAAGGCCTAGCCACGTAAGCTTTTTAAGCGTAAAGGTAGCCGCGCTGTCTGCCAGCGGCAGTTCGTCGGCATCGACGGGGGCAGATTTGCTGGTAGCGGCGTGGGTGGCGGGCGCTACCGGGGCCGTGGCGGTGGCGGCGCTAGTAGCGGCGTCTGAAGCACTCGCGGCAGCTTCCCCCGCTTTGGCGGTAGCGATGCCAGCCTGAGTTGTGGCTGTTGATGCACTACCTGTAGCTGATGCTCGGTCTAGTCCGGTTTGCACCCGGTCAGCCGCCGTAGCAGCCGCGTCGGCAGCGGTTAACCCGGCTTTGGTAGTGGCAATCCCGGCCTGCGTTGTTGCGGTGCTGGCGGCGCCACTAGCGGTCGCCTGCTTGGTGGTAACGTCTGCAGCAAGCGCATTGGCCTCGCCAGCAAAGGCCGGAAGCTGCAAGCCGAAGAACGCATCAACGTCGGCCTTGAAGGTTAGGCTGGTTCGGTCCAGCGCGGGGATGGGGCTGATGGTCATTTAGATTAATCCTTCCAGGGAGAGAGAACAGAGATGGGTCTGGCTGTATGCCACGTCAATTGAAAAGTCTTTGTAGAAGCCGTAAACAATCAAAGGTTCGTAACCCGGGGCTTCGGTCCCTATGTAAACGCAGGGGGTAGAGCGCAGGGCGGACAGCGCTCGAAACACCCGGTTGAAGTCTGCTTTTTCAGTAACTACTTGCAGGTCAGCCCGTTTGCTAAAAGACCGCTGCTGAATTGAGTAGTTACCGAGCGCATCAACAGACTTCTTGCTGTAGTCGATGATGCCAACGGTGGCCCCGTACTGGGCTTGGCCCACCGCCACTACCGAGCCGAAATGACAAACCCCGCACTGCACTGTGGCGATGGTGCTGGTAGCGCTCAGCGTTACGGTAAGTTCGTTGCTGACAAAGTGAATCGGAAGGTCGGTCAGCACCACATCGCCAAGCTGGGCGTACTCTGCATAGAACCAGTCATAGAGGCTATTTACTTCCGTTCCATCTAGCACCACGGTTTTGCTGTAGATAACAGAACCGCCTGGCGCATCTCGCATCACGATACTGACGGACCCACCCACCAGCTCGAGCAAGGCGATGCCGCCTACCGCACCGGGTCGCATGACGACCGTCAGCCCACCGACTGCCGAGGTGATAGTGCCTACCGCGCTGTCAAACATGCGCCATCGATTAGACGGGCTGTAGTTGAACCAATAGAGCGGGCTGGCGTCAGGTGTTTTTCCAAGGCTTGGCTCTGCAACGCATTCCCAAATGCGTCCAAGGTAGCTCACCCGCGCGTTCAGGGCGTAGCTGGTGCCGGCTACATAGTTCGGGTACTCGTCCACCGCCGTGGTGGAGGTCAGTGCCGCAGGGGTTAAGCCGTTGGGCTTGATGATGCTGAGTGTCATGCGGTGACCCGGGTTGCCAGTGCATCGCCATCGGGCATCGCCCGATCCAGCAGCCGTGCCGTTTTGTTGGTATGGCTGGCGATGGCTTGCAGTTCCGCCCGCATGGCCGCGTTGTCCCGCCGCAAGAAACGAAGTTCTGACACTATGTCGGCATTGCCTCCACCGCCTGACCCGCCACCCGAAAACATGCCGCGTGTCTGGCTGGCGTTGAAGATCTGACTGGGTCCGGTGTTCTCCATCTCGGGTCCGTTTTCGCCCACCAGACGCCATCCGCCCGTGTGGATACCACCCGCCGCAAAGGCCGGTACGGCCTGCCCGGTCAACGCGGCGATCACGGCGTGCAGCCCGGCAGCGGTCTTGTCGCTACCGGCGCGTACCGCATCGCTGATGATTCTCTCGGCTGACTGGCTGGAGGCATCCAGCGCCGCCAGGGTGGCATCAATGCTGCCCAGCATGCCCAGGCTGTCCTGCTGGTAATTACCCAGCGACAGCACGCCGTTGTCCACATTGGCCGCCACCGCCTCTGCCTGCGCCAGGTATGAGGCGATCAGGTTGTCACGCCCGGTGGCCTTCAAGGCCTCGATCATCGGGTTGATGAGCGCGTTGATCTTGTCGCCGTAGCCGGCCAGCGTCTCGCCGGTCGTCACTTTTGACAGGGTGTAAGACGTTGAGAACTGACCGGCCAAGTCCTGGAACTTTTGCTCGTCGGTTTTTTGACTGAAGGTATAGGCGCTGATGGTGCTGCGGATACCGGCTGCGCTGGTTTCCATCAGGCTGGCCAGCTTGCTTTGCGCCTCGTAATACTTGACAGTTTCTTCGCGCAGTTTGGTCAGCTTTCCTACTGACTTGCTGGCATCAATCGTGAAGTTTTGCAGCGCTGATGCGTAGTCGATGATTGAATTTTTAGCTGACAGCTGTGCAGCAGATTGAACTACTTCCGCCGCCGATTGGAGAGCTAAATTTGCTGCTAAAACTGCGGCGGAACGCGCGTACTCAGCATTGGCAGCGGGCGCCGTGGCGGCTAATGCCGAATCTCGACCGCGCGTATCGACCATGAACCCCGCCGCGTTGTTTAGCAGGTCGAGGATGTCGGTTCGAGAGGGGTCGGCTTGGCGCATGGCCAACGCTTTTTCGTAAGCGGCGTCCGCAGCTGAAATACGCGAGGCGGCGGCCGATGCCGAAGACAAATTTACCTGTGCATTTTCGAACAGGGCACGCGCTGTTCGGGTTTTATCAAGGGACTGCGCGGCATTAGCGTCCGCATTAACCAACGCCAAATTGGCCGATTGCACCCCAGTGTTGCTGGGAAGAACTGTATTGATTCCCGCAATTCCGTACTCAATCTGCGTCTTGCTCATCACCGTCGGATTGATGATGCTCAGGGCCGCATCACGCACTGCAATGCGCTCGGTGTTGATGTCGCCGATGATGCCCTGGATGCGGCTGGCCAGGTTCTCAAACACAAGCCCGATGGTGGCGACAAAGGTTTCCGTATTGACGTCCACCAGTGCTTCACCGAGACCCACAAAGTTGATGCGGGTTTTATCAGCGTTGTCTTTCAGGGCAATGACCTGGCTGTTCAGCAGCTTTGCTGACAGTTGCGACTGACTCAGATTTGTGCCGAGGACATAAGAGCCGTCGCTGAATCCTATGACAGAACTGGTTGAGTCTCCCATGATGCTGTTGATATAGCTCATTTCCCCGGACAGCACAGTTGCAGCGCCCGTGAAGTCGCTGACTTTCAGCGCGGCAGTATCCAGGGCGGGGACCAGTTGCCAGCCACCAACAACTGCCTTCATCAAGCTGACGGCGGTCTCACCGGCCAGCTTGACAATGATATCAGCCGTCGCTGCAAACTCAGGCGCAATCGCCAGCAACACGGCATAGGCGCGACGGCCTGATTCGGTATTGAGGTCAAGCGTCCCCGCTAATGCCCTCAGTTCATCTTTGGTCGATGGCATGGCCAGGTTCACCATCGACAGCGCTGCCGCCATATCACTTTGGCTGCGGGCGGCGCGTTCACCCTCGGTGTAGTAAGTCTCGTAAAAAGTTTTGCTGGCAGCGGTCAGGTTACTCAACCCGCCAAAGGCATCGGCCAACTTGCTGGCCGCATCACCACCGGCCAGGCTCACCTGGAATAAGCGCTGTTGCAGCAGGGACAACCAAGCGTTGGAAGTGGTGAGGCTGGTGGACAGGCGGCTCAGCGTCACATTGGCGGCTTCTCCTGATTTAGCCAGGGCGGCCAAGCCGGGAGCCACGGCAGTCGCCATATCGTCCGCCATGCCCATGAACATGGCCGTCATTTGTTCCGCTGTTGTGCCGGCTGCCAGGTCAATGCTCTTGCTGTAGGTCAGGATGGTATCAACCGACAAGCCGAGCGAGGCGGCGACTTGCGCTACGGCAACTTTGGTCCCAATAAAGGATTGGGTCATCGAATCGGCCACGCCAGCAGCCAGCGCAGAGGTTTCCGTCCAGTCCTTGTCACTGCGAAACCAGCCGCCGGATTGGTGCATGTTGGCATAGTTGTTACCCGCAAAGCCGGACTGGCTGAAGGTGCCGCGCATACCGCTGGATTGCACCTCGGTATTGCCCATGCCGAACATGCGGTTGACCAGGCCGCCGATGGCGCCGCCCAGGGCTGCGCCCACCGCGGTACCAATGACCGGGACGATTGATCCGACCGCTGCGCCGATGGCCGTGCCGGCGATGACGGTGCCGCTACTTCCGTATTCTCCGGAAATTACGGTTCCAATAGCCAAGCCTGCGGCAGCACCGGCAGCCACACCGACGGCAGAGCCGATGCTGGTGGCCCAGCCGGCGCCGCTGGCTGATGTGCCATACGCACCGTTCGCCGCCAGCATGCCGTCAAGGCCGGTGCCAGCTACATTGGCAGACGATACGCTGAGGAAATTGGTAACCCCTGCGCTGAGTCCTGTGAACCCGGTCGTGATCGTGTCGTAGACGCTCTTGATCGACTGCAGGACGCTCAAGCTGTTGCCTGCGCCCCCCTGACCCGCACTGGCCGAACCCGCCAGCCCAAGCGCGCCACCGCCAACGCCGATCAGGCTCGCCACCAGCCGCATCACGAACGGCTGGGCGAACATCTTGTAAATCTGGTCAGCCACGCTGGTTTTGAAGGTGGTGGCCAGCGACTTAGTGAATGACCCCCAGGCGCTTGACCCGTTGTTCACCATATCGGCAAAGCCGGTGCGGAAAATGTCATCGTATTTTTCGACAGACTTTTTCCATTCGTCAACAGAAACTTTAGATTGCAAACCAGCGCTGGCGCGGGCAGCGGCTTCGGTCGCACGCAACGTTTCATCGGCTTTCCATTTATCGAACTCATCGCCTTGCCCTTGCACGGCGTTAATCGCCTTAAGCTGCTTTTTCAGGTCGAGTTCAACCCGGTACTGGCCCAGTGCAATTTCTCGGGCCTGAGCGGTTGATCCAGCCAGGCTCAGCTCGAGCTGAGTGAGCGCGTTTTGATCGTCAATCGCTGTCCCATAGTCAGTGATGGCTTGGGTTTCTTTTTTCCGGGCGTCATAAGATTTTTGCGTGTACTCCGTCATGACCTTGGAATACTCAGCACGGACCTTGGCATCGGCCTTGAGCATTTCATCATCAAAGGCAGTGGTAATGCCCAGTTCATCTTGTCTGAGCTTGGTCAACTCACTGTCATATTTGGCGATGGCCGCGATTTTGTCTTTTTGTAGCAGGGTGGACTTTTGCACTGATGCAATTTCAAGCTGCACAAGCGTTTGCATTCCGGTGTTGGAAACGAGAGCCATGTCACGCTTTTGCGTGTAATACGACTCATCGGAGATCAGGCCGGCGGCGTGTTGGGCAGAGAGCCCCGCCTGTGTCCTTTTCTCACCACCGGAGACGACAGTTTGAAGTTGCTCGTAATAGTTAGTTTGCCCGGCTAGAAGGGATTTAGCCTGGGCTTGCGCCTCGCCCATGCCCTTTTCGCGCAACTGCTTCAGGTCGCCTTGCAGCTTGACGGCAATGGCCTTTTTGGCTTCTGCCACTTCATTTTCTTTGGCGGTGGCCACTTCGGGACTCACATTGGTATTGAGCTTCACCTTGGCCAGCTCGGACACCAAGGCGGCGGTTTCCTCTTTGGCCTTGGCGGTGAGCGAGGTGACGGTTTTTTCTTTGCCTAAAAGATCGTCGAGCGCCTTCGTTGCGGTTGCGCCGTTGATCTGTACCTCGGTACCGGTTTTGCTGACAATAGCTGCGGCCGTAGCACTGCTTGCCTCCAGCGCTGTAACCTGACCATTGATGGCATCCATCTGGGTCTTCATGCCTATTTGGTAATCAGACTTCAAAAGGTAAGACAGCACGCCAGGGTTCTTTTGGTCGATCAGTAACTCATCACGCTTGTCCTTGAGTTGGCTTACTGCCTGGTCAATTGCGCTGGTATCTCGGCTCTCTGACTTTTTACCCTGTGCACTGTTGGCATCGACCCGATCTTTAGACAAGCCTGTTTTAGCGGCTTTATCAGCCTCACTGTTCATGGCCATAAGCACACCGACCAGCACCGATACGGCAGCAATGGCAATCCCCACTGGACCGCCCAACGCGCCAATGACAGAACCCATGGCGGTACCCGATACAGATGCCGCCCTTTGGGCCGCACCCAGTTGGTTGGTCGCCAATGCGGCGCCCTCGGTGGCCAGCGTTTGCGCAGCGGTGGCGGCCGCGATGGCGGCATGCACCCCCGTTTGCTGCTGACCCAGCAAAGTCATCTCAGCCATCAGGACTGATTGCCGTGCTTGTGCCACCGACAGGGTATTGGTCGCCTCTGCCGCTATCGCCAGGGAAAAGCTCTGCGCCCCTGCCGCCTGGGCCGCTGCCAGTTGGGCCTGCGCCTGCGCAATGGTGCTGCGGGTAGAGGCCATCTTGGCCACCACCTCGGAGCGCGACAACTCAAGCGCGGCGACACTGACATTTAAAAATGCAATTCTTCCGGCCGTCTCTGCCACCGTGGCCTCAGCAGAGGCCTGTTTAGCCGCCAGCTCAGCCAGGTACGCTGCTATTTTTTGGCGAGCCGTCAGGGTCACCTCGGTGTTGGCCACAGCCTCGGCCGCCGCCTGCATCGCGACCAGGCGCGAGGCGGCAGACGCCTGCAGCATGGCCTCGGTAGAGGCAACCCATCCCGCAACCATCGTCCCCATCTTGAGACCGCCGTAAACCTGTACGACCGTCACAATCGCTTCACTGTGCGCAATGGCAAACTGGGTCGCTGTACCCAACGCACCGGCGATCAGTTGGATGGAGCCGGTCAGCTTCGAGAGCTGGGCCACATTGGTCTCATTGCCCAGCGCATCGGTAATCCCTTTGGCCTGTTCTTTCAGGGTACCTGCCAACGGCGCAAAGACGGTGGCGGCAGACTTGACCAGCTGCTCCTGCATTTGCTCCATCACCCCGGTAAAGGTTTGGGCGTAGGCCGGGCCCGCTTCAGCAAAGCCCTTCATTTTTCCCATCAGGAAGCTAAACAAGCCCTCGCTGCTGGCCTTCGCCTTGGCAATGTCACTGTCCTTCAGGCCCAACGCCGTCGCCAGCGTGGAGCTGGCCGGGGTGATGCCGCCTTGCACCAGGTCACGCAGCTCCTGCACGATTTGAGTGCCCTCCAGCCCCAGTGACTTGACGGCATTGACACCCACGGTGGCAAACTGGCGGATCTGGTCTAGGCTCATGCCTGCGGCCAGACCGGGGCCGACCATGGCCTGAAAGGCGTTGACCAGCTCTTTCGTGCTGGCCGCCGTCAGCATGGCGTCACGCTGCAATTTGGCGGTGATGCCACTGGCAATCTCCAGTCCTTGCGCGTAAGTGGTGGCCCGCCCGTTAATCGCCGTCATGCTGGACAAAATGCCCGCCATACCGACGTTGGTGACTTCGATCTGCGCGGCGAACTGGATGCCACTGGTGGGCAGGCGCGTCATGACATCAAGCAGACCGCTGGCGGCCGAGTTGACGGCGGCAAAGACGATGCCGGCCTTCCCCATGTCGGCAAATGAGGCGTTCAGCCCGGCGCTTGACTTTTGGGTGTCTTGCAGGGTTGTAGATGTTTTGCCAGCCTGGTTGCTGATCCCTTGCAGGGCGTCCGTCGCCTGTTGTGCGGCGGCGACGACGGCCTTACCATCGGCGGTGATCCTTATCGCAACTTCAGCAACCATGAACCCTACTCCCTTGATTAATAAATCTGTCTTCTGGCCAATGGCAGGTTTCGGCCTGCTCGCCTGGCTTGTCGTCCACCCCTACCTGGCTTACGCCGTGTGGGCGCTGGCCGTGACGGTGCTGTTGCAAGAGCTGGTGTTGCTGGCGGTGCTGCCCCTGCTGGCGCTGGGGTCGGCCTGGCGCCGTTGGTCCAGCCGCAAGGGCTAGGTTTTCTTCGCTGCCTGCGCCTCACGCTCGTTCAGCAAACGCACTGCCTCTTTCTCAATCACCCGGTACTGCTGCTGCACCTGTACCTGCTTCTTGCCATGGATACCCAGCCAGCGCAGCTCTTGCGCCACGTTGACCGACTGCGCTCCACGCCAGTTCGCGCCTCCCATCCCGCCGATGCTCAACTGCAACTGCCCCCAGCAGGCCAGAAACAGATTCAGCGCATCCACATGCCTGGGATGTACCTCGCACACCTCGACTGCATCCGGCTCCTCGCCCAGTTCGGACTCGTCGTCGGCTTGCAGTCCAAAACATCTCAGCGCCTCGTCAAACTCAGCGTCATCGCCCGCCGTGCATGAGTCCTGTGGGCGCAGGGCATGGCGGGCGATGTCGATTAGTTTTTTGCGGGGCCGGTGATGTAGTTGTCAAAGAAGCTCTTGACGATGGCCGGCTCAATCGGCCAGATCGCACACAGGCGGTCCACATTGGTCGGGGTAAAGGCCATCGGGGTACGGTCCTCCTCCACCAGGTCGGGACCAAAACCGACCAGCAGCTTGTCGATCAGGTCCCGGTCTTTCATGGGTGTGGCATCGGCATCGTTGGCCACGGCTTTGGCATGGCTGCGGATCTCTTTGAGCATTTCATCCACCTCGGCCTTGTCCAGGGCTTTGAAGATGACGCTGAATTTGACCTTTTCAAACCGGCCTCCGTCCGCAGGGATTTGGGCAACGACGGGGGCAATGAAGGTGGGTTTTGAGGTAACGACAAACATGGTGATCTTCCAAAAAAAACAATGAGTAAAAATTCAATAGCACCTTATGCAAAGCGCATAAGGGCTGGATGCCGGAATGGCTTTAAAACTAGAGACTGATGAGGCGCAGCTCATCGTTCCCGTTTACCGGGTCAAGCTCAAAGTCAAACGCCACCAGGCGCTGGCCGTTGAAATCTTCTTTTTTGTGCGTCTTGAGGACGACGGCCGGGGCGTGCAACATGATCTGGTTGCCACTGGTCTTGCCAATGACAAAGCCCAGGCTCTGCACCGTGCGGCTCTTGAGCTGGCCAATCATGGTGGCCTCCTGGACGGCCGTCAGCTCCAGGCTCATCGAACCCTTGATCTTGCGGTCGTCCATCACCACTTTCTCGTCACTCAACAAGGGCGAGAATTTGACCTGGTTGCCCCAGTCCAGCGTCAGCCCCGAGCTGTTGTAAACCGTACCGCCACTGAGCAGCCCGGCCGCATAAGTACAGCCCAGCTGAATATCGGTCACGTTGGCCTTGGTGATCGCCACCGGGTCTTTCCAGGCCGTCAGAATGGCAACGGCATTGGCCACCGGCGTGGGGGTGGACTCAAGCCCGGTAAAGTCAAAGGTCAGCTTGGGCGCCTCGCCGGATTTGGCGGACAGCTTGACACTGCCCATGCAGCCCAGCAGGGTGTGCAGCAAGCCATCGTCATACCAGTAGAGCGTGAGCGTCTTCAAAAAGTCGGTGGCAGGCAGGTACTCCACCCGGTTGGGTACCAGCAGACCCGTCGTCTCGGCACTGGCACAGCCCAGCAAGAGAGCGCCCCAGGCGGGTGCTGTGGCGGCCAGCCCGGCCCCCGACAACAACACGCTAAAACTGCACTTGGAGAAGGAGGTTCCGGGCAGCGACATGGCCGCACCAAAATAGCCTGCCATCACTTTGACATCAATCGAACTCAGCTCGAGCGCCGTGATCGACATATCAAGTGCCTTGATCGCATTCGCGGCCCCGGTCGGTACGGCATCGGTGCCAGGAGTCACCTCGGTTTTAGCGAGGATGACGGTTTTTTTAATCAGGCGAGTGATTGCCATGTGGGTTTACTCCGGTTAAACAAGAGGGGTTGCGGGGGTAGCGGTGGAATCCAGATCCACCCAAGCAGCGAGGACGTAGTCCCAAGTCCAGCGGCCACCGCCGGGCACGGGTGTGTTGTCGGGGGTCGCTGCTGGACTGGCATTAATCACCGGCAGTAGTGCTGCGGCAGCGGGATCGCCATTAACGGTAGTGATCTCTAAATTGGCGGGTTTGTCTTTGGCCATCTCACGTGCTCCAGTAAGTAATCAGTTGAAATTCATCGATCCACCACAGGCGGCCATCGTCCAAACGCAGCAAGCGTCCGGCGCTGTAGTGCACCGGTTCGCCGGTGTCAGCGTCCGGCACCCAGCCCACCAGTGCGCTGCGCAGGTTCAGGCGTAATGTTTTGAGGTCATTCAGGGCAGCGGCGCCCAGGGCATCGCGTTTGTTACTCAGCCCATGAACCACGCCAAAGGCCTGGGTAATTTGCTCACTTAGGCCATGGGTCAACTCCGTTGTGACCGATCTATCGGCCAGCGGTAAAACAAAGGCGGCCGGCAGTGCCACGACACCTTCCATGGCGGCGTCCAGATCTGCACTGATACCAACAGACTTGAGCCCGGTCAGCTGAGTCTTCAAACGGGCAAGAACCAGGCTCAAGTCCATCAGGCAAAACCACGTAAGTTTTCATCGCTCATCTGGCGCGGCGCAAAGCTGTGATAAACCGTGGCCACCCCCGCAACTGCCACTGCAGCCATTCCCGCCAACTGCACGTCGCCATTGGCCATGCGCTTGAGCAAGCTCACAGCATCCTCATAGCGCTGGCGTACCGTGGCGGGTGTGCCATCGTCATACAGCCGGTAGCGTGCGATGTCGCAGGCCAGTCGGTTCAGCACCACAGGGGTGCTGCTCAGTGGCAGCGTGTAGCGGGCAGCCAGATAGCTGTCAATCTCGGCATCGGCGTCTGTCAGAGCCCGCTCCAGCACGACCGTATCGATGGTCAAACCATCGGTGCGGTTGGTGCGCTGGGCCAGCTCATCGGCCCCGAAGCGGTCTACCAGGTCAATCTGCGTCGCGTAGGTCATGGCGTCAGTGGGATCGGTGGGTCAGTTCAGGGACGATCAGGCATGGATGTGACGCACGATCTGCATCTCAAACAGCTGACCGGCAGCCGTGGTGGCACCCAGAGCGCGACCGCAGTGGTCGCCGATCGCGCCCACCGCAGCCCGGCCGGTACCGTCAACGGCGGGCTTGATGTAGTCGCCAAAGGCAA
>Ga0209100_1002499_pt1 | contig 11346 bp, 15 predicted proteins | sample lystaG_FD_185480 | JGI IMG/M metagenome (GOLD analysis project Ga0209100, IMG submission 185480) | Glacier valley bacterial and archeal communities from Borup Fiord, Nunavut, Canada, to study Microbial Dark Matter (Phase II) -... | ecosystem: Environmental > Aquatic > Freshwater > Ice > Glacier ...
CGCAAGCCACATCCGGTAGCAAGTGCCTATCGTGATCTAATCGAGCAATTTGGGCAGATCACCGTGGTACCGCATGGTGAAATGTTCGAGCTGACCAATCAACCTGCACACTTGAAAGTCGAAGTTTAAGTCGATTATCACGATGTTAGGCACTTGCTGTCAGAGCGATTGCAAAGTCAGGCTGAAATATTGTTACCGAGTGTTCCGACACAGTTAAGCTGCTAAATTCCGATACGTGGACTGATCCAGTGCATTAAGCCAAACTTGCCGCCTAGCCGAACTTACCTTTTACGCAGTCGGAAGATAAAATGTATACTTGGCGGGGCACGATTACTGGGAACTATGCGCGGAAAAGCGTCATGCTTCAAGTCGCAGCATCGGGACTTCCGCTCAGTTGGCTGATGTCCACCGCTTCGGCCATCACCCGATAACCCTCATCGTTGGGATGTAACCCATCGCCAGAATTATAGAGAGGGTTAAGGACAGATTTTTGGTCAGGCGACTCCAGCACTGACGCAAAATCGAACACGGCATCAAACCACTGATGTCCCTGCTCACGTATCCAGGTATTGACCAACTGGTACTGCTCCGCTTGCGACGCAGAATAACCACCCGGCAAAATGGTCGTTCCAAAGACCTTTCGATAGGTCTTTCTGACCTGTTGCGACAGTTGTTGGAAGCCTTCAATCACGGTCGATCCAGCAATCTCCAACCGCAAATCATTCGACCCAATGTGAACAATGAGATCCGTCGCTCCCGGCTGCGCCAGAACATCCCAGTTCAACCGCTGGAGTCCGGCGTCCCCGAACAGGAAAGGCGGGATCATTAATCCTGGAGGAATGGGAATCGCTGAGGAAGTGAGTTGATTGGCGTCAATACCCGCATTGATCACTGACATAAAACGCGCCTCGCCTGCATCGGCCAATCGACGCGCGAGATAATCAGGCCAACGCCTGTTCTCATTTGGGGTTGAGCCATACCCATCCGTCGTGGAAGAGCCAAAGGTCACGACGGCGTTCAAGGGGTGAGACGGCAAAACATCAACGCCACTTATCAACCACCAGGATGCGGTCAGCAGCGGGTAAGCAAGGAAACTGGCTTCCCTCGGCATTTTGGTCACGTCTGCAATCCCTGAAATGGATGAGATTTGCCTGGCCCCTGAATGTCCGGTCAGGGCTTCCCCTTGTGCCAGGTAAAAGGTGATGGTCAGGTTACTGAATGCATCAACCTGCATGGTCACCGGATCACTCATGATTTCCTGGCCGGGTTTCAATGTGACGGTCGGATTGCCCTCAAAATGAACAACGTGCGCTTGTGAAACTAAAAGCGGGTTTTTGTTGACGTTTTCCACCGAGACAGAAGACAAGGTAATCGCATCATCGCCATAGCGATTGGACAGACGCACCCGAACCTGTGATCCGCCAGCGTGGAGGTGTACTTGTTGTCGGAAGGTGCGACCACTGAGGCCCGCAGAGAGCATACGAACCGGTGCCGCATACCAGGCAGCGACCCAGTTCATTCGCGTATTCGTTTCCAAATTCATCATCCCATTCCTTTCGGAAAACACTTTGCATGTCGTTTGAGGATACTTTATTCCTGTCTTTTGAGATTGTCCAACCTATAATCAAAAATCTGAAGGAGTGCCATTTGCTCCTTCAGTGCTTCACGCATTGCCCTCAGTTTGAACTTACGCCATATATTGCTCGGCGGGTTCGTTTTGCGCGGCCTCTAAAATTTTCTGAGCGACGTATTCGGGCGTATCGGCAGATGTACTCAGCGTAGGTCCTTGTCGCCCTTCGCTCGTCTGCTGACTTACCCGCGCGTTCTTCCCAAAATCGGTAGCGGTCTGACCCGGATAGACGGTGATCACGCGGATATTTTCGGGAGCCAATTCGCCGCGCGCCGTTGCCGACAGCATATTCAGCGCCGATTTAGTCGATGCGTAAGCGCCTATCACCGGAATAGCCATTTGTGTGACCGTTGAACTGATGTTAAGAATGAGTCCGCCGCCACCCTCTCGCATTTTAGGCACAACCGCCTGGATCGCGTACAACGGTCCAAAGATATTCAGATCAATGATCTGGCGATAATCCTCAATGCTCACGCTGCTGACCGGCCCGACTGCCGCTTGGCCTGCATTATTGATCAGCACATCGATTTGCCCGTAATGGCTGAAAGTTTGCTCGATCAACCGCTCGACTTCGGCTTGCTGGCGCACATCAGTGGGGATAGCGATGGCAGTAAGTATGGCCTTGCGCCGTCAGTGCATCGACAAGCTGGCCTAATTTATCGGCGGAACGAGCCGCCAACGCCAACTTTGCGCCGTGTTGGGCGAATAGCTGCGCGGTGCTGAGGCCAATTCCTGCCGATGCGCCTGTGATAATGACCACTTTTCCTTGAATGTCCACTTGTTTCCTCTTTCTAATGTTTATCCACAAGACTGCCGATATGCGTCTCTCTTACAGTTATCTCTCATAGTCGAGGGACTCGAACACGATGCCTACCCTTCTTGCCGAGTCAGCGCCCTTTTGGATCATGCTCTCAAAACGACATCACCAGGGGATCGGGCCATCCTCGTCCGAGAACGTGCCGGTTGGACCGTCCGCACCAATGAGCGCGCGGCGGACGGCTTCGTGTGCGCCCTGTTCGACGGTGCGCGTGCCTGCAAAGTTATTAAGAGCCGTAGACGTAAAACCAGGGCACACAGCGTTGACCTTGATGCCTGTTGATTCGAGAGCGAAGGCAAAGGCGAGCGTAATTGCGTGAAGCGCCGTCTTTGACGAAGAATAGGTGCCGAACATAGCGCGATGCGGGTTCGTCGGATTCGAATTCCACGTGAGCGAGCCGCCCGTGCTTCCAATGTTGACGATGCGGGCTGCAGATGCTTCGCGCAGGAATGGCAGCATTGCTTGAGTGACAGCAATGACACCGAACACGTTCGTCTCGAACACCGCGCGCACATCGTCGAGAGACGCGAGGGTCAGGAGGCCAGATTGCGCGCTTTCCGGGAACGACCCGTCCGGCTTGTCTACATGCGAAATGCCCGCATTATTGACGAGCACGTCGAGGCGGCCAAATTCGTTGCGGATGCGCTCCGCTGCGGCGGTAATGGAGGTTTGATCGGTAACGTCGAGCTGCACGGCGTGGGCTTCCGCTCCGATGCTTTTCGCGGCTGTTTCCCCCTTCTCGAAGTTACGCGACCCGACGAGCACGGTGAACCCGTGCGTCGCGAGATCTTTCGCGATTTGAAGACCGATTCCTTGGTTGGCCCCGGTGATCAGGGCGACGGGTTTGTCCTGCATGGTATTCTCCTCTTTTGCATCGAACTATGGTCAACAGGGCTATAATGTGTTAGTATAATCGAAGTGGAACCATATTCCATATTATATGGAACTCTGTTCCGTTTGTCAAGTAGACATGTGATGAACAGTAAACCGGAAGATACAGGTACTGGGTTGAAGCCTCAAATCAGCATGGATCGGCATGTGCGTGCCGACGCTCAGCGTAACATCGACGCGCTGCTTCAGGCGGCCCTCTCGGTCTTCGCGACCTCTGGTGTGGATGCTCCAGTCCGCGAGATCGCCGAGAAGGCCGGAGTCGGCATTGGCACCGTTTATCGCCATTTTCCGCAGCGCGCCGATCTCGTCGCGGCGGTTTTCCGTCGCGAAATCGATGCCTGCGCAGACTCTGCACCAATCCTGGCTGCCGAATACGCTCCCGCCGAGGCACTATCAAAATGAATGCAGCGCTACGCGGCCTTTATTGCTACCAAACGCGGGTTGGCCTCGGCACTGCACTCTAGAAACCCGGCCTTCGATCCCTTGCCAGCCTACTTCCAACAGCGACTTCTGCCCGCGTTTCGAACCTTGCTAGACGCAGCAGTCACAGCGGGTGAGGTGCGCGTTGATGTCGATGCGGACGACTTGCTGAGTGCGGTTGCGAACCTCTCCAAGCAGGCCGACGATGATTCGCCCAACCATGCGCAACGCATGGTCGCCCTGCTCGTTGACGGGCTGCGCTACGGCGCGAAAGGCACTTGAGTCCCTACAAACCGTATGCATTCCGTTATGGCATAAAGCCAATTTCCTGATGACGAGCCGACGCTAATCGGTTCATTTAGAGCCATGCGACATTTTCGGATAATCTGAAGTGGCTTCACGCTTTCGATGGCATAGGCGTTCCGTACCCGAGTGCCGCGAGATAGCCATAAAACGCAAAACGGTAAAACCAACTTGACATTTGTTTAGGCGTCGCGCGCTGATCGCTCTCCAACCACCAGATAATGGTACCGAGCAAGACATGGGCAAGTTGGATAGCAGGTAGTTCTGGAGGCATGGCGGGATCAATCGTTTGGTCGGGTTCTAGCTCTGCTCGCCATATGCTCTCTAGCTCAAGCACGATTTTTACCGTGTAATCACTTATCCTCGCCGCAAACCACGAACTCCCGTTTTTCCCCAGCATTGCTCGATAGAGCCGAGCGTTTTCAGCGAAATGCTCAAAGACCTGTAGCCAGATTTCGGGTGGGTTTTCCATCACTTGCTGACCATTTTGCTTTTGGAAAGGCTTCATGTTTTCCACCAGACGATTTGTTGCGTCTTCAAAGATTTTCGCCACCAAATCGTATTTATCCTGATAATGGCGATAGAACGTAGTGCGGTTGATCATGGCTCGTTCAGAAATATCGCCGACCGTGATAGCGTCAAAGCCTTTTTCCATGATCAATTCAATCATCGCTTCTTGCAAGAATTTATGGGTGCGCCGAACGCGCAAATCGGTCTGTTCTTCGTGCGACATTTTTCTCCTTATGTTGCATAAGTAACAAAAGCCAAGAAGTGACGCTTGCTCCACATTCCCGTGCAGCCTAAAATGTGTATTGTAACAAGTTGATGGTTTTGCAACAACTCGTTGCTATGCCAGACAGGAAAGAGGAATTTCCATGAAAGTTTTCGTCACCGGCGCAAGTGGATACATCGGATCGGTGGTTGTCCACGAACTTCTCGGAGCAGGTCATCAGGTTGTCGGACTAGCCCGCTCGGACGCTTCAGCAGTAGCGTTGACGGCGGCTGGTGCGGCGGTACATCGCGGCGACCTTAAAGACCTCGACAGTCTGCGGAGCGGTGCGCTCGCTGCGGACGGTGTTATCCACTTGGCCTATATACACGATTTTTTGGATATTGCGTCTGCGGGCGCGATCGACTTTCGTGCCGTCGAAACGATCACGGCGGCGCTCGAAGGCAGTGGTAAACCGTTCGTGGGCACCTCCGGGACGCTCATTTTGGGGTTGCTGGGACGCCTTGGCACGGAAGAGGATGTTTTGCCGGAAGGGCACCGCCGAGTTGACTCCGAGAACCTGACTGTGTCGATGGGGCAGCGCGGCGTGCGATCTTCGGTCATACGGCTCGCACCAACGGTGCATGGCGATGACGATAAGCACGGCTTCCTCGTGAGTTTGATAGAGATCGCCCGCGCGAAGGGTGTATCGGCCTACGTCGGCGACGGATCGAACCGCTGGCCTGCCGTGCATCAGAGTGATGCGGCGCGGCTGTTCCGGTTGGCTGTGGAGTCCGCTCCGGCTGGCTCGCGGCTGCACGGCGCGGGCGAGCAGGGCATACCCTTCCGCGACATCGCAGCAGCCATCGGTCGTCAATTGAAGCTGCCAGTAGTCAGCATCACTCCAGAGGAAGCAGGTGCCCATTTTACCTGGCTTGCCAACTTCGTGGTGGTTGACAATCCGACATCGAGCGCACTGACTCGGCAGCGCCTGGGATGGCAGCCAGAGGGTACTGGACTAATCGCGGACATCGAACAAGGTCACTATTTCACTAACGAGCTGTAATTCCGGGCAGGGTGGTCGAACCCGTGCAACGACACAATGTGACGGCGTGTTGGGTGAAAACCTCCTTGCTATTTCGAATGATCATCCTTTCAAATGCCTTGCTATAGGAGAAATTGTATGACCCATTGGACGATGAACGATATGCCCGATTTGCGTGGTCGGGTCGCGCTAGTGACAGGTGCGAATAGAGGTCTTGGTTTGGAGACCACGCGCGCGTTGGCTGCGCATGGTGCCCATGTGATCATGGCCGTTCGGGACTTGAAGCAGGGGCAGCGAGCTGAGGCTGAAATCAAGCAAACGGTGACCGGTGCATCACTGGCGCTAGGTTCATTGGACCTATCCTCATTAGCTTCAGTGCGGGAGTTTGCTTCACAGGTTTTGGAGACACACGATCGACTTGATTTGCTGTTGAGTAATGCTGGCATTATGGCTATTCCACGGCAGGAAACATCAGATGGCTTTGAAATGCAGCTTGGGACGAACCATTTTGGGCATTTTGCGTTGACTGGTTTGCTCGTCCCGAAACTGGTGACCACACCAGGAAGCCGAGTCGTTACGATCACAAGCAATGCCCGCTGCACGGTTCCCCATATTGACTTCGATGATTTGCAACTCCAGCGTTCGTACAGCCGCTGGGGAGCCTATGGGCAAAGCAAACGCGCTAACCTTCTCTTTGCCTTTGAACTGCAAACACGTTTCACGGCGGCGGGCGTAAGCACTATCAGCATTGCGGCACATCCGGGTGGAGCAAACACCAATGTATCAGGAACCAGTAATAATCTATCGCGTTTCGAACGCTTCTTCTTTGGCCTGATCAGCCAGAGTGCAGCGATGGGGGCGTTGCCGCTGTTGTATGCGGCAACGGAGGAGCATCTCATTGGTGGCGAATTGGTTGGACCAGGAGGCGTTGCTAAATCGCGCGGGTATCCAAAGGTGGACAGCCATGTTAGAGATGAATATGATCGATCCGCAGCGCAGCGCTTATGGGCAGTATCAGAGGAGTTGACCGGGGTGACGTATAACCTGGTTGCTTTAACTCGCACCTCGTCACCTTAGCTGAATTGATACAGCACGAAATTGGTCAAGCGCGAAAGTTTGGTTGCGCCAAACCCCAGTGTTTTGACCGCCTCGGTAATTTGTTCCGCACGTAGACGGTGCGCGAGCGGTGGCCCGAAATCTTCCGCTTGATAGACCCACTCCAAGACGGCAACCTGAGTTTGCGCCAGATGGTGCGCTTCGCGCAGCGCATTGGTTACGTCGTCAGCCTCGTGCAGCACCAGTCCCATGAACACCAAATCGAATTGTTTGTCTGCAAGCGGAACATGCTCCATGTGCGCGATCTGAAACTCGCCTGTCGGCACGAATTGCCGCGCGACCTCTAACATATCCTCGCGCAGATCGATTCCGGTCACCCGGCAGCCATGTTTGGCGAATGCTTCCGCAAACAACCCGCTGCCCGTCCCGATGTCTAAAACGCTTTGGATCCGTCCATCGCTCAGGCAGGCGGTCACGACTCGTTCAATTTCAAGCATCGCCACGCGCTGCTCAGAGCGCAGCATGGCAATCTGGCCTGCAAAACGCCGGTCATGATCGGTGCGTGCGGAATGCGTGGGTTCGGAATGGGCTGAGTGTGTGCGGTGTGCGTCGTTATTCGTCATAAGTTATGATCCTTTCTAGGGTGGGTGTTGAGAAATACGGTCATGATCAGGGTGACTTCTTCCTGCAACTCGCGCCGATCTTGCGTGCAGCGGGCGCTCACCTGCAAACCGTACCGAGTTGTGATCAGGAAGCGAGCCAGTGTACGTGCCGGAGTTGTAGTGGTCAATTCGCCGTGCTTCTGACCGCGCGTGATCACTTCCATGAACAAGGCTTCCCAAAAAGCGGTATTTGCCTCGATGATGCGGGCAACTTCCGGATCGCGCGTGCCAAACTCGATAATGGTGTTATTCATGAAACAGCCGCGATGCAGCAGGTCGGTTACCGCATCATCAATCATCTCCATCAACAAGCCCTCGATGAATTGTCGGACAGACGACATTGGCCGCCAAACGATGCATACAGACTGCCGACATGCAAGCCCATATGCGCCAACAGGTCGTGGATCGAAGTCGCTTCGTAACCTTTGTACCAAAAAAGCTGCATGGCACACTCCAAAGCGATTTCCTCATCGAACTGTTTTGACTTTGGCATAAGAGAGTGACTCTACCCCTTGAGTGATGAACTAGACAACACCGCATCTGTGAGGACTGATGCACCATCCCGTTTTGCCGCGTTGCGCACGGCGGACATGGCAACCAGCACAGCGATCACTGCCAAGCCTAACGCGGCGATACCTGCCCCAACGTACATGATCGGCAGTCCCAACGCCACACTCAACGGTTGACTGACGAACGGTGAGATGAATTGTCCCAGGAATATCGATGCTGTCAACCCGCTCAAAGCACGAGCACGGCGTGATGCAGGCGAAATCTCGATAATCCACAGCGTCAGGCTCGGCAGAATGAAGCCCTGACCGATCCTGGTCAGGAATGAGCCGAACACAATCGCTGGAAAGCTGCTGCCTGTGCCAATGATGATCAAGCCCGCACCCAACCCGAAATATGCTGCCGCGATCCGCCCCCAACGCCCGACAAGGCGGCTCAAGGTCGGGTTTAGCAGCGCGACAAGGCCCGTGCAGGTCAGTGCGGCGGCTACGGCTAAGCCACTCTGAGACGAGGATGTGCCGGCAAGCGCCGCCAAACGGAACGGGAGTTGCAACGGCACGAAAAAGAACAGCAGCATTGCCAGCGCCATGATGCCATAAATCACGAACAGGGTTGCGATTGGCAGCGTTTGTTCGACAGCACGTTCGGTTACGCTCGTTTCAGGCTTGCTTACGGGTGGCGTGCGCAACTGACGATCTGGCTCATGAATCGTGACGATGACGCTCATTGCAACGATTAAACCGACGAGGTAGATCAGAAACGGCAGGTGCCACGATGTTTCAGCCAGGACGCCGCTCAACAAGAGGGCTGATGCTCCTGAAAAGTTCATGATGGCTGCTTGAATGCCCGTCAGCCGGGATCGCTCCACGCCTGTATAATAGTCGCCAATCAGCGCCGACGCGCCCGTCATCGTGATGGCGACCGTCAAACCGAGAATCGCACGACTAGCAAGCAGCAATGTCAAGTCTTCCAAAACGTATCCGGCAGCGCCGACCGTGCCGTAAATCAACGTTGCGGCAATCAGCAGCCGCTTACGCCCGAAACGATCCAGCAGAACCCCGGCAAATGGTGAACCGATGACGATGAACAACGCAAGAATGCTGATGATCAGACGGATCAACACATCGGCGTTTGGTTCGCTGCTGAATCGAACGCGCAACCCCGGCAGCGCAGGCGACAGCGTGATCGACGCAATCACCGTGAGTGCGCTGACCGCGACCAACGTTGCTTTGACAAACCTTTGTGGTGGGCGTCCCTGTTGTGAAATCATGTGTGCCACCTTAAACTTCCAGCCAACCGCCATCGACCACGAGTTCCGCGCCCAAAACGTAGGATGCGTCATCGCTTGCCAGGAAAGCGACGGCTTTAGCGACTTCTTCAGGCTTGCCAAAGCGCTGCATCGGAATTTGTGCGGCGATGCCGGATGCCATCGCTTGCAAGCCATCCTGCGTCAAGCCGAGCTTGCCATAGATGGGCGTATCGATAGCGCCCGGACTGACCGCATTGATGCGAATGCCTTGCTGCACCAGCTCGGCGGCAAGCGTGCGAACAATGGAGCGCAGCGCGGCTTTGGACGCGGAGTACACGCTCATTCCAGGCATACCCATTTCATCCAGGCAGGTTGTGTTCACGACAATACTCCCCCCAGCGGACATCAACGGTACAGCTTTCTGAATGGTAAAAAACGCGCCCTTGAAGTTGATCCCCATTTGTCCGTCTAAATGGGCTTCATCGACCGACAGCAGCGGCGCAATCCGGGTGACGCCAGCGTTGGCAAATAACACATCCAAACGCCCATAGCGCGCTTGAATTTGTGCGTACATCGCCTCGATGTCTGATACGATAGACACATTGGCGCGGATGCCTAACACGCCACCCAAACTTTGCGTGGCTGCGGTTAAGCGACCGTCATCCTGCCCGGAGATGATCACCTGCGCACCCTCTTGTTTGAAGTGCTGTGCGGCAGCCAACCCAATGCCCGACGTACCGCCCGTGACCAGAACGATTTTGTCTTCAAAACGCAGCATCGAAATACCCTTTTGTGTGACTTCTTGAACATTCGCTCAAAATAATAATGTGTGCGGCCAAAAGCATGAATACCGAGCTGCTTATAGCAGCCATCAAGTCTGCTTATGAAACAATGTTCGGTACAATATCGAGCGCACCCTGTGTCTGATTTTGAATGATCGCTCAAAATGACCCTTAGCTTTGTAAATCTGCAAACGCAGTGATAGGTAATTGACTGATGCTCGATCCATACAAGCTCCATATTTTTGTCACTGCTGCCCGGCGTGGAACGTTTAGCGCGGCTGCCGAAAAATTGCTGCTGACGCAATCCGCGATTAGCCAGCACGTTAAAGACCTTGAGCGTCAGCTCGGCGTACCGCTGTTCACACGCAGTCGGAGTGGCGTCAAGCTAACTGCGGCGGGTGAACACCTGCATCAGAAAGCGCAGGTGATTCTGAACGAGATGGTCATGGCCGAACGCGAAATTGCAGAAGTCGCCAATATACAGCCGACCTCAATCAGCATTGGTGCGACTCCCACTCTGGGTATGTACGTACTGCCGTACTGGATACAGCGTTTCCGCGAACACTTCCCACACGTCATGGCTGTGATGCGAACAGGAACGACGACGGAACTTCTCACCCAACTCCAAGCGCGGCAGCTCGACCTGGTGTTTATCGAGGGCGAAAATGCTGCGCAAACGACGTCAGGGCTTCACGTGCTCTTGCTCGAAACTTACGCGCTGGCCGTGATCGTTGGACGTAAACACCCGTGGTGGTCACTGAGCACGATTGAACTGAACATGCTCGATGGGCAGCATTTCGCCACTCGACAGCGTGGTAGCCAAACGCGCCTGGACCGATCACTTATTTGCGCAATATCAGGTCAACCCAATTCTATGTGCAGAGTTCGACAACCCTGAAGCGATCAAGCGGTTAGTCAGCGACGGCTATTGCGTATCGATCTCGCCGATTTACGCGATTCGGGACGAGGTACAGAGCGGACAATTCAAAGTGCTGACCGTGCAAAACGTTGATCTGACCCGTGCGACGCATATCGTCTGGCAGCGTGAGCGTGCGCTATCGAGTGTGCAATTGAATTTCGTATCACTGCTGGTTGATGCGTTTCCACATTTGGCGAGTCTGACCACGAAGACCAATGACGCCGTTTAATAAGGCCATTCCAGAGAAATAGATTACCCATCTACACGAGGGGCGATTTGGACAAACCATTTGCCGAGACCCGGTAAACGCTGGAAACGGGTTTCCAGAGCAGTCATCGCCGGGTTAGAAAGCCGAA
>Ga0209100_1002506_pt1 | contig 11304 bp, 9 predicted proteins | sample lystaG_FD_185480 | JGI IMG/M metagenome (GOLD analysis project Ga0209100, IMG submission 185480) | Glacier valley bacterial and archeal communities from Borup Fiord, Nunavut, Canada, to study Microbial Dark Matter (Phase II) -... | ecosystem: Environmental > Aquatic > Freshwater > Ice > Glacier ...
AGGATCACGAGCTTCGATGCCCGGCATGATGGATACCATTTTGAATCTAGGATTGAACGACACAGTCGTCGAGGGTTTCGCAAAACTGACGAACAACCCGCGCTTCGCTTATGATTCATACCGTCGTTTCATTCAAATGTTCTCGGATGTCGTCATGGATCTTCCGAAACATAATTTTGAAGTCATCATCGATGAAATGAAAGAGAAAAAAGGAATCAAACTCGATACGGAATTTACCGCCGAGGATCTGAAAGAAATGGTTCTGCATTTCAAAGAATATTATCGTTCGGCTAAACAGGAAGAATTCCCATCCGATCCGAAAATTCAATTGGTCGAATCGGTCAAAGCTGTTTTCCGTTCTTGGAACAATCCGCGTGCGATCTATTATCGCCGCATGAACGATATCCCTTACAGTTGGGGTACAGCAGTCAATATTCAATCGATGGTCTTTGGTAACATGGGTGACGATTCCGGAACCGGTGTAGCGTTCACTCGCAATCCGTCGACCGGCGAAAAGAAACTCTACGGTGAATTTTTGATGAATGCGCAGGGTGAAGACGTCGTCGCAGGTATCCGTACGCCGCAAACGATCGATGAACTTAAATCCGTTATGCCGCATGCATATGATCAATTTGTCGATATCTGCGATCGTTTGGAAGAACATTATCGCGATATGCAGGATATGGAATTTACCATCGAAAAAGGTAAACTCTACATGTTGCAGACGCGTAACGGAAAACGAACAGCCGCTGCAGCACTGAAGGTTGCGGTTGATCTGGTCAAAGAAGGCATGATCACTAAAGAAAACGCGATTTTGCAGGTAGATCCGAAACAATTGGATGCTCTTTTACACCCGCAGTTCGATACAAAGAAATTACAAGAAGCCAAACCGGTCGGAAGCGCTTTACCGGCATCTCCGGGTGCTGCCAGCGGACGGATCGTGTTCACGGCGGCAGATGCGGTAGTGTGGAAAGAACGCGGTGAGAAGATCATTCTCGTGCGTTTGGAAACATCACCGGAAGATATCGAAGGCATGCACGTATCACAGGGTATCCTGACGGCGCGCGGCGGCATGACATCTCATGCGGCGGTAGTTGCTCGCGGAATGGGCACATGCTGTGTATCGGGATGCGGCGATATCAAGTTTACATCAGCGAAGACATTCACGTTAGGCGGCGTCGATTTCAAAGAAGGCGACGCATTATCACTCGACGGAAGTACCGGAAACATTTATGCGGGAGCGATTCCTACCGTTCCGGCATCGATCACGGGCGATTTCTCGACATTGATGGGTTGGGCCGATGAATTCCGTACGCTGAAAGTTCGCACCAATGCCGACACACCGAAAGATGCTCGTCAAGCTGTCGAATTCGGAGCAGAAGGTATCGGACTTGTCCGTACCGAACATATGTTCTTTGAAGTTGACCGTATCAAAGCGATGCGCGAAATGATTGTCAGTAAAACAGAAGAACAACGCCGCAAAGCGTTATTGAAACTGTTGCCGATGCAGAGAAGTGATTTCGAAGGTATCTATGAAGCGATGGAATACCGTCCGGTCACCATTCGTTATCTGGATCCTCCTCTACATGAATTCTTGCCGACCGATGAAGATGATATCGTTAATCTAGCGAAAGAAATGAATCTCGAATTAGCCGAATTGAAGAACATCATTTCAAATCTGCATGAATTCAACCCGATGATGGGCCACCGCGGTTGCCGTTTGGCTGTCTCCTATCCGGAGATTGCCGAAATGCAAACACAAGCAGTCATCGAAGCTGCGATCAACACGATCAGAAAACATCCTGAATGGAAGATCGTTCCGGAAATCATGATTCCGTTGGTTGGGGAAGTCAAAGAATTGAAATACGTTAAGGATATCGTTGTACGAGTAGCAGACAAATTGATTGCCGAGAGCGGACTGGACATGCATTACATGGTCGGAACGATGATCGAAATCCCACGCGCTGCACTGTTGGCCGATGAGATCGCAACCGAAGCTGAATTCTTCTCGTTCGGTACAAATGACTTAACGCAGATGACTTTCGGATTCAGCCGCGACGATGCCGGTGCATTCTTGAGTCACTATTATGATAAGAAAATCTACGAACAAGATCCGTTTGCCCGTTTGGATCAAAACGGCGTCGGTAAACTTGTAACGATGGCTTGCAAATTAGGTAAGCAGACTCGTCCGAATATTAAATTAGGTATCTGCGGCGAACACGGCGGAGATCCTAGCTCCATTGAGTTCTGCCATAAAGCAGGATTGAGTTATGTTTCTTGTTCACCGTTCAGAGTACCGATTGCACGTTTAGCGGCAGCGCATGCGGCGATCAAAGAGAAAAACGCTAAATAATTTAAGTATTCTAATAAAATGAACTGCACTTCTGCACTATTGAACTCTATCGGATTAAGAGTAAAATAAGAAATAGGGAGTGCAGTTTCTTTTTTATATCATTCAAATGTGAATCCGTTTTTTTTAGACTACGATGGATTACGCTCCGCGATTTGTCAGTTATATGAAATGTAAGCGTTTAACACGAAAATATTCTTATGAGATTGAAAAAATAGTGATGAAGTTAATAGACATTTATCAAACTCAGGAATATGATGTTCAAGGGCAAATTTTCGAATGTTGGGAAGTTGTCACCTATAGAGTCAAGTTTCAATACTTGCAAGGAAATAAAAAAATGGAAGAAATTAAACAAACTAAGCTCGACGATGCAATTGAAGGGATTCATAAACTTTCGTTTCAAGAAGTATGTCATGTGATGAATACCGGTGCCGAAGGACTTAGTTCGGCGGAAGTATTGATCAGAACAGAAAAATTCGGAAAAAATGTCATTACAGAGAAAAAGGGCAAACCTGCCATTTTGATTTTTTTAGCGACGTTGACCAATCTGATGGCAGTTTTATTATGGTTCGGCGGCGTTATTTCGTTTTTTGCCGGTATGCCGCAACTTGGTATCGCGATTTTCTTAGTCAATATTATTAACGGTGCTTTCAGCTTTTGGCAGGAATTCCGTGCCAGTAAAGCGACTGAAGCACTGAAAAAGATGATTGCTTCGTATGCTCGCGTAGTACGTGACGGCGAAGAAAAACAGATTCTCGCGGAAGAATTAGTACCGGGTGATCTGATGCTTATCGAAGAAGGTGACAAGATCTCGGCAGATGCCCGTTTAGTCGCCAGCAGCGATCTGCAGGTTAACCAGTCGACGTTGACCGGTGAGTCAAATCCTGTCCGAAAGGTGCATGATGCTGTTTTACGAGAAGGACTTACTCGTTCGGAAATTCCGAACCTTATATTTACGGGAACTAGCGTTTCCAGCGGTACCGGCAAAGCAATCGTTATCTTTACCGGAATGCTGACTGAATTCGGCAAGATTGCCAATCTGACTCAAACAATGAAGGAAGAACAAAGTCCGCTTCAAAAGGAACTCGATCTTCTTACAAAACAGGTTTCTCTGTTCGCTATGTCGATCGGTGTCTTCTTCTTTATCGCTTCGGTGTTCGTTGTCAAAGAACCCATCGCCAAATCTTTTGTTTTCTCACTGGGTATGATCGTTGCGTTCATTCCTGAAGGTTTATTACCGACGGTTACTTTATCATTGGCAATGGCTGTTCAGCGGATGGCCAAAGAACATGCATTGGTCAAACGCCTATCAGCTGTTGAAACATTGGGTTGTACGACCGTCATCTGTTCGGATAAAACCGGAACTTTGACGCAAAACGAAATGACTGTCAGTAATTTATGGTTGCCTGAACAACAGCTCGATGTTACCGGTCTCGGTTATGCTCCGATCGGAAAAATCATGGAAGGTAAAAAAGAAATCTCAATCAATAACAATGAAGGATTGAAATTGCTACTGACGGCTGCCGCTTTATGCAGCAATGCCCGCGTTGTCGCTCCGAATGCCGAATCAGACCGTTATACCGTTCTCGGTGATCCGACCGAAGCTTGTTTGGGTGTTGTTGCCGAAAAAGCCGGCATTAGTGTCAGTGAACAAAACCAACTCTCTCCGAGACTCAGAGAATTACCGTTTGATTCACGACGCAAACGTATGAGTACGATCCATCAGTTGAATAAACCGATGAACGGTGCAAACCGTATTGCCTATATCAAAGGGGCTCCGAAAGAAGTCTTGGAGTTATGCAATACTATCTACAAACAAGGAAATAAAATTGAAATCACCGCGGAAGAACGCGAGGAGATCATGCAGGCAAATGACCAATACGCTCGTAACGGATTGAGAGTACTTGCGATCGCTTATCGTCCGCTTTCGAAAGAAATCAATTTACCTGTCGCTATGAGTGCTTATACTCCTGAACTCATTGAACAAGATATGACCTTTGTGGGTTTAGTCATCATGAGTGATCCACCAAGACCCGAAGTAGCTGATGCGGTTGCCATTTGTCGCAAAGCACAGATCCGTATCATCATGATCACAGGAGATTACGGTCTGACCGCTGAAAGTATCGCAAAACGGATCGGAATCGTCGAGGGTGAACATCCGCGCATCATTTCCGGCCAGGAATTGGCGGATATGAGTGAAGAATCGTTGATCGAAGCGTTACACGGTGAAGTTATCTTCGCCCGTGTCGCACCTGAACAAAAATATAAAGTCGTTTGTACACTGCAGGATATGGGTCATATCGTAGCCGTAACCGGTGACGGTGTCAACGATGCACCAGCCCTTAAAAAGGCCGATATCGGTGTTGCGATGGGTATCTCGGGAACGGATGTCGCTAAAGAAGCGGCTGATATGATCCTGACCGATGACAACTTCGCATCGATCGTTAAAGCCATCGAAGAAGGTCGCGCCGTTTACAGTAATATCCGTAAATTCTTAGTTTATATTCTCAACAGTAATATGCCTGAAGGTGTTCCTTCCGCCGCGTTCCTGTTTTCCAGAGGAATGATACCGTTACCGCTGACAGTTATGCAGATCCTATCCATCGACTTAGGTACCGATATGTTACCGGCACTGGGACTTGGAACTGAACTTCCCGAAAAGGGAATCATGGATAAACCTCCCCGTTCACGCACGGAAACTTTGCTAAATAAGAAAGTCATGGTCAAAGCGTTCTTATGGTATGGTATGCTAGAATCAGCATTAGCGATGAGTGCATACTTCTTTGTCAACTATTTGAACGGTTGGCCGAATGTACCGTTAGCCAGTTCGGGATTGGTCTATACACAGGCGACGACGATGACATTGGCGACGATCGTATTCTGTCAGATCGGAATGGTCATGAACTGCCGTACCGAGAAACAATCGATCTTCAAAGCCGGAATATTCAGCAATAAACAGGTCATCAAAGGCATCATTTCGGAAGTAGTCATCATAGCTTTGATAATTTATGTTCCGTTCTTACAAAATGTGTTCCAAACTTCAGCCATCGGCATCAAAGAATGGGCATTCCTGATTATCATACCGATTCCGATTGTACTTATCGAAGAGGCTAGAAAAGCAGTTCTCCGTCGAAACGACAGAATGAAAAGCGAGGGGTAAACAATGAAAGACATTATCATCGGATGTGGTCGCATGGGCTCCGGTTTAGCACAAAGTTTAATCAAAAAAGGGCATACAGTTACAGTCATTGACACCAATCCTGAAGCTTTCGAATTACTGGGTGAGAATTTCAAAGGTACTACGATCGTCGGAGTCGGATTTGACCGTGATGTACTCGTCGAAGCAAAGATCGACCGTGTCGACGCTGTGATCGCCTGTACAAGCAGTGATGAGACGAATGCATTGATCGGACGTATTTCGCGCAATATTTATAAAGTACCGCGTGTAATTGCCCGTTTGTATGATCCGCGCAAAGCTGAAATCTATCGCAGTCTGGGAATTCAGACGATCTCCACGACAACATGGGGAATCCAACGTGCCAGCGACATGCTGAGTTACAGCCAACTCGACAACGTCTTTACGATCGGTAACAGCAGTGTCGAATTAGTACGCATCGAAACACCGGCTATGCTTGAAGGCAGAACTGTCAATGAGTTGACCGTTATCGGGGAAATCCAAGTTGTGGCGATCAGCCGCAGCAATAAGACATTCTTACCGACGACCGGAACTGTTTTACAGAAACAAGACATTATCTTTATCGCTGTGACGGCCGGTGCAGCCGGACGTTTAAAAACATTACTGGGGTTAGATTTGAAATGGGGTGAAGGCAAATGAAGGTAATCATCATCGGCGGCGGTCAAGTCGGAGCTTATATTGCCGGTATCCTTTTGAAAAACAAATGCGAAGTCAAAGTGATCGAAAACAGACTTCACATCTACGCAAAATTATTGAATGACATTCCGATGGATTCCGTCATCTTCGGTGACGGAACCGATCCTAATATCCTGGAATCCTGCGGTATCGGTGATGCAGACGTAGTAGCCTGTGTATCCGGTAACGACGAAACCAACTTGGTTGCGTCGACGATCGCGAAATTCGAATTCGGTGTACCGCGTGTTATTGCCCGTGTCAACAATCCTCGTAATTCATGGTTGTTTGATGCCGGCATGGGTGTTGATGTCGGATTGAATCAAGCCGATCTGATGGCTCATTTGGTTGTTGAAGAGATGGATTTCAAAAACATGCTGACATTGATGAAATTGAACAGGGGCGATTATTCGATCGTTCAGATGAATGTCGATGCTAATTCGACTTCAGTCGATAAAACGGTTATGGACCTTTCAATCCCGGCAAATGCTGTATTGATCGCCATCACGCGAAACAAAGAAATGATATTACCGCACGGTGATACAGTTATCACGGCCGGCGACAATATTTTGGCTTTAGCGGATAAAGAAACACAAATTGTATTGAATAAAATGTTCGGTACAACTAAATAACAAAATCAATCTCCAAACAAAACAGAAAGGCAGAACAAGCGCGTCAACAGCAATTGTTCTGCCTTTCTTTATATTGGTATAAATTACGTAAAGAACAATGTATAATTGAAATAAATCATGTTGACAAGAAAATAAGTGTGTTGTATCATTGTATTAGGTGATTAACACACTAGCACAGAAAGGAGTCGTCATGGAACATGAATTCAATAACGAATTACCGATTTATTTGCAATTAGCTAAAATGATCGAGAATGATATTATATCCGGAAGAATGAATCTCGGCGATAAATTGATTTCCGTTCGGGAGATGGCACTCAATTATACCGTGAACCCAAACACCGTTCAGCGAGCATTGAGTGAATTGGAAAATCGAGGGTTGATCCTTACCGAAAGAACGACCGGAAAATTCATCACGGATGATGGTACAGTACTTGCGCAGATCCGCAGTCAACGAATCGCAGAACTCAGCGAAAGTTATCTGGCATCTATGAAAAAGCTAGGAATCAACGAGAAAGAAACAATCAACTGGTTAACAGAGACAATAAGAAAGAGGGAAGAACACCATGGATGAAACGGCATGCATCGAAATAACGGGGCTTAGTAAAAAATACGGTAAACTGCTTGCATTGAATGATGTAAATTTAAAACTGTCGAAGGGGAAAATCGTAGGTCTGTTAGGACCGAACGGCAGCGGCAAAACAACTTTGATAAAGATCTTGAACGGATTATTGATGGACTATACAGGAAGTGTCACAATCAACGGCCATTGTCCGGATACCTACACAAAAGCATGTGTTTCGTATCTGCCGGATACCATGTACTTCCCGGATTGGATGAAAGTCAGTGATGCTGTCTATCTGTTCAATGATATGTATAAGGATTTCAGACCGGATGTCATGGATGACTTATTGGATAGATTTAAACTTACTTCAAAGATGAAAATCAAGACGATGTCAAAAGGCATGAAAGAGAAATTTCAACTTGCCTTGGTAATGAGTCGCAAAGCTGAGATCTATATTCTCGATGAGCCGATCGGCGGAGTCGATCCGGCTGCCCGCGATCTGATCATCGAAACGATCCTGACCAATTTTGCGCCGGAGTCATTGTTGATCATATCAACACATTTGATTCAAGAAGTGGAGAAAGTATTCGATGATGTCATCTTCTTAAAAGACGGAAAAGTTGTCTTGTACGATGATATCGAAACCTTGCGTCAACGCGAAGGTAAATCGATCGATGAACTATTCAGAGAGGTGTTCAAATGTTAATTAAAACGATCAAACATGAATTTTTGGCAACCTACAGACGATTTGGAATTCTTTATACCGGGGTGATCCTATTAGCAATCTTAGCGACGATCTCACTTCGTAATCGAGTTGATTTTGCCGGACCGATCATTGCCTTGTTGGCTGTCGGAATTATCGTCTGCGTTGTGTTTCTGTACTATAACATCGTGGCGACTTACGAGAAAATGTTGTTCAGTACGCAGGGTTATCTGGAATTTACATTACCTGTCAGTACCAGCGATCTCTTGCTTTCAAAGATCATTGTCAATGTGTTTTGGGCCGTATGCTCATTTCTGATCTTCTTTGTTTGTGGCTATTTCTTCTTGTACGCTTTACTTTCAACGGAGATTTTCACGCAGGTTTATACGGAAATCGGTTCGGCTTTCAATATCGCCATGCAAAACATCGGTTTTTCATCATTCCGTTTGGCGATTGAGTTTCTTGTATCCATCATCCTTTTCAATGTTTCGGTTGCTTTCTGTTGTGCGATCGTTCATACAAAATACATTAAGAGTGCTAAGAAAATCGTCGCAGTCGTTGTGTATTTGGTACTGACATTCTTAGTTGATATGTTGCGCAGCGGCATTCCGTCGGTATTCAAAATGTCGGAATTCGCTACCAGCCAATACTTTCAATTACCGTTCAATATTCTAATTGCTGTAGCTTTGTTTGCGATCACTTATTATTTCCTAAGATACGAATTAGAAATCGAATAAGGTATAAAACGTTGTTTCTTGTCGGAACAACGTTTTTTTTCGGACTGATCCATTATCTGTAGTATTGTTTGTATGTTTATGCGAAGATGATTAAAAGGTTCCGCTTTATAAAAGCAATGTGTCGGAATCGCGAAAAAAGAAAATAAAGGTCATCCAATGGCAAGTATCGAAAGCAGAGTAATCGTTCTCTATTTTAAATTGACAAAAATCAAGAAGTCATTTCAACAAGCGTTTAAAAAGGGAAATTTCGAGAAAAATAACACGAATTTTCCTCCCAAACGATATTATTCGACATTGAATATCAACACGATACGCATCAACGGCAAGAATTCATTTGAGTTGAGCCCTTTAACAAGAGCTACTAAAACGCATATCCTGTATCTGCACGGAGGTGCATATGTGTTTGGTTTCAGTAAGATCCACTGGAAGTTTTTTTCTGTGTTGATCAAGGCATTGAATTGTACGATCATCGCACCGGATTACCCGTTGGCTCCTAAATTCACCTTTGAAGATTCTTTCTCGATGCTGCTTCCGATCTATTCGGAACTCGCCGCAAAGGTCGGAAGTGAAAATATAATTCTGATGGGTGACTCGGCCGGCGGAGGATTCGCATTGGCATTGGCACAGAAATTATCTGAAGGAAAGATCCAACACCCCAGTCAGATAATCATGTTGTCGCCGTGGTTGGATATCACATTGGATAACCCCGCTATAAACGATCTGCAAGAGCAAGATCCTGTATTGGAAATGATCGGGTTGAAGATGGCAGCTAAATCTTATGCAGGCGTTACCGAATTATCGGATTATCGATTAAGTCCGATTAACGGTGAAATGAAAGGTTTGGGAACAATCAGTATTTTTATCGGTACGAAAGATATTTTGGTTGCAGATACGCGAAAATTCAAAGCCATGTTTGACAATCAAGGCATCGATATCAATTATTTCGAATATAAAGACATGGTTCATATTTGGCCGTTACTGGGGTTGCCGGAATCAAAACAAGCGATCAATCAAATCGTCGAACTGGTCAAATCAAATTGACTCAGATCCACTTTGACAATAATTGAGTTATGAATAGTTGGTAACAGTTGTTTCAGTTCGCGTTTTCGGATAAGCTGATTGTATGTTTTCCACCTAAACATCTTAATAACGACCGATTTTGTGCTAAAATAAAAGTAACAAGACGGAGGTATATTATGATTATCGGATGCGTAAAAGAGATCAAGAAACATGAATACAGAGTCGGTCTGATTCCTCAGCATGTGCATAGTTATGTCGAACACGGACACAAGGTCCTGATCGAATGCGGTGCCGGATCAGGTTCTGGATTTGAAGATCATGAATATGAAGAAGCAGGAGCAGTACTGATTAAAACAGCTGAAGAAGTTTGGAAATCATCCGAGATGATCATCAAAGTCAAAGAACCGTTAGCTGCTGAATATACACTGATGAAAGAAGATCAATTACTATTCACTTATCTGCATCTGGCTGCCGATGCGGCTCTGACGCATGCATTATTGAATCGAAAAGTCAGCGGCGTTGCGTATGAGACGATTCGGGGTGCAAATGGAAGTTTACCTCTGTTGAAACCCATGAGTGAGATCGCCGGTCGTTTGAGTGTGCAGGAAGGTGCTAAGTACCTGGAGAAACCTTTCGGCGGATCCGGGGTATTGTTAGCAGGTGTGCCGGGAGTTCAAAAGGGTAAGGTCGTCATCATCGGCGGCGGTACCGTGGGTATGAATGCTTGCAAGATCGCTGTCGGTTTAGGCGCTGATGTGAGTGTGTTGGATAAGAATATCGATCGTTTGGAAGAATTGGATCATTTGTTCGGGAGTCGGATCCAAACGTTATACAGTACTCCGCAAGTGATCACAGAACAATTGCGCGGAGCCGACGTAGTGATCGGAGCGGTTTTGATTCCGGGCGCCAGCGCACCGAAAGTATTAAAACGAGAAATGTTGAGTGTGATGAAAAAGGGCAGTGTCGTTGTTGACGTGGCCGTCGATCAAGGCGGTTGTTTTGAGACGACGCATGCGACGTATCATGATAATCCTACGTATGAAGTGGACGGAATCATTCACTACTGTGTCGCCAATATGCCGGGAGCTGTTCCCCGTTCATCGACGATTGCATTGACGAATGCCACTTTGCGCTATGGCCTACTCTTAGCGGATCTTGGCTTGCATGCCGCGATGCTCAAAGATGCAGGGTTAAAACCCGGCATCAACACTTATCAGGGAAAATGTACCTGTCAAGAAGTTGCAACAGCGTTGAATATCGAATATACACCGATCGAAACGATTATTTGATTGAATGTGAGCGGTTGAAGTTATATCAGAAATATCGAGGGAAAATTATGTATCATCATTCCGATTTAAAGAAATTTTTATACTGTCCGCGCTTGTTTTGGTGTTCGAGTCGAGAAGAAAGAACGCCATATCAACATTTTATT
>Ga0209100_1002508_pt1 | contig 11298 bp, 9 predicted proteins | sample lystaG_FD_185480 | JGI IMG/M metagenome (GOLD analysis project Ga0209100, IMG submission 185480) | Glacier valley bacterial and archeal communities from Borup Fiord, Nunavut, Canada, to study Microbial Dark Matter (Phase II) -... | ecosystem: Environmental > Aquatic > Freshwater > Ice > Glacier ...
GCTGCCTAGCTCGTTTTTGAGGTAGATCAAGCCGTTGCTCGGACGGAACACGCCGACGCCGTCATCCGCTGCGCCCGCTTGCCAACGGCCCGCGAACGGCTGATCGCCCGCAATGCCGAGCACGAACGTTTCATCAGCGGGACCCGGCGTATTGCTGTTGCGAAGCTGGAACTGGCCGTTGCTCGGATCGAACACGCCGATCGTGCTGACGCCGCTGCCCGTCCAATTACCCACCACCGGGTAGCTGTTACTATTGCCGTACTGCACGGTCAAGTCTGCGAAGCCTTGCGTGTTGCTGCCGCGCAGATAAAACGTCGCGGTGCTTGGCCGGAAAATGCCGATCGTGTCCGGTTTGTGGGGTATTGGCGTGGTTGTTGGGGTGTTCGGCACGTTAGTTTTAACGTCCTGTACTTCTGATTGCCAGTATTGCGGCAAGGGCAAATTTCCATAATAGTTACCGGCTACATTTACATCCGTGAAATACACATAGCCCGCATTACGCGCTTTGCTGGACAGAACGGCTTGTGAAAGCTGATTTTCCGGCGTTTCATAAACAATGTGCCAAAAACGGGATGCAGGTGCTGTCGCTTCCCAACCTACGGGTGACCAGTTTTGATAAGCACTATAGGCGCTCTCAAACACCGCGAAAATATCAGCGGAGTTCTGGTAGCACGACACTTTTAAGTCTGTTCCTGGGTTTGAGATGACCAGGCGCGGGCCTGAAGTCTGGCTTTTAACGTGACTGCTGATCGCCTCATAGTAGGAAACATTCGTACATGCATCATCGAGTAATGTTTGATCAAAGAAAATTCCATCAATACCTGGATACAACCGATAGTAATCATCAATATCTGTATTGACGCTATTGATTGCACGATGCGTATAACTTGTATCAACGTATCCAACGATGGTGACACCGCTTTTCTTTGCGGCATTAAACTGATCAAGATATTGAGCGTCACGGCCTGGTGATGGATCATGTGGCCCATTGTCTACGTTCAGGATCATTATTGATACCGTAGGCACGCTTGCAGTCGTTCGTGCCCAATTGCATGTGACTATCACAGCGGTACAATTTATTACATCTGGCTCAAAGTAGCTTGGTACCACAATTTTCTGATCAACGGCTTGCGAATTTGTCCAATTTGGAGCGGCGCTTACGTAAAACATGCTGTGTGTTACTATCAAAACGAGCGCAGTTAACACAAATCTACTTATGCTTCGTTGCATAGTTTTTAAGGTAACACGCGGGTTGAAAGTTGGCTGAATAAACGTGGTGAACTTAAATTTTGGTGTCATAAATCTCCCTCAAGCCATAGAACTTTTGTGATTTATCAGAATGCTTTATAGATTGACAAGCACAGCTATTGCCCTACATTGATAATATTTAGGTTCATGCAAAAGACAAATGTAGCCCTCACCCTAAATCCCGTCCCCCATCCCAACCTTTCCCATCCGTGGGGAAGGCGCATTCCCAAAGGAGAGGGGCAGAGGGTGAGGGCGTTTTGTACTTATTCTTAACATGAGCCAATATTTATTGTACGCACGTTTTGAATTTTGCCGCCGAATCCAACCTGCATTGTACATACTTCATATTAGATAGACCATTAGCCCTCCACATAGATCGGATTGCTCAAAATCCAACAGCGCGCCCGCCCGCGATACCTACGCCACACTTCAACGCGGTATGCGCCCGGCTGCTGTGCGGTGAAGGTCAATGTGTCACTATACGGCGCTTCCGCGATCACGCTGCCCCGATGAATCAGCTTGATCGTGGCGGCTGCTGGAGCACGTACCATCAGCGTGACACCGGAGCCGATCTGCACAGTGCCGCCCATCGTGGCTAATCCGGTGATGCTGTGCGCTTCATAGCGGAAGCCGCGCGTATTGCCGGGCTTTTCATAACCGATGAACGCCTGCCCGGCCTTGATCGCGCGGTACACAATCTGCTGATCGAATGCCCATTCGCCGCTGAACGGTTGTGCGCTCAGAATATGCGTGTTGACACAGCGGAATAAAAACTCGTAGGGGAATACCACCTTGCTCAGTGGCCCCACCTGATAGGCTGTGCCGTGTGCGTCGGAATTGCCGATCGCCGCCACATGTTGACCCGCGCTGAGCAGCTTATCCCACAATGCGATTGTTGCAGGTGGCGGGCCGATTACCGCATCGTCAGGGCGCATCACGTTGATCACACTCGTGAGCGGGTTTGGCAGCAGTTCCTTGAACGCCGACATATAGTTCCAGATTTCCAGACCGGTATAGCGCTCGACCTGCCAATCCACCCACGGGATCGGCGGCTCATCTACCCACGGGATAATCGTGTCGGTGGGATGCGCCAGAAAGCCCGATCCGCCCGCCGCGTTGACTGCATCAATGAGCGTTTGCGGGTCGGCGGCACATTGGGCGACTTCGTGATCCGCGCCATACGCTAAAAAGTGATTGACCTGTGGCAAGCGCGTTTGATCGTGGACTTCTTCACCTGTCAGCAGCAGCACATAACCGCGTTGATCATCACCGCAGTAGCCTTCAATGCCGCGCACCCGCACGTTATGATCGGTCACTACGATAAAATCGAGACCACATTGCAGCGCCGCCTCAGCTATTTGGGCGTGGTAGGCTTCGCCATCAGAGTACGGCGTGTGCATATGCAAATTTCCGGCGTATTCGTATAAACCGTCCGTCGAAGTGTCTGTCACTGGCAACCTCTCAACACTGTGAGTCACATTAACACTGTGGATCAAGATGAATTGTACCAGTGGATAAGGCAAATCAAACGGGTAGTCAGTTAAGCAACCGGACATGTGCAAAATCTAAGACAACAGTGACGAATCTTGATGCATTGACCCCTAACCCCCGCCCTTTCCCCGATTACAGGGCAAGGGAGTCAGAGGCTGTGTGAAAATCCTGCCCACAATTACTTAAGCAAGCCCCGCAAAAATGACAGAGCGTTTCAATTCGCCACTGGTTTGATAATGCGCGTGGTTGCGCCATTCGGTGATGGGCGCGTAACGCGCGTGACGCACGCCAGGTTGAGCGATTTGTAGACATCGTTCATAGCGTCTACCACGCGCTGCGCGATCTCCTCAGAAGGGCACACGGTGCACAAGGTCGGCCCCGCGCCGCTGATCACGGTCGCCAACCCGCCGACGCGCGCCGCTGCCGCCCGAACTGCGGCTAAGCCGGGCATCAGGTGGGCGCGCGCCGGTTCGATGATCTTGTCGGCTTCCATCGCGCGCGCGAGCGTTGGAATATCGCCTGTATACAATGCCGCCACCACCTGCGCTACCGCCGCCGCCTGTTGAACCGCCAGATGTAGATCGACTTGTTTGGGCAGCACCGCGCGTGCCTGCGCTGTCGGGACGGCTACGTTCGGCGTCACCAGCGCAAGGATCAAGCCGGGTGGCGTCGGCAGCGGATAGACCGTCTCAGCCGTGACGCCCATCACCAGCACGATGCCGCCGATCAAGGCGGGCGCTACATTATCAGCGTGCCGTCCGCTGACCAGCGCTTCGCCTTCCACGCACGCATCCAACAGTTGAAGCCGCGAAAGTTGATCGCCAAACAGCGCATTGATCGCCATTGCGCCCGCAACGGCACTGGCGGCGCTGCTGCCTAAGCCGCTGGCGAGCGGCAGCCCCTTGTGAATGATCATGCTCACGCCCGCGCGAATGCCAAGCTGACGCAGCACGTATAATGCTGAAACGCCCGCCGTGTTGCGCGTCGGATCGCGACTGAGGCGGCCACCATCGCCGGTGATTTGCGTGATTTGCAGGCCGGGCGCGTCCGTGCGCTCAGCGATCACCCGATCGAACGGCTCGGCCAGCGCTAACCCCAGAATGTCGAAACCCGGCCCCAGATTGGCGATCGTAGCCGGAGCGATCGCTTCAACGCACTGCACCTGCTCAGCGTTGATCGAGCCGGGGTGGGCAGAATCGAAATGAGTCATGCTTTGCCTTTGCGAAAAAGTTGGCGAAACGGAAGGATCAAATAGGCAACGGTGATGGCAATAAAAATAAAGAAACTGACCGGCGGTGCAATCAGCGCAAAAAGGATGCCGAGCGAACCGCCAATTGTGCCCATCGTGGCACTGAGAGTCATTTTGCGAATCAAATCAGGCGAAACCGTCGGCTTCAAAAGTTTCATGCGCCGCATGTACGCCCACAGCCCCGCAAAACAAATGCCATTGCCTTCCCACGTACCACCGTAGATCACCAACGCGATGCGCAGTTTATCGGGCTGTTGAATGTATTGCGCCAGTAAGCTGGTCGTGAATGGCGTCAGCGTGATGAACATCAAAAATAGCAAGTTCAGCGTTTGCATTCCGGCATCGACCTGTCTGGCATACTTCAACATCTGATGATGCGTAATCCACACCGCACCAATCGATACAAAGCTGATCACATAACTCAAGTAGGACGGCCACTGGCTGAGCAGTTGCTCGATCAGCAGTGACGGCGAATCGGCGTTTTGCAGGTGCGGCGGCTGCAAGTTCAGAATCAACAGCGTGACGGCCACCGCAAATACGCCGTCGCTGAACGCTTCGACCCGATCGATATTCATGCCGATGTCAGGATCAGCCGACTCGCTCACCGGGTCAGGCGTATTCACAAACTGGATCATCGGGCGAGCACTTTCAGCGCATTGTCCAGATCAGCAATAATATCCTGAACATCCTCAACGCCGATGGCAAAGCGCACAAGGTTATCCTTGATCCCCAATTCGAGCCGCTCATCGCTGCTTTTTTCAAAGTACGACATGAGCGCGGGCTGTTCGATCAAGCTGTCCACACCGCCCAGACTCGGCGCAATGTACGGGATTTCCAGCGCATCGATGAAGCGGCTGGTATCTTCTAAAGTGCCGTAGACCTCAAAACTGACCACACCGCCGAAGCCGCTCATCTGCTTACAGGCGATCGCGTAATCGGGATGTGACGGCAGCCCCGGATACCATACGCGCTCGATCGCCGGATGTGCTTCCAGATAATTCGCAACGGCGAGTGCGCTGGCATTTTGCTGTGCCACTCGCAAGCCGAGCGTTTTGAGTCCACGTTCCAACAAATAAGCATTCTGCGGATCGACAATGCCGCCGAGCACCCCGCGCGCATCGCGTAAGGCAGCCATGCGCTCTTTATTGCCGACCACTACGCCCGCCAATAAATCATGGTGACCGCCCAGATATTTAGTCGCGCTGTGTACCACATAATCGATCCCATAATCCAGCGGGCGTTGATTGACAGGCGGCCCGAACGTACCATCAATGATCGAGCGGACTTTGTGACGTTTGCTGATCTCCGCGATGCGCTCCAGATCGGCAATGCGCAGATAGGGATTGGTGGGGCTTTCCGAGATCACAAAGCGCGTCCGTTTGGGCTGGATCGCTGCTTCAAGCGCTTCGTAATCACCCATCGGCACGATCGTCGTTTCAATGCCAAGGCGTGCCAGAAAGGTCAAGCAAAATTGGCGAGTACGGCGGTAACAATCATCGGTCATGACCAGATGGGCACCCGTCGGCAAGCTCGCCAGCAATAGTGACGTGATCGCGGCCATGCCCGATGAAAACAAAACTGCGTCGTCCGCATGATCCAAAGCCGCCACTTTGCGCTCGACAGCCTGAACCGTTGGGTTGCCATAGCGTCCGTAATCTTCGCGGCCTTCGATGCCATTGCCCCAGGCGCGCTGCTGCATAAAGTTTACCAGATCGGCGGTATCCGCGAAGGCATATGTCGCTGTTTGAATGATCGGCATAGGGATCGCTTGATGGGCACGAGCGCGATCATCGCCGCCGTGTACAGACAGGGTATTGATTCCGGTGGTATCAGTCGTCGGGCGGGTCGAGCGAGTTGTGCGGGCAGTCACAATAGGATTCCTCACGCGGTTAAAATCGTTAGCGTTGTTAAACCAATGAGTATAGCCGATCCTGCATAGGTGGGGTTAGCAAGCGCGCTTTGCGGCCAGGGTGCGCGCGAAAGTTGTTGACCCCTAACCCCTGCCCTTTCCCCGATTACAGGGCAAGGGAGTTAGACGCTGTGTGGAAGTCCCTACCTACCCTGTGCTTGTAGGTGGGAGGGCTTAAGCGCCTATCCGAATAACTGGTATAATGGAGGGGTGAAAAAAACAAACCCAAGCGAAAAAGTCGCACGCACACGCGAGCGCACAAAAGATAATGCGACAACAAGCGCCTATCGGGTGAGCGATGCGTTGTGGGCGGTGCTGGAGCCGCTTATACCCAAACACGTCAATACGCATCGCTACGGAGATGGACGCCCGCGTGTTTCCGACCGCCAGTGTGCGGACGGTATTTTCTACGTGCTGCGCACCGGAAGCCAGTGGAATGCGTTGCGGGAAACGACCCTGTGCGCCAGTTCGACCGCGCATGACCGTTTTCAGGAATGGGTTGCCGCAGGGGTATTCGAGCGCTTATGGGCAGTTGGCCTGGAACGCTTCGACGAATGGGTAGGGGTTGACTGGGAATGGATGAGCATGGACGGCGCAATGAGCAAAGCGCCGCTCGGCGGGAAAAAAACCGGGCCGAATCCAAGCGAGCGAGGCAAGCAGGGCGTCAAACGCAGTATGTTGGTTGACGGACACGGCGTTCCATTGGCGGTCAGCATCGATAGCGCGAACCGACAGGCTATGAAACTGGTCGCACCGACAGACGATGTTTGGCAGGGCATCTGTCTGGATAAAGGCTACGACTATCAAGCCGTGCGCGACTTCTTTGGAGCCCTGACTATCGTGACCCACATTCGGTCACGCGGTGAAGAAAAGAAAGCAATAGCGAACCTGCCAGGTTATCGTGCTCGTCGCTGGGTCGTTGAACGGCTACACAGTTGGATGAACCGCTTCCGACGGTTGCTGATTCGTTGGGAGAAAAAATCGGCCAACTATTTGGCCTTTGTCCAGTTTGCTTGTGCGCTCATCGCCTTCCGCGCTGCCGGGTTATTCGGATCTGTTGAATTTAAGCGTTGATGTTCGGCGACAACTGACGCGCCAGGACGAGCGGTCTGCGCAGCAAGTCGCGCGCTTGTGCAAGATGGGTCAGCGACGTTACATCACCGAGCGCATATAGATGTTCCGTTAAGCGGTCAAGCGCACGTTCCGCTGTGTTATCGGGCAATGGCATTGACCGTGTGCGCTCGGTTAGCATTCCGGCGGTGAACGCCTGATATTCCACGCTGTCGCAACGTCGAGATCACTGGCGGTCGGTTCGGGTGAGGTAGTTTTCGGTGGAGCGCGATCCGGTATGGTCGCCGTCAGTAGCCCTGCGATACGCGGCGCAGGCAGCGCTAACAGTGCCGGAAACTGAGAATATGAAGCTGGCACGGATTGAGGTACAATTCGTAACATAGATAGGTTCTCCTGTCTGAATGGCAAACGCCGGTTTGGCGACTGCGTTTGCCAATTATCATACGATACACGCTTAGTATATGAAGTTAAGCTGCACTTGTCAAGTGTCAAGTACAAGTATCTGATGGAACTCTGTGGTTGATAAAATTGGCTTGAGAATAGACCGCCTCCGTGCAACTCGTGAACGTCGAGGTTTCACACAGAGGGAACTGGGACGTCGCTGTAATATCAGTAACGCAATGATTCAAAAATATGAAGCTGGCGTGAATGATCCTACCAGTGCGGTTCTGAGACAGCTTGCCGAACATCTTAATGTGAGTGTGGATTATTTATTGGGTTTGACTGATGACCCATATCTGGCCGCGCGCGATCTATCTTTAGATGATGCGGAACGTACCATGGTCGATACCTATCGTAATGATGGATGGCCGGGCGTAATCCGTCTTGGTGTGGAACGGCTTACCAAATAAAGCCCTGGATTAAATCCAAGGGCTGAAAACAGAAGATGTGCAAATTGGATATTTCAAAGGAATAATAATGCGCGCTGCACTGGCCGAAGAAACGAACGTCCCTTTTATCGCCGGGTTGACTACCCTCAATCAGGAAGTGAACGTCGATCATTTGCCGGTTACGGGAACTCTCCCCACCTGGCTGAGCGGCACATTGGTTCGCAACGGACCAGGCAAATTTGAAGTGGGTCATCAGAATTTGCGGCACTGGTTCGACGGCCTGGCGATGCTCCATCGTTATACGTTTCACGCGGGTCAGGTTTCTTACGCGAATCGCTATTTGCGCACGCAAGCCTACGAAAAATCGACAGCGACCGGAAAGCTCAGCTTTCGCGAGTTTGGCACCGACCCATGCCGCTCTGTTTTTGGCAAGCTGTTCACGATTTTCGATCACACAGTGACGGATAACACAAACGTCAATGTAACCGCATTGAATGGGCGCTTTATCGCACTGACCGAAGCGCCGCCGATGATTGAGTTCGACCCGGAAACGTTGCAAACCCTGGCTGCGCTCAAGTATGACGATGCATTCAAGGACTCAATGACCAGTGCTCATCCGCATTATGACGCGAAACACGGCGAAGCGTTCAGCTATGGGCTGCATTTCGGGCAAAGCAACTCCTACAATTTATATCGCATCCCGAACGGTACGCTGCGCCGTGAACTGATCGCTTCGATCACCACCAAAAATCCAGGCTATATGCACAGCTTTGCGGTCACCGAACATTACCTGATCCTGACTGAATTTCCGGTGTACTTCGATTCGTTGGCGGTGGCATTCGGTACGAAATCGATCAGCGATTCGCTTATGTGGAAACCTCAAAATGCAGCGCGCATGATCGTCGTTGAGCGCGCCACGGGTGAAGTCAAAACCATACTGGAAACCGAACCGTACTTCGCGTTTCATCATATCAACGCTTTCGAGCAAGGCGACACGATATTCCTGGATATTTGCGCCTACCCGGACAGCACGCTGATCAGCGATTTGTATTTGGATAACTTGCGTGCAGATAAAGGAATTCCGCTTTCACAACTGCGCCGCTATGAAATTCCACTGAAGGGCAAGCAGTGCAGCTACAGCGTCTTATCGACTGAAAGCATTGACCTGCCGCGTATCAATTACGCACGCAGCAACGGCGCGGATTATCGCTATGCATATGGAATCAGCACCCGTAAAGATACGCCGCACGGTTTTCAAAATCAATTGGTCAAGGTCGATGTTAAAGCACAAATGACGCGCACCTGGTATCAGGATGGCAGCTACCCAGGCGAACCTGTATTCGTGGCCGCACCGAATGCGACAGCCGAAGATGATGGTGTTGTGCTATCCATTGCACTGGACGCCGACAAGGGAACGTCTTTCATGCTCGTACTGGATGGTACAAGCTTCACCGAGCTAGGTCGAGCAGAGATGCCGCACGCGCTGCCGTTTGGTTTTCACGGCCAGTTTTTCAACGTGCAGCACTAGCGATCTGGTGTCGTCCAGCTTGTAAGTTGCATGAAGGTTGAGCGGTGGCTGAATGTGATGGACAACATTGCTCATTAGCGCTTATATAGAAGCAACGTATAGGAGCTTGAACATGTTGAGCAACCGTTTGCGCGCCGCAATTTTGCGCTACCGTCCGTCCTTCATTGTGCGCATCACGGGTGCACTGACTCTGTGCATGACATTTGCGCTCGTGCTGATCATTGGGATGCACGGCTTTTATCCGGTCAATAACTGCATTCAGCTCGTGCTGCGCATTCAGCACTCACAAACTCATGATGATGGTTGGCTGACGGATAACAGCTTGTACGATGTGTCAAGTGGCCGTTACTTTAATCATCATCCGCCCTATACTGGCGACCTCTATCGAGATACTTTTCAACGATCGCCGGATGACGCCTATATAGCGTCTACAAAATACGCGCCTGCCACGGATACACTCCATTTAGTCGTTGCTGAAACGGGCATCGAAGCGTCGGTCGTGCTGCGCCAGCCGATCCAGGACGACACAACACCCGCACAACGCCGCCTCTTTCTATGGTCGCCCGATAGCCATTGGATCGGTTATCAGGTGCAAACGGACAGCACGCACATTCAGTACAAGCTGGCCGAAGTAGTACCGCCTTATCGGATCGAGACGGTTCCGCAATCGCTGAGCGTGACTGGTCGTTTGCTTGGTTGGTCAGCCGATGATCAGTATGTCGCGATCAACGATTGGGATGGCAGCACCCGAATAGTCACCATTTTGGCGACGGCAGATTTACATACGGTCATGACCAGCTCACAGCCACAGCCTGCCATCAGGAATGATCCGTACATAAATGTATGGGATGCAGCCTGGAGTCCGCAAGGGCACACGTTGGCCTATCAGTCTTTTGATGGCAGCCTCACTCACCTTGTTTTCTTGTCACCTGACCGCCAGACTGAGCGTATAGAGGTACCGTCGAGTCCGATCATTGATGTTTACCAAAACATGTTCTGGTCGCCAAAAGGCACTTACCTTGCTGTACTAAGTGTCACTGATCCAACTATGGATAATACTAGTCAATTGGACATTTTCGATATGGATGGCAGTGCTTTGCGTGACATTGCGAAGGATGTCCAAAACGCAGGCTGTGGGGGTGGCTGCCAAGCGATTGAACTGCACTGGTCTGCCGATGAAGGAGCGCTCAGTTATGTAAATGCTGCAAGCCGTAACGAAAGAGGTAGGGCTGACCTGATCACGTTGTGGCTCAAAGACAGCCGCCACGAAACCATCGCGACGAACCTGTACACCGATCCGGTGCCTTTGCTTGATACGCGATGGCTGTGGGTTGAGCCGACCTCGCCGCCGGACCTGTGGGGTGTTACCGATGCCGTGCTGTATTCCACCGATTTGCACAAAAAGATCGTGTTGACCACCTACTCTGAAGCTTCGCAGATCAGCAATTCGCCTGATGGTAAAATTGCGTTGGCTTGGAACGTTTCAACAGAGACTGCCACGGCGACGAGTGCAAAGCTAGAATGGCAGCCGGGCGGCAAAGGGCTTGTCTGGACACGTTTAGCCGATGGTATCTTGCATACGGTCGAAGATACCGCTCAAAGCATAACATTTCTCAATTGGTCGGCCAACAGCCAATGGTTTACCTACCTGGTTGCGCCAGAAGGTGCTCAAGGTACAAGCTACATGGGCATCGCCAATGTCGCTACCGGTGAGTTCCATCGCATTACGAGCAATTTTCCGAAAATTAATTATCAATCTGCACAAGCACTCCCGAACTATTTTAGCTACTAAATGCTAACAGGGGCTTAGCATTCCTCACCAATGCAGCTTGAAGTTCATTCAAGCAGGGCAGTTCTGCCAAAGCACGCAAAAAAATCCCGCGTGCGCCATTCGCATCTCGGTGCATCTGAATGCCGTCCGAGCCGCGAATGCGTTCACTAGACCCAACCTTCACGATTTCGCCAGACCACG
>Ga0209100_1002509_pt1 | contig 11294 bp, 7 predicted proteins | sample lystaG_FD_185480 | JGI IMG/M metagenome (GOLD analysis project Ga0209100, IMG submission 185480) | Glacier valley bacterial and archeal communities from Borup Fiord, Nunavut, Canada, to study Microbial Dark Matter (Phase II) -... | ecosystem: Environmental > Aquatic > Freshwater > Ice > Glacier ...
GCTTGCTGGTAGCCCTGTCCGTATATATTCCTGCTTTGTGGTGGCTCTTTTTTGGCCTGCGTAACGGCCCGCAACCACACGCCTTCTATTGGTTCGGCGCTACCTTGTTCACTTTTTTAAGTTTTAACTTTCTGACTGGCACCATGATCTGTTATCGTTTGGCCGGGCGCAGCTTGCCACAAGTGATTCACGCACTCGAAATTGGTGGGCATACTCTCAAAGATTTGCCGGGTTGGTCGCGCCGTTTTTCAGCGAGCGTTGAAGTGTCAGTGATGCTTGCGTTTGGCAGCATAGTTGCCATTATGGCGTTCCTTGTGTATGTAACGTGGCAGATTGGCGATCCGTTATCCGTCGCGGGTGGCTGTTTATCAGCTTGTCTGATCGGCTTGATCATCGGTGATTTTTTGCATTTCTTCGTTAATTTATTGTCGATAACGCCAGTGCTGCTGAGCGGTAAAATCAAAATGCATACGATGCGTCTGGCAGAAACTAATGGTTTGAGCACCTTGATCGGCTTTACCACGCAATTTATGGGCATTGGTGCGATTGTAGGCGCGCTGATGCTGTCGCCGTTGACGCTGTTCATCGTGGTCTTCACGGACTATCAGATCAATATCAGCTATCTGTCGATCGCTTTTACGGTGTTAGGCATTTGGATTGCTTTGTTGATCCCGCTGCAACAGGTTTTCAGTGCCGTCTCGCGTGTGATTCGTACCCAAAAAGCGCAGACACTGAGCGAATTACAGCCACTGCTCGATCAGAAATATCGTGATTTGACTACAGGCACGCCTAACGCTTCAGTCGAAGAACTGCACACGCTGGTAGCACTTTGTGACAGTGTGCGCAGCAGCCCAAACTTGCCGATCGAATTTGCATCAATCAGCCGCGTCCTGATCGGGTTTGCACTGCCCGCGCTGCCCTCCATTATTCAGCGCTTGTTGCACTGATCAGGCAGATGCCGGAGCTTCCGCGCGATTTTCGTCGATTACATCGTTCAAGCTCGGCGGGAACAAGCGCGCCCGGAAGATCGCCGCTACGAGCAATCCGACCAATACGCCCCACCACAATTGAACGAAGCGCGCTATCAATGTAGCAAACCCCGCTTCAGCGCGCGTCAAGCCATAGCTGATCAGCACGCCTGTGATCGTCAAATCGGACGCGCCAATGCCGCCCGGTGAGCCGGACACTGATCCGGTCACCACTGAAAAGCTAATCGCCAACAGCGCTACAAAAAACGTTTCGGTCGTCGCTGGACGCCCTATTGCCGCCAGAATCAAAAACACGCCAACGCCATCCAGCGTATTGCCGATCAAGCCGGTGCCGACGCCGAACATCAAATTCGGGAGCTGCACAATCTTGTAGCTGCTCTCGTAAAAAGCGCGGAATGGCTCCGCATATTTGCCGATCACCGGGAAGCGCGCCAACTGCGTCAAAATCGCCAGACACAGTGGGCGAATGCTCAAAACAAGGACGCCTACCGCGATTGCAGCCAGCGAGATGAGCGCGATCGGTAAATATTCCGGCTTTGCCAGTTCCGCGATCGACCAGATCATCAACAGCAAGACCGCTACGCCGTCCGACAGCCGTTCCGCGCCGATCACCGGGATCACACTGGCAACGGGCGCGCCAGTCAGGTTGCGCACAATGAATGCTTTGAGCAGTTCCGCCGCTTTGCCGGGGCTGGCTGCCAACGCCAGACCGCTGATGAAGATCGCGGCGCTGTCCCGGATCGGCAGCGTGCGGACGCCCACTAAGCGCAAATAATAATGCCACTTGATGAAGCGCAGTCCCCAATTGGCGACGCGTAGCGCCAACACCGGAAGCATCACCAGCCACGGAAAAGCCAGCGCAAATTTCAGCAGTTGCGAAACGTCACTGAGCAGAGTGATCGCGATGAAGGCCAATAAGCCCAATCCCAACCCGATCAACAGCATTCGTTGGTATCGCTGCATATTATGCCTTACTGTGTTTTGGGTAGGTGTGTTTTGCGTATTTCAAATCGGGTACAGCCACCATTCGCGCACCGCAAAACTGTCCGCTTCATCGGCACACCATGCTGCGATCTCGGCGGCGGGCTGACCATGCTCAAATGCTTCACGGATACGCGCAGTTGCGGTCAATAGTTCAAAGCCGCTGCGCCCGCCCCAATCCGTCCAGGCAAATTCCGCCGGATATAACGCGCGCAGCGTACCGATCAAGTGCAAGCCCATCGTAAAGCCGTGCACTGCATCAGCATCGCGCACATGGACGCGCACACCTTCGCAGCGCTGCCCGGCGTATTTGCTAGCGGTTGGCCGAAACCAGACGGGCGTAAAGGATAGGCCGGGTAGATGCAAGCCGTTGAGCACATCCGCTAATGCTTCACCCTGCACAAAAGGCGCGCCGATCTGTTCAAAAGGGAGCGCGGTACCACGTCCTTCGCTGAAGTTGGTGCCCTCAATCAGACACGTGCCACTATATAGCAGCGGCGTTTCAGCGTGCGGCATATTGGGTGACGGCGCACACCAACTCAGCCCGGTGTCGGCAAACAGCATATCGCGCCGCCAACCGTCCATTTGCACAACGCGTAAATCGGCGTGAACGTCGCGATTCAGAAAATGTGCCGCCTCACCGATCGTTAAGCCATAGCGCACAGGCAATACATCCGGCGCGACCATTGAAAATAAGCTCGCTTCCGCAAGATTGCCTTCCACGATCAAGCCGCCTTGCGGGTCAGGCCGATCGAGCACAATAGCCGGAATGCCCGCTTTTTGGCAGGAGCGCAAGGTATGGCCGAGCGTGGCAAGAAACGTGTACCAGCGGTTGCCCGTATCCTGCAAATCAATCAACACGGCGGATAGTCCATTCAGCACATCTGCTGACGGCGCACGATTAGCGCCATACAAACTATATATTGGGATGCCGTTGTGTTGACTGTCCGCGATGGATTCGCCCGCCCCGCCGAGTCCGTAATAGCCATGTTCAGGCGAAAATAGCGCCGTGACGTTCACACCTGATTCGCGCAGCGCCCGTAATGCTGTGCGTCCGTCCACTGTGAGGCTGGCAACGTTGGTGAGCAGACCGACTGCGCCGTGCAGTGTCGGTAACGCCAGGAAAACATCTAGTCCGCTGCGCATCACGCTAACACACTAAAAGGGTGCTCACTCGAACTTGATGATCATTGACAGGCTGCCGAGCATGATTTCGTCACCATGTTTGATCTGCTGTGGCGTCGTTGGCGGAAGCCGCTGAGTGTTAATGAAAGTGCCATTTGAACTGCTCAAGTCAGTGATCGTGATCGCATCATCGGTGAAGCGCAGCAAAGCATGATTACGCGAAACGCCGCGATCGTGGCCGCCGTAAGGAGTCATATCAAAATGGCCGGGTTCTGCGACCATGAGATCGGTACGACCCAAGATCACTTCGGTGCCATCCTCAAAGATGAAGCGTTCGGCCATTCCGCGAATGAGCAGCGTAACTGATTTTTCGGGATGCAGCGCGCCACCCGTCTTGACATGATCGCGGCGCAAACGCAGCAAAGTCGGATCAACCTGCAAAGCGATCGTACTGCTGCGTGTATCTAACAAGACGCGCCCACATTTTGAACACACCGTATCCCCAAACTTATAAGGCGTGCCACATTGGCTACACGTCAACATGCTATTATCCTCGGCTGTTTGCGACCGTTAACGCTACAATATTACCAGAAAGCAGGAACTTTGTCATGACGATTGCGATTATTGGGGCAGGCGCGGCAGGGCTGAGCGCAGGCTTGACGCTGCGTACCTACGATATGATTACGCTCTACGAAAAGAGTCACGGGCGCGGTGGGCGGGTCGCTACGCGCTGGCATGATTTGCCAGACGGACAGCGCGTTTACGTCGATCACGGCGCACAATATCTGCGGGATGAAACGCCCGAAATGCACCGCTTAATGAAAAAACTGCTGCCCATCGAGGAACTCAACGACATCGCGCGCCCGGTGTGGACCTTTGATGCAGCAAATCAGATCAGCGCGGGCGATCGGCAGCAGAATGAAGCGCCAAAATGGTCGTACTCGCAAGGATTAGGGACGTTTGGCAAGATGATGGTCAAGCGCGGTTCGCTTCAGGTGCGCGGTGAGGTGCGGATCGGTAAGCTGGCGTATGCGGACGGCTTGTACGCTTTGTTCGACACCGATAATAATCAAGTGGGCAATGCGGATCGCCTCGTGATCGCTATTCCAGCCGAACAAGCCGCCGATTTGATCGCCGCCAGCGATTTGCCGGCGCCTGAGCGCCTGACGCTTGAGACTGCTTTACGCGCTGCCAGCTATCGGCGCTGCCTGAGCGTGACATTAGGCTTCGATCGGGTGCTGACAACCCGCCAATATTATGCGCTGATCAACAGTGACAAGGCGCACCCGTTATCGTGGCTGGCTTTCGAACACGATAAGCCCGGCCATGTACCGCCCGGTCACAGTGTGCTGGTGGCGCAAATGGCGGGCGCGTACAGCCTGGAGCATTGGGAAATGCCCGGCCCTGAACTGATCGCAGAAGTCGCGGCGATGGTTTCCGAGTTGATCGGTGAAGATGTTAAAAGTGCAACGTGGAGCGATACGCAGCGCTGGCGCTATTCGCAGCCGGAAACGCTGGTGGCCGCCTCAAACTTGAATGGCGTCCTGAAGGGATTGTGGTTCGCGGGCGATTATACGCTCGGTGGGCGCGTGCATCTGGCAGTGCAAAGCGGCATCGATGCAGGATTGCAAATCGCTCAGACGTACTGAGGAAAGGCGGGCTGGGCAAGCCAAACCCCTACGTAAGCTGCGCACCCGTAGGGGTCTGGCTTGCCTGACCTGTATTCCTTACCCGTCGTAGTTAGGTGCTGGCGACACCTTTACTGTGAAGGTAGGCGCAAACGTGGGTGTACGGGTGATCGGCGCAGATGTGCCCGGCACGATCAAGTTGATCGGCGGCTGATGCGATGCGCCGACCGCGATCCAATGTCCGGCGACGGGTACATCACCCGCCACGCCGAGCACAAAGTCAATATTCGCAAAGCCTGAAGTCAAGGCGTTTTTCAGGTAGATTTGGCCGTCGGTGGGGCGGAACACGCCAACGCCCGCATGACCTTGCGCGATCCAATCGCCCGCGATCGGCTGATCACCCAAAATACCGAGCTGCGCCTGATAGTCACCAATTACGCTGCCGTTGGTGACCTGATTGCTCAGATAGAAAGTCTGCTGCGACGGACGGTACACGCCGGGGCTGTCGTAGCCTTTGCCGTTCCAATCCGCTGCGACTGCCGTATCACCCGGCGTGCCAAGCACCATCGTATAATCGGCGAAGCCCGATACAAAGTTATTTTTCAGGTAAATCAAGCCGTTGCTCGGACGGAACACGCCGATCCCGTCATGCAGCGCGTCTACCGTCCAGCGTCCGGCCATGGGCACATCGCCCGGAATGCCGAGCACGAGCTGCTCATCTGCCGGGCCGCTGGTATTGCTGTTGCGCAGTGCAAAAGTACCATCGTCGCGGCTGAACAGACCGATCGTGTCGATGCCGCCGCCCGTCCAATCACCCACGACCGGATACACGTTGGTTGTGCCCGGAATGGTGTACGGGATGTACAGATCGGCAAAGCCCGTGACATTCGTGTTCTTCAGGAAGAACTCGCCCGCCGATGGCCGATAAATGCCGACCGTGTCGGTGGAAATGGGCGGCGTTGGCGTGTTGGTAGTGGTGGGTGTTGATGTGGGTATCGTTGTGGAAGTTAAAGTGGTGGTGGTGCTCGGCGCGGTCGTTGAACTTGGCGTGACCGTATTGGTAGGCGTCGGTGTTGGCGGAATATTGTATTCATACGCGCCAATATCGCACTGTGCGCCGAACGGACGCGCCACCCCGCGCTGATCAACATTATTGACGGGCGCAGCCGCACAAATGGCGTTATCGCCAGCATCGATCGCCGGACTACCAGACAGCAGCGCCATCGTTTGCGTGAGGCCGCCATTATTGGCAAGCGTGCCCAGCTGTGGATCAACGCTGGTAATGGTCGCGCCGCAGCTTGTTCCTGGATATTGAATGTTGTGCCCGCCGTCGGTAAATGGAAAAAAGTTAGCACAGGGAGGCAAGCTGTTATTGGCGATAACCGTATTTTCTAAGATGAAAGTGCCTCCTGTCGTATAGTTTGAAAGGACACCCACACCAACATCGCCAGTATTACCAGCTATTGTATCATTGACGAGACTAACGACACTTCCAAGGTTTTGAAACACAGCACCGACTGAGTTGGCAGTAAAAGTTGTATTGGCAACAGTGACGTTGCCGCTAGAATTTCGTATGACACCACCACCGCTTCCCCCATGATTTGTACCATAAAAGTTGTTTCCTGAAAACAAAGACCCTACAACTGATAGATCGCTCGAGTTATCAATACTGGCACCACCATCGATAGCGGTGTTATTTGTAAAAAGGCTTTGGCTAATGATGTAACTACCACCATACAAACTAATTGCCCCTCCGTGACTATCGGAAATATTCGAGTTGAATGTGCTTCGATTCACAGTAAAACTGCCAGGTGATGATAAATTATGAACGAGAATCGCACCACCATTACTTGCGTGATTAGATACGAATTGGCTGTCATTTACCGTTGCAACGAAGGTTGAGTCGTTTTGAACATCAACTCTAATCGCACCACCGCTACTCTCTTGGCCGACATTGTTGGTGAATGTAGACCCATCTATCAGCAGTCGAATATCTCCATCGGAAGTGCTATAAAACCTGATCCCGCCGCCTGATCTGAGTGATTGGTTATTCAAGATGATACAATGTGAAAGCGTTAACGACGCATCAGTAACATAGAGAGCACTGTCACTTGCATTGATAAATGTTAAATTTTTAACAATAAGTAAAGGATTTTGTTTTGATGTGGAGAGAGTCATGTTGAAAATATGCCCTTGCCCACTGGCATCAAGCGTAATACTCCCTGTTGTTGGGCCAGTGATCGTTAAGCCCTTTGCCAAGTCAATCTCACTTGTCAGCGTGATCGTGCCGCTGAGTCCGAGCGCGAACGTGATCGTCGCATCGGCGGGCGCTACCGCGATCGCTTCACGCAGCGAACAATCGGAGTCGCATACGCCGTCGTTAGTATCGGCTAATTTGGTTACAACCAGTGATCCGGCAGCCAAAGCACGGTGATTATTCGCGAATAGTCCAACGGTCGAGATTACAATCAAACTGATAAAAACGAGGCGTGCAGATCGCATGTAGAGTCTCCTACAGAATTGTGACACATATAATGATAGTGTGGTAAACGTGTTTCTACAAGCCTTTGCTTCACAAACATAACAAAAAACGGACGGATCACCCGACCCGCCCGCTTGTAGCAACCTTCTGAACGCTGAACGATCGCTAAACCGTTTTGGTCTTATCCGGCTCGGCCTTCTTGGGCGTACTCATAGCGCGCGCGGCTGCATCGCTGGATCGCCGTTTACCGCGTAAGTTCGCTTGAGTCGGCGGCCCCTTGATCACCGCTTCCAGGCGACGGTACACGCGCAAAACACGTCCGCGCCAAAAGGCCAGCACGTATTCCGCTTCACGCCGACCTTGCAGCAAGCGATGCGACATGCCCGTGACTGCTTTTTTCGGCACAACCTGCCACTGCACGACCATCGATCCCCAGGCCAGGCCGCCGCCAAAGCCAACCAATACGATGTTATCGTTCGGCTTGATGCGCCCTTCTTTTTCCGCCTCGCACAGCGCGATCGGGATCGACGCGGCGGACGTGTTACCGTAGCGATGCAAGTTGCTGAAGAACATCGATTCGGGGATGTTCATGCTGCGCGCCGCCGCCGCCAGAATGCGCTGATTCGCCTGATGGGGCACGATCAACGCAACATCGGCCAACGTCAGATTCGCTTTGTCGAGCGCTTCGCGGACGCTTTCGTTGATGATGTGCGTGCCAAAGCGGAACACTTCGCGGCCATTCATATGCACCTTGTGCATTTGGCGGCCTTCCGGCATACTGCTTTGGCCGACCGTCGGCACACCAAGCAAATCTTCGCCCGATCCATCCGAGCCGAGCACGCACGACAGCACGCCGCCCGGTTCATCACTGCCACACAGCACGATTGCGCCCGCACCGTCACCGAACAGCACGCACGTTGCCCGATCGTCCCAATCCATAATACGCGAATTGGTTTCGCTGCCGATCACCAGCGCCTTATCGATGCTGCCCGACCGGATCGCCTGCACTGCCATGTTGACCGCGTACACGAATCCGGCACAAGCCGCGCTCAAATCGAACGCGCCAGCATGAGTCGCGCCGATCATGTTCTGGATGCGCGCGGCGGTGCTCGGATAAAAATTCTCAGGTGTGCTGGTGGCGACGATGATCAGATCAATCTCGCTCGGCAGCATATCCGCGCGATCAAGTGCCTTACGCGCCGCCTCAAAGCCGAGCGTAGTCACCGTTTCGCGATCGTTGGCAAAGCGCCGCTCGTGAATGCCCGTGCGCGTGCGTATCCACTCGTCGGTGGTTTCTACCACGGCTTCAAGATCAGCGTTGGTGATGATCAGTTCGGGCACGTCCATCCCCCAACCGACGATATGCGCGTAACGTGACGGCGCGGATCGCTGCAAGTTGCTGAACGCGCGCCGCATGTTCGGGATCGGGCCGTGACCATTAGGCGCTTGGCCGTTAGCCGAATGGCCGTTCGGCGTGTGACCATTGGTTGAATGACCATTCGGGGACGCCGCCGTGTCTTTGGCGACGTGCCCGTTAGTGCGCGCCATTGCCGTTCATGTACTGCTGAAACAGTACAACGGCGTTGTGTCCGCCAAAGCCAAATGCGTTGCTCATGACAATGTTGATTTTGTGCGAGACGCCGACGTTGGGCGTATAGTTCAGATCGCAATCCGGGTCAGGCGTATGCAGGTTCATCGTTGGCGGGATGAACTGCTCATTGATGCTCTTGATGCTGAAGATCGCTTCCACGCTGGCCGCCGCGCCGAGCAAATGGCCGGTCACGGATTTGGTCGAGCTGAGCGGAATATCATACGCCTTTTCGCCGAACACCGTCTTAATGGCGTGCGTCTCGCTTGAATCATTGAGCGGGGTGGCCGTCCCATGCGCGTTGATGTAATCAATATCGTTGATCGTGATCCCCGCGCTACGCAGCGCTTTTTCCATCGCTTTCGCCGCGCCGCCGCCGCTCTCCATCGGAGCGGTAATGTGAAAAGCGTCGCATGTATTGCCGTAGCCGATGATCTCAGCGTAGATGTGAGCGCCGCGCGCTTGCGCATGTTCCAACGATTCGATCACCAGCACCGCCGCACCCTCTGCCAGAACAAAACCGTCGCGCGTCTTATCGAAAGGGCGCGAAGCCGTTTCGGGCGAGTCGTTGCGGCGTGATAGCGTCGTCATATTGTTGAAAGCCGACAGTGACAATTCCACGATACCCGCTTCCGTGCTGCCCGTCACCATGACATCCGCACTGCCGCGCCGGATCATCTCGGTCGCTTCACCGATCGCGTTATTGCCAGTGGCGCAGGCCGTCGAAACCGCCATATTCGGCCCCTGCAAACCATACTCGATCGCCACCCGCCCGGAAGGACTGTCCGGCAGCATCATCGGGATCAACAGCGGGCTGACCACGCGCGGGCCACGTTCAAAGCTGGCGCGCGATTGTTCGATGATGCTCTCGATGCCGCCAATGCCCGATCCGATCAAACAGCCGACTTCCCAACTATCCTCGTGCGCCATGTCGAGCTTGCTGTCTTCCATCGCTTGCTTAGCAGCAGCCATCGCCAATTGTGTGACGCGATCCATACGGCGCGCTTCACGGTAACCAAAATGCTCCTTGGGATCGAAGTTTTTGACCTCGCCGCCAAAGGTGACTTCCAACTGGCTGGCGTCGAAGCGTTTGATCGGCGCTAAACCGCTGACCCCGTTCACTGCATTTTGCCACGACTCCTGTACTGAATTACCCACCGGGCAGACCATTCCCAAGCCGGTGACAACGACGCGCCGCCTATCCATTTTGACTCCTAACACCTGCACAATTGAGCTGAATCCGTAACGGATCATTGTAACCTATAACCCGCCAATAGGTGGCGCGTTGCGAAAGCGTCATTGACCCCTAACCCCGGATTACAAGGGAAGGGGGTCAGAAACCTTTTGAAAGTCCCTCTCCTTTGAGAGGGATTTAGGGTGAGGTTTCCATAAGGGTGTCCGCTACGTTTTCACTCGCAAGCGGCGTGCTGCTACGATCAGGGCAACCAACCCCACCGCTGCCATTGCGAACAGGATCAAGCTCTCCGGCCCAACGCGCCCCGCCGCTAAATCTTCATAGATTCCAGTGCCCGGCATCGGCGTTTGGGCGATCTGTGCAGCCAGTGCCGCAGCATTGGAAGTCAACTGCATAGCAATGGCGGTTTGGGCGAGCGCTACCTGTCCGTTCTCGGTGAGCACCACCGACGGCTGCGTGCCGCTTAGCGCACCGAGTGCATTCAGCGTGAGCTGTCCAGCCAGCGCGGTTTGCGCCGAAACCAACTGCGCCGACTCGGTATTGAGGAAAACGGCAGTTGCGGTCGCGTTAGCAAGCCCTGCCGCCGAAGTCGCACCTGCGCCCGATGCTCCCACTGCGGCGGGCGCAGCTGACGGCGCTGGCACGGTATCCAGCACGAGCGGCGTAGGCGTACTCACATCCTGAGCGGCGCGTGGCTGCCGAACGTTCAGCACTGAACTGGCCGCGCTGTCAGTGCGATTCCAGGCCATGAACTGCGCGTATCGAGCCGCCATTTGCGCTTGCGAAACAGAGCCTCCAGTAGGCGCGCCGGGCGTTTGCGTGGCGATGGTTTGCTGCGCAGTAGCCTGTGCGCCCGCTGCACCATTCGTGCCAGCGGTGACCGTGGTACTCGGCGTTGGCGTTACTATCGAACCGCTGCTGCCACCGTTGATGTCCGTGCCAACGACGCCCGGCGTAGGCGTCGCGCTGCTCGCCGCGTTATCGCCCCTGCCTGCACTGTTGCCACCATTGCCGCCAGCCGCATTGATCGTGGCCGCAATAACCGTCAGGCGTCCAGAAATAGCAGTTTGTCCGGCGCTGAACTCGTAGTTCTGAGTAGCGCGGGCATTTCGTGTTGCGACGCTGCCGGGTACAGCACGCGCGTTGAGCGTTTCTTGCAGTGCGAATAACGTTTGCGCCGCTTGTAATTGAGCGCTTTGTGCGCCAAGCGTGCCAATCGCATCACTGTTATTTTGCGGCGTGAAGGTCAGCGGCGGTGTGACACTGGGTGTGACACCGGGCACGGGAGTATCGCTGGCCGTAGGCG
>Ga0209100_1002510_pt1 | contig 11293 bp, 14 predicted proteins | sample lystaG_FD_185480 | JGI IMG/M metagenome (GOLD analysis project Ga0209100, IMG submission 185480) | Glacier valley bacterial and archeal communities from Borup Fiord, Nunavut, Canada, to study Microbial Dark Matter (Phase II) -... | ecosystem: Environmental > Aquatic > Freshwater > Ice > Glacier ...
GCATCTGGAGCCGTGACGGACGCGGTCGCGGGTTCGACCGAGTCATCAACAGGCTTCGACACCGGACGCGCAGAACAACCAGGCACGAGCGTAACGGCCAAGAGTGCGGCGACAAGTACCAGTGTTCCCGGCCTCATGGATTCCCCCGTCTGTCCAACGCGATTGCGCATCAGCTGCGCGCTCATCTTTTTCAATCATTCTAGCGCTTGCCGCGTCTGCTGCATGCGCTTGTTAGGTGCATGGTCAGGACACGTCCTGCCCCGTATCTGCCCGCTTGCGTTCCCGCCGACGTGCAGCGATGAGAAGACACAGGAGTAGAACCCCAGCGGTTGCGCAAAACGCCATCAGAAGGAACGGCGCTATCACGAAGAAATCGGTTACCATCCAGCTCACGGATCCCCTCCCCCGTAGGAGATGGCGACGACGCGTCCATCGCACCTAACGCGATTGCGCATCAGCTGCGCACCGATGCCTTGCTTTCAGTCTACCTCTTGCCGCGTCTGCTGCATGCGCTTGTTAGATGGCCTGGATTCAGATACTAAGTGCAACACCCCCGTCCCCGGAGGGTGGGGCGATCTGGGACACTTGTGGTTCCTCCCTACCGCCAAGCAAAGGGGAACCGATGTATGCCCAGATCACCCAAGAGGAACGATACGACATAGCAGCCATGAGACGACAGAGAATCTCGATCCGCGGCATCGCACACGAGCTCGGGCGCTCGCCGTCCACGATCTCCCGGGAGATCCGACGCAACCGCAAAGCGGATGGCGGATACCGTGCGTACACCGCTGGTGAGCACACACGCGCCCGCCGCCGCACGTCCAGGCGCAACGCCCGATTCAAGCCCGAGGACTACCGAATCGTTGACCAGCTCCTCGGGCTGGACTGGAGCCCCGAGCAGGTCTCAGGGTGGCTGAAGATGCAGGGACTCCTGTCGATCAGCCACGAGACCATCTACCTGCACGTTTGGCAGGACCAGCGCTGTGGCGGAGATCTCTGGAGCCACCTGAGACAAGCCACCAAGAAGCGCCGAAAGCGCAACGGATCTCACGACTCGAGGGGAAGACTCGCAGGTAAACGCCATATTTCCGAGCGGCCAGCAGAAGTCGAAGACCGGCGTGTTCCAGGCCACTGGGAGATCGACACCATCATGGGTGACGACCACGGAAGACATTCTGCCCTGACCGTGGTCGAGCGGGTGACAGGCTATCTGCTGATGGGCAAGCTCGAGCACCACTGTGCGGCCGACGCGGCGGCCAAGGCGATCGAGCTCATCGATCGCCAGCACGGCTGCTTCAAAACGATCACGGCCGACAACGGCACCGAGTTCCACAGCTACAGGGCCATCGAAAAGGCCACCGGCGTACCATTCTACTTTGCCACCCCACATCACTCTTGGGAGCGAGGAACCAACGAGAATACAAATGGGCTCATCCGCCAGTACCTGCCCAAGAGGACCAGCATGGCCGAGAAGAACCAAGCCGACCTAGATGCGATCGCTGCCAAGCTCAACTCCCGACCGAGGAAGCGTCTGGGCTACAAGACACCGGAGGAATGCTATGCACAATCGTAGACTCAGTCAGAGGAAGTGTTGCACTTCAAACTTGAAATCGGGTGCCAATCAGCAGTAGCAGGTCCGCGGGACACCTCCCTTCGAGGTATGCTGGTCACCCAGAAGGGAGAGACGTCTTGCAGCACAATCTTAAGATCGAGCGCAGGTGGCTTGACGCCGTAATTGACGGCCGAAAGAAGGCGGAAGTTCGTCGTGCGGATAGGGACTTTTCCGTAGGTGACGAGCTATTGCTCTACATTCCTGGAGAACAAGCCGGTGCGCTAGTAACGGTCACGCACATCGTCGAACCGCGGGACATCCTTGCGTTGGGATGCGACGGACCTATCGCGGTCCTGAGTATCGGAACACCCCGTCGATTAGTTGGAAAAGCGCTCGCCACGCAGCTCGAAGTCGGCGACTACGGCACGGACCACTAGACGTAGACGAAGGACTGAGGAGCGGCGCTGATTCCCAGCTCCATTAAGGTCTTCGGCTTGGGGTATACGGAGACCTCCCCTAATGCATAGGCCACTGCACGCTGACGCCCAAAATAGTAATCATCGAAGAACTGCTTGCTGATTCCGGAATGGGCGCACGTGTGTTCCCAAACCTCTGACGGGGGACCGTCGACTGTCCCCAGTACCTCGACCTCGCCAACAACCTGACCGACCGGCGCGGTCGCGTAGATAACAATGAAACGCACCTCACGACGTGATCTCACTTTGCGGAACTCAAATCGCTTAGTCCCATTCAAGATGTTCTCGACGTGCTGCGGGTTAATCGACAACAACATCCTCACGAGGAACTCCACCTCCGGCCAGAACAAAAAAGAACTCACTAGGGCTGTAACGTGCTTGATTTGGATGACATTGTTTCCACAGGTCGTTATTCTTGAGCCAAATCCAGTTCACGTTGTGGCCCTCCCCAAAGTAGCCAAGATAGACCATTTCAACAACGACGACATTACGTTCACCCCAGTGCTGATCGAGCTCAGCGTCGTCGAACACCGACTTGTTCTTGATAAGCTCCCGGTAGTCCTCGTACGGCAAGAGAATCTGACCGTCCTTCTTGAACTGGCGGACATCCGTCACAACGCCATATGACGTTACTACGGATCTGAACCCCGGCTGCTCACCCATGAATTTGCGATAAACCAGGACGGGATTTCCAGGCTGAGCCGCCATCTCACGTGCGTGACCGACATACACTTTAGTCATGCCGTTGCCTGCAGTGACACTCATAACCTCTTGGGGCGTGCGAGCAAGCTCCGAATACGGGAAGAGCTGGTCATGGTAATCCTGCTCGATGACCAGCATGCTCGCCTCGTGGAAGTTCGGGTTAATGAACGGGAATGACTTATACGCGGTCGTGTAAGACAACTCCGCGCGTGACTTAAGGTACACGGATTCGCCGTTGGGCTGTTGCCCAACGAGACAAAATCCGAACCTCTTTAGCATCCCAACCAAAGCGGCGTGTTTCTCGAATACCGTTACATACACTTCGGGTAGCCCAGAATCGCGCCATTGCCACAACGCCATTCCGATAGCGCCCTCTCCAAGACGATCACCCCGCGAGCGCTCAGAAATCTTGAGGGTGCCAATCTTCATTCTGCGCGCCACAGGCAGTTGACCGCCCGAGAGCTCAACGGCCTGCTCCTCCGCCTTCAAGTACAGAAAGGCCAAAATGCATTGTCCGTCCGTTACGACGAACGCGCTGGCACCGGCATCTGACTTGCGCGCAAACCACTTGCTGAATTCAGGATAGTCTACCTTGAGGGAGTCGAAAAACGCATCCTCCGGGTCTACCGACGAAAACCGAACAGAATCGAATCCGCCTGACATCGACTCCCCCGCCCCTTGTTGATCTCCGCCTCGCATCATAGAACATGAAACCGACATCAACGCTGACGCCTTAAGATCAACGCCAATCGCTTATGCGGCTAACATGTGACTCACCAGCTGTGCGACGATGCCGTCCACCAAAGTCTACTTCTTGCCGCGTCTGCTGGATGCGCTTGTCAGGCCGAACGCTGCAGGAACGAACTCACCTATGTGCTGCGCCCAAGTCGACGAATCAGTTCACTTCGTAAAGCCTGATTCTGCTGTAGCGCCGTTGCCAACACTTCTTGCGCTTGCTGCTGCGACTCAAGTTCTAGCCCAGCGGAACACACCGGACATACCATCCAGTACTTCTTATCCCACTTGACCACAGAGACGAAGAACACGGACACCTTGCGGTTACTCTGAACAACGTGCCAAGTCCGAGAGTTGTGGCAGTTCGGACACTCGAGCGTGTAGCCTACTCCCAGCACCTTGTTGGAACCGCCCCAGCCAAAGAGCACAAACATGCGCTCACTCCCCCTGGGCAATGAGTCCTTTGGCCACGTCCTTGGAAATCTTGTCTGCCGCATTACAAATCGGACACTGCAGATAGTAAGTCTTGGCTGCAAGAATGGCCTTATCTGTAAACAACGACACTATTGGCACGCCAACTCCAATACCCTCTTTGGCGTATGCAAGCTCAAACTGAGTCTCATTTCCGCAGTTCGCACACGTGGCAGCAACCCGTGCAGCACCAGGCTCACGGTGCAGCTTCGCCTTGTAAAGCAGCATAATATCCCCCCTGATCACTGTTCCGACATAACGCATTTGCGCATTAGCAGCGCGCCAATTCCCCCTCCGCTCAGTCTAACGCTTGCCGCGCCTGTTGAATGCATCTGCAGCCCTCAGGCATCGAACCCCTGAACTTGTCACGGTACTCATAAGCCTTGAGCATGCTGACGCCGCGCCACGGCCTATCGAGTTCAATCTTCCGGAGTAGCTCGCGAAGCACCTGCTTCTGTTCTGGCGGGAAGTTCCGGTTAATTGTGTTCACTGACCCGTAGAACAGATTGGGCGATTTTGCCCCAGCGTAGAGGGCAATCCGGCCGAGCTGACACTCAATACTCAGTCCGTCCGCCGGATCGTTCTTCGTCTGTTCACAGTGGCGGAGCCAATCGAGGCGCTGCTGCAACTCGCGGACGTAACCCTGCCGCATTAGCTCGAACTCCTTGGGAGTCTCTTGATGCGGCCCAGCCAACGGATACCGCTTGAGCGTCTCCGGTCGCGATTGATCCCAAGCGCTTACTTCCTCGAGCTGCATGGCCGGCCCGTAACACTTGTTGCAGTAACCCTTGCCGCTGTGCGGTCGCTCGTCACTTCCGCAGTTGCGGCACGACTCGTACTTGCGACTCCACATGCCGAGCAGCACCCCCCCCCTGTAGGGCTAACGTCTGACGGATAACCTGCGAGCGAAGCGAGCCAAGTTGAGCCGTTTGTCAGAAAGACAACCTAACCCATCTCTATGACAAACCTCGACGTCTTGCCGTAGTAGCAGCCTTGCGCGTACTTGTAGTCAAACTTCGTTTTGTCGACCTTGTGTACCTCTTCCGTCCACCGGACCCAAGACAGCAAGTGAAGAGTCGAGAGCGCCCTTGTGACTCCGACGAAAAGAAGCCGCCGCTGCGCCTCGATTGTGTCAGTTCCGCGCGAATCATTTGGCAACACACCGTCGACCAGTCCCAAGATGAAGACCATATCCGCCTGAAGGCCCTTCGACTTATGAATCGACATGATGTTTATCGACGCTGAGTCGAATTCCTTCGCCGGGCTCATCTCCTGAAGGAGACGCTCAGCAGACGACTTGAGATCCGTTTCGTCGAGCTGCTTGATGTATTCGGTGAAGGAACCATGCTCTTTCTCCAATTCGACCAGTGCTGGTGGATTGCCCACGTACTGCTCAAGAGGGTGGTCGTACCAGCCTCGAACCTCTTTGAGGACCTTGTTAGGGTCGAAACCGTTCTTGAGCGCCTCTGACAGCACATTCTTTAACTTCTTTCGGAAATGGGGCGACAACGTCTTCCAGAGGAAAATCAGGTTGAGCAAATTTCGATCTGTATAGATGGCACGCAGCCACCACACGTGGAAATACTCATCGTCGCCAAGGGGGCTATGCCAAAAGTCAACGCAAGGAATCCCGCGTTCATTCAACGCATCGACGAGTCCGTCAACGCAAAATCCCATCGGGCTGAGAACGAGAACGGACGTTCCGGGGTTTGTAGCCCGCGTTTTTTCAATCTCAGATACAACGTATGAAATCGCTTCAGGCTGAGTGGTCGTCTGAACCGGAAGGTATGAGCCCGCCTTCCCAGATGGAGCCCAGGGCTTGTCAACACGATGGGCGTTGCGTCCAATCAAATTCTGGGCATGGCCAACGACAACATCAGGACAACGCCAACACATGTGTGCGTGATCTAGTTTCTTGACGGTTGCGTCTTGATACAGCGTGATGATGCCCTCTGGATCCGCATCCTTGAATCCATAGATAGACTGATCGTCGTCACCAAGAATCAGCGTATCCGCCGCATATCGCGCAATCTCGTCGATGAGTGCGCGCTCCGTCGGATTGAAATCTTGGTACTCATCAACGATGAGCAAATCCAGCACGCCAATCTGCTCTTTGGCATACGCCGGATTGGCCTTGATGAAGGCAAGGCACCCCGCAATCATTTCATCGAAAGTAATACACCCCAGCTGCTCGCATAAGAACGAGAAGTCGATGTCGAGTGCATTCGCAAGCGAGAACAGGATGTGATCCTCGCGCCTGCCATCAAGGATGTAGCGATCCTTCAGATGATTGATCTTGAGCGCATATCGATGCAGCGTCGAACAATCAACGTTGGTATGGCCTTCAAACGCCGCGGTCAAGTCATGGACAGTTGCGTTGGTGAATGAAAGAACGAGGATTCTGCCTGCCGTCGCGTAGTCGGTGTCAATGATTTGTTTAACCCGCGTCGTCTTCCCTGTTCCCGGCCCAGCCAGAAGTATCTTCAACAGACCCCCCGTGTATCGAACAACTCTTCTGCATTCCCCGCATCCCCATCACCTGCCAATATACTCCTCTCCACCACACCTCCCCACCCGCATTCTCGCGATCCTCTCGGAGACGACAAACGAGGCCCGCTGCTTGCGCAACGAACCTCGTTGAACTGTTTGGTGGACCCAGGGGGATTCGAACCCCCAACCTCCACCTTGCAAAGGTGGCACTCTCCCGTTGAGTTATGGGCCCTTCACGTACCGCGACAGGCAGTATATCACCTCGCCGCCATTCTGAACGATTCACACCGGGCTTTAGTGTTCACCGAGGCTCCGCTCGGCTGAAACACGGCTGAAACTTCACGCGACTACGATTGCTATGAAAAAGATCGCCGGTTATCCGAGACACACAACGAACCTGGCGGAGAGATTGCCATGAAAAAGATAGAAGCGATCATCAGACCGGAACGCGCCACGACCGTGTGCTACGCGCTTGAAGAACTCGGCTGCTTTGGCGTCACCGTCTATACAGCCTCAGGTCACGGCATCCAGGGCGGCCTGCGCCAGCAGTGGCGCGGACACGAATGCCTCGTGGACCAGGTGCCCAAAGTCGTCGTCATGGCCGTCGTGCCTGAAGATGACCTCCGGGAAGCCGTTGAGACCATCCAGGCCATCGCCAAGACCGGACGCATGGGTGACGGCAAGGTCTTCATCACCGCTGTGGAACGGGCGCTGCGCGTCCGCACCGGCGAAACCGGGCAGTCCGCTCTGCGGCCCTCAAAGGTCGCGCCATCTGACGACACAGCCACTCCAGGGAGCCAATCATGAAGAAGATAGAAGCGATCATCCGTCCTGAGAATCTGGAAGCGCTCAAAGAAGCCCTACGCGAGACAGACCATGCGGGTCTCACCGTCGTAGAAGCCAAAGGCCACGGCGTCCAGCGTGGCGTTGTGACCACCGTCGGCAGCAAAGAAGTCGTGGTGGACCTGCTCCCCAAGCTCTACATCACGATCGTGGTCAACGATCACGAAGTGGACCGCATCCTGGATGCGATCGTGCGCACGTCACGCTCGGGCAACGTGGGCGACGGCAAAGTCTTTGTCTCGGCAGTAGAAGGCGTACTGCGTCTGCGCACCGGCGAGAAAGACACTGAAGCGCTCTAGAACTGTCTGCGGAGCCGCATCTCGGTAACACGAATTTCACGCGCCGTTTCCCCGCTTGAAACCCATCGATAACATCCGATGACTAGCCTCTTTTATTGGAGGGGCAATCCATCACCGGCATAGCCCTCCGTCCTGTAGATAACAGTGAACTGGAAGGTACTGGAGGTGGGATGGATGTATTTGCTGGGAGGGATCGCGCAAGGCAAGCCCAGGCTGCGAGACGTGCTCGTACGTTCAGTGGCCAAGACTATGCTCTTCACGGTACTCGCACTCACGCTTATGACTGGGCTCGCGTTTGCCACGCAGCCTGACGCCACGGGAGCCGCTACAGGCGGTATCTCGGATGTCACAGTGGCAGCAGCGGGTCAGAAGGCCGCGCTGCCGGCTGGTATGACGCTTGAGGACGTCGCCCAGGATCTGGGGCATCTCAAGGTCGGCACGAACATGTTCTTCGTGATCATGGGTGTTGCACTCATCTTCTTCATGCAGGCTGGATTCATGCTCGTGGAGACCGGCTTTTGCCGGGCGAAGAACGCGGCCCACGTCTCGATGACCAACTTCGTCATCTTTGCGGTGGGCGCGCTCGCCTACTGGGCGGTGGGCTTCGCATTCCAATTCGGGAGTATGGGTGCCATCGGTGCGCTGGGCGGTAATGCCGTCCTCACCGGCGCGCCACTCAAGCTGTTTGGCGGCGCTGTTCTGGGCACCAAGGGTTTCTTCCTGGGTAACTCGGTCTACGACGTCTCCGTCTTCGCGTTCTTCCTGTTCCAGATGGTGTTCATGGACACCGCAGCCACCATCGTCACCGGTGGCATGGCCGAGCGCTGGAAGTTCGCCGCGTTCGTACCGTTCGGTATCTTCATGGCCGTGTTCACCTATCCCATCTACGGCATGTGGGTCTGGGGCGGTGGTTGGCTCTCACGGCTGGGTGCCACGGCCAACCTCGGCCACGGCGTGCTGGACTTCGCCGGTTCCTCGGTAGTCCACGCAGTAGGCGGCTTCTCCGCGCTGGCTGGCGCGCTCGTCCTCGGACCGCGTATCGGCAAGTTCAAAGACGGCAAGACAGTGGCCATCCCCGGCCATCACATCCCCATGGCCATCCTCGGCACGATCATCCTGGTGTTTGGCTGGATGGGCTTTAACGGGATGTCCACGTTGGCCTCAGGCGACCTTCGTTTCTCGGTCATCATCGTCAACACCATCATGGCGGGCTCCGCTGGAGCCGTCGTGTCCATGCTGCTGGTGTGGAAGCTGTGGGGCCATCCCGACCCCTCGATGACCGCCAACGGCATGCTCGCCGGTCTGGTAGCAATCACCGCTCCCTGCGCGTTTGTGAGCGTGAGCGGCGCGGTCATCATCGGCATCGTCGCCGGGCTGCTGGTCGTGGGCTCGGTCATCTTCTGGGAGCGCGTGTGCAAGATCGACGACCCGGTTGGCGCCATCTCGGTCCACGGCATCAACGGCCTGTGGGGCATGATCGCGCTCGGACTGTTCGCTGACGGCACGTATGGCGACGGCTTCAACGGCATCGCCGGCAACGTCCGCGGCCTGCTGTACGGTGGCGGCTTTGGCCAGCTGGGCGCTCAGCTCATCAGCGTGGTCGTCGTGGCAGCCTGGGCGTTTGGCACGATGTACGTGTTCTTCCGCATCCAGGACAAGGTCCAGGGCATTCGCTCCTCCGCCGAGGACGAGCTGGCCGGCCTGGACGTGACCGAGATGGGCGTCATGGCCTATCCCGACTTCGCCGGTAGCGGCTCGATGGGCGCCGGTTCATCCACCGAGGCACCTGTAGGGAGCGAGGCATAATGAAGCGCATCGAAGCGATCGTTCGTCCTGAGCGGCTGGAAGCGGTCAAAGAAGCGCTCATCGACCTCGGCCATGCCGGGCTGACGGTGTCCGAGGTCAAGGGCCACGGCATCCAGAAGGGCATCGTCCAGCAGTGGCGCGGCCAGGAATACAGCATCGACCTGCTGCCCAAGGTGCTCGTGATGGCAGTGGTCAAGAATGCCGAGGTCACTCCCGCGATAGCGGCGATCATCGAGGCCGCACGCACCAACGCGGTGGGCGACGGCAAGATATTCGTCTCCGACGTCGATCAGGTAGTGCGAATCCGCACCGGCGAGACCGACGCAGACGCGCTCTAAGATCAGCGCAACCGCGACAGCGAGACACAGGAAGGGCGGAGACCGATGTGGTCCCCGCCCTTCTCGGCGTCTGTATCAGCGCCCGTGTGTTACTTGAGCGCGTCGAGCGTCTTTTTGAGCTCAGACTCGCTGAGCGCGCCGGCCGCCTGGCTTGAAACGCTGCCGTCGGAGCTCAGGAAGATGAACGTGGGAACAGCCGTGACGCCGTACTTCTGCGCTAGGCTCCCGCCAACAGAGCTGGTCTCGACGTTGTAGAGCTGGAAATCGACTTTGCCTTCATACTCGGTCTTGAGCCTGTTGACCACAGGCTTCATCTCTTTGCAGCTGGGTCACCAGTCTGTATAGAACTCATAAAGAACCGGAAGGCCGCTGGCCGAGGAGCTTGCCGTGCTGGTCGAGCTGCTTGTGCTGTTTGCCGTATCCGACGTCCCCGGCTTGAGCGCGAACACCGCCAGCCCAGCGACGAGCACCACGATGGCTCCGCCTATCAGCCACTTGTTCTGATGCATCCGGCTCCTTCCCATGACAAATTACGAATCACAGTCTCTATTCCCCCGTGGGCGAGCAACTCCCATGCCTATTCGCTAGCCCACGCACGAATCAATACGCCCGGAGAGTGGCACAATAACATATGGCCTGCACCGCTACTGGCAAGGAGCAGGAATGTCCACACAGCATTCTCGGCCTTCGGCTCCACTCGGCGAAGCTCCAATGCGCGCAGAACTCCTGAGCGCGCAACGCCTCGAGATGCTCGCACGCTCCATCGGCACGGCGGGCGACTGGGAGACAGGCACGCTACCCGGCACGCCGCTTGAGACGATCGTGCGGCACGCCAAGACCTCGCTCAAAGCGTTCTACCGCACGATGGCGGCCGATGCGCATGCGCGCATAGGCGTTCCGGTGGCGGCCGAATGGTTGCTGGACAACTTCTATCTGCTGGACGAGCAGTTCGCGACCACCCTCGAGGATCTGCCGAGGGACTACTCCACCCGCCTGCCGCGAATGCTTCACGGCCCCATGCGCGGGCTGCCGCGCATCTACGACCTTGCGGCCGTCCTGATCACACATACCGACGCGCGTCTTGAGCGAGACGTGCTCGCACGCTTCATCATGGCCTTCCAGGAAAGCTCGGCGCTGTCGATGGGCGAGCTGTGGGCGGTGCCCGCGGTGCTGCAGGTGTGCCTGCTTGAAGACCTGCGCCGCCTCGCCACGCGCGTTGAAGTCACCCACACCGCGCAGATGCGCGCCGATGCCTGGGCCGACCGGCTGCTGCAGACCGCCGCAAAGGGCGAAACGCCGGTGGCCGAGACGCTGCGGGACCTGATCCGCTCGGGTGCTCCGGACGTTGCGGCATTCACGACCCGCCTGATGAGCCGACTGCAAGACCCGGGCGAGTCGCTGGAACCCGTGCTGCGCTGGCTTGACGAACGGCTCGCCGGACAGCCAGGTACGCCAGAGGAGCTGATCGCCGCCGACCAGCAGGAGCAGGCCGCTGACCAGGTCTCCATCGCCAACGCCATCACCAGCATCCGCGCTTTGGACGCGCTGGAATGGAGCGAGTTCTTTGAAGAGTGCTCGCTG
>Ga0209100_1002512_pt1 | contig 11287 bp, 17 predicted proteins | sample lystaG_FD_185480 | JGI IMG/M metagenome (GOLD analysis project Ga0209100, IMG submission 185480) | Glacier valley bacterial and archeal communities from Borup Fiord, Nunavut, Canada, to study Microbial Dark Matter (Phase II) -... | ecosystem: Environmental > Aquatic > Freshwater > Ice > Glacier ...
TACGCGGCGCGCAAAGCATTTCTATGTCCCTCTGTTGGTGCTGCGCAAAACTCTACACCGCACTCATTGAGTGATTACCGTGCTTGAGCAGTCGCGAGAAGGTCGCGGTACAACCCATGCTGGAAAGCCAACTGGTCGCCATCAATACGGTTGAGGTCAACATCGAGAGAGGAACAGACGGCGGCAGCCATTGCCCAGGTGTCGACAGAGAGTTTGCTCACCGGAAGGTAAGCGTTCCCGTACACCTTATTGACGGCGTTGATCGCCGCAAAGGTGGTTCCCGCAGATGGGTGAGACAGGGCTACTCTGTCAAGCAGGAGGTTAACAGCAGTAGTGGCAAACTCTCGCGATGATGCGATGGTTGGATCATCGAGCACTGATCTCAACAGCGCGTTCGCTTCCACTACGCGAGTATCGCCATCGAAGTCTCGCGCGAAGCCGTCTTCCACGCTCTCAGCGCAGGCAACAGCGAAAGCGAGCATGAGGTCGTCTGGAAGCATGCGAAGGGCAGCCTCGTTCAGGGTTACTCCATCCTGCGACGCGGTGTCTTTATCCACGGGTTCAGTGATGTGGTTACTCATTCTCTTCGATTCCTTCCTGCATAGCGGCACGGCGCGCACGACGGCGCTCGTATCGTCCTTCAAACTTGCGAGCGCGCGCCTTGCGACGGCGAGAGTATGCGCCTGCTACAGCCCTTGAGCCCTTAGGGGTGGCAGCGGCAGGGGTTGAGGCGACATTCTCGTCTCTAGCGCCCTCAGGAGCCTCCTCGCGGGCATTGAGGCGGGCGAGCGTCATCGTTGTACTCTCGAAATGACTCCCGTATCCCAACTGGTACCACGTCAGAGTTCCGTCCATCTTCCACATGCGGACCCACTTGACGTCGATGTCATCAATAACAACCGCCCCCACGAGAAGAGATTCCAGTCGCAAACAGCGCATCACGTAGGGAAGGCATACGTGTTCGGCGTCGGAGAAGTCAAGAAAGTATCCGTCTTCAACCTCTTCTCGGGTTACCGTCTTGCCGCAGATGTCAACGCTCAAGTGTCCGCTATGAGGATCGTTCAAGTCGATGTCCGAATCCAACAGTCCGTTCAGCGTTTGCACCTGCCATGCGCGCTCGCCCGCCGCACCCATTCCCTTACCTAGGAAAGCAGCGGAAGACCTAGCGATTGCAGATACGTTAGCGACCCCGTTCGCATCTTCGACACCGTTCACTATCAACATCGCCGCAGCGGCAGCGGCTTTGGAAGCAGCGATCTCGGCGTCTCGGCGCATGAGACCATCAAGCGTCTGAAACTCGGGGTGATCCCTCATCGTCTGTGCAATGATCGTCGCATGTTCAACAGCAGCGTAATGCGCACGCGCGACACCGTTCACGTCAATGTACTCGTCATTCCGCAGAAACAACCATGAGGCATTATTGCAAAGGTTCGTCTGATTGCCCCCGCGCGGCTTGTAGAAAACCTGAGCCGCAACGTGGCGAGCACAGAGGAGGGCGAAGACCCATTGCGTCTTCACTGGGAGCATGGAAACAGCCGCACGCGTGATGTCCGTCGCCTGAGGTGTTCGTCGTGTTTGGCTCATTGTCCGTACCTAGCGAGTTCTTCAGTTGAGCGCTCGACATAGCGATCATCATCCACCTTGAGCCACACGAGAAGGTCGTCGCTTCGATGCATGTGAATCCATCGACTGTCGTCTCGTCCAATGACGGTTGCCCCCACCGGAAGCGAACGCAAGTGCTCGTAACGGATAGCGTACGACAGACCCTGCACTGCCTCTTCTCTGAGGTCCGAAGAGGCATCAGTCTCGAAGAATCCTGAGGTCGTCGCGTCGGCGCCACCGTCCAGTTTTTGGCTTGCGCGCAGAAGGTCGTTCAACTTCTGGATTTGCCACAATCGCTCACCCTCACCGGAAGCCTTTGAGATGTGAGCAGCAGTACGTCCGGCAGTAGCCTCCGCCGCCGCCGCGTCGGTACCGTCCGCACCGTTGAGCAGTCCAAGAGCAGCGGTCGCGCTAGCCTGAGCGAGTTTCTTCGCAACGCTTCGTCCGTTGACGCTCTTGTCGGAATGAGACGCAAACTCCGGGTGTTTCTCGACTTCTTCATCGATTTCCCGCACAACATCGCACACGTCGTTGTAGTGCTCGTTCACCTCTTCCTCGGTCGCCTGGCGCAGCAAGAACTCCTGAGAGTACTGATTGCACAAACTAATCCGAAAGGCTCTAAGAGCATCCTCGTCAGCGAGAGGCAGGGCGTGCTTAATGCACGAGAGGGCGAAGAGGAATCGCGTCTTGACGGGAAGTAGTGCAAGCGCCTCGTCCGTTACGTTGAAAGCCCTTAACATCAGATTACTCCCGAACTAGAAGACGTGAGGAACCAATCGGTTCCGCCAATAGAAGATGAACGGTAACGCAAAGTACTATCGCCGCGATTATCGCCCACTGAAGAGTTATCTCCAGTAAGCAACAAGCCCTCGATTGCTTGCATCTGCCAAGCAAGTTCGGCGGCAGGGTCCTTACTTGCCGCGATAGCGAAGCGCGAGATAGAGACTAGGCGTTGCGAATCGCGCACCCCCGTAATCGCGAAGGAGGCAGCCCAGGTAGCGGCGTTAATCGCGCGATTCGCAACCCTATACGAATGCTTTGTCTCATCAGACTCAGAAGAGGAGCCGAACAACTCCAAGAAAATGGCATCTTGCCCAGCGCTTCTGGCGCTCCAGTAGAAGTCGTCTATCGCGTCGGAGTTGATCTGGCGATCAATGTAAGACGCTAGAGCCTCGTTACACGCAGCGACCCTTTCGTCGTCCGGGAACACCTCGGCGTAGATGTGCTCCACGTGCGCAGCACACGCCTGAGCGAAACGCTTCTGACCGTTTACCGAAAGGGCATTGACGTCCTCAAGCAGTAAACCATTGGAGCGATCTAGTGTGGTATTCATAGTGTCTTTTCCCTAGTGATCCGTCAGAGCCCGGATAATCTTGGCAAGACCGCTCTCGTCTGCCTTCAAGCGCATCTCTCCACCCTTGGCGCCGCAAGCGCACCGCACTTGCCCGTAGAGACCACACTTGCCCGTAGAACCATCGAGAGTGCTCTCGAACTCGTACCATGTGTCCGGCTTAGGCTCAACAGAAGCAGCCATGTCTACACCACACAAGATAATGTGAAGGGAGTCCACCTGGTCTCGGTGGAAGTCGCCGTTGAACTGAGAGCCCTTAGCGGCGAACTCTCCGCCACTGAGAAGCGTAATGAAGAGTCGTTGAACGTACTCACCGGCATCACTGTCGTTGAACGTCTTGACGCTCCACGGTCGCACGATTTCCTTGAGAGCGCGACCCTCGTCCGTCAGGGAGTAGCGCTTGAACTCGGGGTAGCGCGCATCCGGCACGAGAGCCACGAGACCTTGCTTGATTGCGTACTTGATGAAGTCGCCCTCGGGAGACTTGGCGTTCATGTTGACGTCTTCAGAGTTGATGGGGAACTTCGTGAGGGCGAACGCAATCTCAGCGTTATCCCAGCGCATGACGCTAGAGCGGTTCTTACTCATAGTCTCACCTCAAAGTCTGATTTGTCGTCCGTCTCTCGCGAGGCGGCGTTAATAGATGGCTCTAGTGTAGCAGTAGAGAGCGCCGAAGGGAAGCGTTCGCCGAAAGCCTCTCAGTTGCCACGGATTCCTTGCCGGTTCCGCCGCATGCTCCACACTTGGGGGAGCCATTGTCGTCGTAGTAGCCAGAGCCATCGCACGCCAGGCAGCGGTCGTCCTTTTTGATCTCAGCGAAGGGCTTCCCCTTACTGATATACCGTGCGCTCATGGCTTTACCTCGAAGTCCGAAGTCGTCGTCCGCGCCTCTTTGACGCGAATCTACCTACCACCGTAGCACGATTCTAGAGAGAAGGGAAGAGGAGACTCTCGGTTCAGTTCGCGGTAAGCAGGCGCATGAGTTTCCCCAGCCCGGCGTCTCCGTCGATCACGTAGTGCATCACCATGTACTTGCGAACGCGACCGCAGGCGCACACAGGCACCGCCGCCAGTCCATTGATCTCGTCATTAGCGGAGAAGGTTCCCGTGAAGTTGCTCCACTCTTCGATGTCCGGCTTCGTGGAAGCAGCAACGTCAAGCCCGCAAAGCAGTACGTGAAGAACCGAATCAGCGTGAGCGGCAGGAGCAGTGGAGAACCCACTCTTCTTGGCGGGAAGATCAATCGCCGCGCCAGTAAGCAACAGCACGCGCCATGCCTGAGCGACGAACTTAGCGTCAGGGTCGCCTGCATTCGCGTTCACGAACGGAAGCGGAGTGCCGAGACCGTACAAGTCATCTGCGCTAGTGGCGTCGGAGGTCGTGACGTATTTCCGAGAAGTCTCGTCAAGTACAACCAGTCCGTCCTCAATCGCCTTGTCGAGAAAATCACGCACGAGCGGAAGTAGAGGGTGCCCAACGCGAGAAAGTGGGAACTGCGCCAGCCGTGTAAGAGCAAGCATAGCCTTGGGGTCGTCGTAAGTAGTGGTCATAGTTACACCTCGCTTAGTCGCGCACATACGCGAGCAGTGAGTTCTATTGTAGCAGACAGCAAAACACCCCCACTCTCCGAAGGGAGGGCAGGGGCGCGAAGCAAAAGGTTACCTATTGGCGAGCATCTGCATCGTGCGCGCCGTTTGGCTTAAGTCAATCGCGCCCCGGAGCGCCATCTGTGACGCGCGAGCAGAAGACATTGCCTTCTCTTGAGAGAAAGTAAGGCGGGTCGGAATCGCACCCGTGTTGTGGTCCGCTGCGATAGTGATTGACGCCATGATCGTCGTGCCTTTCGTAAGAGCGAATGTCGATACCAGAACAGTAGCACGACTCGCTGACATGTTGATACCAAAACGTCAATGTCTTTTTACGAGGGTCCCCAGTGGAGATCGCGAACACATCTATGTCCCTCGATGAACAGGTGAGAGCAGCGTGCATTTCAACGCATACCCATCAACTTGTCAAGCGTTGAGATCGCCGACTAGAACCACAGCGGAGCAGTGGCACGTAAGCCCGCACGTTGGGCACGATGAACCATCCGCCAGCACGCTTGCCAGCCAGAAGTCATCAATGATGCCAGATCGGTGTAGTCCAGCCCGCGCAGCGGCGCCTTCGATGTGACATCCGTCTTTATCTTCCCAACCAAAAGCGAGCGCCGAATCTAGATCGAGGAGTCTCATCCAGTTGGTTGCGTTTATGCAGAGTCGCGAGCCGATGCCGCGACCTTGATACCCGCGCTTAACGATCACCCCGGAGAGGTAGCCGAACTCAGAGGAGATCGAACCGTCCGTCATGGCTTTCACTTCGTCCACATGCTCGGGAGGAGTGATATCAGCAATGTCTGTCATTCGCTTAGCAATAGCAGCCCCCACAACAGCGCCATCGATCACCTCATAGCACACTAGAGCGTGATTGGATCGGAAGTAGCCCAGCAGGGTTTCCGATGACACGTACCCTTCGCTCATCTCTTGATCGAACAGTTCAGAGATCGCCTCGGCTAGACTAGACACGCTGTCCAGCCACGGGATTCGACCTCTGAGTGCTCGCTTCATAGTGAGTGGATTCTCAGCACCAGTGTAGAGAGTGCTTCGACACCGTGGCGGACTCCGTTGCGGTCGATCCAGGAGCCATCTACCGCGTGCATCCACGGGTATCCGCTCTTGTCAAAATACAAGCCGTGGGGGATAGCCAGGGTCTTCTTGGCAGCCTTCTCCGCAGCGGCGGCAGGTGCAATCATCGTTTGTGTGCTCATGTCGTCTAATCTTCCATTCCAAGTATGTCCAGCGTGCGTCACAATCAGAGAAAACAGAATCACGCGAGAAGAAAATCCTCAGAACGTGACGGTTCGTGAATCTGACACTTTGGCGCACAACTATGCGCACCGGCTGTCAGTTCTAGAATAGCACGCGCTCGAAATCTCCATTTGAGAGAACGGCAATATTGCTTCGGAGGGTCAAGTCTCGCGCGAGACGGGTGTGATAAACGTCTCCCCAGTGGCGCTTGTTTCCGCGCCGACCGGGGAGTAGAGTCTTGATCACAGGGGAAGTGTAAAACCTACCACCACGGGAGACATCATGAACAGCATCCACAGCATGGCGCACTCGGCTTCAACCTTCAACCACTCGCTTAGCGAGAGAGATGCCGGTGCCGTCGTGATCGCCCTCCTCGCGCCCACCATTCAGATCATCATGCTCATCGCCAAGTCAAACTAAGAAGAGCAGCGCAGCGTGGGACGTTCCGCCCCAGCCAGCACACTGGCAACAACTCATCCTTCAGTGATCGCCCTCCTCGCGCAACACTTCTATGTCCCTTGGCGGGCGAGGAGGAAACCAGCCGCTTGACCTTCAGTGTCTTTTCGCGGGAGCAGGAGTTAGTCGGACAACGACTAGGACCCGAACAGGTAATCCTGACCAACCGGCGAATCAGTGGCGCGGTCAATCTTCGGTGGCTTACGAGTGATCACTCTTTCGCCTTTCTCCCCCTTCGAGAAGTGGAAAGGAACGTTTTCATCATCGAGGTAAGGGGAGGAGTAGACCGCGCGCCACGGAGTCGTCATGCCGTCGTACTCGCTCTGTCCGAAACCCTCGGCGCCGATCATCCCTCGGGCGTAGAACGCAACTCCGGCAGCAGTAACCGAGTTCACGAAGACCGTCTTGTCTCCGTGATCGAATCCGTCGTAGTAGCGAACAAACACGGTAGCCGTCTCTAGGGCGGCATCGCGGATCATGTCCGCAACCGTGACGGCGCCCCACCTGTCGGCGCTCGGGTTGCCAGCGCTACTGCCAATCACGCGCTGCATGAGCGCACGCATCGCTGGAACACTACTCTCCTCTGTCGCTTCGATAACTGATCGCATCGCGAGGGGACCGGTCATGGAGATCGTCTCAATGACGATTGACACCACACCAAGATTGACTTGCCCAGGAACCGTCTTTAGGGCAGCAAGAGCAGCGCCTCGCGCAGGTTCGCGCCAGTCTTCGGAGCCGCCAGAGAATACCTTCTCGCCGCTGTCGAATCTCCCTAGAGTGCCTGGAGTCGGAGTCATAGTCTCCATCCTACACTACTTCGCCGTCTTCGTTAGGCTAGCGCCCTTGGCGCGCACGTCGATGTTGATTAGCCACGGTCCAATCAAGGTCTCGTAGTCGCGCATCGAGTATTCCTGCCAGTGGTTAACGTACGGCTTCGACTGCGCCGCTACGCATGTGCCAATCAGGATGTTACGAACCTCGTCTATGCCCTCTGCCCCTATAGTTTTCATCAGTTCGTCTTCATGACGCTCCATCAGTGCCGACACCGTGACACGTGAGATCGTGTAGCCAGCCATGAGAATGCGACTCTGCGTGTCGGGGAGGAGTTTAACGAGTTCGAGCGCATTCATGAAGGCTTGCGCATATCCACTACTCCAAGCGACACCGGCATCCGCAATATCCGCAAGATCGACTATGTCTGCGAGAGACATCCGTGAGATGTGATACCTCATGTCTAATACGTCTTTGATTCGCCTGTGGTGATCCTCAATCATCGGAGGCATCTCTACGGGAGCGGCGAGAACGTTCCTTTTCGGAGCATCGCTAAATGGGATCGAGAAGTCGTTCACGCTCTCGGTAGGAGCGCCAGAAGATTCCGCGCTCAAATAAGAGTTCATCACCGACTTCCAAGGAAACATGATGCTCTCGTATTCGTCTAAGGACACGCGGGGAATATTTATGGTCTTCGCCGCATGCACTCCAGACAGTATCGCATAGAGCAACTCTTTGTCTGAGAAGGTGAGGCGTATCCCCTCGCAACTCAAACGCTCCACGCTCTCAGTCATGAGAGCGAAGAGGAGTTCACGTGGGTGCCACCAATCCTTAAGGCGGCAGTGCTCTTTCATCGCGTTCTCGGCGTTCTTGACAGCGTCGAGGTAATCCTGTCCTTTGGCATCCGCCAGATCGATCATCTCTTCGATGAACACTGGATCAAGTGAGCGCATCTGATTCTGCATCTCCTTGACGATCACCCCGGAGTCAGACCTCCAATCGAAAGCAAACCTCGCGCGCGCGGATTCTAGATCGACTTCACGCGCGACAGCAGTCGCTTCGACTGAAGTCGCATTTCTCATGCCCTCATCATATCACCGGAAATCTTCGGGGTCAACCCCTCATCATCGCGCAGTAAGGGTACCAACGGGCGGAGATCAAGCAGTAAATCGTGCGCAGCAAACAGTGGAGATCATCCGCAGCGCAACCTCTTTTGTGTCCCCTTCTTCCAGGAGATCAAGCAGCAATCGCTAGAAGTTATCGATCATCATGAGTTCCCACGGTTCCATCAGGAGATCGTAATCCTTCTGTGAGAAGCGGTCAACGCCTATGTAGGGTCGCGCTTGAGTGGAAACGCACACCCCCATCAAGATTCCACTCGCGGAGCGGTACCCCGCATCACCGATTGATTCTAGGAGTTCATCTCGCACCCTATCCATCGCGGCATCAACGGTGACTCGCGAAATCCTGAAACTAGCCGTCAATGCTCGACGCTCGCGGTCGGGAAGCGACGCGGGGAGGTTGTACGCATTGAAGAAGGCATTCTTGCGAACGCCATCCCAAGCAATCCCGGCACACGCTAGCCCCTCAACGTCTTCAGCGGGCAGGTTTAACACTCTAACCCGCATAGCGCTTGCGGCGCGCAGGTGTCCGAGTGTCGGAACCATCCGCGAACCACGAGACACGCGGGTGTCTTTTCCCGGAAGCACTATTGATTCGACCTTAGTGGCTGCATTGACGTGTTGCGATACGGCAGCATTGCTCTTCGTTACAGCGGTGATCCAGGGATGCGTGACTAGGTTGTAGTCGTTGATCGAAATGAGGGACCCTAAGAGTTCTCCGCCTCCGCTCAGCGCGTGGCTCACTCCGTAAGTGATACTGTCGAAAAGGCGCTCGTCAGAAGGTTCGAGAGTTAGACCAGAAACATGCAGGCGGCGCACAGTATCCAACTTGAGGGCATAGAGGTCGGCATATGGAGACCATAAATGCTTAACAAAGTAGTTCGCGTTTACGTCGCGGTTGATTCGCCTTGAAGCGTCGATGTACTTCTGTCCATGCGTACCAGCGTCATAGAGCATCTCAATCAAAGCCAGGGGGGAGAGGGTGCCGGTTCGATTTATCACCATGTCAGTCACGGCGCGCACTTGTGCGACGTCTAGAGTGGTGACAGTGTTTCCCATGCCCTCATCGTACTCCCGGAAGGCTCGAAGGTCAAGTTGTACAAACGATGCGTCTTCGCTCAGCGCAGTACGGGTCCGTGCTTGCGTTCAAGTATGGTCGTTCTCCACGGTTCAAGGAGTAGGTCATGGTTGGATTGTGTATATCCGCCAAGCCCAATGAGATCGCGCGCTTGTGCCGCAAAACAGGTACCCAGCAGGATTCTCCGCAGATCGTCTGCACCATTCTGCCCAATAGCGTAAATGAGTTCCTCGTCAATACGTCTCATCGCCGATCTAACCGTAACGCGAGAGATGGCATGAAGAGCGACGAAAAATCTTCCCTTTTCAGCGGGTGTGCGCTTCATGAGATTGATCAACTTCAGGAGCGCTGCCGCGTAGTCTTCTTCGCATCCGAACGAGCACGAGGATAGAAGCATCGCGTCATCCAGGGAGAGTTCCGACAGATAAGAGTTCAGATCGCTCACGATGCGCAGGCGTCGTGCTAGAGAAGAAGCGCGATATGGCGCAGCCACATCGGGCGCTAGGGTTGTAACGGGGGCGCCATCATCGCACAAACTTTGGATAGCCATGATGTCCTTTCCCTTGAGTATCGCCATCGGAACGGATGTCCGTACAACAAGCATACCAGTCACAGCCGAAATCTCATAGTCGCGCGCAGCAGGCAGCAGCGCCTGAAGTCGAGCAGCCATTTGTCAAATCGAAACCGCGAACATTTCTATGTCCCTGTGCGCAGCAGTGCGGCAGATAGAACCAACCACGAGTTACCTCCAGCGCTAGAGGGGCTTCCCGTCCGGCAGTACCGGCATCATCATGCCCCACGGCTTCATCAGGGTGGCGTGGTCGTCTGTCGAGTAGTCGTAACTACCAGCGAGGTGAGCAGCCTGCATCGCAACGCACGTTCCGAGCAGTACGTCGCGCGCGGCGCCTACACCGTTGTCTCCGATGGATTCGTACAGTTCGCCGTAGAGACGGAAGAGAAGATACTCAACCATGACCCGCGAGATCGTGTAACCAGCCATCAGGCGTCTACCGTCTTTCTCGGGTAGTTTGCGCGCGACATCAACAGCATGCACGAAAGCGTCGTCATATCCGCTGACCCACATGCTCGCATGAGCCAGCGCGCCAACATCGGCGGCAGTGAGGCGCGACACGTAGACGTTCATGGCATTCAGGGAAGCCATCCGCACGTTCAGGGTGCGCGAGTAACCGGAAGAGACTTCACTAGAGGCGACCACTGGATTATCGTGATAGAGAACAACCTCCGTGCCAACTACTTCTACGCGAGAAACAGACATCACTTCACCTCGGGTTTCGTGTCGTTGGGGCGATTCTTCACAAGCATGGAACGGGGGTGTCCATCCGGGTAGGTTTCCATCGTCTCCAACCACGGTTGCATCAACAGTTCGTAGTCTTCAAGGCTGTAGCCATCATTGCCAACAAGGTGCCTCGTCATGCTCGCCATGAAGACGCCAACGATGACATCGTGGATTGCCAGAATCTCTTCGTTGTAGGAGATCGTTTTGTCCAGCATGCTACGCAGTACGCGCTCAGTAATGGTGACTACCACCGTCTCAGCGATACTCAAGGTAGCGCCCAGTAGTCGACCCTCATTACCTGGTCGAGAAACAGCCATTTCAGATAAGCGCGCTAGGGTGGTGTAGTAGTCGTTCACCCATAGGGATTCAGAGCGAGCGAGTTTGAGAGCCCGTGCGGCAGAGAGGTGCGAGAGGTGTGCGCGAATCTCCCACACCCGCTTCATGCGATTGCTTATCCTAAACGGAGAACTTTGCGTAGACACGGCTCCGCGAGGGTGCCGCGCATTTGCGGAACCATTCACGTAGAAACCGCCATCGTGAGCCAAGTGTCTTTTCCCGTCTACTAGTTAGAACAGCGAGACCGTCTTAGGGCGAACCACCGAAGTCGGGGCGTCGCACTCGTCAACCGAGCCAGTCACCGAACGCCAGGGAGCGGTCACCGTCTCGTAATCCTCAAGAGTGATATCCGAGCCAACGAGTCCGCGACCGTGAACAGCCATCGTCACACCCATGAGGATTCGGTCCAGCAGTTCAGAGTCGAGCACACCA
>Ga0209100_1002513_pt1 | contig 11281 bp, 13 predicted proteins | sample lystaG_FD_185480 | JGI IMG/M metagenome (GOLD analysis project Ga0209100, IMG submission 185480) | Glacier valley bacterial and archeal communities from Borup Fiord, Nunavut, Canada, to study Microbial Dark Matter (Phase II) -... | ecosystem: Environmental > Aquatic > Freshwater > Ice > Glacier ...
GACCACATTATATAACCGACATTATTTCAATGAACAATTCGATTTGATCAAAGAAAAAGCGTTGCGATATAATGAATCCTTTAATTTCATTATATTTGATGTGGACGGGTTAAAATCGGTGAATGACAGGTTCGGCCATTTAGTTGGAGATCAGACACTACGAAAGATTGCTCATGAGTTACAACGAAATACCAGGAAGAGCGACATCATCGCACGCTATGGTGGGGATGAGTTTATCGGTGTCTATTTCGCATCCAAACATGAAGACTTGGTAGAGAAGTTTTTAGCAATTGATAATGCACTCAATTCAGATGCTTGGATCATTGGCGGGAATGAAGTGCCTTGCGCATTCAGTTTCGGTATAGCTAATTTCCCATTGGACGGTAATTCACTTGATGAAATGATCAATGTAGCAGATGCCAGAATGTACGAAAACAAGAAAAGAAAACAAATTAAGTAATACCGGACTGAAACCGAATTGAATTGATTCCGATACATGTATTTATCTTTTTAATAAAGTAATAAAGTACTCCCTAAAAAAGAGCGCTTTTTCTTTGCGTTGGAATCGCGAGAGGGTAGAGTTACTATAATTCAATGAATAGGTTATTTGGATTTCAAATTTAATAATAAATTATTATCTTGACATCATATCTATATGATGATAAATTATTATCATAAAACAAAGGCCAAATGTTTTTAATAAAAACAATTTATTGTAAGGGCTTACTAATTAAGTAACTAACGGAGGTTGTATGGACAAAACGAGTATTGGGCTGGAAATGAAAAAGCCTGAAGTGTTGTATGCATCAGCTAGATCATTTGAGAAAATTGTGTTTACTTCCGGTCAGTTACCGATTGACCCGATTACCGGAACTTTCGCAGCTGACAATTTCGCTGAACAAGCGAGACAATCATTGACTAATATTCGGGATATCGTTCTCAATGAGGGATCAAGTTTAAATAATATACTGAAGATCAATGTTCTGCTTACCGATATGACTAATTTCCCCATTTTCAATGAAGTGTATAAGAGCTTTTTCGAGAATTCGGAATTTCCGGCGCGAACGGCGTATCAAGTTGTAGCACTTCCTAGAAATGCTTTAGTAGAAATTGAAGCCATCTTTCACAAATAAGGAGAAAAAATGAATAAAGAAACATTTATTGAGAAGTATGCGGTAGAACGTTTAGGGACAAACTCGTTAAAATGGGATGCACTTGACAGAAGATTCGGAGATCCTAATCTATTGGCGATGTGGGTTGCCGATATGGAATTCAGAACACCTACTGAAGTTATCAAAGCGGTAACCGATCGAGTCAGTCACGGTGTTTACGGATATTCATACGTAACAGATTCCTATTATGATTCAGTTATCAAATGGCATAAAAATCGACATAAAGTAGTCATAAAAAAAGAGTGGTTCAGATTCTCACTTGGAGTTGTCGCATCACTGTATTGGATTGTTGATGCATTTACTAAACCGGGTGAAAGTGTCATGATCATTACACCAGTTTATTATCCGTTCCACAATGCTGTCAAGGATAACGGACGGAAATTGGTTCGCTCTGAATTAATAAACACAGACGGTGTCTATACGATCGATTTTGAGGATTTCGAAAACAAGATCATCGAAAACCAAGTGAAATTGTTTATTCAATGTTCCCCACACAATCCAGTCGGACGCGTATGGACAGAAATTGAATTAGACAGAATTCTCTCAATCTGCCAGAAACACAATGTGTTGGTTGTCTCAGATGAGATCCATCAGGATATCATCATCGGTGATAAAGAATTCATTCCTGCGGCCAGAGTCGGAGATGGAAAATATCTGGATAACCTGATTACCGTGAATGCAGCTTCAAAATCATTTAATTTGGCTTGTCTGTTAAATTCACACGTATTTATCTCGAATGAATCGATCCGAAAACAATATGACGCTTATGCTAAAATTGCCAATCAAATCGAAGTCAATATCTTAGGTTTAGTTGCGACGGAAGCCGCTTATGATTATGGAGAAGAATGGTTGTCGGGATTATTGAGTGTTATCAAACACAATTACAATTATCTGAAGACACAACTTGCCGAGAAAGCTCCGAAAATCGTATTGGCTGAACTTGAAGGTACATACCTTACATGGTTGGATCTTCGTGCTTATGTCAAACCTGAAGACACCAAAGCATTCATCCAGGGGAAATGCAATTTGGCTGTTGATTTCGGTGAATGGTTCAGTGACGAGTGTCAGGGATTTGTTCGACTCAATATGGCAACTGAACCGCGCTATGTTGAACAAGCTGTCGAAAATATCATTAAAAACATTGATGCGCTAAAAACAGGAGGGGCCAATGAAAATAGTTAGAAACTATAAATCTTCGATTTTATTGCTTATGGGTATGCTGGTAGGTTCTGTGATCGGTATTATTATGAAAGAAAAAGCTTCCATTTTCCAACCGATTGCCGATATGTTCCTAAACCTATTATATTGTATCGTAGTGCCAATGGTGTTCATATCACTGGTAGCTGCAATCGCTAAAATGACGGATCTAAAGAAGTTAGGCAAAATCTTGTCGATAATGATGGTCTTGTTCGTAGTTACAGGTATCGTCGCAGCCGTTTATATGGCTATCGTTGTTACACTGTTCGACCCGACTAAGGGAGCGAATCTTGCTATGAACGAAGTCATCAGTGATGTTACTGGAAATAGTAACTTCCTGTCAATGTTTACAGTCGGCGATTTCTATCTGTTGCTTTCAAGAAGGAGTCTAATGGCTCTGATCGTATTCTCAGTGACATTCGGCGTTGCGATTGCTGCATTAAAAGAAAAAGTTCAGATCGTTGTCACTTTCTTTGATGCATTACTTGAAGTTGTCATGAAAGTCGTCGGATATATTATGAAACTCGCACCGTTTGGATTAGGCGCATTCTTTGCAACATTGGTCGGTCAATATGGCTCATCGATTGCAGGTCCGCTTTCCAGATCGATCATCATCTACTTCGTAGCTGCAATTATTTATTATTTCGTCTCTAACTCAGTCTTCGCGCTGATTGGCGGCGGTGTGGAAGGATTCAAAGTTTATTGGAAGAATATTGTGCCTCCAACATTAACGGCTTTAGGAACTTGCTCAAGTGCAGCTTCAATTCCGACAAATTTGGTTGCCGCTAAAAATATCGGACTATCAGATGAAATCGCAAATCTGACAATTCCGTTGGGTGCTAATCTGCACAAAGACGGAGCTGTGCTGATCCAAATCCTCAAAATTGCATTCATGTGTAATATCTACGGAATCAATTTCCTTGATCCGAAAATATTCTTAACGGCTGTATTTGTTTCGGTTCTTGCATCTTGCGTAATGGGCGCAATCCCGGCTGGCGGATATGTGGGTGAAATCTTCATCATTGCAGCATTCGGTTTCCCTCCGGAGTCAATCCCTATAATGGTTCTCATCGGAACGATCACGGATGCTCCTGCAACGGCAATCAATGTAACAGGTGATATCGGTATGGCAATGATCTTGAACAAAATAATGGATGGAAAAAAATGGATGGCAGCTAAATTATCTTTAAATCAGGACTAGCAAATGAGTTGTTCTAGGGTTGATTCCTTAGAACAACTTTACTTTATATCCGGAAGTTGAATGACGACAGATAAAGTTATATGATAAATAAAATGAAAGAAAGGTATGTCGATATGGAACTTAGTACAAAACAGCGGTTGCAGATCTATGTCCCACTTGTTGATTTTATTGCGGATGTCCTTGGGAAAAATACAGAAGTCGTTCTTCACGATGCCACTGATTTAGATCATTCGATCATTGCGATAAGAAACAACTATATCTCGAATAGAGAAGTTGGGGGACCTGCAACAAATTTAGTTTTGAAGATGGTCAAGGAAAACAAAACAGCAGAACGTGATTACATCGCCAATTACAAAGGAATCAACAAATTCAATAAGAATCTGAGATCATCCTCTTTATTTATTCGCGATGATGAACAGAAGATGATAGGAGTACTTTGTGTTAACACCGATGATACAATGATGAATAATTTACACGATATTATTAACGAGCTTCATTCCATTCATGATCAACCATCTGAAGATAACGAGTTCGAGAGACCGATTGAAAGTTTATCGATAAGTATTGAAGAAATGGCATTGAACGAAATACAAGAAATTACGAAATTAAGAAATATAAAAATTGATCAGTTAAAACAATCAGATAAACTTGAAATTATCGAGACACTCTATCTAAAAGGAATTTTCCTGTTGAAGGGTGCAGTCGTAGAAGCTGCCAAAGCTTTAAAAATCTCTGAGGCAAGTGTTTATAGGTATGTTCAAAAAATCAAACGTAAAGAAGATGAATTGATTTCCAAAAAATAAAGATAAACTTGAATCGAATATGATAAGTTCGTTTTACACTTTCTTACTTAGATACTCATGTAAAAAGCAACGATTGTGTGATCGTTGCTTTTTTGGCTATCATTTCAATTGTAAAATCTGAAATAAATTATCGTTTGGATGTCGAATAATTATACTTGATTGATTGTCGGAACTACTGTAGTATTTTTTAATGTATCCAGTTCCTTCGCTATGGCTTCGTATTTTTCTTGCCATTTTTTCGCACTTAATGCATTATCATCGGATTCTTTCTTTAATAAAGCAATCTGGCGTTTTACTTCTTTATTTCTTAAAAGTGATTTAAAAGATCGTCCAAGACCGAATAAAACAACAAGTAAAGCACCGGCCATAACGGAGGCTAAAATAACAATTGAGCCGGATACTTCATAACTGGCAAATACCAGATACAAAGTCATCACATCAGCGTTCAAAATCGCGAAAAGTGAGACAAGGATGGACAGCGCAATAAATAAAATGAAACGGAACTGCATAATAAGCACCTCTTTTCACTTATATTATAGGCGTGATTAGATGTGAAAGATAGCACCATAGACAAATGGTGTGAGCAAATTGCCTAGATAAGTAGTTAATAATGGGCTTATTTGTAGTATATTCCCTTAATACTGGTAAGCAGCGTAGAAGGAGAGTACACTAATAGTATGAAATAAAAAGTATTTTAATAAAAGCAAAAGAATATTTCTTTCATACATTGGGGGGTCATAAACATGTCCAAAGGATCAAATAAATTCAGAAAAATCAAAAATGTGTTTTATTTAGGGGCAACGATTGCCATTATCCTGGCGACAGTTACTCTCTTTTCGAATTTTACGCTTACTTCGAAAAATTCGATGAGCAATTCTTCTGTACTTACTAAAGTAAAAGCAATTTCCGAACTTAATACAGTTGAGATGTATTTCAATGAGATCTTGGACTATAAGAATTCACTTTTCTTTAACGATTTCGAAATCCCGTTTACGGCTAAGTCGTTTATCTTTACAGTCGAATCAAAAGTAAAAGCAGGTATCGATCTGTCTCAATTAAGCGCTGCCGATGTCACAATCGATAAAAAGAAAATAACACTGAAACTTCCAACCCCTGTTGTTACTTCCAAGGAAATACTAGTATATAAAGCCTTCGACGAAAAGAATGGATTATTCAATGAAGTCACCAACGATGACACTCTGCAAGTTCTTAACGAATTTACAGACAATTTAGACGAAAAGGCAATAGCGAGCGGAATTTTAGATAAAGCAAAAGAATCAGCAACTTCGACAGTTACAGGATTATTGGAGATTATGGGATTTGACGACGTAACGATCACATACTAACTTGAAAAATCAAAAATATAGAGTAGAATAGCGAATGTAAAAATCAATTGTTTGGTATAATTAGTATGTTAAGAGAATTCTCATATTTAAAAATAAGTGGTTATCACCGCGACTCAGGAGGAATGCATCATGAGATTGGAGTCCAACTTTATTATCAACAGTTATTCGATCTTGATATTGATGATTATTTATTCCAGATCGTTAAAGAATAATGAGAAAGAATCAACTCAATATAAATTATATATGTTGATCATAAAGACAACATTTTTCCTATTGGTCGTAGATACGCTAAGCCGATTTGATGGTTTGACGAATGTGCTTTTCCCTATCTTCAATCAAGCAGGCAACTTTTTGATCTTTATGTTCAGCCCATTACTTCCGTCTTTATGGCTACTTTATGTATGTGATCAAGTATTCGATAATACTCGAATATTAAAGAAATTTCTTTACCCACTTGTCGTAATAAATATAGCGAATGGCGCAATGGTATTTTTAACTCAGATCTTCGGATGGTATTACGTGATCGATGCTGCGAATGTATATCACCGAGGTTCGCTGTTTATGGTGCCTGCATCAATTGCAGTTTTCTTATTGATGATTTCGTTTTCATTGATCATTGCTAAGCGCAAGAATATCGAAAAACAAAATTATTTTTCATTATTCTTCTTCGCGATTCCTCCGTTGGTGAGTATCATTCTTCAAGTTATGTTCTATAGTTTTTCTCTGATGTTGAACAGTATCGTACTTTCGTTGTTGATCATATTCTTGAATATTCAGACGCACAGCGTTTATACCGATTACCTGACCGGAGTCAACAACGTCAAGAAGTTGGACATTTATATGAAAGAGAAGATCAGAACCAGCAAAGAGAACTCAACATTTGCGTTAATGGTTGTTGAACTTAGCAATTACCAAGAGATCTTCGATCATTTCGGATCGGAAACAGCCGATAAAGCGATGATAAATTCCGCAACACTGATAAGCAGCTGCTTGAGAACCGATGATTTTATTTCACGCTATAACAGTGATTTTTGCATCGTGTTGAACTCAACGGATATGTCTGATCTTGGAGAGATAGCGCTCAGACTCAATTTCAGTGTTGAGAAGTTCAATCAATCCAATGAACCGAATGACGAATTGACGTTAGACATCGGATATGATATCTATGAAACAAGAACACAGTTGAGTACGGAAGCATTTTTAGCTCAAGTCAATGTGATCAAACTTAAAAACAAAATGGCAGCCCGAGATATGAAGAGAAATTTCCAGAGTGAATAAAAAAATAAATCAAGCATCTTCGTTATACAAGATTAATTTGCAAAGGGGATGCGGACATATTCCGGTATCGCAACCGGATACGGTAGCAACTTGATGTTTTAGGTGGTTGTCGAAAACAATAAGATCGTGTCGATCGAAATCAGCAGTCACAATGAGAAAATTCAAAGTACTATCAAGAAGCTTCACAACGGTTTCTGCTGAAATCATCTCAGTAAAAAAGTCTGGAAGTGGATTCGGTATCCGGGGTAACTTTCTCATCGGTCGGTATCATGAATGCGGTCAATAATGCATTAAGCAAAGCATTGATCGCCGGCACTTTAATGGTGTTGTCTTCTCTGCCTACCAAACGAGGACATTAACAGTATCATCCATCTACCTACTCATTGTCTTGGTGAGTAGGTATGTGTAATCTGCGGAATCCTTGACATTGGCCTCTTCCATAGCTAGAATAGTGCTAATAAAGAGGTAACACGATGCACTATGGAATGCCTACATTACTTGAATTTGAAACATTGGAAGAGAACGTTGCGTTAGCGAAAGAACTTGGATTACAGTTTGTTGAAATCAATTGCAATGTTCCTGAATTTCAAGTCGATCGTCTAAGTGCCGAACATTTAAATCAACTTTCGAATGAAAACGGAATCTATTTCACTTTTCATTTGGATGAATTTCTTTCGGTCACAGACCCCAATACCAAGATCTCCGAAGCTTACATTCAAAGTGTCGTCGATTCGATCGAGTTCGCTAAATCAGCGAATATTCCTAATTTGACGATGCATTTTCTAAACGGTGTCGTATTCACTCTCCCAACTAAAAAAGTATATGTCTACGAAAAGTACCGTTCTAATTATCATGAACGGTTAGTATATTTCCGAAATCGAGTTGAACAGGCGATTCAAGATGCTCCCATCAAATTATGCATCGAAAATGTGGCCGGATTCGAACCTCATATGCAAGAAGCCATAGATCTGTTGTTGGAAAGCAAAGCGTTCGGATTGACCTATGATTGCGGTCATAATCATCGTTACGAAAAAGTGGATGATGCTTTTATGAAAGCACACAGAAACCGAATCAATCATGCTCATTTACATGACACAATGGGTAAAAATGACCACTTACCGTTTGGCGAAGGTGAGATCGATATCATGAGTGAAATCAATTTTATTAAACCGAACGATCCGCGAATCGTTATCGAAATCAAAACGGCTGAAGCATTGCGCAAAGCGGTTCCCGTGTTGAGACAGATGCTAAAACAGTGATTGACACTTAAACAGAATGATTCATAATTATAAATAAGTAGGAGAGGGTTCGCCAACCACATACTGATAAAGAGCGACACCCAATAAATCAAATGAACTCACATATTGATTCAGCTGTCAGTTTGTATAATAAAGGATTTAATTGCGCGCAGGCATCGTTTGGCGCTTATAATGAAGAAATTCAACTGGACCCGATCCAGGCAGCTAAACTATCCTCTTCGTTTGGCGGTGGATTTGGAAAGTTGGGTGAAGTTTGCGGAGCGTTCAGCGGTATCTGTATGGCAGCAGGTTTATTATACGGCTATGATGACCCAACCGACAAAACAGCGAAAGATCAGCATTACGAATTGATTCGCGAACTGGGAAAACGATTCACAGTAGTTAATGGCTCATTATTGTGCCGTGATCTTCTTGAATCTAATAAAGCTCGTCCGGTACTTTTTACTTCCGAGGGCTTAAAAGTGAAAGAGTGCGAACACATTGTTCGATCAGCTGTACAACTTCTGGATGAAGTGATTCGCGAAAAAAACGCACAAAACAAAGAAACAGTCTAGCTAAGAAAATACTTAATTGAGCGTAAATTGAATCCATAATGTAATGAAAATGCAACAGTTCAGTAAAAAAACGAAATATATACTATAATTTTTGTAAATAGGTTGATTATCGAAATCTAATCAAGTAATCCGGGTTGACAATCAGACTCAACTGTATTACTGTATTAGTATGGATAATACAGTTAAGGGAGAGCAATATGTTGAGTTGGTATAAAGAGACTTCAAAGTATTTCACCGCTGAATTTTGGTTCACGATCGCCAACGGATTTAAAGAGTTCGGACCTTTTGCTCCGATTTTGCTTGCGTTCATGGAGTCAGTCATACCGGCCTTACCGCTACTGATGATCGTTACATTCAATATCAGTGTTTACGGTCCGGTGTTGGGTTTCATTTATTCGTACATCGGTACGACGGTCGGTGCGATTGTTATGTTTACCTTTTATCGGATGATCTTCAAAAAGTTCCTGCTACAATGGTTCGGTGATCATAAAAACGTAAAAAAAGCGATGGCTTGGGTAGGAAATAAACCTTCCTCAACTTTGTTTATTATAACAGCCATTCCATTTACTCCGAGTTCGGCGATTAATCTAGCTTACGGTCTTTCGGACTTCAGCAGAGGCAGTTTTATCAGAACTACGATTGCCGCAAAGTTAGTTATGATGTTGGGTTTGACTTTATTCGGCACGACTTTCAAACAGGCATTTAATAATCCCATATACATCGTTTTGTCTATCTTACTGTTGATCGGATTGACTTATCTTGCCAGTGTAATAAAAAAACGCAATCATATGGATGATATTGAATAGTAGTATAAGACAGTAAATTTAACGCTTATCTACATTTATTTATTAGTTAACACGGGGTATCGCTAAAAACGATATCCCGTGTTTTAACTTGCATTTCAGTGTAAAACCTCCTAAAATATGATTGACCTTGGTGATTGATGTTTTATTCTCTTAAACTATGGTAAAATGAACCCATGAATTTTCACCGGGGAGAGTTGATATAACAATGAATGTTAAGAGAAAATTGATCGTTGATTTGATTCGAAAACTCCCATCATTGAGTGTAGGATTGGTCTTATTCTCAATTGCTATTCTGTTGATGTTACACTCACAAGTAGGAATGAGCCCATGGGATGTATTCCATGTCGGAATCGTTAACCATACATCGATGAGTCTTGGCCAAGTTTCCATCATTGTGGGATTAATTATCATTGTAGTAGCATGTCTGTTTGGGATGATACCCGGAATCGCAACGATCATGAACATGATCTTCATCGGACTGTTTATCGATATGATCGATAAACTGAATGTCATTTCGACACCTTCCGCTTACATATTTCGTTTTGTGATGCTGGCCGGAGGGATACTGACAATGGGTTTTGCGACGTTACTCTATATGCGGGTCAACTTAGGTGCAGGTCCGCGTGATATGCTTATGCAAGGTTGCATGAAATACCTAAAAAAACCGGTTTGGATGATTCGCGGTTCAATCGAAATTACCGTTTTGACCCTTGGATTCATCTTGGGCGGACCGGTTGGGATCGGAACTGTAATTATTGCTTTGAGTATCGGTTTCGTAGTTCAGTTCGCATTCAAGATAGGCCGTTATGATCCATCAAAAGCCGTTCACATGAACTTGGTGGATATGTATCAGATATTGATAAGAAAAATATAATCGGAATAAATAGTGATCAACTCAGAGAGGAGATCAAAATGTCTGAACTTCGCAAACTAAAGCGTGAAACAAAAAAAGAGCAGTATACATTCAACGAATTTGAAAAGATAGTAACAGATCTATTGGAAAACGATATTGTTTTATCGATGCAACAATTCACCCAACACAGTAATGTAAGTTGTTTTGAGCACAGTCTGTATGTATCTTATCGAAGCTATACGATCTGTCGCCACTTGGGATTCGATTATCGTTCGGCTGCACGGGGAGGTTTGCTTCATGATTTTTTTCTCTATGACTGGCATACCACGAAATTAGCGACCGGTATGCATGGTTTCAGCCATCCGGCGGAAGCATTGAAAAATGCCAATGCCAATTTTGAACTCAATATGATCGAGAAAGATATAATTCTTAAACATATGTTCCCATTGACACTTCGCATCCCCAGATACAAAGAATCGATCATCGTCTCAATGGTAGATAAATACTGTTCGTTGATGGAAATCAGTCGGTTGTACACGGGCAATTTCAAAAAAATATAAACGCATCCGATTGTCCGAAAACGCTGATTTTCTCAAAAAGAAAACAGTGTTTTTTTATCAAAGTCGTCAGTCCGATGACATGGATCGATCAATTATCACTTATCGAATGAAATTATTTTCTGAAAAATATTGAAAACATAATCATATTATCGAAAACTGTGATAAAATCAGAGACAAAAGAAAGAAGTCAGCGAGGTCCCCCATGCGACATATCGATTTACCCGAAAAACAAGGTTTGTATGATCCTGCTTA
>Ga0209100_1002515_pt1 | contig 11280 bp, 10 predicted proteins | sample lystaG_FD_185480 | JGI IMG/M metagenome (GOLD analysis project Ga0209100, IMG submission 185480) | Glacier valley bacterial and archeal communities from Borup Fiord, Nunavut, Canada, to study Microbial Dark Matter (Phase II) -... | ecosystem: Environmental > Aquatic > Freshwater > Ice > Glacier ...
TACCTTGAAAAGAAAAGGCAAAGGATATCACGACCTGACGCTGACAGAAAGCCACTACGCTTCGGCTACTGCGCTCAGAAAAGGAATTCTTGAAGAGGAAAGCATAGAAGAGTACTTTCCAAAGGATGTATTCACCTACCTTGCTCTACTTAAAGAAAAAAATTACAGCTTCACCATTTCAGAAGATTTCAAGGACCTGCTTTTATATCGGCTTCTGACTAATGGCGCAAGACTTGATCATCTGCCAGAAGCCAGTGAAGGACTGGATCATAGGATCATGAACCATCTATATATCCTTAGAGAGAAAAGTCTCGAAGAGTACATCGACAGCGTAAAGACGAAAAGATATGCCCGCACAAGAATTTCAAGGCTTCTTTTTCAGTTTCTTCTCTCTTTTGATGCTGAAGACATCGAAACGCTGAGACGCAGCACGCCAAAAGCCGTGAAAATTCTTGCACTCAATAAAAAGGGACGAGAAATCCTTTCCTCCCTCAGAAAAGACAAAGAAATCGAGATTATTCATAATTTCGAAAAAAGACTGGATTCCTTTCAATCCATTGACCAGAAAGCATCCAGCATTTATGCTTTAAAAAACAAAAGCTACAATCCCACAAGGGATTTTACAGGAACTAAACCATGACCAGTCCCTTGTGATTTCCTATGCCTACATCCAGAAATATATCGCTAGGGACAATTTGGATATTGCCTGGAGACTTGATTAGCGCTATAATAATAACGTTATGTTTTCGGGATGTAGCGCAGCTTGGTAGCGCGTATCGTTCGGGACGATAAAGTCGCAGGTTCAAATCCTGTCATCCCGACCAAAGAAACCGGTAAATTTCTTGATGAAATTTACCGGTTTCTTTTTGGTTGTAGATAGATTACAATAAAAATAATATATTGCTATTACATCTATAGTCAACATTAACTTCAAGCGTCAGGATATATTAATGCTTCAGGGGGTTTCTATTGAAAACAAAGAACCTTATTTTTCAACTGACTTTAGCACTATTGGGCGTTTTCGTTTTGTTATTCGCACTTACTCTGTTTAATCAGTTCCTCTTAAGAACATTTTCTCTGCCGCTCCGCATGGCCCTGATGATTGTCACACAGTGGATGCTTTTCATCGTACCTGGAATCCTCATGCTGGTGAATAAAGAAAAATTACAAACCTTCGGATTCACTAGTGAAAATCTTCCGAGGCAAATATTCATCGGCATCCTGATTGCGCTTTTCATGTCAGTGATACTCAGCATGCTGCCCATCCTTTTAGGATACAAAGACCTTGTGGGAAGTACCTCTTATACAAAAGCATGGCAGTTCACTTATGAATTTGTCTATCGGATTTTTGGCGTAGCCTTGGTTGAAGAACTTATCTTTCGCGGCTACATCTTTTACAAGCTGCTTGAGATCAACAATTCAAAGGCATTTGCTATCATGATCTCCTCACTGCTCTTTGGTCTCTTTCACATTTTTAACGGTAATTTGCTGCAGGTTCTGATGACTGCTATAATCGGATTCATCTATTGTATGTTAAGAGAAAAGATTAAAGACTGTACCCTTCTTTCATTGATCATTGCTCACGGATTGTATGACGCCCTGATAGTGTTTTGGGTCGCTTTTTTATAACCGATCTCCACGTTTGGAATTTTAATTCAATGCCTTATTTACACACTGTAAAAAACTATTTTACGATAAACCCACCCTATAATATTGAAATGGAGGAAAGGCAGTTAAAGAGACTTGCCTGAAAAGAACTATGGAATTTAATACTGCCCATGACAAGATGATCCAAACTCAAGAAGAACTAAAGGTCATGAAAAAAAAGGAACTCGACCTCAAGCTCATGCTGGAAGAAAGAAACCAAGCCCTTAAGGACTTTCTCCGCAACATGGAAAAGGAGAAGAAAGATGTTGATACTCTAGAAAAAACTTCGTTCTCCGGAATCCTTGCTAAAATTTCAGGAAGTTATGATGAAAAACGAGATAAGGAATACCAGGAATATCTTGATGCAAAACTGGAATATGACCGGAATTTTGAAGCCGTTAACCAGTTGAAATCAGAACTTGCAAGAACAAGCGAAGAGGTCAGAAATTTACAAAGTGATTATCTTGACCAAAAGAATCATCTTTTCATTGCATATCCCGAAGGCCGCGCTATGGCTGAGAAGATTGAAACCGAGAAGAAGGCCTGGTACAGTCTTCGGAAGGAACTTCTGGAAGCCAAAAGAGCTGTGGAAAATGTACTGTCCCTGTCTCATTCAGCAAAGAAAAGCTTTGAGAGTGCACGAGGCTGGTCGACTTATGATACGTTTTTCAGTGGTGGCCTGATAACAGACATTGTAAAGTATTCAAAAATCGATGAAGCAAACGATTCCGTTTCAAGAATCAGTTCATCCTCGAACATCATGAACAAGGAACTTAGAGATGTCGACATCGCCTTCCATGAAAATATGGATACCATCGGCCAAGGCGATAGGTTTTTTGACATAGCTTTTGACAATATCTTTAGCGACTGGAATGTAAGGAGCAAGATTCAAAACAACCTGTCCAGCCTAAATAGTTATATTAGTCAACTGGAGAGCACTTTAAGAGTCTTGGACAATAAGATAACGGAAGTCAATCGTCGTCTCCATAAGCTCTAGATTCTCGTATTTTCGTCTTTTTATGGACTCTGTTTGAAGCGTCTATTGAAAATAAAATTTGTTTAGAGAAGGTATTTCAATAAAAAAAAGATATTTGTAATGTTATTTGTCATGATACTCAACAGTTTGTTAGCAGCTTGTGATCAAGGAAATGAATTTGTAATGCCCCTCCAGAGAAAAGTGAAGAGTCTACCTTTAAAACTTCAAATTTGCTTTGTCAAAATCCTGGACGTACAGCTTACTCCCTTGGAGGAGTCGGTTCTGAATTTGCATTTACCGACAACACCCTCAGCGTCAAGGATGATGAACAAGTGAAGACATATCATATCTCATTTGAGAAAACAGCTTTAACCAGGAAGGAGTTCATAGAACAGCTGAAAAATACAGACAAAATTCCTGACATCGCTTCGTTTGACAATTTCATTCAGTATAACTTATGTGAATCAAATAGTGATACCCCAGGTTATCGTCTCTATGTGGTGGATGACCAATACTGGATGGGAACATTGTACAAAAATACAATCTGGAGAGTGGTTTCCTTAGATATTGAGCTATGGCATGACTTTAATACAGATTTTCACCATATTATATTCACTAAAATAACGCGATACTCCGTACTATGGATTATTTCAGTAATACAGATTTTACAAAAAAAAGCCAGATATAGATAGCTACTGTTAAGATTTAATTGCTTTTTCAGCCAGCACTTTTACTGCACTAATAACCATAGCCCATGAAATATCTGCTGCATAAAAGTATTTTTTCTGATACCTCTGCCAGAGATCAGCCATTATTTCATTTTCCATAATCACAGTGATAGTATACGAAATTCCTGCTGACATCTGCTGTGTAGTATGGCGTTTTTCTGCTGTCTTATCCAAAGCTGCCTTGAAAATGTTCGCATCATATGAATGTGTTGTGGTCAAGATATAGATATCATAAAAATCCCTCATACGGGTATTCGTTACTCCACGGGTAATACATGTCTCAAATTTTTCAGCAAGCACCGTTTCCAAGTTGTATGCCATGATACTAATAGTCCGGTCCTCGAACATCAACTTGAAATTATATTCGATTTCTCTTGGTGTGATAAAATCCCCGGTTGTGATATCGATCTTTAGAGTCTGCCGAGTTTTATCGAAGATAGCTCCTATTGATACGCGATAACCGTGATAGCCTGCTTCCTCCCGTATTTCTTCTATACCCTGAAAGAAAAATGAAGCACTATCATCAATCTGAGTACTGAGAATGCTCTCGATGATAGTAGTCATATCTGACTGTGATAGCGCCTGCCCTTTGATTGTTGCATCCATATCCATAGTAGTGCGTGTGTCAATGCCTACCATCGCTGAAATAAGCATACCACCTTTCAGGATAAAGTTATCCTTGTAAGTTGAAACCGCTATACGCTCCAAGAAACGCTCTAGCATAAAGTTACGCAGAAGAATCTCAGCTTCCACATTCGATTTCTTGGAAAGGTTGCGAATCAGAGCTTTTAATTGAGTTGATGTTCTCATAACAGTACCTCCATATAGCTCCTAAGCTGCTTGGTCACTTTGAATGTTTCTGCCATTTGCATAAGTATATTTAGATTTTTATCATTTCGTCTGGTATAACGTTTGACTGCATCGGTCACAATGGCGATATCTAACTGGTTTCTACTTCGTAGACAATCGCAAATTGTGCGTTCTAAGCCGTAAACCGTGACTGAATTTCCAAACATCGTTGTAAGTTTTGTAACACCGATTTCGTGGAACTCCCGCTTGATTGTGAAAACGGTGAATCCATCACCTCTAAGCCTTGAGGCATTGTAGCCTGTTGGCACAGTAACCGTATAATTGATTGGATCACGATCAGTCAGATCATGCAGAAATAGTGCTGTTTCGTGTGAATAGATGATTTTCGGACGCCGTAGTTGTGCGATAAACATTTTATCAGCAAATTCATCAGGCAAAATATATACCCCAAAGGTCACCCGTTCCAAATCACCGGATTTGACAAGCAGGCGCAAGCGCTCATTTGATACCCCAACTTCGTTTGCTTGGGCGGTAGTAATTATACCGTTATTTTGCATTAGGATTGATTGAAGTTCATTAGGCATTGCCATACTACCACCTCTGACTTGATTATTGTGCCATTATTATACAACAAACTTGCACAATAATCAAATTTTTATTTGATTATTGTGCAAGTTTCATGATTCAAATAAGCACAATAATCAAATTTCAAAAATATTTATCTTGAAGCTATTACCCAAATTCAATATTTTATAGAGCTTTTAGAGTGCATTACAATTCTCGGCTCCTTATTTTTTGTCTTTGTATGAAATCTATGTTGAAAATAAAATACTTTGACTAAATATTATATAATATTAATATATAAATATATTATTCCAGTTATGAAGATAAGAAATAGATACTAAATTGTTTGGAAGAGGTAATAACTTTTGGTACAGGTTGAAAGGAAGTTGCTAAAATATCAATGAGTCCAGATTCTCCAAGGGGAAAGTCTTCCCACATTGTTCTCATGGAGAAGTTTCCAGTATGATAAAACAGAAACAAGCAAAGATACCTTTGTTAGTCCTGACAGAGTGGGTAATATCATCACTGAATTGACTTGCAAAGGAAGAATGAACTATACACATTTAGAGAAGCTTTTTAATGACAGAATCGAAGAAGACTCAATTATGTGCACCGATTCCATGAGCAACCACAGAACATATTCCAACAAAAGCGGTGTATCACTTGTGCAAATCAAGAATGGCAAGTTAATGAAGGCAAATATCACATCCAGAACATCAATGCCTTTCATAGCAATCTACGAGGATGGATGCAAAAATTCAAAGGTATATCAACCAAGTATTTGCCAAGTATCTGTTTTGGTTTAAATGGCTGGAGTTTTTCAAGAGCGAAAAGAGAGCCTTGAAAAGCAAACAGCTTTTAATACATTCACATTCATCAAAAAGTAATGTCAGAATCAAAGATTCTCAAGGAAGAGGGCCAATATATGTTTAAAATTGAATTTAAATGGTGAAAATCATAATTTGTGGAGGAAGAGCTATGAAAAAGAAAGTGTCAATTGTTATCGGGATAGTAACTATAGTTATTATTGTATGTTTTATTACTTGGATAGTTCCAAATAACTTTCTTAGGGAAATCAAAGCAGAAAATGTTGCTATGATTTCTGTGAGAGATGGTTCTACTGGAAAGAATTTTGAAATCATTAATCAAGAAGATATCGAATTCATTGTAGGAGAAATACAATCACAATCATTCAAGAAAGACGGAATATCTATGTTTATTATGGGAACTTTGTATACTATGAGATTCTTCGACTCTTATAACAAACTTGTAGCAGAGTTTATATTAAATTCTGATGACACTATTCGTAAAGACCCTTTCTTCTATAAAACTTATCCAGAACTGATTGGATTGACTGAGTATATAAAAAATTGCTTTGATAAAGGGTTCAAGTGGTGAATGCTACTACGTGGCGAAGATTTAATTAAAGTACTGCATTCAGCTAAATAAAAAGTGATGTTGCATTCTTTAACTATTCTGACACAAAAGGGATTCAATTTGAGTCCCTTTTAAAATGCCTTATTTTTCAATACTACTTTCATACAGAGCCTATTTTTTTGAAAAACGAGTAAGTCATCTACTTAGTTGTCAAATAATTCTACAGCAACTAATTCGTTAAGGCATACATGGGAACAGATCTTGGGTTTGACCACTTTAAAAGCAAGTGATTTTAAGTTAATCATTTACAGCCTAAAATCGGATGAAGGAGTAATTGGGCTATCTGCGTTGCCTAAGTTAATATGTTTACGATGGATCGACTTGGATCTGGGGTTAAGCGTCGTGCACGTTCATCCATATTTGGATAGAGATGGATAGTATACTACACTTTAAATTTACCCAAAAAATCCACAAACAAACAACCCCTGAAGATGCTGATATCAGTAACTTCAGGGGTTGCTCTATACCTGTCCGATTATTTTGGCGGAGAAAGAGAGATTTGAATCCTCGCGGCGGTTCAATGACGCACAAATGGATTTCAAGCCAATCCCGTTATAACCATTTCGAGGCAGATGCTATGGGCTTCGTATTAAAGTCCCAGTGTTTTATTTTTAATCCTCATTTTCAGATCAAGGATCATTTTCTCAATCGTCTTCGCGGTCTTTATGAATTCTTCGTCATCTTTCCCTGAAGGGTCGTCTAGTCCCCAGTCTTCCCTATGTTTCGACGGTAGATATGGGCATTCAACGTTGCATCCCATAGTGACAACCACATCGATATCTTCTGGAAGCTCCTCTAAAAGCTTGGAACGCTGGGTCTTTTCCATGTCGATCTGATACAGGTCCTTCATAATTCTTACCGCATCCTGGTTGATCTGTGGCTTAGTTTCCGTTCCTGCGGAATACGAACTAAAGGTGTCAGAAGCCAAGGCTTTACCCAGCGCTTCAGCCATCTGGCTCCTACAGGAGTTATGAACACATATAAAGGCTACTTTTGGTTTCATTTGAGCACTTCCTCTTCAAAAACTATAATTTGATTTATTCAATTGTATCATTGATTATATTAGCTTACGTTAATTTCATGTTAAACTTTATTCCCTCTCCATCGTTCACTCCAATGTGGACATCAATCCACTCCGCAATATCGGATTTCCAAATAAGCCTCTGATTGTTTATATTTAAGATACTATCTGAAAATCATCAGCGTCGCTGCCATGGTTACTGCAAAAGCAGTATAAAGATGAGTATAAGAAGCAAAATGCCAGCCAAGATTCATTGGGTTTAACCCCATATTTCTTAGCTGGCAGTATTTTATTTTCTATAGATGTTTGTTCAGCCAAAGGACGATATCCGCTATGACCTCTTCCTTGCTTGGTTCGTTAAGGATTTCATGAAAGAGGTTCGCATAAATTCTGAGACTTTTATCCGTCGAACTAATTTCTCCAAAGAAATCTCTGGAGTCTTTTTCAGAAACCAGTCCATCCTTGGCACCATGTAAAATAAGGACCGGCTCAGTGAAGGCTGTTGGATTCATCTTCAGGTACTGAACACCATAATAGACTTCATTGATGAGACCAAAGGAAATTTCCTTCTCCACCAGCGGATCGTTAACATAAGCCTCGATGACTGCCGGATCGCTGCACACGCCATCTCCAAGGGAATTGGGAACATAACTTTTAGCTGGAGCTTCAAAGGGAAGCTGATCACCGAAGAGCTCAAGATTATACCTGGTCAGTCCACCTGAAGTGATGATTCCATCGGTTTTGCCCGGATATTTTGTTCCATAGAGGGCAACAGTCTCTCCACCCATGCTGTGTCCAAAGAGGAATACCTTTTTCCCCTCGCTTTCCTCTCTGGCCAAATCAATGATCACATTGGTATCATCTGGCATTTCGTTGAAGCTTCCAAAGAAAACCTTATCCCCTTTTGACTTGCCATGTCCTCTTTGGTCGAAGCGATAGACACTGTACCCATTTTCATTAAGCCTTTCCGTAAAGTGGTCGTATCTGTTTAAGTGCTCGCAAAGGCCATGCGCGATGACAATCAGCGCTTTTGGTTCGGAAACCAGATCTTTTCTTAGTCGAAGTTCAGTACCGTCGAAGGAAGCAACCATTTTTTCATCTTTCATTATTACACCCCTTTTTACAATTTATACGTTTACATCGATTATAGCATTATTGCAGGTAAAGTCGCACGTATCATATGAAGTGTGTGGAGCATTATTTTGCGATGATCCGCAAATACTTCTCGAGGTATCTTTAAATGTTTTTTTTGCAGACAAAAAAACACCCCACATCAGCGTGTATGCTTCTGTTTAAGTGTTTCTTCACGGTTCTAAAACCAGGGCTCTTTCGAGGTTCTGGTTCTTATTTCATTTCTCTCAATTCTTTGATATTTTCCTTGATGGTCAGGGATGTTCCATTGAACGACTTATTGTAGTCCTGGACAAAACCTTCAAAAAGATTCTTAAAGCTGATCATCATGTCCTGGTTCTTTTGCTTGATTTCAGTATCCAGGTCTGAAAGCAGGGAATCTGCATATTCTCTTGCCGATAATCTGACCATTTTGCTTTCAGTCTGCGCTTTACTTATAATTTCTTGGGCCTTGATCTGGGCTTCTCTTACGATATCATGATTATCGATTTTCTCTTTCATCATCATGTCCACTTCAGCTTTTGTTCTTTCATACTCTGTTCTGGCTTCTGTAAGAAGTCTGTCCTTTTCCCCGATTACCCACTGGGCTGTTCTCAAATCTTCAGGAATGGCTTGTACAATTTCATCAAGGATTGCAACAACTTCACCTTTATCTACCAGGATCTTCTTTGAAAAAGGCATTTTTGAACCATCATCGATAATCTCTTGAAGAACCTCAACCAAACCAGTGATTTCTATTCTTCTGGAAGTAGCTTCATAGTTTTCCTTCATTCCATTTTCCCTCCATCTCTACCTACTTTTTTGTATATGTCATCATAAATAATGTCCGGAACCAGTCCTCTGATATCTCCATTGAAGTGCAAAATCTCCCTTACCGATGAGGAACTAATGTAAGAATAATTCGTGTTGGTCATCATCAGTACGGTTTCTATGTCGTTTTTAGAAAGTTTTTTGTTTAGTTGGGCCATTTGAATTTCATAATCAAAATCTATTCCTATGCGAAGTCCTTTGACAATAATGTTGGAATCTACTTCCTTCATGAAATCGACAAGCAGTCCTTCAAAACTTCTTACTTCGATATTATCATATTCTTCGATCAATTGTTCGATCATTTCACATCTTTCTTCCGGGGTGAACAAACCCTTCTTCTCCACATTGTGGAGCACGCCGACAATGACTTTGTCAAACAGCTTCGATGCCCTCATGATAATATCGAGATGTCCCATCGTGATGGGGTCAAAGCTTCCTGGATAAACTGCAGTTCTCATGATGCTACTCCTCTACCCTTATTTGATAGAACCCAAGAACGGTATTCCCATATTTTCTTTCATCTACCAATTCGTATATTCCTTCAGGTTTATAGATTTTTTCCGATTTATCATATTTGGTGACAATGACCCCGTCTTCCTTAAGTAAAGCAAATTTTTCAATGAGCTTGATGGCATCGTCTACCATATGATTCAAATAAGGTGGATCTACAAATATGATATCGAACTTTTCTTCTTTTGATCCTAATAATTTTATGAATTCATAAGAATCTCTATTATACGCCACTGAACTTTCAGAAAAATTCAAGTTTTCAATATTTTTCTGAAGAATTCCAAAGGTTTCCTTAAATTTCTCAATAAAAACCACTTTCTTTGCGCCTCTGCTGGCACACTCTAATCCCAGACTTCCAGTTCCGGCGAACATGTCCAGCACCTCTGCATCAAAGACCTTATGCCCAAGGATATCGAACATCGATACCTTAACCCGATCAAGTGTTGGTCTGGTTGCCTTAAGCTCACCTTTTTGAGTTACTCTTCCCTCGTTAAGTGGGGGCAATATTTTTCTTCCTTTGGCTGATCCTGATATAATTCTCATCTTTTCTCCTAGTTCAGACAGATATAATTTAAACTGTCTGCAATCTTACTTAAAAATTCATTTTTCAATTGATGGTCGTCGGGAGTCTTTCCTTCATAGATCTTTTTCGCATAAGTGTTAGCCCTTAAAAAGAGTTCATAGTCTATAGAAAGGTCTGATAACATGAGTCCGGAGCCGCCGCTTTGATGGACACCGAAAAGCTCTCCTGTTCCTCTTTGCTTCAAGTCCTCTTTCGCAATAAAGAATCCATCATTGCTTTTTTCCATGATAGACAGTCTTTCCCTGGTTTCCTGGCTCTTGATATGCCCGATCATGATGCAGTAGGACTGATATTCTCCTCGACCTACTCGCCCTCTTAACTGATGAAGCTGGGCAAGACCGAAACGCTCCGCGTTCTCGATGACCATGAGACTTGCATTGGGGACATTAACCCCAACCTCGATGACTGTAGTCGCGATCAGGACATGGAGACTTCCGTTTCTGAATTCCTCAATGACCTTGGACTTTTCCTTTGAAGACATTTTACCATGTATATACCCAATTCGTATACCCTTTAAATATCCTTTTGTTAGTGTTTCGTAAAGTCCGAGGACAGAATTTAGCTCGCCATCCTCATCAAGGTCAATAAGCGGCGTCACAATATAGGCCTGCCTGCCCTTCCCAACTTCTTCCAACACCTTGTGGTAGCAGGCTTTCCGATCGGATTCCTCCAGAAGCATCGTCTTGATTTCTTTTCTTCCCTTAGGAAGTTCATCGATCACCGAAAGATCAAGGTCTGAATAAATGGTTAGGGCCATGGTTCTCGGAATCGGCGTAGCGCTCATGACGAGAACTTCAGCTTCTTTGCTTTTCTTTTTCAGTTTTGCCCGTTGATTCACGCCAAACCGATGCTGCTCATCCGTCACAATCATTCCAAGATTCTTGAAGTTCACCTTCTCTTCGATCAGGGCATGGGTCCCGACCATGAGAAGAGGTTTCCCCTCTTCAAGATTCTTCATGATCCTCTCTCTGTCCTTCTTCTTTGTGGAACCCGTAAGGATCTCCACCTCTATGCCAAAGGGCGCAAGCAGTTTTTTCGATTCCTCAAAGTGCTGCTCTGCAAG
>Ga0209100_1002517_pt1 | contig 11275 bp, 19 predicted proteins | sample lystaG_FD_185480 | JGI IMG/M metagenome (GOLD analysis project Ga0209100, IMG submission 185480) | Glacier valley bacterial and archeal communities from Borup Fiord, Nunavut, Canada, to study Microbial Dark Matter (Phase II) -... | ecosystem: Environmental > Aquatic > Freshwater > Ice > Glacier ...
AAGTATGTCGTATGCGGGTATGTGGCATCAAGACCTCTTCAGGGTGCAGTGGGCGCGAGAAGGGGCGCGGGAAGGGGCGCGGGTGCGGGAACGGCGGGGTCGGCGTAAGGGTTGACTTTGGGAAGTTGGTCCTTGAGAGTGGATGCGGTTTTGAGCGCCAGGTGCGAGCTGGCCAGTATCTGAATCACGTCCCCAGTCCTGGGGTTGCGGCCCGCTCGAGCCTTGGTGTAGCTCACCCTTAATGTGCCGAACCCCGGCAGACCAATGAGATTTCCCTTCTTGAGTTCTTCAGCCATGCTCTCGAGCAGCGCGTCAATGGCCTGCCCCGCCTCGAGTTTGTTGAGGTTGGTTTTGCTGGCGACCAATTCAATGAGTTGAGTCTTGGCAATCTTGGGAATAGTCGCCTGGGTGCTGAGGCTCTCCGGCTCGAGTTCCCACAGCTCGTCATCGGAAAGGTCAGCGAGCGTGCAGCCGTCCCCGGTGCTGGCCAGGGTCGCGCAACCCGCCAGCGCGAGACCCAGCAGGAAGGGAAGCAGCTTAGTGTTGAGTTGTTTGAACATGGGTGTCCTCCTGGGGGAGTCTCAACTCGAGCCGCGCTTCCTCCAAAACCTCGAGGGTGAGGTGTAGGACATGTTGCAGGGCATCGAGTCGTTTGCTCTGCTCATTGGGGGTCAGTGCTCGAGCGGTGGTGAGGTCATAGATTCGAGTGGTCAACTCGAGTGCGAGGCCGTCTAAAGTGGCTTTGGTGCGAACCTTCACCGCACCCTCTCGCGCAGGGTGTAGTGGTGTTCCAGACTGCCCACGTTCATCCGGGCGTCCTCGAGCAAGTCCAGAAAGTAGTTCACGGGCGTGGGAATGCTGAAGTGGGTCAGCACCTGGCGCACCTGCTCGAGGGAAATCATCGCTTCCGGGCAGTACATTCCTGGGGGAAAGGTGTCCGAATCGAGGTTGGAAAAGAGATAGAAAGGGTCCGGCTCGAGCAGGACTGGACTGTAACGTTCCAGGGTCAGGAAAAAGCCTTGCAGCGGACGGTCCCAGCCTGCCGTGACGCACAGGGGGCCGTGTTGGGGATGCACGAAATCAAAGCGGCGGCGCGACATCAGGTGTTCCCGAAGATAGGCGCGGGGGTGATGGGATAACCGTTGCAGGGCAGATTGCCCCCATACACGGTGAGCAAGACGGCTAAACGAGCAGGGGTCTCGGCAGACCACGAGTGATTGTGCTGAGGTGGGTCCATGCCGCACACCCTACAAAACGCGAGGTAACGGATTGGTCCGGAAAGGTACGGCAAGTGAGTATTTTCACTTGAGTGTTTTGCTTATACGTGCCGCACGCTATTCTCGGCGTTCCCCGCTCGAGCGCCGGGTACATCTCAGCTCAGTTGAGCTGACCCCTGCGCTCAAGTTCGAGCTGGCCGCGCTGTTCCTCAGCCCATTCGGTGTACAGCGACCCTCCGAAGAACAAACCGGGTAAGGTCCACTTCTGACCCCTTTGCACGGTCTCACGCGCCTCCAGATAATCCATGGTCCAGGTACAATCCGGGGACAGGTGCAGCACCCCATCTACAAAGGTGACTGCGCGCGAATCGCCACACAGGGACCGCAGGCTCGAGGCGGCGTTCTTGATGCGGTTATACGCCTGCTCCGGTCCAGCGTCCTCGAAGATGCACTCGGACACCCGCTCCCAGTGGCTGGGACCCTCGAGCAACAGATACGCCAACAGGTGCGGCGCACGGCGGGCGTCGCCCAGCGGAACATTCTGTCCGTTGACACTCAGCGAGAGCCGACCCAGACACTCCAGCCGCACCGTGATGCGCTGCACCTCGAGCGGCTCAGGCAGGGCCAGACCCACGGTGCGGCCCCAGGCGTACAGCTCGTTCAGTCCCTGCGCTTCGTCCTGCACCACAAAAGGCTGCTCGAGCTTGAGGGCCTCGCTCAGAAAACTCAACGCCTCTGGGTGCGCTCCGTTTTCTAAAGCTATCTTGGCCCGGTAGAGCAGGACTCGCGTTTGCTCGAACGGCTCGAGTCCCTCTCCCAGCGCGTCCAATCGCACGATTCCGCTCTCCCAGTCGCCGTAATCTATCTCGGCAATGCCCAGGTGGACCTCAACCTTGCGGCGCAAGGCTCCTTCAGGGGCTATTTTGAGCGCACCGTAGAGCGTATCGAGCGCGGCGCAGGGCTGCTTGAATAAGCGCTGCGCGGTGGCCAGCGTGGTCAGGGTCACCACTTGGGTAGCGCGGTTCAGGCGGTGCTTGGAGGCCCGCTGCGCCCGTTCGATGGCCAGCGCATATTGACCACGCCCCCTGGCCAGGGTACTGAGGCCCAGCAGGACGAGTCCGGTGTACTCCCGCGCCGCTTTGTGCTTGCGAATCAGGGTCCAGGCGCTCTCGAAATAGTGCTCGGCGTGTAGGAGTTCACCGCGCAGCAGCTCGAAGGTACCCAGGTTGTACAGCGCCCAGGTGTGGTGTCCGTGGTGGCCACGCAACTCAGGCAACACCTCGCGCAGGGTACGGACCGCCTCGAGCAGCTTGCCGCGCTGTTGCAGCACCACGGAGAGGTCAAAGCGCACCCGTACCGAATCTGCGCTCGAGAGCAGGGCTACCGCTTCACGCAAGTGGCGCTCCCCGTGCTCGAGTTGACCACTTTGCGCCTCGAGCCAGCCCAGTTGATGCAGCACGTAAGGACGCTCTAAAGGAGTGAAACTCAGGGCCTCGAGCTGGAGCAGCGCCTCGAGATAGTTTCCCTGCTGGCCCAGCGCCCAAATCGCGTGCAGGGCCTCCAGCGTTTTACTGGGGAGGGGGGTGGATGACTCTATAGCGTGTGGCACGGTTTCCGCTCCCCTCCAAAACGACTTCGAGCAGTCGGTGTTTCTTGAGATAGTCAAGCGACAACTGCACGGTTTTAGGCTCGAGATGGAGCGTATGGGCCAATTTACGGCTGGCGTATTCATCTTCACCCTGGACCGCGATATAGAGCCACGCCAGCCGTGAGGCCAGAGAAGCGTCTGAAATCGGAGGGGTGATGATGGAGTGGAGAAAGGTATCCATGGAAGCCTTCACTAATGCAACAGTATGACAAAAAATAACCTAGAACAAAATAAGGTATAGACCAAACTAAAGCGCTCGAGCGAAAACAAATCGCTCGGGCGCGGACCTGGGCCTCCCATACATCAGGTTTTGTTGCGGGTCGGCCTCACCCTGGCACCCGCTTTACAAAGTCTGCTCGAACGCGGGCCACCCTCCACTTTTGACCGCTCGAGCGCTTCCCGCTCAGCCGTTGGCTTAACGCCTGCTCGAGCTAAAGGGGCCTTGCGGCCCCCCTGCTTTAGTGGCCCACAGCGCCGCTCGCGGTTTTGATGGGTGGGGGCCAGCCGCCTACCCCACCATCGGCTCGAGCGACGGGGGTGGCGACGAGCAGGATTAGGACCGCGAGGGCGGCGAGACGAGCTACGGGGCGTGCGAGGGTGGAACCGGGTTTGCTATGATGCTTCATAACTTCCTCCAGGGAAGGCGGGTGGGCGCGGTGAATCTTGGCGGATGACCGCGCCTGCTTTAGGTCGAGGGCCGATTCTGAATTAGGGCATGTGGCTTACCTCCTGTGGTGTCTTTGACGACGCACAGTGCGATTTTCTACTAGTCTTTGCTGTTCCAGACAATAAAAAATCCTGCCGAAGCAGGTTGGAAAAGAGACACCGAATGACCCTCCCCAAGCGGCTGGACAAACCGGGGTCAGCTCGAGCCTTAAGCCACCTGACTGGGGGAGGGCGTTCCCTGAATCAACCCTGCCAGGGTTGCGCTCCCGACGTTTTCAGGGAAGCGAGAGGGTGGGCAATCCTGGGTCGTGCTCGAGTGGGTCGTGCTCGAACGTTTCCTCCTGCTCCTCGAGTTCACTGTCCGGCTCGAGCGTGACCTGCGCTTCCAGGCGTCGCAAACTCTCCGCTATCTCTTGCTTTATTTCAGTGTTTGACATGATGGTTTTCCATTTTACACGCTTTATATCTCGTGGTGTTCGAGCAGGGGGCTTTTTAAGCTTCGCTTACTGTGGACCCCGCCCAATTGCGTCTGACGCTTCGCTTTCAGGAAGCGCTCCGCACCTTGCGGCGTGCGCAGGGCATCACCCAGGAAGAATTGGCTACTCGAGCCGGACTGTCGGTACGTCATTATCAACTCCTCGAGACTGCCCCGTACATCAACCCTGAACTGCTCACGGTGGTCGCGCTTTGTCAGGCACTCGAGGTGGAGATTGACATGCTGGTAGTGCTCCACGACCCTATCCCGGTGAAGCGGGGTCGTGGAAGGCCCCGCAAAGATAGTGCATCCGTGTCATGAAGGCAGGTTGAAGCGCTGAGAAGGAGGGCGGTCTTTTCAGCGCTCGAGTTTAGTCAGCGGCTACTTCATCTACCACCCTACTGGACTGCACCTCGAGCGCCCCCTTGAGCACTTCCCCATACTCGAGCATCCAACTTGCTTCTTTCTGCTCGAGCACCTCAGCGAGTGACAAACTCAGCCGGGCGTACTCGATGCCCCCGCCACTCTTGGTCCGCTCGAGCGCAAAGCAGGTCTGGACACTCGAGTAGCGCAGCGCGGCCCTTGAGAGCCGCTGCACATAATGAGCGAATACGCCCAGACTCGAGGGTGGAGCACTCAGCGTAATGGGCAGCAGTTCACCCGGTCTGAGCAGGTACAGGGTCCGCGTTTCCTTGCACGCTTTAGCGCTGGTTCCACTGGGATGACTGCCCCACGCATTCAGAGTGCAGAAGTGGCACTCGCCACCGGGGTCGCCCACTCCGGTCACGCCGTCCACGCTCGAGCAGTCGGGCAGGGTGTCCTCACCCGTGTAGGGCTTGCTCCAGAAGTTGCGCTGGGCGGTGTGCAGTAGAATCACCGCTTCAAAGCTGCGTAAGTCCTCTTCCCCCTCGAGGGTGGGCAGGGTGAAGCTCAGACCGCCCCCTGCCGGAAGGGTCACTCGCTCGAGGGAAGAGGGATTGAGACCCGCTCCACCGAGGTTGTCGCGTAGCATCCCCTGCACCTCGAGTACAGGAGGCAGGGCTAGTGGAGGCAGGGGAAGGGAAACTTCGGGGTTGACTTGGGGTTTAGTTTGAGGCTTGGCTTTGGTCATGGTGTACTCCAATGAAAGAAAAGCCGGAAGCTGAGAGCTTCCGGCTGACGAGGGTTTAGGAATGGATTACACCGCCTTAAACTGCCTTACGGTCCGCCTCTGGCAGGGTGGCTTGATGCAGCGCGCGAGCAGCGTTCACCGCACTCGAGAGCTTCTGGAACGCTTTGCACTCCCCCCGATTCCAGCGGCGCTCGAACTCGATGTGCTCGAGCAGCACGAGTAGGGTGTAAATGCTTCGCAGCTCGAGAGTCAGAGTCACCTCCCCATCGGGGGGAAGCTGCTCGAGACAGCGAAAGGCGCTATTCAGTGGAATGGGACCTTCGGGATAGGGCGACAGGGCGGCCTCCTTTGGATTGGCTCAAGGATTGAATCTTCGAGCCAGATGAGGTTTAGAAAGGGAGAAGCTCACCGTCCCAGTCCACTGCGAGGCGGGCGGGCCACTCGGGGTAGAGGTTGTAAAGCGGGGGAGGCAACTCGAAGAGTTCTTGTTGACACCCCTCGAGCGCCCTTTGCTCCGCCTCGAACCTATCGGCGTACAGCTCGAGGTCCAGCGTCACACTCTCCCCCAGCGTTCAGGTTGGGGAGGACCCGCCAGACGCTCGAGGTCTCCGAGTGTGAAGCCGAGTCCAGCCAGTTCTCGCACCGTGGCCGCGAACTCGTCGGGACGCTCCACACACAGCGCAAACCGCTGACTTGGGGTCAGCTCGAGTACAAACTTTTTGGCCTCGAGCGTCACCCTGCCTGCTTCAAACAGCACCTCAAAATATGCTAAGGTCATAACACCTCACACAGAAACGTGGGTTTTAGAGCGCTCGAGACCGCAAATCTCGGGCGCTCCACTTTTTGCCGACTGCTGCCTTTCAGGGAACTTCGCGTCGGTGCATGTTTTCCTCCTTCCCTTCACTCCAGACGCACGGGGGGCGCAGGCGGTCAAGGTGCCCTCCCTTGACGGGCAAGCCCGCTGTGCTAAGAGCGTTCGAGCACCTTCACCGCGAGGTGATACTGGTCCTCCTCGAGCCACACCTCAAGCTTGAGTTTTACCGCCCCGTATCGGTGAGCGCGGGTCCACAGGTGCGTCAAGTCTTCTGGGTGCAGGCCCCCGTAGGTGCAGCCGACCTCTACCCGCTCGAGCCGCTCAAGTACCGCGTTTAGGTCTATGTCCTCAAAATTAATCACGCGGCTTCCTGCTGATTCGTATTCCCGGTGGGCGGGGCCAACACCGCCAGAATCTGTTTGGCTGCAAGGGTGGCTTTCTGCCCGGCCTCGAGCACCTTCTGTACGTCGGGAGTCCAGTCCGCGAGGTAGGCAAAGCTGTAGGACCCGGTGTCCAGTCCCAGCTCGGCGCACACCAGGTAAGCACAGCTTTCGGCCTCGAGTTCAGCCTGGGTTCGCTCCGTACTCTCGCGGTGCAGCAGGGCGTGAGCGGATTCGTGAATCAGGGTCTTGAACGCGGCGTTGGGGGACAAGGTGCTCGAGAGGGTGATGTGATGTGTTTTGCTGTTGTACACCCCACTCATGGCTTTGGGCAGTGGGACGCGCTCGAGGGTGATGTTCTGACTGACCAGCCACGCCTCGAGCCTGCACTGAAACCTCTTGAGGTCTGAGAACTCACCCTCGAGCAGGGTGAGGGGTGGAGTCTCGGGGAAGTCATCGCCCTCGGTCTGGGACAGGTCAAACACGTAGGCGTTGCGGACCCCGTACACCGACTTGTTCCCGGCTTGGTCGTGCCTGATCAGCGGGGCCAGGATGCACAGTCCCTTCTCTCCTTTCTTGACCTGCCGTCCCAGCGACTTCCACACCTGATACCCGGCCACTCGAGTAGCCTCTGGACATTGCTGGAAAATGAGCATCGCGTTGCGAAAGCTGTAGTGGTGAAAGCGGCGTTGCGCCTCGAGTGCCGCTTTCCACTTCCCGCTCGAGAGTAGGGCGGAAACTCCGGCTTCCAGTCGCTCGAGCGCAGAGGGTTTGGCTTCGGTAGGTTTAATTCCAGCCGTTTTAGACATAGCGTCCTCCAAAGGAAAATGAGAGGCCCTGTGCAATGGACACAGGGCCTCTCGAGTGAGTAAGTTGGGATTTACTGACAGAGGGTGAAGGGAATCGTGGGCGACAGGCGCTCGAGGGTGGGGGACTGCACCTCAAGAGTCAGGGTCAGACACACTTTTCCCCCATCTGGTACAAGCTTGCTTTTGATTAAAGCGTCCTGGACTTTCACGCCTTTCTTGAGGTGGAACATCAGCTTTCCGGTCTTCTCGAGCAGCAGCTTGCGGGTTCGCACGTCGGTCAGGACCATTCGGTACGTCCCTGCGGCTGCGGTACTCGAGTAGGCGTAGTGAATCGAGCTTGCACCCTTCACCTTATCGCCGCTGGCGTTCGGCTCGAGGCTGAGCTGAACGCTGAATTCGCCCGAGGTGAAGAGTGTGGGTTTATGGAGAGCGGTGCTCGAGGCGGCACCCGCCACCCCGAGCAGACCCAGAGTCATCATCAAAAGCTTTCGCATCATTTCTCCAAAACAGGGGAAGTTCAAACTTCCCCTGCCCCCGTTAAGAGTTACTTGCTGCTCGAGACCGCCATGCGTTTGATGATGGGGAAGGTGTCCTCGGCGTGCGCCACACTCAGGACCGCGCTGACCCCACAGGTCAGCAGCAGGGCGAGGGCGGCGCGTAAAGCGGGGGAACGGCGCTTGGGATGGGGATTGGATGACATAAAACCTCCACAGGAACGTGAGTGGGCTGGGGACCGATTGCCACCGATATGCGGGCTTGCTTCCCCGCTTCAACCCTCCTTTTGCCCCTTGCAGACGCACACCTCGAGCGCGGGCCGTCAAGGGTGCCCTTTCCCTTGACGGGCAAGCGGGGTGTGCTAAGGGTCGGGATTGGGGATTGGGGATTGGGGATTGGGGATTGGGGAATCGGGATTGGGGATTAGGGATTCGGTGGCTCGCGCTTCTGGCTGATGGCTTGCGTTCAAAAACCCTCGAGCGAACGCCAAAAAAAAGGGCCGCAAGGCCCCCATCTCTTCCCAACCCCTAATCCCTAATCCCCATAAACAGACAGCAAAATGCTAAACTGCTGTCTGTTTATGGAAGCTTCCAACGCGACCCCACCTTCCCCCCTCGAGCACCTGATTCAGGCGGGAGGGGGCTATGTGACGCATAAAGCGGTGGTGGAGGCCCACCTGGACCCGCACCTGTTAGGTCACGCGGTGAGGCAGGGTCTGCTCGAGCGCCTCCAGCGGGGGGTGTACCGAGCCACCACTCGGGAGATGACCTCACATGAGGACCTGCTCGAGGTTTCCTTGCGCCTGCCCTACGCGGTGGTGTGCCTGGAAAGCGCGCTCGCGGTGCACAGCCTCACCACCGCCAACCCCAAACGCCTGCACCTGGCGGTACCCCGCACCCGGCGCGTTCCCCCCCTCGCGTACCCGCCGCTGGAGGTGTATCACTTCAGTGCGCCAATGTATGGCTATGGGATAGAGCACCGGGAGGGGTTTCGGGTCTACTGCGCCGAGAAGACCCTGGCTGACCTGCTGCGCTGGGAAAAGCGGGTGGGCCTGGACCTCTTTCTCGAGGGCCTGAAGCGCTACCTGACCCGCCCCCACTCCCGTCCAGACCTGGAGAGCCTGCTCAAGGCGGCGCGGGTGTGCAAGGTCGAGGTGCGGATGCGTCAGGCGCTGGAGGTGAGCACCTATGACCTCTCCACCTGACGCAGGGGGGTCTGAGGCCGAGGGAGTGGCCTCACGGGCACGGTTGAGTTCACTGCTCGAGCGCCTGAAAAACCGCGCCCGTGCGCTGGGTTTGCCTCGAGACGCCATGCTGACGCTGTACTTTCACGAAGCGGTGCTGGCCAGACTGTCCCGAAGTGCCGAGCGCGAACACTACGTGCTCAAGGGCGGACTGCGGCTATACGGACACTACGGCAACGCCGCTCGCCCCACGGTGGACATCGACCTGGCCCGCCTGCGACCCCTACCCAGCACGCAGGAGGTCCACCGCGCGTTCAGTGAACTGCTTTCCGTACCCCTTGAGTCACTCGAGCGGTCTGAGTCCTCTGAATCCCCCGGCAACCGATGGCCGGGGGATGGGGTGCAGTTTGATACCACCGCGATGACGATCAGCGCCATCATGGAAGGGGCCGGAGCAGGCGGGGTGCGGCTCGAGGTCGAGGCGCGCTTCGAGCGGGCCACTCAAAAGCTGCAAATCGATTTCTCCTTCGCTCCGCCCATCCGTCCCGCCCCACAACTTCACCCCTTTCCGTCGCTGCTGACCCTTCAAAACCACCCACTGCTGATGGTGCCGCTCGAGACGGTGGTGGCTGACAAGTTGGCCGCTGCGGTGGAAAATGGAAGCACCAACACCCGCCTGAAGGACTTTTACGATTTGCTGACCATCCTGGGCAGCGCAGACTGGACCCCCGAAGCTTTGCGTGACGCGCTCGAGCACATCTTCGCTGCGCGTGGCACGCCCCTGACCGGAACCCTCGACCTGCTCGAGCGCTTGGGGGAGGATGTAAGCCTTCAGGCCCGCTGGACCGCCTTTTTGAGGCGCAACACTTTGACTGCGCCCGCAAGCTTTGCTGAGGTGCTGCTTCGGATAGGAAGCCTTCTGAAAGGGGTGCTCGAGGGAGATTAGGGAGTCGGGAGTCGGGAGTCGGGAGTAGGTGGCTCGAGCTTTTGGCTTATGGCTCGAGTTCAAAAACCCTCGAGCGAACGCCAAATAAAAAAGGGGCCGTAAGGCCCCTATCTGTTCCGCTTCCCTACTCCCGATTCCCGACTCCCGACTCCCGCCACCAGCGGGTGCGGGTCACGGGTAGTCCGTCCAGATACACCGTTCCCCAGTGCCCCTCCCGGCTCGAGGCTGCAAAGTGCGCGGTCTCCCCGGTTTCGAGCAGGTCCGGCTCGAAGCTCACCTGGGGCAGTCCTCCCAGGTCCGGGCGCTCTGGGTTACGGCCCCCCAGACGCTCGAGCGGTACCGCGTCCAGCGACTCCCCCAGACGCAATTCCGCCTCGCTGTAGTAGTCCTCTGGGCCGACTCTAACCTTGCCCAGTCCGGGCAACTCGAGGTATTGAACCTCGCGCTTGGGTGCTCGAGTCCCGGTCTGCGTGACCCGCAAAGTAGGCGGTTGGAAGACGGGTTCGGGCAGGCGGTCCACCAACTTGAGCACCGCGTACATCAGCGCCTTTCCCGCCAGTCGTTCGGTGGGCTGCGCGTCCACAAGCAGGCGGTCTCCCGCCTGGTGCTTGACGGCTGCGCCCTCCAGCAGGGCCTTGCTCGAGGGGTCCGCTTTCCACAAGCCTCTGAGGTGCTCGAGCATGGCCTGCTCACTCGAGAGGACGGCGCGGCGGGTGAGGGACGGAAGATGGCTGACTAACTGTGATACACTGATTCTGTTCATGGCGAACACCCGAAGCTCGAGAGTTGCAACCTCTCGAGCTTCATCCTTTGCTCGGCCCAACGCTGCTGCCGTGCATCTTTTCAACCCGAGGCTCGAGCAAAATAGAAGAACAAAAAGGTCGGTTGACGAGCGGTGAGGGTGGGCTGTCAAGGGTGGGGTTTCCCTTGACAGGTCGGGGTCCCCGCCGCATAAACATGAGAAAGCACGGCGGTAGTGTTTCGCTTAAGCTGAGGCTTTTCAGGGGTTGGAACCGCAGGGGCCGGAAGCTGAATGCTCGAGCCTGTAAAGCTCGAGCGCAGGTCTGTTTGGTGTGCTGGGAGCCAGACGCTCGAGCCTCAATAGGCTGAGGCTGTGAGCTAAAAGCTTTCACCCTCGAGCGGGACGCTAAAAAAGGGGCTACCAGCCCCCAGACGCTACCCCCCAAAGTCAGGGCGGTAGCCCACTGCCAACAGCCACACCCCAGCAACCCCACCTAACGTACCCGCTACCGAGCGCACCCCGGCAGGCAGGTACGGGGGAAGCCCACCCACCGCGAAGACCGGACGGTGACGAGCCAGTGCCTGAAGGACCGTGTACGACGTACCCCGACAACGGCCTGGACCAAAGAAAGCAACCACCGCGCGGCAGTGCTGATGCCCTACCAGCAAGCGGGAACGCGCCTGAAGCGCCCCCACCACCAAACGGTACGGCGCACCCGGCGCGGCCCACCCCGGAATAACCTGACCCCCGTGCGCCGTGAAGCGAATAACTGACCCCCGCACCGAAGCC
>Ga0209100_1002518_pt1 | contig 11267 bp, 8 predicted proteins | sample lystaG_FD_185480 | JGI IMG/M metagenome (GOLD analysis project Ga0209100, IMG submission 185480) | Glacier valley bacterial and archeal communities from Borup Fiord, Nunavut, Canada, to study Microbial Dark Matter (Phase II) -... | ecosystem: Environmental > Aquatic > Freshwater > Ice > Glacier ...
GCATTTATAGAATCAGACAGCATTTTCAAGAAGAATAACCCCGTTCACGCCGCTGTTAAAGGTGACTTCTCCATCGGCCACCGTCGCTGTCGTTCCGTCATATGCATTCCTGACGGACATTCCGTCGCCAAATATATCAGATACCGGGATCACCACGTCCTGATCAGGATCCGTGATAACAGCAACTATTTCATCTGTCTCCCCGTCGTTCTCATATACCCGTGCAAAAATAAAGGGCTTCTGCGAAATCTGAATGTGCTCCCCGGCGCCGATCGCTGCATGGCGGATCCTGAACTGACCAAGAATCCGGAAGTGCAGCAGAACCTCTTGGTCAATGCTGTCCCAGTTCATATCGGAGCGAAACTTCAAATCTTCATACACGGCATCTTCCCACGCCTTGGTACGGGATGTCTCATCACCATAAAATATCTGAACGGAACCGGGCGACAGCAGAAGCGCGCTGCCCCCCTTGATCAGATTACTCCGCATAAAGAGACCCTGGTCATGCGAGGAGATGTAGCTGAGCACATTAAAATCCTCTTCGCGCATCGTATCCGACATAAAGATGTACAGATCCGGAAGAATCGAATAATTCGTAATGTTTTTGCGGAAACTGAAATTGAGGAGCGCATCAAAAGAACCCGCGGTGTAGTAATCATCTTTGACCACGCCATGATCCCACACCTCGCCGACCGTCCAGAACGGCGTATCATCAATCACTTTATCAGGGTTATTCAGTCTCCACTCATCGAGCGCTCCCGAGGCGTATCCCTTAAGAGTCTGCCAACAGGCAAGGTCAACATGTTTGGCCGTGTCGCATCGAAAACCATCTATTCCATATTTACTGACCCAATCGGTCAACCACTTAATCTCATAATTCAGAACCGTCCGGGGAAGATCATTTTCCTCGAAAAATGCGTCCAGCTCAGAGACCTCCTCCTCAAGGCGTCCTTCCGCAGTCCACTTTTCAACCAAAAATGCGGGAAGTTCAACCTCTTCGCTGCTTTCCGTCTTAAAATCCGGCAGTCCAGAGAGGCACAAAAGCTCGTCCGTTGTACCCGCGGCGTCGTACCCTGCCAATCCGTCGGCAGAACGAATCCAGTCGGGACCCCACCAGCCCTGCCACTCAGGAGAGACTTCATCAAGGAGCGCCTGCTCCTGAGAGAGAGACAGGGACGATTCATCTCCGTAGTAATAATCTTCCCAGGCATCCCCGTACTCCCCGAATCCATACTCTGACGAATCCAGCATCGTGGCATACCCGGGGTGATTTAGCACAACATCCATAACCACGCGGATACCACCCGCGTGCGCGGCGTCAACCATCGTCTTAAATTCTTCTTCCGTGCCGTAATTGGCATCCGGCTGCGTGAAATCCAGACCCCAGTAACCATGGTATGCATAGAACGCAAAGCCATCCGCCGAACGGAATCCATGAATCTGTTCATAAGGCGGGGTGATCCATATTGCATTTATTCCGAGCTCTGTAAAATAACCTTCGTTGATTTTTTGCGTAATTCCGGCAAAATCTCCGCCGTGAAAACCACCTTCACTGTCCTTTATTCCGGGAATCGCATTCCCGGCCTCATCCAGACCCCGGCCGTAGGAATAGTCATTTTCTTCACTGCCGTTCATAAACCGGTCGGTCATCAAAAAATATACGGTCGCATTTTCCCAGACAAACGCAGCCGCGTCCGGCGTAAATACGCCTGGCGTTGCTGCGTTTGCAGAGGATTCATTTGTTGAAGATATGTCTGTCGAAAGTGTGTCTGCCGATGATCCAACTGATACTGCCGAGTCCGGAGCGGAGGTGTCTGCCGGACTTTTGGCGCACGACACAGAAAAGCCCGCAATAAGTGTCCACGCGACAGCGGCCGCACATATTTTTTTCATTTTCAGCACAAACGGCCGCCTTCCTGTATAGCCGATCTTACGGCCGGAACCATAACAGCACGGATCGTCAACTCTTTACAGCGCCGCCCGTAACGCCCTCGACATAAAGCCGCTGCATCAGGATGAACAAGATAACGATCGGGATTCCGATGACGATACATCCGGCGTTAAACTGCCGGAAATTAGCGTAAATATTATCTTTGGCAACCATTTGGAACATACCGATGGCAACGGTATATTTCTGATAATTGTCGCCCATTATGATTCGCGCAAAGATGAAGTCACCCCAGGGAGCCATAAATGCCATCAGCGATGTGTAGACAATGATCGGTCCGGAAAGCGGCAGGATCACCTTGGTGAATATCTGCGCATTCGTCGCCCCGTCAAGCTTGGCTGCCTCATCAAGGGCGCGCGGAACTGTATCAAAGAATCCTTTGCAGATGTAGAAATTGATGCCGGCTCCCGCCGAATAAACCAGCACCAAAGCCGTCAGGCTTTGTGTCATCCCAACTGATTTGAGGACATAATAGACAGCTATCATCGACATGAAGCCCGGGAACATCCCAAGGACAAGTGCCATATTCATGTACGGCTTACGAAGCTTGAATCGCATGCGCGAAAGTACATAGGAGATGGTAAGCGTCAGCGTGGTACTCAGCACGCATGTGCAGACCGCGACAAGGAACGTATTTGCAAACCACGTTTTGAAAGGATAGACCTCATTATTCCAAAGATCTATAAAGTTCTGGAATGTCAGACTTTTGGGAAGAAAATTGGGAGAAAAGGATCCCGGCTCCGCGCGGAAAGCAGTAAATACCACCCACATAATTGGAAAGAGCCAAATAATTGCCAAAACAGTAAGAATCACATATATGGATGTATTGGTAGCGATCCTTTGCGCTTTTGCACTCTGACTGCTTTTCATGCTTTTAATGTTACTCACGAAAACTCCTCCTCTCTCTTATATGCAACCGTATTTCTGTACGTTATCAAAGAAACCACAGCCGAGATTACAAACACAACAATGCCGATCGTAGAAGCAAGGTTGTAGTCACGGACATTGGCTGTGAGTTTGTAGAGCCACGTGACAAGAAGATCCGTCTTCCCCGCCTGATAGTATGTGCTGGTATTGGGTCCGCCGCCCGTCAGAAGGAAAATGACGTTGAAATTATTAATATTTCCGATAAACTGCGTGATCAGGTAAGGCGTTGTCACAAAAACCATATACGGCATTGTGATTTTAACAAAAAGCTTAAACGGCGACGCCCCGTCAATCCTGGCCGCCTCATACATGTCGTTCGGAATACTCATAAGAATACCTGACGAAATCAGCATCGTATAAGGAATACCAATCCAGAGGTTTACCACAAGAACGGTAATACGCGCCAGAAGCACATTGTTCAGAAACAGAATACGGGTAGCATTGGTTATGATGCCGGCCGATACCAGGAATTCATTGATCGGGCCGTAGTCATTAAACATATTGCGCATAACAAGAAGCGTGATAAACTGCGGCAGCGCAATGGTAATAACAAAAACAGTACGCCACATGGCCTTGAACCTGATACCCTTTTTGTTAATCAGGATGGCAAGCAGCATTCCGAGAATGTAATTGGTGCCTGTCGCAATAACGGCCCAGATCAAAGTCCAGCCAAGAACCGGGAAAAAGGTATCCGCCAACAGTTGGTTGGCACCGAGAATCGCAGCGAAATTATCAAGCCCAACCCATCTGAAAAGATTGCCCGGAGGCTGATGGTCTTTATCATAATTGGTGAAAGCGATAAGAATCATAAAAATCAGCGGCAGAACAGTAAAGAGTAGAATGCCGATTATTGAGGGAGTCATCAGCGTGACGTGAAATTTCTGATCCAAAAGGCTTTTCAGATCAGATATAAAGCCAGGGGCTTTTTTCCCGGAGAGCCGGAGAGCAAGCATCTGGCGCGCGCTGTTCAGATTAACATAATAGGCGCCTGCAAAAATGATGGTCAGAACGATAACAGCAACTCCATAAATCATCAGCAGCATGGAGTTGTCGCCTTCTGCGAGAATGGGGATCTTACTTCCCTCCGGCGTAACCCAGCCCTGTTTCTGTGTGCCAAGGGTATAAAGTCCATTTAAGGCACCGATGCCTCGCGTCACCATAAACCAAATATAAGCAACCTGCACGGCCAGAAATAGAATACCCTTGACGAACTGCCTGTGTATCAGATTGGCGAATCCCATAATCCAAATTGATACAGACTCCGGTTTATCAAAGGCGAGGTTCGGAAGATTACTCTTAATTTTTCTCGCCTTCTTCTCTTTAGGCATGTCCCCACCCCTCTCAAATAGATAAGCAACCAAGTCCCGAAAATGTCCGGGACCTGGCTGCTTTCATAAATTTATACGAGTAATTATGCTACAACTTCGGTCGAAAGCAGTGTCTGCCATCCATCGAGAGTTGCCTGTAGATCAGTTGCTTTACCATCATATATCTCAAGGGTGACTGCCATGCTGGAAGAATTCCAGAAATTTGTCATCTGAGGAATGGACGGCATCGGGATAGAGAATGCTGACTGGGCGATCTGGGCTGCAACAGTAGGATCTGCTGTAACTGCAGGATCAGCGGCAGCTGCAATGTTGACAGGAAGATTCTGTCTGTCATTGAAAGCCTTAAGCTGGTTATCTTCAGAAGAAAGGTACTGTGCGAGCTGCATGGCAGCTTCCGGGAACTCAGTATTCGACTTAACAACATAAAGCTTAACGCCGGAGAAAGAGATCATCTGCTTGTCGGCACCGCCGATGCTGACGGTCGGAAGCTTGGCTACTCCGTAGTTATCTCCAAGAGCCGTCTTATAATCGGCAGCCTTCCAGCTTCCGGTAACCTGAGCGGCAAGTCCGCTGGCAAAAGCGGTTGTGGCATCGCCGTCATTGATATTCTGAAGGCCGGCATCCTTGAGTGTTGCAATGTATTCTGCAACGGCCAGTCCTTCCGGGCTGCTGAATGTGCTGCCGGCAACGTCGGTGCCGTCGGCGCCGAACAGTGTGCATCCGTTAGCAAACCAGAATCCGACTGTGAAATAGTTGTTGCCCATATCGAATCCGACTGTCTTGCCGGCTTCAGTAGCAACAGTGAGCATCGTGTCGAGAGAAGCTACGTCAGTCTCGGAGAATACGCTCTTATCATAGTAGAGGAAATAGGTCTCTATGGCATTGGGATATCCATAGATCGTTCCGTCATATGTTGCTGCGGTAAGGGCAGCAGGCGCGTCATTTGTTCCAATTTCTTCAGCATAAAGAGTGTTCGGATATACGGCGCCGGCTTCAGCAAGCGCTCCGAGCTGGTCATGAGGAATCTGGAATACATCTGCAGCGACATCAAGGTCAGTGAGCGCTGCGTCTTTCGCCTTGTCGGCGCCTGTTACAGCAACTTCAACCGTATAGGTCGGGTGTTCACCGACAAAGGATGCAGCCATTTCTTTTAACATAGCCTGATCGTCTTCAGATCCCCAGAGAACCAGGGATGCAGCCTCTTCGCCCGCGGCAGCTGTGGTTTCCACAACCGCTTCAGTTGCTTCTGCAGCTGTCGTCGCGGCAGCGGCTGCTGTGGTATCGGTAGTTGCTGTCTTGTCTGCACAGGCTGTAAGCCCGGAGATCATAGCAGCGGTCAGGACGATTGCAGTAACCCTCTTCACCATCGCATTTGTTAACTTCATTTCTTTCTCCTCCATTTGTTCGCGTTTTCGCAATCTTGTTCGGCACATTTTCGAAAATTGTGCTTGCTTGATTGAATCTTAGCACCGGAGACTGTCATTGTCAACAATTTGTAATCGATTAAAGGAACATGTTTGTACAATATGACAAGCGGGGAGCATGAAACATGCTTCCCCGCTTGATTTTCGCATTTACCGCATTATTTTTCTTTTCGAAATGATTCGAAATCTAGCTTTTTACTTTTGCAACATTCCAGATTTGCTCTGCATATTCAGCGATTGTCCGGTCACTCGAAAAGTACCCTGATCTCACTGTGTTCATGAATGCTTTTCTTGTGAAAACACGCTTTGTCTTATATTCTTCGATAGCGCCAAGCTTCGTGTTCATGTACGATTCAAAATCAAGAAGGAGATAATATTGATCAGGCTTATGCCACTTTGCGCCCTTCAGGATTGAGTTATAAAGTTCAAGGAACATGCCTGTTCCCCCGTCCTTAAGCGTTCCGTCAACAAGCGCGTCAAGAATTCTGCGGATGCGGAAATTGCTCTCATACAGCAGGTTCGGATCATAGCTGTCCTTTAAAGCGGCAATTTCTTCCACGGATGCGCCGAAAATATAATTATTCTCGCGGCCCGCTTCGGCGACTATTTCAACGTTAGCTCCGTCATACGTCCCGAGTGTAGGCGCGCCGTTGAGCATAAGCTTCATGTTGCCCGTTCCCGACGCTTCTGTACCGGCCGTTGATATCTGTTCCGAAAGATCAGCTGCGCACACGATTTTTTCTGCATATGACACATTGTAGTTGGAAACAAACACGACGCGCATCCGGTCATTTACCGATTTATCCTGATTTACCATGACTGCAATTTCGTTGATCAGCTTAATAATGCCCTTTGCCCGGAAATAACCGGGAGCAGCCTTGGCTCCAAAGATAAAGGCGGTCGGCGTGAAATCTTTGATGCTGCCCTCTTTGATTCCAAAGTAGATGTCAAGAATAGAAAAGGCGCTGAGAAGCTGTCTTTTGTATTCGTGCAGCCTCTTGATCTGAATATCAAAAATGAAGTGAGGTGGGATTTCAACGCCTTCTTTTTCTTTGATATAGGCGGAAAGCTGCTGTTTCTTGATGAGTTTTATGGCTGCAAATTCATCGAGCGCCTCCGTATCATCGGCATATTTTTCAAGACCGGAGAGAAGGGAAAGATCCTTGATCCAGGCGCCGCTTCCAAGACGGGCGGTGAGCCAGGATGACAGTTCCGGGTTGCATAAGGCAAGCCAGCGGCGCTGTGTAATTCCGTTGGTCTTGTTCTGGAACATAGCCGGGTACAAGGCGTACCAATCCTTAAGGACATCCTTTTTCAGGATTTCCGTGTGGATCCCGGCAACGCCGTTCACCGTACCGGAAGAGTAGATCGCCAGGTTGGCCATATTGATATTTCTGTGCGCAAGGATACGGCAGCTGTCCATCCGCGAAGTGAATTTGGTCCCTCCGGCTTTAAATTCCTTCACCATCCGCTTATCAATCATCTTGATATAGTCGCAGATGCGGGGAAGCACATTCCTATAGAGCCGGTATTCCCATTTTTCGAGCGCTTCTGCCATAACCGTGTGATTTGTATAATTGAATGTGTTTTTGGCAATAGCGAAGGCGTCTTCAAAAGTCAGTGCATAGTCGTCGCACAGTATGCGGATCAACTCGCATATAGCTACCGTCGGATGCGTGTCGTTGAGCTGTATGGAATAAAGCGACGGGAAGTTCTTGAAAACAGGGCCGTATTTCGCAACGTGCTTTCGGATAATATCCTGGATGGACGCACTGCAGAAAAAATACTGCTGACTAATACGAAGTTCTTTGCCTTTATTCAGGCTGTCATTGGGATAAAGGACACGGGAGATATCTTCCGCAGTGTTTTTGGATGCGACGGCCTTCTCATATTTCTGTTCGTTAAAAAGATCAAAATCAAATTCTTCGACCGCTTCACTCTGCCACAGACGAAGTGTATTAATGTGCTCCCCGCCGTATCCTATGATCGGCATATCATAAGGAACCGCACGGACAGCCTGTCCGGCAAATTGTACAAGGACTGCGTCTTCTTCGCGGCGCACTGACCACGGATCACCGAAGCGAGTCCAGTTGTCGAGCGATTCGGTCTGAAAGCCGTCCACAAATTTCTGCTCAAACAGGCCAAACTTGTAACGGATTCCGTATCCGTCGAGCGGATATCCCTGCGTTGCCGCTGAATCCAGGAAGCAGGCAGCGAGACGGCCGAGGCCGCCGTTGCCGAGGGCTGCATCCTCAATATCTTCGAGGACGTTCAGATCCTTTCCGGATTTATGAAGATATCCCTCTACTTCCTTTGTCATCTTCATGGCCTGCAGATTGTTGTATACAGCACGCCCTACAAGAAATTCTGCCGAGAAATAAAAGGCACGCTTGGCCCCGGCCTGCATTTCCTCGCTTTTTTTCCAAGTTCCGGCCAGGCGGCTCATGATCAGACGAGACACCGATTCATGCAGCTGCACAGGTGTAGCTGAAGATACATCCGTCTGATATTCAGCAAGTAGAGAATCAGATAGAAAATTGTTGTCATGTATACTCATAAAAAAACCCCCGATATAGCTTTGCGCCATCTTTGTTTGTTAAACACTATGGGCATAGCATATCGGAGATTTTCGAAATTATCAAGATTTTGTTCGTATTTTTTCGAAATCAGTGCTTTTTGGCGGGTCCTGTGGACTCACGAACTACTAATTCAGGCATAAGAAGCAGGCGGCTGATAGCGTTGCCTTCCATAATCTGCTCCATTGCCATACACACGCTCTTTCCTATGGTCAGACGGTTCTGTTTGATCGTGGTGAGCGGCGGAGTGGTATAACGGGCTAGCGGAATATCGTCGAATCCGAGTACACTCACATCGGCCGGAACCCGAATACCCATCCGGTACAGCTCAGCGAGCACGCCGTGCGCTATCAGATCGCTTGCGCAGACAATGGCTGTCGCTCCGTTATTCACAAAACTTTCCACATAGGGAGCTGCGCAGATGGCTGTATAATCACCGTGCGCGATAAGATCCTTACGCACGGGAATGCTGGATTTGGACATGCCGAGCTTGAAGCCCTGCAGTCTTTCCTGCGATACACGGCTGTGCGCCTCTCCGTTCATCATCGCAATATTGGTGTGTCCGAGCTGAGCTAAATGCTCAACAGCAAGAACAAGTCCCTGCTGATTATCGGTTCCTACACAGGCAACGTAACGGTTGTACACGACATTGTCCAGAAGAACCGTTGGAATATTTGTACGCGCGAGTTGTTTTAGAAAATCATTATGAAGAGAAAAGCCGAGAAGGAACCCGGCTGAATAATTGTTTTTGGTCATGTATTCTTCGTAATCGTAATCAAAATGACGGTCCATGGCAATAGGGACAATATCAACATCCCACTGCTTTTCAGAGGCGGCCAGCTTGAATCCGACGATTATTTCATATCCAAATTGTTCTATTCGCTCATAACCCATATTCTCAACGAATATGCAGACCTTGCGCGAGCTTGTCTCTGTCTTGCTCCTTCTGGAAACATACCCCATCTCGAGCGCGGTATTGAGTATTAGCTGGCGAGTCTCCTCGCTTACGTCACTTGCCCCGCTCAGACCTTTGGAAACAGAACTTACAGAAATACCCAGTCGTTTGGCGATATCTTTAATGGTTGCCACAATATTCACGTCCATCTTTTTGTATACTAGTTTTCGAAAGACAAAACAAATCGAAAGTTTCGAAAATCAGCTTTAGTCTATCACGGGCTTTGCTGACTGTCAACGAAACGTTCCACCTGTTTTTTATCGTAAAAGCCTTGGTTTTGCGGGATTTTCATCCCTTATTACATGAAAAAAACGATAGCAATGAAATGACAGAGAGCTCCGAAATCTACTAAAAAGTGCCATACCATATGAGCAAACGGGAATTTCATCGAAAAACTTACTACGCCGGATGTATAGCAGATACCGCCCGCGACGATCAGCCAGAAAGCCGGTGCGGTCGTTCCGCTTATAAGAGCCGGCATGCAGAGCATGACCATCCAGCCCATGAGAAGATAAATGGATATTGTGATGATGTAGGACCGGGTTGATTTGGAAAAGGCCAGGGACTTGAAAAGCGCGCCCGCAATGACAAAGCACCACTGTGCAATACACAGCACAAGACCGAGTGTCCCGCCGATGACGGACAGGCAGATCGGGGTATAGGTACCTGCAATTGCGACATATATCATAATATGATCAATTCGGTTCATAACCGACTTATGGGCGGTTCCAGGGGCCATCGAATGATAGATTGTTGAAGCGAGGAACATAAAGAATACGGAAATGATAAATATAGATACGCCGAATGCATCCAGAGCTTCCTCACCCGCAGCTGCATGTGTAAAAGCGCGTATGGAAGCAAAGGGCAGCATACCAAGCATAAAAAGAGCCATTACGCCGTGGGTGACGGTGTTGCCGATTTCTTCTCCGAATGACTCCCCTGTCTTCTTTCTAAAGCGCTTCACTGCTGCCTGGCCAGCCGCGCGGCCGGATTCAAGCCAGGTTAAGTCTTTAAGGCCTTCTTCCAGTGCATCCGGTTCCAGCGTATCAGTGATATTACTTATATTCCCGTCAGAAGTCTGCACCTGTCCGTTCTTCTCAGGATTTCCTTCGAGCCACGCGCGCCAGAACGCTTTATTTGTTGACATGCTTTTCACCTCTTCATCTAGTGATTATTAAAATCATAAGTCATAGTATTGATTATTCTAAACTATATTTTCAGTATTAACAACCTATTTCGGTAAAATCGGAACATGAAGACGCGTCTGTTCATTATCATCGGAATCCGTATTATCCTGTGCTGTGCCGGCAGCGGCCGCAGCGGGTAATTTTGCATCGGTCCGGGGTGCTGCTTTGGGCTTCTCCGGCGTTTCAGCTTTGGATTTAGCCGGATTTCGGGATACAGTCGCTGCCGGAGACGGCATACTGTAAATTACCGCGGCTCCGGGAGTTGCTGCGAGCTCCCTGGCAAGTGCCGGATTGGAAAAATAAGCGTTCTCTTCAAGGTGCAGCTGCTCTGCGAGATAGGCGTTATGGTAAAACCGGAACAGATGCACGCCTGCGTAACTGATAACAAGAACGGGAAGAAGCCATCTGCTCAGTGAGGTTGAAGCTTTTTCCGATACCAGAAGAGAGACACCCGCCATAGGCGCATTGACCAGCTCATATATTTTTTCAAAAAAAGTCTGCAACAGGCCTGTTATAAGTCCCTGCTCCCTGAAACTTCCGGGCTCGATAATCAGGTGCGGGAGAACCCATCCGGGAATATATGCGAGCAGTGAATAGAGGACTCCGCCAATGAAGAGCGGCATGCGCTTTTTCCAGGAGGAATAGACGCAGAGGGCAAGCCACAGCATAACAAAAATCAGGCTGAGCATTCGCTCCGGAAGCGACACGGTCCGCAGATTAATTTTATCGTACGAAAAATAAATCGGAAAGAAACAGACAAATAACATTGCCTGCAGGAAAAAGAAAAGGAATATATTAATTGCTTTATCCTGTCGCATTCAAACTACCTCTCTTCGGCTACTTTGGGGGTAGGAGTCCCTGTATCTCCGGAAAAAGCAGAAAGACTCATCGCCTCCTGCTGTGCTTCCCCCAAAGACGGGAC
>Ga0209100_1002522_pt1 | contig 11257 bp, 6 predicted proteins | sample lystaG_FD_185480 | JGI IMG/M metagenome (GOLD analysis project Ga0209100, IMG submission 185480) | Glacier valley bacterial and archeal communities from Borup Fiord, Nunavut, Canada, to study Microbial Dark Matter (Phase II) -... | ecosystem: Environmental > Aquatic > Freshwater > Ice > Glacier ...
ATGTTAGTAAGCTGTGTACAGATTCGTTTCTGACATTCCACAAAGCTTATAGTAACCCTGTTTTAAAACTATCATTAATAACAATCGCCGGTCCTTCTAAATTTATCAAATACTCAACTATAAAAAGCTGTTTATTTGGCAAATTATAATTACAAACGTGTGATAGTACTTTGTATTGCAGTACTATGATTATTGGGAATCATTTTATCAACACCTATCTTTGCCAAACGGATGAATTTGGAAGTGCTGATGAACGAATATGCAAATGACACCCGCTGTTTTCAAATAGTGGATGCACTTTCATTGCCTAAACCCGGGCACATTCACCTAAATGGCTTACATGGAAGTGTAGCTGCCTTTGTTATGGCTGCAGTTTTTAACAACCCCTCTTGCAGCAGTCTTAATCATCTGGTTATTTTAAGAGATCCAGAGGAAGCTGCCTATTTTCATAATACATTAGAAAATTTAACTGGAGCATTGGATATTTTTTACTTTCCTTCTTCTTTTAAAAATAAAAAAAACTACCGCTTACTCAACAGTAGCCATGTAATGCTTAGAACAGAGGCGTTAACAAAAATTGCTACGACTGCTGCCATTGTTGGCATTCATAAAAAAATAATAATTACCCATCCCGAGGCTTTGTTTGAAAAAGTAGTGTTACAAAAAACGCTTTCAGCAAATATTATTTCAATCAAACAAGGCGAAACAATTGATGTAAATACAATTCTTTCAAAATTTGTAGATTATGGTTTTGAGCGTACGGATTTTGTTTACGAGCCGGGGCAATTTGCTGTTCGTGGAGGTATACTGGATATCTATTCTTTCGGTAATGAAAAACCTTACCGGATAGAATTATTTGGAAATGAGGTAGACAGCATTCGTCTTTTTGATCCTGAATCGCAGCTTAGTGAAAGAAAATTATTACAGGTAAATATTATACCCAATGTAGAAACACAGTTTGAAACCGGTGAAAGGGTTTCGTTACTGGAATTTTTACCTGAAAACACGGTAGTGTGGACAGAAGACTGGCAATTTGTAAAAGAAAAAATTGAACAACAGGAAGAAGACCTGGAATTATTTTTAGCGATTGCCAAAGATTTGCCAGCAGATAAAAAACAACTGATAGATGAAGACAGTGAAATAAATGAAAGGCTTGATATTAATGAAAACGATTTTGTAAAAGCGGCCGTTTTAGAAACTTTGATTAAAGAAAGAAATACCATTGAAATTGGGCATACTTGCTTTTTCTCCAAAATTACTGCAAACACAGGAAAGACCACAACCATCAATTTTCAAATAAAAGAACAACCTTCTTTTAACCGGCAGTTTGATCTGCTAATTAAAAACTTAAAAGAGTACGAAACAAAAAAATACAACATTTTTTTATTTGCAGAAAATCCAAAACAGTTAGAAAGGTTGCATGTAATTTTCACTGACCTTAAAGCTGAGATCAATGTAGTGCCTGTGCCTACTTCAATTGATCATGGCTTTATTGACGATGACCTTAAAGTTGTTTGTTATACCGATCATCAGATATTTCAACGTTACCATAAATACAAAGTAAAACAAGCGTTTAGTAAAAACAAAGCGCTTACTTTAAAAATGTTGCGGGAGCTGCAACCTGGCGATTATGTTACTCACATCGATCATGGAGTGGGCGTTTACAGCGGTTTACAGAAGATTGAAGCGAATGGAAAAATGCAGGAGGCTGTTCGCATTCAATACAAGGATGGGGATTTGCTGTATGTAAATATTTCGAGTTTACATAAGATAGGAAAGTACAGTGGTAAAGAAGGCAGCATTCCTAAAATGAATAAGCTGGGAAGTGATATTTGGAATAAACTAAAAGAAAAAACCAAGAAGCAGGTAAAAGATATTGCTACAGATTTAATTAAATTGTATGCAGAACGAAAAAGTCAGGAGGGTTTTGCATTTGGCCCTGATAACTACATGCAAACCGAACTGGAAGCAAGCTTTATTTATGAAGATACTCCCGACCAGGGCAAAGCTACAGAAGATGTAAAAAGAGATATGGAAAAGCCTTCTCCAATGGACAGGCTTGTTTGTGGTGATGTTGGCTTTGGTAAAACTGAGATTGCAATTCGTGCAGCTTTTAAAAGTTGTTGCGATGGTAAACAGGCCGCTGTTTTGGTACCTACCACCATCCTTGCATATCAGCATTTTAAAACTTTTGGTGAGCGGCTTAAAGATTTTCCAGTCACAGTAGATTATATTAACCGCTTTAAATCTGCCAAAGAAAAAAAAGAAACTTTACAAAGAGTTGCAGAAGGAAAAATAGACATCATTATTGGTACCCATTCTTTATTGGGTAAAGAGATGAAGTTTAAAGACCTGGGCATAATGATTGTTGATGAAGAACAAAAATTTGGTGTAGCTGCTAAAGAAAAATTAAAACAACTTAGAACAACAGTTGATTCACTTACACTAACGGCAACGCCTATACCAAGAACTTTGCAGTTTAGTTTAATGGGGGCAAGAGATCTGAGTATTATCAATACACCGCCTCCTAACAGGCAACCGATACAAACAGAAGTAACGGTGTTTAATGAAGACGCCATTCGTGATATTATTTATTATGAAACAGAAAGGGGCGGCCAGGTTTTCTTTATACATAACAGGGTAAAGGGTTTACAGGAAATGAAGGCGCTGATACAGGGGCTTTGTCCAGACATCAGTATTGCATTTGCACATGGCCAGATGGATGGCGACGACCTGGAAGACACCATCCTGGATTTTATGGATAAAAAATATGATGTGCTGGTTTGTACTAACATTGTAGAAAGTGGTGTTGATATTCCAAATGTAAATACCATCATTGTAAACAATGCGCATCAATTCGGTTTAAGTGACCTGCACCAGTTGAGAGGAAGAGTTGGCCGCAGTAATAAAAAAGCATTTTGTTACCTGCTTGCACCACCCATGAGTACCTTACCGCCAGATAGTCGTAAACGTTTAAGCACATTGGAACAATACAGTGAATTAGGTAGTGGTTTTCAGATTGCCATGAGGGATCTTGATATACGTGGTGCTGGCAATATGCTGGGTGGTGAACAAAGTGGTTTTATTGCAGAAATAGGATTTGAAATGTACCAGAAAATATTAGACGAAGCCATACGTGAATTAAAAAGAACCTCATTTAAAGATTTGTACAAAGAAGAAATTCAGCAACAGGATGATTTTGTGACAGACTGTACGATTGACACTGATTTGGAAATATTGATACCAGATAGTTATGTAGAAAGTGTTACCGAAAGACTAAGCCTTTACAGCAGATTGGATAATTGCCAAAACGAAAAAGACCTGGAAGAATTTCATAAAGAAATGTTGGATCGTTTTGGACCGATACCTGCACCGGTTGAAGATTTGTTTACAACAGTAAGATGCCGAAAAATGGCTGTATCACTGGGTTTTGAAAAAATGCTGTTAAAAAACGAAACATTAAAATGTTTTTTTGTCAGCAATCCAGATTCGCCTTATTTTCAAAGTGAAACTTTTACCGGTTTATTACAATTTCTACAAAAAGGCACTAATAAAGCAAAATTAAAACAGGTAGGTAAAAATGGAATATTAGTAGTGGAAAATGTAAAAGAGATGAATGATTTATTTGAATTTTTAAGTAAAATAGAAAAGAGTATTTAATAAATTTTCAAAATCCCTTTACTTCACTTATTTGAAAAATTATTGAAATAAAACTGGTGCAGGTATTCTCAATTTAATGAACGCATCTACCCACACCAGTTATTTAATTAATAATATTACAATCCTTTATTTAAGTTTAGTAAAATATCAATCTATTTTGTTCAGATGTAACTATTTTATTGATACACTTTTATATCCCCCACACTATTACCAATTTCTTTTGCTATTGACAATCCTATGTCTATAGATTGCTGGTAATGTATACCCCCATATAGGCGTGAAATACCTGCTTCTTCTCCTGCTTTAAAAAGGGTAGTATATGTACGGGTTGGATAACCCCTGAAATCATACGTATGATCTGTTATCGTTACATTATCACCTAATACCCTTGCTAAAGCCTGCATAGCAGCACCTGTTACAACAGCATGTGCAGCAGGGTATTCAGGATGCGGGGGCGAAGGTATAAAAGGCATCCAATTGGGATCTATTAATTTGCGAAGGTACGTTGCCGGTCTTAAAAGATTATACGTGTACTTAGATTTAAAAGTCACTATTAGTGCATCTCTTTGGGCAATAGTAGCTTTAGCAAATGCTTCAGCAGCAACTGCCATATTTGATTTGGTTTGTTCTAATGCCTGCACCACCAAAGAAAGTTGATGGCCATTGGGCGTATACCCTATTCCATTACCCTGATCCACCCAAAACAATGCGATGTTTTTTTGTTCAGCTGTTAATGCAAGGGAAACATCGTAATTATTTTTTACCATCTTATAAAAATCTGAGCTAACATTCTCAGAATAAGGGAATGGAAATGCCGGGGCAACTTTGCTTAAATTGGAAGCTATAAAAGTCCGTCCCGTACCAAAATAACAATTTATTGGCTTTGCATAGGCCGGAGGAGTAGGTTCCCATGAGCCTGGAAAAACAGGAAGAATATATCCTGTATTTGATATATTGATATTATCTGTCAGGTAATAATTGTAGATAGCTGTTGCTATGTTTTTTCCAAAAGCCTGTGAACGGCTAAAAGTTGCAGTATCAGATGAAGGCTTTAATTTATCATTATAAATATTTTCCAGAGAATCAATACTTACAATATTTGCGGGTGTTAATCCCGTAAAAAAAGAACGCACCATACCGGCCATAGCAGCATTGGCACTTACCTGCCAGTGATAACTCTTATTATCTTCTTTGTCCGGCATAGCAGGCATTTGATTTAATTTTGTGGAAAGGGTAATTGAATTTTTAGTTTCATTACGGACTGACTCGTACAAGCCAATACCGATATAACCGAAATACACACCGTTCAACGATGAATTTCGTTCCAGTAAAAACCGTAGCTGTAATTTATACCAGTCTAGAGCTACCTGGGCCGAGGTATCTTTTGTGTCAGTTGGAGTATTATTAATAACATCATTTTTAGTACAGCTATTTACAAATAGTAAGGCCGCAAAGATTGTAAAAAGGCAAATATTTTTTTTCATTTTCTTAAAGGTTAAATTATTAATGATAAATATTTAGTATCAAAAACAAACTCTTAATTTGCTATTGCTATATCCTTGTGGTTTTGTAGAGGATAATTGAGTAACTGCCGATATTAATAAGTGGTTGAGTAAAATAAAGAGGCATAATTAGCTTGCACTTAAAAAATTTATTAAAAGTACCTATGTTTTAAACTTAATTATATACCAATTTATAGGTAGTTTAAAATGCTGGATTTCAATTCGTAATTGACAACCTGATAATAAAATACAGCAATAAAAATTTCCTTTAATTATTATGCTTTAAATTTTTAGTAATTATTAAACCATTAGTAACCGTTGCCTTTTAAAAACTTTATTAATGAAGCCAGAACTTTTCAGCGAGGAATTCAATAAAATATTTAAATGGTTTGCCAATGAATCTGTACCTGGTTTATTGAACTTAGAGCTAGATTTTTATAAAAAGCTTACGAACTTTTTCCTGATTGGAGATTCGTACTATTTTATTCTCAATCATCACACTTTATCATTTGAGTATGTAAGCAATGAAATAAAAGATATCATGGGTTATGAACCTTCTGAGTTTACTGTTGGATTTATGAATGATAAATTACATCCCGATGATTTTACCTGGTTTTTATCTTTAGGAAAAAGGTTGGTTGAATTTTTTTCAACAATACCATTAGAAAAATTAAAGAAGTATAAAGTAAGGTATGATGTGAGGTATAGAAAAAAAAATGGTGATTATACACGAATTCTTTACCAGGGAGTAATGATTGAACATGATAAAAATGGGGGCATTTTAAGAACCCTGGGTATTCATACTGAAATAAGTTATCTAAAGCAGGATGGTAAACCCACACTATCATTTATAGGACTTGACAGCGAACCTTCATATGTGAATGTAGGTTTAAAAAATAATTTTATCGAGAGTAAAGAAGGGTTAACGCAGAGGGAAAAACAAATACTCAAACTTTTAATTGAAGGCAAATTAAGCAAAGAAATAAGTAGCATTCTACATATCAGCAAACAAACTGTTGATACCCATCGAAAAAACATGCTTCGTAAAAATAATCTCAACAACACCGGGGAATTGATAGGTAAAGCCATCAGGTATGGCTGGATATAAAATATCATTCCATTGCAACAATTATTATAAACAAAAAAGGCTACCCTGCTGGACAGCCTTTAAAATTTTTTTATTAAATAATTACCAGCTTTGTTTAGCTACGCCATTTTTTACAGCTTCCAGGGCTGTTGCTTCGCTTAACATAGTGGTCATTTTGTTACCCTTACCGTCATGACCTTGGGCCATGTATCCACCACGGGCAGTTTTGGTTATTACTGCATCCTGCAATGGAACGTTTTTTTCTTTCGTTTTCATGCAATAGGCTGTTAACATTTTTGACATTTTGTAGAATTTATGGTTAGTAAATATGGGATGAAGTAGTAAACTTCAGACTACAAGCTACATAAATTATTGGGTTTAGCAAAAATTAGCTACTTATTGCCGTTTTATATGAAATTGCTTTAAACGTCTATTTTAGCATACTTGGCATGTGTTTCTATAAATTCTCTTCTTGGCGGAACTTCATCGCCCATCAACATACTAAATACTCTGTCAGCTTCTGCTGCACTTTCAATAGTTACCTGCTTTAATGTTCTGGTAGCAGGATTCATAGTTGTCTCCCACAATTGCTCTGCATTCATTTCGCCCAAACCTTTATAGCGTTGAGTAGTTACACTATCATCTTTCCCCTGTCCAAACCGGGCAATCAATATTTTTCTTTCTTCATCTGTCCAGGCATAATCCTGATCTTTCCCTTTTTTAACAAGATATAAAGGTGGTTGTGCTATATATACATACCCTTGCTCAACCAAAGCCTTCATGTACCTGAAAATAAAAGTTAGTATCAATGTAGCGATGTGGCTGCCATCCACATCAGCATCTGTCATAATAATTAATTTATGATAACGAAGTTTGGAAATATTCAATGCTTTGGGATCTTCAGGCGTACCAATTTTTACACCTAAAGCTGTAAACATATTTCTTATTTCTTCATTATCATAAATCTTATGCTCCATCGCCTTTTCTACATTCAAAATCTTACCTCTCAATGGCAATATGGCCTGGTAACTTCTATCTCTTCCCTGCTTGGCGGTTCCGCCTGCCGAATCTCCTTCCACAAGGTATAATTCACAACGATGAGGATCTTTATCACTACAATCTGCTAATTTACCAGGCAGGCCTCCACCAGTAAGCACACTCTTGCGCTGTACCATTTCACGTGCTTTTTTTGCAGCGGCCCTTGCCTGTGCAGCCAGTATTACTTTTTGAATTATGGTTTTTGCATCTTTAGGATTTTCCTCCAGATAAGCTACTAACACCCTGCTTAAAGTACTATCTACTACCCCCATTACTTCACTATTACCTAGTTTAGTTTTGGTCTGACCTTCAAATTGAGGTTCTGGTACTTTAACAGATATAATGGCACTTAATCCTTCTCTAAAATCATCCCCTTCAATTTCAACTTTTGCTTTTTCAAACATCCCTTCCTTTTCGCCATAGCTTTTAAAAACCCTGGTGATAGAGCGACGAAAGCCAGCCACATGAGTTCCTCCTTCAATGGTATTGATATTATTTACGTAGCTAAATAAATGCTCTTGATAACCTGTGTTGTACATCATGGCGACTTCTACCATTACATTGCTATTGGCATCATGCCCATCGCAATAAATAACAGTTGGCAGTAAAGCATTTCTACTGGCATTTTTATCAAGCATTTCTACAAATTCTACAATTCCACCCTCACTGTAAAAAGTTTTGGAGTATGTATTTCCATCATCTTCTTTTTCTCTAAGGTCATGTAATGTGATGGTTATTTTTCTATTGAGAAAAGCCAACTCTCTTAAACGACCTTCAAGGATTTCTCTTTTATAAACACTTTCTGTAAAAATGCTCATATCAGGCCAAAAATGAACTCTAGTTCCTGTAGTGTCAGAAGTCCCGATTTCCCTTACAGAATATTGAGGCACCCCTTTGGAATACTCCTGTTCAAACTTTTTGCCTTCTCTTCTTACTGTAACATTTAGTTTAATACTTAATGCATTCACACAACTAACACCAACACCATGCAACCCGCCAGATACTTTATAAGACCCTTTATCAAATTTTCCACCAGCATGCAAAACGGTCATTACTACTTCTAATGCGCTGCGATTTTCTTTGGTATGCATACCGGTTGGGATACCTCGCCCATCATCTTCTACAATAATAGAATTGTCTTCGTTTATGGTTACAGTAATATTTTTACAATAACCTGCTAAAGCTTCATCAATGGAATTATCTACAACTTCGTAAACAAGATGATGAAGCCCTTTTACTCCGATATCTCCAATATACATAGCCGGACGCTTGCGCACTGCTTCTAATCCTTCTAAAACCTGTATGCTGTCTGCTTCATATCCACCAGTAACAGATGGTATTTCTACTGGTATTAATTCTTCTATTTCTGTACTCATAATTAGGTGCAAATTCTCTTTAAAATTGTCAAAATCCGAATTGTTGCAAATATAAGGTAAATCATGGGTTTAAGGCAATTAAAACACTTCTTTCAGTTGAATGATTTATATATAGATTTCCAAACAAAAGTGGCTCGATTTTTTAATAAATTGCTACTAGTCCAATAATGAATAAAATCTGCTTTTAGTAAAATGGCTATCTTGATACAAATAATTTTTTTGGCGGTTTTTTATTATATCTAAATGCCAAATTCATCTTTGAAAAGAACAATTTTATGACATTTCAAACATCATAAATTACTAAATCTGCTGTATATTTGCATCGAAATTTATCAATGAATCAAGAAACAGACATATTAAATATTGCGCACAAGCAAGCCTTCATGTACAATGAATTAGATGTGTTACAGGATATTAATCGTTCTGTGCCAGGGTCTGTACATTATGAAATTAAACGCTATCGCAAAGAGCCACAATGGAATATGGAAGATACAGGCATGCTTGTTTATCATTATGAAAAAAACAATCCTGATGCACATTATCTTGAATTAAGATTTTGTGTAACTGGAAATGTATATTGTCGTGAAAAACAGGCTGAATGCGATTTTTGCAAGCTAAATGCCTCCAAAACCTGTTTGGAAAAAGTACATAGTATTGATGTGCTGAGCTTTAGTTTTAAACCTGGCTATTTAACCCAATTTGTTGGAGGTAAAAAACAACGGAATATATCTGATGAAGTACTTTCATTTACCCACCCACTTTCTTTTTCTAAAATATTACCTCTTTGCGGCAAAACAAGGATGGCCATTGAAGGATTACTTAATCATAATTACACTGATACATTAGAAAATATTTTTGTGAATGCCCAAACCCAAATCCTGTTATTGTATAGCATGGATTGTATGTTAGGTGACAAAGAAGAAATATTCACCTGCAAGTTTTTAGCCAATGAAGCAGATAGGGAAAAAATTTCAAAAGCTAGAGAAGTTTTGCTGCAACATATTGGCGAACCCTTGACAATTAAAGAATTAAGCCGTAAGGTTGCTATTAATGAATGTTATTTAAAAAAAGGGTTTAAAGAAATGTTTGGTACTACTATTTTTGATTTTTATCAAAGCCAACGTATGGAACATGCTAAATACCTTTTATACGAAAAAGGATTAAGTGTAACGGAAGTTTCTATGTTACTTGGGTATTCTTCCATTTCACATTTTAGTACCGCTTTTAAAAAACATACCGGAATTAAACCTTGCGAACTTTTACTTAGATAAACAAATATATTTTAAGGTAAAGAAAAAGGCATTCTAAAAAATTAGAATGCCTTTTTCTTTAAAAACAATTTTTGATTTTCACCAAAAGAATCGTTAAAAGTATGGCTTTAAATGGACTTTGATTTATTAATTGCTTAAACATTTTATGACCTATCGGATAAAAAAAAGATAACATTGTTGTCAAAAAAATAACGGGAGTAGGATTACCCCCGTCTTTACCCTAATAAAACCCTAAACCAGCAAAAATTTGAACCTGAATCAGGAAAAACAGTTCTATATATTTTGAAAATATTTTTTGTTTATTATAGGAAATAATGACCAATACTATGCCAAATGAAAATAATGTGCAAAACTTCAAAAAATAAGAACTGTATTTAACAGCTCTTTGTTTTTTGATTGCTTCAAACAACCCTATTTTACTACATTTGCAAAAATTTCATAGTAAGATTCAAGGAAATTATATGTTAGCCAAATACAAAGAATACCAGCAACTGAATTTACCTGATATAGGCGAAGAGATACTGGAAAAATGGAAAAAAAATAATGCTTTTGAAAAAAGTGTTAATTTAAGAGAAGGCCACCCCCCCTTTGTATTTTATGAAGGCCCTCCAAGTGCAAATGGTATGCCTGGTATTCACCATGTAATTTCGAGAACCTTAAAAGACCTTGTTTGCAGGTACAAAACAATGCAAGGTTTTCAGGTTAAGCGCAAAGGTGGATGGGATACACATGGTTTGCCAGTAGAACTTGGAGTGGAAAAATTATTAGGAATAACCAAAGAAGACATCGGTAAAAAGATCTCCATTGAAGAATACAATGTAACCTGCCGAAGAGAGGTCTTAAAATTTAAAGATAAGTGGGATGACATAACAAAAAAAATGGGCTATTGGGTGGATCTTAATAATCCATATGTGACTTTCGAGAACAACTACGTAGAAACATTGTGGTGGTGTTTAAATCAACTTTATAAAAAGGGTTTATTGTACGAAAGTGTAAGTATACAGCCATATTCACCGGCAGCTGGTACAGGTTTAAGTTCTCACGAATTAAATCAGCCCGGAACTTATAAAGATGTAAAAGACACAAGTGTAGTAGCAATGTTTAGGATTGTAATACCAGAGATTAAAGAAGGGTCCAAAAATTTACATATTGTAAGACTATACGAATCATTATATGCAGAAAATAAACATCCTTTTGCTCCTGTAGAAATATTTTTATTAGCCTGGACAACTACTCCGTGGACGTTACCTTCTAATCTTGGCTTAACAGTGGGGCCAAATATTGATTATCTATTGGTAAAAACTTTTAATCCTTACACGTACC
>Ga0209100_1002523_pt1 | contig 11257 bp, 8 predicted proteins | sample lystaG_FD_185480 | JGI IMG/M metagenome (GOLD analysis project Ga0209100, IMG submission 185480) | Glacier valley bacterial and archeal communities from Borup Fiord, Nunavut, Canada, to study Microbial Dark Matter (Phase II) -... | ecosystem: Environmental > Aquatic > Freshwater > Ice > Glacier ...
AGCAGGCTGTATCATGGCGGTAGTGCGCTGGAGCAGTGGCTGGGCAACGAGCCAGCGTTGCTAACCGTGTTCAACTGGTACGACCGCTTCGACGACGCGGGCATAGCGGCGTTGACTGCGCAGTTGGACACCATGCCAGGCTGCAAGCTGCTGGTGGTGGACGAGTGGGACATCGTGCGGCCCAGCCTGAGCCGGGTTAGTCTGACCAATGAGCGACCCAGTTTGCAGGGGCTACGCAGGCTGGCTAAGGAGCGGGGTCTGGCGGTGCTAGTCGGCCACCTGCTGCCGAGGGCCAGTGCGGGCGGCGGCGACTGGCTGGCCCAGCTATCTTATGAACAGGCGCACGCAGAGCTTGACGGCTTGCTGGCAATGCGGCGCACCAACGCTGCCGAGGTGGGGGTGAGTGCCGACGGGCTGCTGTACGTCAACCACGCCGAGAGCAGCAGCCGCCACCTGCTCTACTACCAGAGCCGCAAGACTCACCGCTGGCGGGTGCGCGGCGAAGAATAATGCGCCAAATCAGCAGCGTGACAGCGATGCAACAGCGGCCAACATAGGCAAAGAGGCATACACAGGAGTGCATAGTATAGGCCAAAGCACTGTGTGGGCTATGTGGTAGGATAGGCACAAAACAGCCTTGTCGCAGCTACCCACCTCTATAATGAGATGGTGTTTACTTGGTTGATTGTGCTGGGCTGGCTTCGATTGTTTTGGCGGGCGGTGGTGGGTTGGTAGCTTGTGGGGACTGGCTGGTTGCTGGTTGGTCGAAGTTGAGGTTGAGGTTGAGGTTGAGGTTGAGGGTCAAGGTGAGATGTTTGTAGTTGATTGCTGAGATGAGAAGAATGGTTGGAGAGGTGGCGATGAAAGCAAAACAGGTGGGGTTGAATAGGAAGCTGATACGGCAGTTGGCTGAGGTAGTCGAGCGGGTCAAGTTGCAGCGCAGGGATGGGGATGTGTTGTTGACGCTGGCGAAGTACAATGTGTTGCTGGCTGATCATCTGCGGGTGCTGTGTTGTGCCGACCTTCAAGCTGCGACTGCCGATAACTATTTGAAGCGGTTGCCGAAGCTGGTTGAGGCCGGTTTGTTGGAGCGCAGGTACTTCGAGCGACGGGGTTACTGTTACTGGCTGGGGGAGGTGGGCAAGGTGTGGGTCGCGCAGATGGTGGGTCGTGCGCCAATAGCGAGGGCTGGCTTGCAGGTGCATAATCTACTCTTGGCTGACTTCATGGTGGCGGCGATGCGGGAGATGCAGGTGGCCGGTGGTGAGGCGACGTGGGAGGCTGAGTGGGAGCAAATCTACGGAGCAAAGACGAGGCCGGACGGGGTGCTGAAGGTCAAGCTGAACAGTCATGAGACGAACTGGTTGGTGGAGGCGGACACCGGCAGCGAGACGTTGGCGCAGGTGGTACGCAAGCTGCAAGGGCAGGAGCAGTACTACAAGAGGGGGGAGTGGCGCGACTGGTTCGGCAGCGACTACTTCCCCAACACGCTGCTGATCACCTCTGGGGGGGAGGGGCGGCTGTTGCACCTCAAGCGAGCGTTGGAGAGCAAGATCGAGAGCGTGGACGTGCCAGTAGAGTGGGCCTTGACCACAACGGCGCGGCTGGCGAAGGTGACGAGCATAGCCAACCGCCCAGAGCTTGGCCCACTGCAACAGGAGATATGGAGCTGGCTGGATGACACCGAATTGAGCAGCCTCAACTTGGGGTCGCAGGACGAGGAGGATTAGCGAACGAGGGGCAGGGGGTCAGAGTGTGACCCCTGGCTCCACCTGGCACAGCGTTTACCCCCTACTGGGCTGCCCTGCCACGCCGCCACACGCAGCTTGACGTAACCTACCGCTTGTGCTACTATACTGCCCGTCAGCAGTATCCGCTGTAACGGTCGCTGCTATTTTGCTTGAAGGTGGCGAACTGGGGATGCTGGTAGGAGAGTAAACAATGCCTGTTTACAACTTTAATGTTGCTGGTTATGAAGCTGAATTGCGGAAGGAACTGGCAGCCGGTTCAGGTGAGACCAGCTACTATCCTGCCTTCGTCGGGCTGGTGCGCTCGGCGGGCCATAACCTTGAGGTGCGAATCGAGAAGAAGGTGGCTGGTAGCCGTAGCAAGCCTGACTTCACGATCATGCAGCGGCTTGCTCCGCTCGGCATCGTCGAGGGCAAGAGGCCCGCTACTAACCTCAGTCACCTCTCCGCTGCTGACCAGAAGCAGTTTGCCCGCTACCTTGTCGAATACGGCAACTTCATCCTGACCAACTTCGTTGAGTTCCGCTGGTATGAGCAGGGTGTGCTACGCCGCACTATCGTGTTTGCCGATGTGGTGGGCAGCAGCCTGACTGTGCGACCGACCGGCGTGGCTGACCTTGAACAGCTACTTAACGACTTCCTGGCCTCAACCGCGCCGGTCGTCAGCACCGCGCCTGCACTGGCCGAGCAACTGGCCCGGTTGGCTGACCGCATCGCCGAGGGGATCACCGCTGATTTGGCTGCGCCCAATACCCACCCCAACCTGATCGGTCAGCGCGACGAGTTCAGCAAGACTTTGCCCAGCGACCTCGATGATGCTGGGTTCGCCGATATGTATGCTCAGACCCTCTGCTATGGCCTGTTCGCCGCCCGCTGCAACAAGCCCAGCAGCAACCTCAACTGGCGCACCGCACACTTCGACATCCCCAACACCAACCCCTTCCTGCGTGGATTCTTTGCTGCCCTTGCCAACCTCAACGTTGAGGAGCTTAGTATCGTCCCCTACCTGAACGACCTTGAGCGGCTGCTTAACCGCACCGACATTGGCGCGATCCTCAACCAGTTCGCCAGCCGCAGCAGCATGGTTGATCCGGTCGTCTACTTCTATGAGGACTTCCTGGCGGCTTACGACCCCAAGCTGCGCAAGGCGCGGGGCGTGTTCTACACCCCGGAGCAGGTGGTCGGCTACATCGTCCGCAGCGTGGATGCAGTCTTGCAGCGTGACTTCGCCATGCCGCTCGGCCTGGCCGACAGCAGCAAGATCACGGTCGAGGTAGATACTGGGCGGCAGGAGCAGGGCGGCGACTACCAACCGATCCTTGAAGACCGCGAGTTCCATCGCCTGCTGATCCTTGACCCGGCCACCGGCAGCGGCACCTTCCTGTTGGAAACGCTTGACTACATCTACCGCACCCACTTCGCAGGCAACGCTGGGATGTGGCCCGGCTATGTGCAGACCGATCTCCTGCCTCGGCTGTTCGGCTTTGAACTGCTGATGGCTCCCTACACTGTCGCCCACCTCAAGCTCGGCCTCTACCTCAAACAGACGGGCTACAACTTCGACAGTGGGCGGCTGGGTATCTACCTGACCAACTCGCTGGAACAAGCCCACAAGGTGCAAACCAACTTCTATACGCCCTGGTTGAGCGACGAGGTGCGGGCCGCTAACGAGGTCAAGGAGAGCCAGCCGGTGATGGTGCTACTCGGCAACCCACCCTACTCCAACTTCGGCCAGCACAACCAGAACGAGTGGATACACGACCAACTGAAGGATTACAAGCGTGGGCTGGACGAGCAGAAGATCAATCTGGATGACGACTTCATCAAGTTCATCCGCTTCGCTCAGTGGCGCATTGAGCGCACCGGCGCAGGCATGGTCGGCTTCATCACCAGCAACACCTACCTCGACGGCATCACCCACCGGCAGATGCGCCGCAGCCTGATGCAGGCGTTTGACGACATCTACATCCTCGACCTACACGGCAGCGCACGTAAGCGCGAGGTCAACCCCGTCGGCGGCGCGGACGAGAACGTGTTCGACATCCAGCAGGGCGTGTCTATCGCTATCTTCGTCAAGCGGCCACAGCCTGCTGATGGGGATAAGCCGCCCACTCGCATCTTCCATGCTGATGCTTGGGGACTGCGCCAGCAGAAGTACGACTACCTTGCCGCCAACGACCTGACCACTACCGAATGGCAGCAACTCGCACCCACCGCGCCCGGCTTCTACTTCGTGCCGAAGGACTTTGGCCTTGATGAAAACGAGTACCTGAGCCTGCCTAGCGTGAATGCGGACATCTTCGACAAGGGCAATGCTGGCATTCAGACTAAGCAAGACAACGTTGTTTATCAGTTCTACCAGCAGGATTTGAAGGACCTAATAGACGATCTGAAAGATAGCAGCAATGTTGACTTTGCAGCCAAGTACAAGGCTTCACTAAGCGGAAACTGGACTGTAAAGGAAGCGCAAACCGATGCACTGCACAACAGTGGGGTTGTTGTTCAGGCTCTACGCCGCCCTTTCGACATTCGTTGGACGTACTACACAGGCAAGAAGGGGTTGATGGCACGACCACGCCAGCCAGAGATGGGTAATGCTCTTAAGCAAAACCTGCTGTTCCTGACTGTCCGCAACCCGCGACGTGGCAACACTGATAGCTTCTTTGTCGCGGATAAGATTGTTGACAAAGATGCAGTGTCACCACTAGACAATGCTACATTCTACCCCCTCTACCTCTACCCCACGCCACAGGAGCAGCAGTTGGGGATGACCGAGCGGCGGGCCAACCTCAAGCCGCAGTTCGTGGCGGCGGTCACCGAGCGGCTGGGGCTGAGCTTCATTGGCGACGGCAAGGGCGACCTGACGGCGACCTTCGGCCCAGAGGACATCTTCCATTATATGTACGCCATCTTCCACAGCCCAGAGTATCGCCGCCGCTACGCCGAACTGCTCAAGACCGATTACCCACGCCTGCCCCTCACCAGCGACCGCGCCCTATTCGCGCAACTCTGCGGGCTAGGGGAGCGGCTGGTCGGCCTGCACCTGCTCAAGCCCACCCCCATGCCAACCAGCACCTACCCGGTCAGCCGCCTCGACAACACCAACCCAGTCACACAGCCGCGCTACGAGCCGGGTGACGGCGGACACATCCATATCAATGACACGCAGTATTTCGGCAATGTGCCGCCCGACGTGTGGGAGTTCCAAATCGGCGGCTATCAGGTTGCCGAGAAGTGGCTGAAAGACCGCAAAGGGCGCGACCTCAAGCCAGACGACCTCAAGCACTACCTACAAGTACTGGCTGCGTTGGGCGCAACGATCAGCACGATGGTCGAGGTGGACGACGCGATCACGGCGGCTGGCGGCTGGCCGCTAGCTTGAGCCAACCCCTAAAGCAAGGTATAATAGCATAATCATAACCAAATCCCACCGAGGTCGCAGTGCTGATGATCCCACCCTTCCGCGAAGATGGCAGCCTCCCGCCGGGCATCCACGCCGCCAGCACAGACGAGTTCCGCAAACGCTTTGGTCGAGGCACACGGCGGGCTGAACTGATGGCCGGGCTGGATGGCGCAGTTCTAGCCCTACGCCGGGCCGGTTGCCGCACCATCTACGTCAATGGCAGCTTCACCACCGCCAACCCCAGGCCCAACGACTACGACGGCTGCTGGGACGAGGCCGGTATGGATTATGATCTGCTTGACCCTGTGCTGCTGGATTTCAGTGACAGCCGCGCTGCACAGAAGTTCAAGTTTCGCGGTGAACTGTTTGCCGCCCATGAACCCGCCGACGATGCAGGAACCGTCTACCTTGACTTCTTCCAGCGTGCCAGGGACAAGCAGCCTAAAGGTATTATCAAGCTAGATTTGGAGAACTGGTCATGATCAAGAACGACCGACAACGTGAGGTGACGCTTGAATGGGTCGCCCGCTTCGCGCGCAATCTGGAACTGGCCGAAGGAAACAGCGACCCGACGGTTCACCCCAAGCTGCGCCAGGCCCGCATTGACGCATACCGCAGCCAGCTTGTCACCTTCCGCCAGGAACTGGCCGAATACGACACGCTCAAGGTGAGCGGCCCGCTCCACTACAGCCCTGTAGACATCAGCGAACTGCCGCGCCTGCTGATCAAGGCCCGCATCGCCGCCGGAATCAGCGAGGCCGAGCTTGGCCGCTGCATCGGGCTGAGCGAAGCCGAGGTCTTCCGCATGGAGGACTTTGAGTACGCCGAAGCTGAGTTCTACCAGCTAGAAGAAGCCGCCACTGCCATTGGTGTGAAGCTAACCATTGAGCCAGCCCATGCCCCCACTGGTGGCTGACCTCAGCTTGTACGATCAGCAAGTAGGATTGACCGTGCAACCCACCTGTATTGTATCACAGCACCTGATTGTGGTACAAACCAGTGTGAGTAGGTGAAGAACCAACTATTCCAGACTGAAATAAATCAGAATCCTCTCATAATCCGCTCATTCCACTGCGGATGAGCGGATTCAACCTTCCTGACTGTGCTGGCTGTCAGGGTTGATGTATATGTAGCGGGTGGCACGAGCCTGACCCTCGCGACGCAGCAGACCACGCTCCATCATCTCTGTCAAATCACGGTTGGCCTGCGCGTCCTTAACACCATAGCGTTCTTTGTAGGCAGCAATGCTAATGCTCCCCTCACCAGCACGAGCGAGCATGGATAGAAAGTCAATTTGCTTGTAGTCCAGCCCGCTCCATGCTGCCGGTATTGTCGCTGGTGGTAGATAATCCTTCTGCCCCTCCCGCACAAGGGTGCTGGCCGACTCCCGCGTGTGACCGTAGAGCGTGACCTTGAACAGGTCGTCACCCATGTTGAACTCTGGTGCAGGTAGGCGCGCTTCCTCCATAGCCTGACGCATCATATCTAGACCGAAGCCAAACTTCTCGACTACCCCCAACCACATCAGCAGGTTGGCCGCTACCTGGTTGCGGCTGCGGTGCGAACCAGGGGTGTTGATACTCACCCCTGGCAGTAGCCCACCAGGGCTGATTACCTCTACCCGGTCGGCAAAGATCGTAACGTTGATCACAGCACCGCTAAGTGCGTAACTACGGTGCATCAGTGCGTTCATCACTGCCTCACGCACGGCAGACAAAGGGAACTGTGGCAGGTCAGCCCGCTTCAGCCCTACGATTGAGGTGAACAGCGCACTATTACGTTCGATGAAGCTGATCACCTGGTCAAGCTGCTGTGGCAGGGTGCCAAAGACTACACGACGGTCGAGAAAATCCACCCCTACCCGTGTTCCCCGATGGCGCACACACTGTACAATGGCATCTGGCACAACAGCCTGGGGCTGGCTGCCCAACACCAGTACACCACCAATGCTCGGTACCAGTTCACCGTTCACTTCAAGCAGCACAGTCTCGGTAGTCAGGAAGGAGAGCGCACTGGCTGAAGGGTAAGGTTGCAGATTGAGCTGCTGGCCGCGACTTAGGGCAACAAGGTTACGATGGTAAATCAGGTTATTGATGGCCCGCACATCAAGGTCGACCACACGTAGGCCGCTGGCGGCTTGCTGGTCAAAGTTGTTCTGGCTGCGGCGGTTGAGCATCATCACCAGATCGTCATGGGGGATGGCAACGTTACCTGCACCACGCCGCCAGCGAAAGATCGAGTTGTAGGAGTAAACCGCGTCGTTGCGGGCTGGCACTTCAGCTACCAACACAATCCTACCCCCTACATCAACCGTGTAGATGTCTACAAAGCGATCTAGCGAAGGGGTGCAGAACTTGGTGGCAGCACGCAGCTTATTCTCTACAGCATACAACTCGCGCACACCAACGACATTGCACTCGTCGTCCACTCCAATCAGTAGTGTGCCACCATCGGAGTTGGCGAAGGAAGCCAACAGTTCGCCCAGACCTTGCTGGTTCTCACCATCTACCTTAAACTCAACCGTGTGCGACTCGCCGCCAGCGGCCAGCCGCCGCACATCATCTGCCGTCACTCTGCTCACTATTCTGCCCCACCTTGCCCGTTGATGTGAGTGCCAAAAGTCTGCGCCGCTGCCTGGTTCAGCCGGGTGACTGCGCGCTGGAAGGCCGCCACCTGCACGCTGGTCGCTACAAGACCAAAAGTCAGTTCGTTCACTACCGAGTCGATCAGGGTGGTAAGCTGCGCCAGGCCAGGCCGATGGTCGTCACCTTGAGCATAGCTAGCAGCCATGTTCTGAGGCTGAAAGTAGCTACTGCCAGCACTTGGCAGCTGGCTTATTTCAGGCTGAAATAGTTGGTCGTTGCCAACGATTGGTTGGTGGTTTATTTCAGGCTGAAATAGTTGGTCATTGCCAGCGGTTGGTTGGTGGTTTATTTCAGGCTGAAATAGTTGGTCATTGCCAGCGGCTGGTTGGTGGTTTATTTCAGGCTGAAATAGTTGATGTTCACTCTGCACCTTGCTTGGTCTACCACGTCGCTCCCCGGCCTGCTTGTTCTGCTGAACAGCTTTGGCGTAAAGGGCATCCACGCTAGTGCGCCCTGCCCGCAGCTCAGAGTCAGCACCAGCTTGATTGCTGATGTAAGCAGCTACGGTCAGGTCGCGGCTAATACTCTCCTTGCTACGGCGGTTGTGCAGCCGCTCGGCCAACTCATAAGGGCCAAGGCCGTCGCGTTGGGCGATCTCGTATTCGGCCATGATCCTCTCATAGGGACTAAGGTCTTCGCGTTGTAGGTTCTCCTCAAGACGGTCATATGGCAGCCGCTCATCACTATCGGGCTGCGGATGCACCATGCAGGGGATTTCCTGCCAGCCCAGCACGTCGCGCATCGCCCGTAGGCGGCGTTCGCCAGCATCCAGCCGGTAGCGACCTTCGCCTAGCTTCGTCACGGCTGGTGGATGGAGCAGACGCACGGCGACGCTGGCGGCCAAGTCCTCCAGCGCAGCCTGGTCGAAGAACTTACGTGGCTGGCTGGGGTCGGCCTCTATTTGACCAGCAGGAATGCGTGCGAAGTAGTCGCGCCCAGCATCATAATTGTCTAGGCCCGCTATGTCGAAGTTGCGCGGGCTAAGCACGGTGGCAGGTGTGGCACTGAGAGCCGAGCCAGCCAACATCTGCTCCATGCGCCGTTCGGCTGCTGTCTTCTTAGCCATGCCCCATGCTCCTGTTCTGGCGCAACCCGATACGGGTCAGCAACTCGTCCATGACAGCACGGTAGTCATCCTGCACCCGCCGTGCCTCCACCGACTGCGAGTAGGCAAAGACTGTCTGCCGCTTACGCTGGCTATTGCGGTAGGCTGCCTTGCGCGCCCACAGCTTGCCCGTAAACAGCTTACCCGCTATTTCTGGATAGTTGGAAGCCGACACCATGCTGATGTAGGCCAACGTCTCATCAGCGGGCGCACTGCCATCGTACTTGGTTGCCAGCAGCCCAGCAATACCAAGGCCAGGGTTGAGCTTACTCTCTGGGTCACGCACGTAGCGGATCAGGTTGAGCAGGTAGGCCAAACCTTGTAGGCTCAACATCTCAGTCTCAAACGGTATCAGCACGTAGTCGGCGGCGTTGAGCAGCATCCGAGTATATAGGTCGAGCGTAGGCGGGCAGTCAAGCAACGTAACCTTGAAGGTCTGACGAATGTCCTTGAAGCCACGTGCCAGCAGGTGTTCGGCATTGGCAGCACGTGGTAGCACCATATCGAGCGAACTCATGGCAATGTGTGCGGGAGCAAGCCACATTCTGGTACCTCGTGCTTCCTCGCCGTAGGGAAAGAGGATATCGTGTACTAGTTTTGGCTGCGGCTTGCGACGGGCCAGGTCATCGTAGACCTGAAACATCGTGTCCCCCTCGTCCACCTGTCCGCCGTAGCCCAATAGGAAAGTGGAAGCTGCCTGTGCGTCGCCGTCCACAACCAACACGCTGTCATTGCCTAGCCGCTCGGTCAAAGCAGCAGCCAGGTTGACAGTGGTGGTACTCTTGCCTACTCCGCCCTTCTCATTAGCGACGGCGACGATCACACCAGGTTGAGTAGCTTGCTCCAGCGTGGCTGTCTCTTGCTCATAGGTGATCAAGGTATTACTCCTTCGCGTGCTAATTGCTACTTGCCAGTTTGCCTGTTCGCATCACGTTCGCGCTCACCCTTAATTTGGGTTAGTCGTTCTATCGCCAGCTTCCACATTAGCGTCATCGCCTGCGACCTGGTAGGACGTAGTCCAATTCGCAGCTTGTACTCCTCAGCTATGAGGCCGTCAAGAGCGGCCACCACTTCACCGTCTACGCTGACGGTCGTTCGTCGGCTAGTTTCTTCCTGTATCTCGTCGGGCATAATTTCACCTTCTGTTAAGGATGCTGTCATTATACAGCAGTCTGATTAGAATAGCAAGCACCTGTTTATGACCATGCAAATATCATGCGTTTGTGACTGTTTTATGCAGATGTATGCAACGGTTAAGCTAGTGACCGGTGAGCTACCACAACCCTAATGTAGTGGCAGGGGGAAGCAGGTACGCCGAGACACAACAGGTTACAACACTACACCTTTGGCTGGAGCAAAGTCTACGCGGAGGGGCAGCTTCACTTCAGGCTGCGAATGTCTTAAGCTCCAAAGCTATTGCATTGTAATGGACAGGCATGCTATAATAGACTAAGCAGCGATAAGCTAGCACGGCTTGGCGACCGCCACTACCCGAATGGGGGCCGAATAAGGACAAGGAGACTCGCTGAGGGCGACCGCCCCTGCACATTAGTGCCAGCATCGTAGGTATCACTCCTATGGGGCTGGCTTTCCATTTGCATTTGGCTAACCTTTTGCACATCGGCGAACATTTGTGCATAAAGGTATTGACTGGCTGCGACTAGATAGGCTATAATGGTGATATCCAGCAGCCACAAAAAAGCACCCTGTCTAAGAGTGCCACTGGTGATATAGAAGGAGAAGCAACTGCCAGGTCACTTATTTAACCGCCCGCCCCGACGCGGCTAACCGTCGGCCCAGGAATCGCAAAACCCACTGCCAATGCCGCCAAGCTAATCAGTGGGTTCTACTCCCGAACACACGCTACTCCCTTGCGGGTCTGCGCTGCTCTGTTATTTTGCACTCATCTGATTGCATTATAGCATAGCCATGCGCGTTTAGCAAGGGTCTAGGGCGACTTTGCCACATTATACGGCACATTGCTGTATTCTGCTGCCGGTTGCCCATCAGAGAGGGCTATTTTCTGATGAACACCTTGCATCCCGTCAATCTCAGCGGTTGGCACTTCCTGCGCCTAGCCGAGCAAGCCAGCGGCCAGCCCGCCAAGAAAAAGCAAGGAGGCAAGTACCAACTACCTTGCCCCCTGCGCGACCACAGCAAGCCTGGCGGCTTCGTCGTCTTCCCCAATACGGGAGTGGGCTACTGCGTCAAGTGCGGCCAGAAGGCCTCGCAGCTCGCCATGTTCGCGGGCTGGCTGCACCAGAGCGAGAGTAGCACCCGCGAGTGGCTGCGCCGCCAGCGCGACCCCGCCGCTGCTCCCGCCATACCCCTGCGCCAGCCGCTAGTCCCGCCAGCC
>Ga0209100_1002524_pt1 | contig 11254 bp, 11 predicted proteins | sample lystaG_FD_185480 | JGI IMG/M metagenome (GOLD analysis project Ga0209100, IMG submission 185480) | Glacier valley bacterial and archeal communities from Borup Fiord, Nunavut, Canada, to study Microbial Dark Matter (Phase II) -... | ecosystem: Environmental > Aquatic > Freshwater > Ice > Glacier ...
TGAGATCGCTGCCGTTAATTTTTCCCCGGATGACAGCAGAGATGATCTTCAAGCTAGAATCGAAGAGATACTGGTCAAATTCAATCCCAGCGAAAACCACGTGGTAATTTGCTGTGATCTGAAAGCCGGATCCCCGTTTAATGCCTCATACCTGTTATCGAAGAAATATCCGTTACACATTATCTCGGGGATGAATTTACCGTTATTGCTCGAATTCATACTCATGAAAGATTCATTTGAAGATCTTGATTCACTGAATGGATTGGTTGATTTATCTAAAGACAGCATATCGGTAATGTAACAGGCTCTCACAAAGTGAGATCCACATACAAGGAGGAAAAATTATGAGTGTAGTACTCTACAAAATTGATGAAAGACTGGTTCATGGACAAGTGGTGGCTTCTTTTGCTAAATTCCTGTCATGTGACGAGTTTATCGTCGTAAATGACAAAGTTGCGTATGATGAAGATCAGATCACATTGATGGAGTTAGCCGTTCCGGCAGGTTCCGAATTACAAGTAGTTACCTGTGCTGAATATGCCGACATCGTTAAAACAAATGATTTCTGGGGCAAGAAAACAATCGTTGTCTTCAGATATCTGACAGACGTTATGAAAGTTGTTGAATTGGGAGTTAAGATCGACAGTTTGAATTGTGCCGGATTCTTCCAAAACAAAGAAAAACCAAATGCTGTCAAATACAACAACAATCTCTTTTTGGATGATGAGGATAAAGCAAATCTTCGCAAGTTAGCTGACATGGGGATCGAACTCTATTATCAGTTGACCTTCCCAATGCAAAAATCCCCGTTAACTTCCCAAGTTAAATTCTAATATCATGAGATAGCTTGCGCTATCTCTTTTTTATATGAGTGCAGAGATTCAAGATAAAATGGATGCGAGGTAAGAATTAAATGGAAGTTTTGATTTATATTTTAACAACCTTATTGTGTTATTGGATAGCCGGTTTGATTCACGAAACCGGGCATATCATCATCGGACTCATCAACGGTTGGAAGTTCACCCTACTGGTCATCGGTCCGATCGGACTTAAAGTCAATGAGGCAGGTAAACTTCAACTTTACTTGGAGAAGCGCCTCGTCTTATGGGGTGGTGTCGGCGGAACGTTGCCACGTAAAGTGGAGGCTAAAAACAGTAAAATTTGGGGTAGAATTTTATTAGGCGGACCCGTGGCATCGATCTTAACCGGAATATTCTTTTTACCGCTCGGCATCACTGAAAAAAATATGATGATGCTGCTTCTCGGAGCTATGTCATTGGGTATGGGAATCATGTGTGCTTTGCCTCTGCCAATCAAAACAGGAATCACCTATTCTGACGGTATGCGTTGGAGCCGTCTTCATAAAAAAGGCCAAGAATCCGATGAAGAGATCGCCATGTTTAAATTAATGGAAAATGAGATCACCGGCAACGATATCTCAGTCCTTGATATGAGTCAAATGGAATCGTTGATCAAGTCCAAAGAAGTTGAATTTCGCTATTACGGTTATTACTATTTTTATCAGTATCACAAATCCAATAATAATGAGACAGAAATGAAGGCAGCGCTTCAGGCAATGGAGAAACTCAAAAACAAAGTCTCTGCACTGATAAAGGAAGATTGTAAAATAACCGAGATACCGTAAATATATGATATTTTGAGAGTCAATGAAACGAGGTAAATATGGAAATCACACTAAAAGAATTACTCAAGAACGCAGAGGAAAAGAAAATCGCGTATGCTTCATTTAATGCTCCGAACTATGAATCAGCGTTAGCTGTCGCAAAAGCAGCGGAAGAACTTCAGATTCCCTTTATTCTCAGCCACGGTCCGGGTCACGATTGTTATACGGATATAGACCATGTGATCGATATCTATAAGTCGATCACAAAGAATATCACTGTTGACTATTGTTTTCATCTCGATCATACAAGTGATCTGAACTATATCGAGAAAGCTCTCGAATTGGGATTTACATCAGTTATGTATGATGGGTCGCATGAATCCTATGAAGATAACTTAAAAAACACTATCAAAGTTGTTGCGATGGCAAAAAAATACGGTGCTGCTGTTGAAGCCGAGTTAGGAACAGTTGCCAGCTCAGTTTATGGGAAGAGCGAAACGGCTGTCTCTGTAAGTGCCTGTGAATATACCGATCCAATGCAAGCCAAAGATTTCGTCGAACGAACGGGCATTGATTTCTTAGCGATAGCTGTCGGTACGATTCACGGTGTATATGTAACCAAACCGGTATTGGATCTCGATCGTATCAGATTGATTCGGAATGTAGTCGATATTCCGTTGGTCTTGCATGGAGGTTCAGGTGTTGTTGACGAAGACATCTTGGTTGCCATAGAAAATGGTATCCGTAAGATCAACTACTATACCTACATGACCTTAGCCGGCGGAGAAGCAGTCAGGAAGCTTATCAACACACAAGATAAACTATTCTTTCATGATATCAGTTTAACTGCGACAGAAGGCATGAAGCAAGATGCGCTCAGAACGATGAATTTGTTTTCGATCCGTTAAATGAAGCTGATTGATGATATAAATTCGCATTATGCTGTTTGACTTAGATGTCTGTTCGTTGTATTATAAGCATCCTGTAGTATGGGTAGAATGAGGAATTATGAAGAAAAATCAAATCTTATTTTCCGTTGCGGTCTTAATGTTACTGCAATTTATCATAATTGCCGAGATGAGTGTAGTAATGCCGTTGGCGGCTGTTATTGCTGACTTTTATCGTGTTCCGGTCAATCAGGTAACACTGTTGAATGTCGGATATGCACTGCTCGGTCTTTTGGCTCCGCTCATGGGAATGGGCAGTGAGAAATACGGTTTAAAAAATACATTATTAGCCGGGAGTTTCTTTTTTATTCTCGGATGCTTTACTGTTTCTTCCGGGGAATCACCGCTGTTGTTTGCAATCGGCCGTGGCTTTATCGGACTCTCCTATTATACGCTGATCAGTTTGACGGTCGCATATGCGAACCGATTGACCAATAATCGTCATGTCGGTACATTCGGCGGATATTTCAAGATTGCTTTTGCCATCGCAGTCTTCACTTCACCGCTGATCGGAAGTGCGATCGTCAGTGCTTTTGATATACCGACCTTGTATCGAGGACTAGGAACGGCCATGGTCATAGTTAGTATATTTATGTTGTTTCTGCCTTCGATTCCTCTGCAACACGCGCAAAATCATCAACGTATCTCTGTTTTCGAAATTCTCAAAGTACCGGGTGCCAAGCGCATGATCATCAGTACAATGTTGATGTCGTTGCCGTCGGTCTTCTATTTCAATTATCTGAGTGTACATCTGGCGGGAACCGGCGTTCCGACCCAATCGATCGCTATGGTCTACAGTATCGGAGCGTTGGGAACGTTATTGGCCGGATTCTTTATCTTGTTTTTTAATGAGCGTTTCGGTAAAGGAAACATCCTTTTAGTCGGAATCGTCGTTTCCGCATTAACCATTATATTGATTCCGTATCAACATAGTTTACTTCTCTTTATTATTGTATTTATCTTCTCGATGGCCTTTGATTTGGTATGGGGGCTGCTTTATCCGATCGGATCGATTCTGGTTTCCGAACACAGTGCCGTGTTTCTGACAGTGTTGAGTTTAACGATGTCATTGACCAATGTAGTCACGAATCTGATCGCTCCATGGGTGTTCCCACTCGGAGGTTTTCCGTTAACTACACTTATCTGTGGAGTCGGACTTGTGTTGTCCCTAATTTTACTCTCAAAACCCTTGCGACCGATTCGTTAACGTTGTTTCTGTGATTGTGAAAAAGGACTAAGATGTTATAATAAGTATCGGAGGACTTTATATGATCAAAATTCTTGTAGTCGATGACCATGAACTAATCATTGAGTCCATCAAATCAATACTTAAAAAACAAGAGGGCATGCAAATCATCGCAAGCGCATCAGACGGCGAAGAAGCACTGAAAATCATCCGCAAATCACAACCTGATCTTGTGATCACGGATGTATACATGCCTAAAATAAACGGTATGGAACTAACACTTTCCATAAAAGCCGAATTTCCCGCAATCAAAGTTTTAGGGCTGACTATTTTTGATGATGCGAAAACGATCACCTCAATGTTGGAAGCAGGAGTTGACGGTATCGTAAAAAAAGATTTGAGTAAAGAAGTCCTGATCTCGACGATCACGAATACGATGCACGGAATGACTGTGCTTGATAATGCGGCTTACCGAACATTTATTCAGCTTACGCAAAGTGATTCATTTCGTGATCAAAAGGCAATGCATGAAAATAATCTTACCATCACGGAGCTTACGATCATTCGCTGTGTCGCTCAAGGGTTGAGTAACACTCAGATCGCCGAAAAATTATTTTTGAGTGAAAGTACAGTCAAACATCGTTTGACACTTATCATGGCGATGTTTTCCGTTGATGATCGTGTTCAATTGGCAGTTGCGGCAGCTAAAAAAGGAATCGTTTAATTCTATGCTTTGGGATGAACTGCACGTTATCGTGTCTGTCTTACTTATGTTGGGTGGAATCGCGATAACAAGTTTGATCTCGAATGAAAAAAGTAAATTATTTTCCTTTCGTTTTTTGTTTGTGGTACAACTTAGTGCCAATATTCTCTCCGGTACAGTATTCTTTTGCCATTACCTCCATTCGGTAATGGATTTTTTTAACGTCAGCAATCCCATCACTCCGCTGGTAATACTTTTAAGTGAAAAGGAAACAATCAATGCAACTTTTTTAACTTTATCTTTTGTGCTATCCCTCATCGCAGGCTATGGATATCTCAAGATACGTACACATAAAAAAAGAGTTATTGCTGAATTATTCTATTCAAACACGACTCCGATCGCGATCGTTAATAATAACGCGATCTTTGATTCGAACGCATCATTTCTTGAGTTTATGAATGATTTCGATCTCGAATTACTTCGTAAAGAGGATAAGATTGAGAAAGACGGAGCAACTTATCTGGTTAAAAAATATCCGATTCATCCTTACTACAAGACATACGGGATCACAGCAGTCGTCTTATTGGATGTGACAACACAGGAGTATACTTTACAACAACTAGAATTGTTGGATCAGCGCTTATCGATGGTATCCATGTTATTGAAAAATAAACTTGGGCTTTTGGAAGAATTGATTGAATTGAAAAGTAATAATGATATCGCTATGCAACTTCATGATGAGATCGGTCACAATCTGACATTGGGAATATCCTTGCTCGAACGATTGCAAGATCCGAATGCAGAACCGAAAATACCGCTTCCAAAAGTACTTACACTCTTGCGCGAAGGCTTACGTTTCAGTCAATCGCTGCAATTGGAAAAAAGCTTGGATCATCCGGCACAGATGTTGGAAGATATGTTAGAATCCTACATTATCTACCTCAATTGGATCGGCATCAAAGTAACATTGAATCTGAACATCAAACGTTTTATGTTGGATCGAAACTATATGTTTACGCTGTATCAGATCTGCAAAGAAGCTTTTTCCAATACCGTTAAATATAGCGATGCTACTGTAATGACAATCGTACTTGATATCGCAACAATAGATAAAGAAACATTTCTTAAATTAGTGCTTCAAGATAATGGTGTCGGATGCCCGATCGTGATAGAAGGTAACGGACTCAAAGCGATTCGGCTTCGTGCCATCAGTTTAAAAGGTAAATTCATCTATGACTCATCAAACGGATTTATGATCGAATGCCTGATCCCGTTTGAACTGAAAGCAGGTGATTCATATGAATCTGTTTGAACTGTGGATACTTGTCATACCGCTGTCACTGGTTGTCATTACTCATCTGACCGTTTGGCTGTTTCTCTATGTAAAACGTACGCAATTTCTTAAATTATGTATCTTGCTGCACACCTTGGAACTCTTTTGGCTGATTTCTGCTTTGTTTGGGAATATTCCAAGTGGTGAACTCTCATTGTTTATTCTGAAACTTACACGTTATACCATTATACTTATACCGCCTACCTTGTTGATGATGGCGTTCTGTATCGATGAGCGTTATAAAATCAAAAAAACAACGCTTATCGTTGTTTATATCTTGCCAATCTGTATCTATCTCATGTTGGTCAGTTTACCGGCAGGTCTCAAAATCTATGCGAATTACTACTTGGCGTTAACGAATGATACAATTTGGTATACGATCAGCTTGGTTTGCAATGTAGTTTTATATTTGGCGTTCTTTATAATTTCACTGAAAAACATGCAACGTTTTTATTCACTCAGTAAGAGTTCGATCTTATATCCGATGATGAATGCTCTTGGGAATTCACTTCCGTTTGTGATGTATATGTTGATTAGCAGTAAAATCATAGGTGCAGATATTGATCCGTTTTCGATCTTCATGCCGATCTTATTTATGATGTTGTTTTTTACCATCGAACTGCCGCGCTTACGGTTCTATGATCAAGTTCAATTGTCTAATGTCATCAATGGAATCGATTATCCGATCGCCGTTTATTCGACAAGCGGTAAATGCATTGGTTTCAACAATTCTTTTCACAGCGAGATCGAACCTTATTTCGATTTTACTTCATTACTTCAATTACAAAACAATATGAAACTTTATGATAATATGTTCAGTATCAAAAAAAGATACTATGTGTCAGTAACGGAAGATCTTGTGAATGACAGCGGTACTGTTTTCGCAACAGTTGTTTATTTTAATGATGTCACTCAATTAAAACTACGGATTTTGGAGCAACAAGCCAAGATCGAAACGATGGATCAATTTAATGATCAGTTACTGGAAGAAATGATGATCCAAGAAAAAATCATTAAAGAGAAAAATCGCAAGGAAGTGTTTGAACTTATTCAAAACGATCTTGTCGAAGGGTATCGTGAAGCGATTCTGTTGCTGACGATCGGAGATGCGAATGAGCATCTGAGTGATGTCAGTAATGTTCTGCAGAACAGTCTTACTAAACTTCGCATCAAAGTCAAAGAACTGCGCTCGCAAGCTGAAGAAATCATGGATATCAATCATTTGATAAGCACCTGCCTAAGTTTATATGACCCTGAACGCATCACGATCGAAATCGTACCAGCCAAAGATCTGAGTGCACTGACTTCATATCAAGCTTCAGGTTACTATCTGATGATTCGGCAGATCCTGGATTTTTCGGTACTTCAACCGCAATGCAAGTCCGTAAACATCGTTTTACGCAAAGAAAGAAATGTTCCGATTTTGATTGCCGGACTCAATTGTACTTCGATGATTGATGATTCGATCGTACGTCAATTTGAAAATCAAGTGTTGAATCGCGGGAATACGCGATCTAATCAAATCAACATCATGAATCTGGAGACAGGTTGTATTATTTATGCAACTTTGGAACAATAAACGCTTGTGTCAGAGTCAGTACTGTTCTAAAATGTAAGTAACAAGTTAATATCCGGTTAGAGAATGAGAAAAACCACCAATTTTGGTTTTAGCATTCTCTTTTTTTATCCCTTGGAGGTACCTATGAAAGATATATTGATTATCGGAGCGGGAATCGTCGGCAGCAGTATCGCTTATGCGTGCAGTAAAAAAAATCTGGACGTTGTTCTGTTAGAGAAGAATATCGAAGCTATGGATGAAGTAAGCAGTGCCAACAGCGGTATTGTTCACGCGGGATATGATCCCGAAGAAGGTACCTTAAAAGCTAAACTAAATTTACGCGGAAGTCGTTTGTATCCGAACCTATGTCGTGAACTTAAAGTTGGCTATCTTAATTGCGGAGCGTTCATTGTTGCTACCAGCGATGAAGAAGCGGAAATTCTTGAAACGCTTCGGCTGAAAGCTGTTCAACGTGATATTCCTTATGAGGTCCTCACGAAAGAAGAAGCTCTTCAACAAGAACCTAATCTTACCGATCAAGTTATATCGGTATTGTCTTTTCCTTCGACAGCTGTTGTCACTCCTTGGGAAGTCGGTCACGCAATGATCGAAACCGCCATTTTAAACCAAGTGGAATTCATAACTGACAGTGAAGTACTCGAAGTACTCAAAATCGAAGGTGGATTCAGAATCATAACGGCAACGAATCGTCTTGAAGCAAAAATGATCATTAACGCTTCCGGCTTGTGCGGAGATAAAGTAGCACGACTCAATCGGGTCGATTATCCTAAAGTTCTCAGCTATCGACGGGGTGAATATGATGTGTTTGACCGAAGTTTCCAAGGTTTTATCGACCATGTGATCTATCCGGTTCCGACTGCTTTGGGTAAAGGTGTGTTAGCACTGGTCACAGTTGAAGGAAATATCATGATCGGACCGAATTCCGAAGTGATCGACACGCCTTACGACACGCAAACGACAGCGGAAGGACTTGCCTCCGTCAGTCAACGCATCAATAAAACAATGAAAAACCTACCGGTCGGGGCAATCATACGGCAGTTTGCCGGTGTCAGGCCGGTCCCAATCACGAAAGATTTCATCATCGAAGAAGATACTCCGGATTGGATCAATGTGATCGGTATCGAATCACCAGGTTTAGCCAGTGCACCGGCCATTGCCGAAATGGTCATGAATGACTTTATACAACCGAAATTTCAAGCGAACGAGCGTGTTGATTATAATTATCGGAGTGCTCCGATCAAAATCATGGAAAGTGATCCGAAAACTCGTGCCGCTTTAATCAAGGAGAATCCCAAATACGGAAAAATGGTATGTCTTTGCGAACAGGTAAGCGAACAAGAAATCGTCGACTGTATCCATCGACCTGATGGGGCACGCAGTGTTAAAGGTGTAAAGAAACGCGTACGTCCCGGCTCAGGAAGATGTCAAGGCGGATTTTGCGAACCTGAGATCGTAAAAATATTGGCTCGCGAATTGAAGATCGATTTGAGTGAAGTTGTTTATGATACGATCAACAGTACGATGTTGAAAAGGAAGGGGTAGACCGATGCGAAATTTCGAATTGATCGTGATCGGCGGCGGAAGTGCCGGATTGGCAGCTGCCATCGAAGCCCGTAAACAAGGTATCAAAGATATTTTGGTTTTAGAAAAAGAAAGTGAACTGGGCGGTATCCTCAACCAGTGCATTCATAATGGATTCGGACTGCATAGTTTGAAAAAAGAATATTCCGGACCTGCCTATGCGCAGGTTTACATTGATGAGTTCAATCAATTTAAGATACCTGCTTATCTCAATACAACTGTCATTGAACTCAGTTCCGATCGTCAAGTGACATTCATGTCACCTGAATGGGGAGTTGAGACGATTCAAGCCAAAGCTATTATTCTGGCGATGGGATGCCGTGAAAGAACACGAGGTGCTGTTTCGATTCCGGGCAATCGTTGCACCGGCGTTTGGACGGCCGGAACGGCACAGAAATACCTGAATATCGAAGGCTATCTGGTCGGGAAAAGAATCTTTATTCTCGGCAGCGGGGATATCGGATTGATCATGGCTCGGCGCTTGACGCTGGCTGGTGCCGAAGTAGTCGGTGTAGCTGAACTCATGCCTTATTCGAATGGATTGACGCGTAATTTAGTACAATGTCTGTATGATTATGACATTCCGTTGTATTTGAGTACAACGATCACCGCCATTCACGGGAAAGAACGCGTCGAACGAATCACATTGACGCAAGTCGACGAAGCTCGGCAACCGATTCCGTCAACTTCCCGGGAAATAGAAGTCGATACCGTTTTATTGTCGATCGGATTGATTCCGGAAAATACACTGAGTACACAAGCCGGAATCGAGTTGGATCAACGTACAAAAGGAGCTGTTGTCGATCAACATTATGCGACTCAAAATGAAGGTTACTTTGCGTGCGGAAATGTGTTGCATGTTCATGATCTGGTCGATTATGTAAGTCAAGAAGGTCAATCTGCCGGTCGATCAGCCGCCGAATACATCAAAAACGGCAAAGGGGAAGGTCGTAATTTGAGTACTCAAGCCGGAGAGAATGTAAGTTATGTTGTGCCGCAAAAGCTTATCCTGTCCGAAACGCCGGAACTGATCCAAATCAAATTTCGGGTAAGAAGCGTTATGAAAGAAGCGGAAGTTATTCTGCGCGATCAACAAGGAATTCTGCAAAAAATCGCAAAAAGTCATCTGGCTCCGGCTGAGATGGAAATGATGTATCTGAGCCCGAAATTACTGCAACAGGCACAAGGAAGTATCATCGTGGAAGTGAGGGAAAAACATGAGTGAAAAAGAAATCATCTGCATCGTTTGCCCAAAAGGTTGTCACATTCAAGTAACTGTCGATACTGCCGGTATAACTTGTAAAAACTACGGATGTCCGCGCGGAAAAGAATATGCGATCCAAGAAGCAACAATGCCGAAGCGAATGCTGACCGGAACCGTAAAGATTAATAACGCCATTCATCCGCGTCTGCCGGTGATGTCGGATCAACCGGTCGCGAAAGAGAAACTTCGTGAAATGATGGATGAATTGGATAAAATAACAGTCGAAGCACCGATCACAGTGAATCAACTGATCATTCGCAATATATTGGACTCGGGAGTCAATATCGTGGCTTCCAGAACCATGGAGGTCTATCATGACTGAATTACCTAAACAAGCGATGATCCCTGTCATCACAAAAATGAAAGAATTGGAACAGTTTCTTCTTACTGACCTTAAAATAGCGATCCTGCAAGATATCCATATCAGTTTACTGAAGGATATGATGGGAATGCTTCATGAATACAATAAAATCGGCTTGGTCCATATCGAAATGATCAAAGGTGTTTCCAATGATGAATTCGGTACACAATATCTTTGCCAGCACATGAGGGTCGACGGAATTATTTCGTCTAAATCCAAAATCATCGAAATGGCCAAGAAAAATCATGTACGTGCGATCCAAAGAGTTTTTCTGATCGATAGTAAATCCTTGGAAAGAGGGTTGGAGATGATCGAACAATCACATCCGGATATCGTAGAAATCATGCCTGCGATCGCTTATTCTATTTTTTCTTATATCAAAAAAACGATCCAGATACCGATCTGGGCGGGAGGGTTGGTGAAGACCATCGCTCAAGCGGATCAGATCTTAGCTTCCGGAGCGAGCGCGATCACGATCAGTAATTTAGCTCTCTGTGTGGAATACAATAAAAATAGTCGGGCATAAACTTTGTTTTAGTAAGTTGATTCCTTTATGATAGTTAAGTCATGTAAAACAACCATCAAGGAGGCAACTATATGTCCAGAAATTTCTTATCCGCTTTAGAAAATCGTCGTTCCATTTATGCCATTTCATCCGAAGAGACCGTATCACGCG
>Ga0209100_1002526_pt1 | contig 11245 bp, 8 predicted proteins | sample lystaG_FD_185480 | JGI IMG/M metagenome (GOLD analysis project Ga0209100, IMG submission 185480) | Glacier valley bacterial and archeal communities from Borup Fiord, Nunavut, Canada, to study Microbial Dark Matter (Phase II) -... | ecosystem: Environmental > Aquatic > Freshwater > Ice > Glacier ...
TGGCGAGGGTCGCGGTGGTTCGTAAGCTGCTCATCTGGCTCAATACCCTGGTACACAACAAAACTCCCTGGTCGCTCGAGCGGTGTTCGAGACCCGCCGCTTGACTTTCAATACAGTTGCTTCTCTTGAGTGCGTCTTGGACAGAGCGGCACCTATCGGGCCATCTCGCTTTGCTTTCAAGAATATCCCCCCTGTCTTACAGGGGGAACCAAAGACTGTGTGGCTCGAGCTTTTAGAATACCCACCTATGAAATAGGCTCGCGCAGCTTCCGCAGGACGGGTCTTGCGTGACTACGCGAGGGGGGGTCCTTCCAGGCCGCTCGAGACAGCCCCGCATTATTGAGTTACACCCCTGCTCGAGCGTGATAAACTCGCACTCTACAGATTGGGAGTGCTCGAGCAGACAAAGCGAGGAGTCAAAGATGGTGGAATCTTATCTTCAGAGACATGGCCCCAAGCGTCCGCCTGCATCGGCTCGGCTGGGAATTTTGCTGGGACTCGCGCTGGTCGCTTTCATAGTGCTGGGCTTGATTTTGCGTGCTCTGGGCGCAGGTGCAGTTTTGCTGGGCCTGGTGCTGTTCGCGCTCGGGCTGGCGTTGGGTTGGAACGCTCGAGGACAGCGCCAACCCGCTCAGAAGGTGGCGGTGCTTCCGGTGCGTCCCCCTACCCTAGAACCTGCCGTTGAAGAAGTCTCACCCGCACGGGCTTATGCGCTTCAGGTGCTCGAGTTAGACACACCCGCCAGCACTCAGGAGCGACTCGCCACCGAGGTTGTCGAGAGTCCTGCCGAACCCTTAGCTCGAGCACCCGAACCGATGAAACCCCCGACTGAGGCGACCCTCGAGCCAATTTTAACCTTGCAGGCCGCATCCGAAGTCGTAGAACCTCGAGCAGAAACGACGGAGCGTAAGAAGTGGAGTCCTCGAGCCAAAGCGCAAACGCCCTCGAGCACACCCGAAACCCCGGTTGACAGCACGGTAGCCCTCGCCGCGCTCGAGACAACGCCGCTAGAAACCGAAAGTCCGGTTGTTCTCGAGCCTGCTAACCTCAAGCTAGCCACGCCCGAACGCAAAAAGTGGACGCCTAAAAGCCCCAAGAACAAAATACTCGACACCCTGAGTAGCAGCGAATCCACCACACTCGAGCCTGAAACGGAGTCAGAACCCCTCTCACACCGTCCCGCTCTGCTCGAGGCTTCGGCTTATCCAGAAAGGGAACTGCCAGACGTTAAATTGCCGGATGCGAATGTTTTGCAATCTGGCGTACCCGCACGCAAAAAGTGGACTCCGAAAGTAAAACAGGAGAGTGCAGCGCAAAGGCCAGCGGTTGTGCTCGAGGTTGCCGAAACTCCAACCGCGCTCGAGCCAGTCCATGTGCCTACTCCGCTCGAACCGACAGCTTCAATCCCAGCGCTCGAGCCGATTTCCAGCGCCAAACTCGATTCTCGCCAGATTCTCGAGAATATGGGTATTCACCTTCCCACTCAAACCTCGAACTCGAGCGCTTTATCTACTTTGGTGGACTCGAGCACACCCGACTCGAGCGAACCACAAGAGGTTCAAGCCTCGAGCGGACGCAGGAAATGGGTTCCCCGGCGCAAAGCTTGAGCGCGCACTCATAGCGGTCAGACCTTCATTCACAGGGCGTCAGGCTGAGGAAATACACTGAAGCCATGAAGCGACTCGTTTTTTCGGCTCTTATTTTCTCGAGCGTGGCGCTGGCCGCCAGTTTTTCTGGGTTCAGTATCAAGCCCTACGGCGACCAGACCCTGGATTTGCCCAGCGGCGTGACCACCCTGGACAAAGGCGGCGTGGTCACGGATGCCGAGCACGGCGTGACCGTGGACGCGCAGTTCGTGGAACTCAAGGAAGGTGATTTTTTGCTCGCTCGAGACGCTAAACTGCGTGGCACGGCGGTGGCGGGCGTTCTCACCGCCACCAATCTCGAGTACCGGGTGGGAACCGGAATGCTAACCGCCAACGGAACCCTGACCTACAGCGATAAACTGGTCAAAAACCTGCGGGCCAAGACCGGCACGCTCGACCTGAAAAAGCAATTTCTGGTCATCACCGGCGGCGTCTTGAGCGACAGCCCCGCGATTTCGGGAAACACCCTGCTGGTGGACTACGACACCCGAACCGCCGTGCTGCAAGGCAATTACAAGTACAGCTTCGAGGGCACCAAGCTCTCGGGAAAGACCGATAAATCTATCTTATTCGTGAGTTGGAACGCCGAGGGCAAGCTCAGGGCCATCAGCAACCCCAAGCCCGAGCAGCTCAAGGGCTACGCGGCTTATTTGAAGTAGCCCGAGACGGTGAAATTGGGTCTTTGGTCAGAATTGTGCTGCGTGCTCGAGCCACTCAAGCCATCGTCAAACCGGGCACGATTGGCGATGAGCACAGGACTTTCCCATGCAAAGCCTTAACATGAAGCCATGCGTTGGATTTTTCCGTTTCTGAGCACGGCTCTTTTCTTTCTGTCTGGAGCAATCGCTCAATCCAGCCCGCCGCCCAGCGCCTTTCCCGAGTGCTCGAGCAAGGACATCGAACTCGAGCGCGAGGGTTTTGGCACAATCCAGGCCGACTCGCTCGAGACCGATGGGGACCGCTCCATTTTGACCGGGGTGTGTTTTGCGCTCGAGGGTTTCGACTTCGTAGCCCAGAGGCTCGAGGTGAGTGGCCCCAACCTCCGGGCCAGTGGAATCAAAATTGAGGGTAAGGGCGCTCGAGGCACCGCCTCAGAGGTTAAAAGCGTGAACGGCGGTTACGCGCTCGAGGGTTTGCGCTTAAGCCTGACCTTGCCCAATGCCCGTCTGGGCGATGTCCCGCTCGAGGGCCAGTACACTCTGGCCTCGAGCGCGGCGCAGCTTGCGGGTGGGCGTCTGAGCGTGACCCAGGCTTTGCTCGAGCGCCTGGGTGCGAAAACGCCCGAGCGTTACCAACTTGAGAATGCCGAGATTGGGTCGGGTTCGCTGCGGGTGGAAAAAATCGCGCTCAGCCGCAGCAAGGTCAATCTGACCACGGGCGCGGTGACGGGTCAGCTCGAGCCGCTATCGGGAAGCGCTCAAAATCTGAGCGCTTCGTACTGTCGGGTCCCTGATGCCCATGAACTGGATTTCTCGCTTGCTCACCTGCACCTTGATTCGGAAAAAGTGCGGCTGGGTCGGCTCGAGGGACGTTTTTTCGGCTTCCCTTTTCTGAACCTGAACGCGCTCGAGTTCGGTACGCCTGGAATTCTGAACGAGGCTCTAGGAAACAAGCAAACCGAGCAAGCCCCCTCGAGTGTGGAGGGCACGGTTCCGCCACTCGAGCTTTTGAACGGCTCAGAGGGCATTTACGGCGTTCGCCATCTGCCCACCTCTTCACCCTACCGATTTTCGGGCACGCTCGAGAGTCCCCAGAGCGGTGCAAAGTGGAACGCATCGCTCGAGCGGGGAACAAACGCCGCCCTGGTACGTCTGGAGCTAGGGTTCGAGCCTCGAGACAACAGTTTGGGCCTGACCTTCGAGCGCGACGTGCCGCAGGGTTTTCAGGCCAGAGCTGCGGTGAACTCGAGCATTTACAAGTTCAGCGGCTTTGAAGCGGGGCACGGCTGGACGGCTGGAAATCTCAAAACCGACCTGCTGGCGGGGCTGGCGCTCGAGAACTCGCAGAGTACACCCTATCTTCAGGCTCGTTTGCGCCTCCCGCTCGAGTGGGTTTCAGGACGCCTCAGCACGTCTGGTACGCTCGAGGCACACGGGTATGGGTTCGAGGGTTCGGCTTACGGCGCGCTCGAACTGAACTTCAAAGCGCGCTCGAGCCAGGAGTGGGGCGCGCTCGAGCTGACCGAGCGCCTTAAGTCAGGATTGGGCGACTCGCCCATCACGGCTTTTCGAGTGGAGAACTCGAGCAAAACCACCTTGAATTTGAGTCTGAACGACGGTAAATTGGGACCGCTCCAGCTCGAGGAAACCCGCCTGAGTTTCGCACTCGAGACGGACACACAAAGTCTGACCTCGAGCCGCTTAGCGGGCAGCGTGCGCCTCTTACCAACTGGCTCGAGAGTCGGTGTGACGCCCAGCCTGGGCTACGATTTTGTGCGAGATGGGTGGGACGGGGCGCTCGAGCTGAACGTGCTCAGCGAGTGTTTTATGTTCAGCCCCAAAGTGGGCCTCGAGTGGAGGGATGGGGTATCCAATCTGAAATTGGAGTTTAGTGTGCGGATTCGCTAAGCAGGTTGGCGACTTGCCTGGAACACCACCGCTTTTACGGAATAGCGCTCGCAAGCTCGAGCTACCTCGCCCCCGTGCCAATCAGCTTTTGATACTCAGTCACCGTGTCATTTTGGGCCACACTCGCTTGAACGGTGGGCGTATTCTGCGCTCGAGTCCCCTGAGCTATACCCTCGCTGGCCACACCTCTACTGGGCAAACCCTGTGCCTCGAGCGCGTCGTCTTTTTGAATGCTCTGGATGCCGCGCACAATCCAGGCGTAGGCCGAGCGCATGTAGCCGCGTGTAACGGTATACGTCTGGGGGCTGGATTGATTGAGCAGCACATACACGATGTGTTCACCCGCCTGGGTCTGCACGTAGCCGCTGGCGGTGAAGATGCGCCACCCGTTGCCAGACTTACCGCCGAACTTGACGATGGGAATGCTCGAGCGCACGTAACCCTTGCCCACCCCCAGATTCATGATGTTGTCCAGAACCGCGTTTCCCCCCTCGCTCAGACCGTTTTTCAAAAACTCGTGCGCCATCAAGGTGGCCCACTCGAAGGCGGTGGTGGCGTTCTGGGTCTGTTGGTCAATCTTGGGATTGTAGTAAGGGCCGTCGAAGTAGCGGTCCAGCATCCTTTGCAGCTTATCGGCGGGCAACGCTTGCGCCCTGGCGTCGAGCGCGTGGGCAATCTCGAGCTGGAGCGGTCTCGAGCCACCGGCGAACCTCTCAGCCCCGTTGAGGCGACCAAATATGGGAAAGTGGTCCGGGTCGCCTCCGGCCTGCGCGGTCCACCACGCTTTGGTGGGCAACAGCAGGCGGGTTTTGCACAAACCCAGCTCGTCTGCGAGGCGCTGAGGGGCCTCGAGACCAATGCGGCGGTGCAAAATGTCGGTGGCGGTGTTGTCTGAGTGCTGAATCATGCGCTCGGCAAGCTGACGCACGCTCGAGCGGTCGTAGGGAAAGCCGCCCAGGCTCTGATTGGCTTTGGTCACGCTAAATTTCTCGTCCCAGCTCACCTGCCCCGCATCAATTTGACGCAGCAACGCCCACAGCACGCTCCCTTTGTAGGTGCTGGCCAGCGGAAAAGGGGCGTCTGGGTTGAGCATCACCGCTTTGGTTGGCTCGAGCGTAACGGGGTCAAAGCGGGCCACGAATAGCGCGAGCTGACCCCCCAGGTTGGGTCCGGCAGGCGGCGGCTCGAGCACCTTGAGCGCAGCAGGGCGCGATACACAGCGCTCGAGCTTGGCAGGTTCGGAACCGACCTGAAGCGGTGTGGGCGTGTTTGAGGATGTGGGTTCCACCGCAGGAGTGGGCGCAGGAACTGCTGGAACTGGACTCTGGGCCACCTCGAGCCGTCGCTCCGTTTGCGGTTGGGAAAGCAAATCCGGGTGCGGCGTCAGACGATAGGCCAACCCCGCTATACCGCCCGCCATCCCCAGCCAGACCAAAAGTTTTACACCCCTAGAAGCCACCCAGCGCCGCCTTATCAATCATGTAGAGCAGAGTATAACGGTTTGTGAAGGCTGGGCGTTAATTTTTTTGCTCAAGACACCCACCCCCCTCACACCACCTCCCTCACACCACCGGCCCTCACACCACTGGCTCGAGCGCCAACTCGAGCGCCCCTGGACCCGCGTGAACCGAGACCACCGCGCCCACCGTCACGCTGCCCAAATCCTCGAGCGGCAGCCCGAGTAAATTTAGAGCGCAGTTCGCTCAGTTTGCCCTCGCCGCCGGGGGTCGCGCCGTACATCACTCGAGCGCTGCCGTGGGTCTGTACGTAAGCTTTAGCAAACTCCACCATCGCCTCCATCAGCTTGGCATTGCCGCGCACCCGTCCCGCCGCGTCAATGCGCCCCTCGGCGATTTTGAGAATGGGTTTGATGCCCAGCAGACCGCCAATCATGGCCTGCGCGCCGCCGATGCGCCCATTTTTCTTGAGGTAATCGAGGGTATCTACCCCAAAGCGAAAATCCATGCGCGCCCGGACCCCCTCGAGCGTGGAAACTACCTCAGACATGGACTTACCCTGCTTAATCAGTTCCCCGGCCCGCAGCACCTGCATGGCCAGCCCTGCCGTGATAGATTCGCTGTCCACCACCGTCACCTTGCCGCCAAAATCCTGCGCCGCCAGCCGCGCACTCTGCACCGTGCCCGACGCCGCGCCCGAGATGTGAATACTCAGCACTTCGTCGGCACGCTCGAGCGCGCTTTTATACGCCCCAGCGAACTCAGCGGGTGAGGGCTGACTGGTGGAGGGCACCTTGACCCCGCGTTCCACCGCCTCGAAAATCTGTTTGCTGCTGATTTCGATACCGTCTTTGAGGTTCTGGCCCTCCAGAAGCACATAAAGCGGCACACTGACTGCGCCTATGCGCTCGAGGTACTCTTTGCTGAGGTCGCTGGTGGAATCGGTGATGAGGGCAATCATGGGGTTGGCTCCTTGTGGATGTGGTGGGTATTCAGGCCACTCGAGAAGAGGGTCTACTCGGCCAGCTCGAGTTGTGAAGTACCTGTCAGCTTAGCTCAAAAATTGTGAGACACTTTATAGCGCAAAATTAGGCTCAAGGGTCCGCTTCTCGAGCCTTGATTACCTCCCTGTGAGAGCCTAAACTAGCGAGGCTGGCCTTTAGTCGGTCTTAACATCGCAGCAGTTCAGGTCTTAAGCAAAAGGAGGTGGTGACATGACAACGCAGGTCCAATTTCCTGAGCTGGAACCTCCCAGTTTAGCTCTCTCGTCTTCTCGCATATCCTTTCGCGCTTTGTTCTGGAGGTGCTCATGTCCCACGCTCTTTTTCTCCCCTCGAGCGCCGCTTTTCGGCTGACTTTTCCCGCTCGAGTTCTAAAGCATTTTTCACTACCATTGCGCCACCTACACTCCGTTTCGGCTGGCTCCATTCTCGTGAAAAATGCTTTCCTGGTGCCACTCCCGTTGGTCGGGAACTATTTCGCCCTTGGCTCAATACTTCCGCAAAATGCTTTAAATGTTTTAAATCCAAAAAGCTGGCTCGAGAACCGCTCGAGTTTCCCTCTGTTCTTAGCCTTCAGCCTTCAGCCTTCAGCGGCCCCCACCGGGGGCCAAAATGATTGAATACTTCCGCTCGGTGGGCGGCAAGCTCAAGCAGATAGACGGCTACGTGGACGGCTGCTGGATAGACGTCACCGACCCCGACCCCAGCGAACTCGAGGCCCTCGCGCTCGAGCACAACGTGCCCCTCGATTACCTCACCGGGCCGCTCGATTTGGACGAGCGCCCGCACTTTGAAAAAGACGACGGCATCATCAGCATCCTGATGCAGACGCCCTACTATCTGGGCGAAAAGTCAGATATTCCTTACGACACCGTGCCACTGGGCATTATTCACACCGACCACTGCCTGATTACGGTGTGTACGCTCGAGAACCGGGTGCTGCACGAAATCAAGAATGGGCGTATTCGCCACGTCTCGACGGCCAAGCGCAACCGCTTTACCCTGCAAATCTTTTTGAGGACCGCGCAGCGCTTTCTGATTGATTTGCGCCAGATTAACAAACAGGTGGACGCGGTAGAAGACCGACTCGAGACCGCCACCCAGAACCGCGAACTGCTCGATTTGCTCAAGCTCGAGAAATCCTTGGTGTACTTTCAGACGGCGGTCAAGGCCAACGAGCTGATGATGGAGCGGGTCAAACGCGACCGCACTTTTGAGATGTACGCCGACGACCAGGAGCTGCTCGACGACGTGCTCATCGAGAATATGCAGGCTATCGAGATGACCGGCATCACCATCAGCATTTTATCTTCGATGATGGGCACCTTTGCCGCCGTCATTCAGAACAACGTCAACGCGGTGGTCAAGGTGCTGACCCTGACCACCATCTTCATCGCCATTCCCACCCTGATAACCGGGCTGTTCGGCATGAACGTGGGCATTCCCTGGCAGGGGCAAAAAGAGGGCTTCTGGTGGGTTTTCGGCATCTCGCTGGGCCTGATTAGCTTGGTGGCCCTGCTGTTTCGGCGTCTGCGCTGGTTTTGAGCCGGGTTCTGAAGGATGAACGAAGACTCAAGCACACCCGGCCTTTAGCTCAAACTTATCTCGAGCGCCCGTCCCTCGAGCGAAACCCACAAGGCATAAAGCTAACCTGGACAGCATTTCTCGAGTCGGGGCGTTTCTTAGGGGTATACTCAGATGAGACGCAAAACTCGAGGGTGAAGGCCGAGCGAAAGTCTCGAGCCGTTCTGAAGGGGCAGTGAGCAAATACTACAGCCACCTTTTGTTCAGGAAGGGTACACTCGAGTGGCTCGAGCATTAACTTGGTCCCTGTGATTTCGACCCAGTGTCTAGAGTTGGAGTCTAAAGTTGAAGTCTCGAGTAAGCTTTGCGTGTTTAAAACCTCGCAAAGAAGTCAGTACAGAAAGGTTATCCCCGCTCGAGGGACGGGTTAAGACCTTTCTAAGTGAGCATTTAGGAGAAATACTATGAAAACACTACTCGCATCTGCCGCCCTGCTCACCCTGAGCCTCACCGCCTGTATGCCCAGCACCTCCACGGCCATGACCAAACCCACCAACACCATGATGGCTAAAATGTCCACCTTCAGCGGTACGGTCAGCGCTACCAACGAAGTTCCCGCCGCCACCTCGAGCGTGAGCGGTACCGTCACCCTGACCCTGAACGAGGACGCCAAAACCGCCCAGGTGACGGGCATGGTCATGAACCTCAGCGGTGCGCCCGTCGCCTCGCACGTTCACGCACCCGCGCTCAAGGGGTCCAATGCTGGCGTGCTCAAAGCGCTCACCTACACCGCTTCGGGCACCAATATGTACACCATCAGCGGCGGTTTCAGCCTCACCGACGCCGAGATTGCCGACCTGAAGGCCAAGAAGTTCTACTTCAACATCCACACCGCCGCTAACCCCGGTGGCGAGGGCCGCGCCCAGTTCGAGTAAGGCTCTCCTATATTCAGTAAAGGTGCGAGACGGCTCGAGGGTCGTCTTGCACCTTTTTTGTTGGGTGCTCGAGTTACGCTCGAGCACCAAAAAAACCTCCCTACACGGGGAGGTTTCTCTTGATTCGCTCGAGCTTTACGAAATTCTGAAATACACTTCAAGCCTCCGCTATGCTCTGGCTTTACGTTCCTTTCAGAATTTCGTGCCTAGTTCAGCCGCTCCGCTCGAGTTGAAGTGTGGAAACAACTCCCACACTTCAACTCAACTTTGTCTTACAGTCGGGCGAGGTTGGCGGTCAGGGTGATGTCGTTGTCCAGCGTCACCGAGCGCACGAAGGCGCGGTAGCCGCTCGAGAGGATGACCAGTTCCGAGTTGCCCCGGTCGGTCACAAAGCTCAGGCTGCCGTTTTGCAAGCTGCCCACCTTTGTGCCGTCCAGGTAGACTTCGCCCTGGGTCACGTTGGCGCGCACGGTCACGCTGACCTGACGAATCACCTGTTGCAGGTTGGCGCTCACGTTGGTGGTGCGTCCGGCCTGCACGCTCACGGTGGTGGCGTAATCGGCGTAGTTAGGAGCCGTGACCCGCACGTTGTAGTTGCCGGGGTTGAGGTCGCTTTTGTTGATGGGAGTGCGTCCAGCGCGGCGGTTGTCGATGAAGACCTCTGCATCGGCCACATTGCTGGTGACGGACAGGGTGCCGTTGCGAACCACTTGGCCCAGGTTGGCGCTGACGTTGACGGTCTCGTTACCGCGCACCACCACGTTGGTCACGTAGTCGGTGTAGCCGTTAGCCGAGACCCGAATCGAACGGTTGCCCGCTGCAATGGCCACTCGAGACAGGGGGGTACGGCCCACTAAACGGTCGTCCACATAGACGCTCGCGCCGTTTACATTGCTGCTCACGTTGAGGGTGCTCGAGGAGATAACACCACGCTGAGCCACATTGTACTGCACGGTATCGGTAGTCCAGCTACGCTGGTCAATAGGCGAAACCACGATGGACAGCGCGCGGGCCAGTCCGTTTTGACCGCCGGTGATGGTCACTTCAGCAAACTGGGAGTTCGAGCCATTCTTGAAGTCTGAGATGTCGGACAAGTTGAGTTCGGTCTTGCTGGCCAGGGCCAGAACCTTGCTCACGCCGTAGGGAGCCGCGACGTTAAAGGTGAAGCCGTCTCCGGCTGCCGGAAAAGTTTTGACCTGATTGGCCCGCAAGAAGTTGCTGCCGCTGGCGTAGCCGTTGGGCAAAATCTGGTCAATCGCGCCTGCCGAGTCCAAGCTGAACAGGTACACGTAAGCGTCCTGATTGACCGAAGTGCTGATGCGAACCTGCTCGCCCACTTGATAGTTAGGAACGGCGCTGCCGCTGGGGTCCTTATCTACCGAAACCCGCACTGCGAGGTCGGTCTGAATGGGGTTGACGATGATGCTCTGGGTCGAGATGAGGGGGGCAGCCGAAGCGCCGGCAGCCAGTACGCCAAGAGCGGTCAGGGTCAGGGTTTTGAAAAGCTTATTCATGGTGTTCTCCTTGAAATTCTCTGTGAACAGGGGGATGGGCCTTTTGGCCTCGAGCAGGAACCATTCCCTTGCTCTTGCAATCAGAATACGCAACCCTGCCTGTTGAGCAGTGAGTTGCTGCGCGCCATTCCTTAATGGCAGGTCAGCCTCTCATCAGCCTCGAGAAAACCAGTGGAAACTCGAGCGGGTGAAGCGTGTTCACCCTGTTTTACCCCATCCTCAGAACGAAAAGAGAGTCGAAGCCGCTCTGTTAAGCCTCTCACAAGGCGAGTTCACACCCCGAAAAAACACCCTCGAGCATGTTAAGTTGCCCCTCGAGAGTTGAGTGGGCCGCTTCATAGTTGAGAAAGATGAAGTAGCGGGTGGTTTAGGGGGAGTTCGGCAGGGTCGGTGTTGCGCCTCCGGCTATCTTGAGCAGAACGGCACCTCACGGGCCTGCTCGCGAGTCGTTAGTCATTGGTTCTTGGTTGGTTTGATTTTGGGCGCTGTCTTGAGCAGAACGGCACCTAGTGGATGACCACACAAGAGTCAGGGGCTATGAGTTTCCAGTTTGGGGTAGTGGCGTCGCAGCTTTTCACGCGCTTGAAGCAACCCAAACTGC
>Ga0209100_1002527_pt1 | contig 11244 bp, 8 predicted proteins | sample lystaG_FD_185480 | JGI IMG/M metagenome (GOLD analysis project Ga0209100, IMG submission 185480) | Glacier valley bacterial and archeal communities from Borup Fiord, Nunavut, Canada, to study Microbial Dark Matter (Phase II) -... | ecosystem: Environmental > Aquatic > Freshwater > Ice > Glacier ...
AACTGTCCACCCTGTTTTCCTTCGGCCAGTGCAAACTCACCAAGGAAATATTCGAACACATGACCCAGCACATCAGCGCTCCGGGCTTTGGCATCCCCCAGTGCAATGTTTCCCACCAGGTCAATCAATTCACCAAGACTCGTAGGGTCTAAATTCTGACGGGCAAACACTTTGGGCAACACACCTTTCAGCGATGAATTTTCCTTTTCAATGGCATCCATGGCATCATCCACCACTTTACCTATTTCGGGTTGTTTTGCTCTCGATTGTAAATAAGTCCAGCGGGCATCCTGTGGCACAAAAAATACATTTTCGGCCTTGTACTCGTCCCGATCTTCAGGATCAGCACCCTGCGCTTCTTCCGTTTTTAATTTAGCATACAATTCTTCAAACGAATCACTGATGTATTTCAAAAAGATCAATCCCAACACCACATGTTTGTATTCCGCTGCATCAATGTTCTTACGAAGTTTATCTGCTGTTTTCCAGAGTTGTTTCTCCAATGGTTCTTCCGTTCCGCTCTCGTTCTTTTTCGCCATTCTATCTCTTTGAGTTAGTATCGATCTATTAAAATTCATGCCATTAACCAATTTCCGCTTGATTCAGCTTTTAAATTAAGGCTGTGCAAGTTAGAAATTCCATTCATCAATTCATTATTGTTAAAATGTTTTTATTAAAAAGATTTAAACAGGAGAGATTGTATTTATTCAATTCCATTATTATCCCCAATAGAATTGAGTTTCTCCAAGGCTTTTTTTGTTTTATCCTCCATCAAAATCAATGAAAAGATTAAGAACAGACCAAGTAACTATTTCAATCGTAGGGACGACCCTGTGTGGTCGCCCTTTTTCCCCATCAATATGTAGATCTATTTTTATATAAATGCCTTCCATTTCATCATCAGTGTAGACACATAAAAAGGGCAGACACACAGGTCTGCCCCTACAGGATCGTTGTTCCCAATTCATATAAAATGTCTGAATTAGGATTAAACAGATTATAGGATGAAAGGATTAAAATAATAGCCCACACAATCCTTCCATCCTTTCATCCTAAAAATCCTAATTCAGACAATTTTCATTATCAGTGTAGGCACACAAAAAAAAGGGCAGACACACAGGTCTGCCCCTACAGGCTTCGCCACCTCGCCACTTCGCCAATTGGTCTATTTTACCTGGGAAACTTAAAAGCCTACCTTTTCATTAAAAAATAGTATTGCCCTTTTCAGTATAAGACATAGCTCCCCCCATCCTTCTTCCTTAAGAGTTAAACTATATTAACCAGAACCATAGATTGCTGGCCGTTATTGAAGTTACTATTCAATTTTTATTTATTCTAACGCATGGTAAAACTACAATTGATCGTTTTATAAAAAACACCCACTTGGCGAAGTGGCGAAGTGGCGGAGAAAGTACAACAATTCAGCTTATAGCATTTTTTATAAGGGCGAGCATATTCAGTTCACTTATGGCAATATGGTTCCAGTTGGTGGTGTTCACCGACATCGCATTTATTCATAAAATTTAATTTTCTGTTCAGGCCTTGCTTTGTTTCTTTTTATTCTATTTACCCCGGATTCGGGAACGGGGATTTTCCGCAACGGTTTTCATACCGTAATTTTTGATACTATCCAGAGATGAATTCTTGTAACTGTGCCGGGGTATATGGGATGCTTTTCATAAAGGTCAGTAATTCTTTCCATAATGCTTTTATGGTTTGTTTTGAGTACTGTTTGAGTAATTCGATAAAATCCCTGGACTTTTCGGTAAATTGGTTGATCATGTGAGCTATTTGTAGCATCTGGTAATAATTCTGCATGGCGTTGTATGATTTCCTTGAATATTTGTGTTCCATCTTGTAATCTGAATTCTTTTGTGTGTTAAACCCTTCATTTTCAATTTTCCACCTCAGTCTTCCACCATCGGCCGTGTTTGCCACATTGCCTGTAGTTAAGTGTAAATCGGTGATATAAACGAATTGCTGCACTTTATTATCCTTTTCTGACCGGTAAATTACTGTTTCATTGCACGATACCCAGGAGTAGTTGTGCTTCTTATACTCAATATCGTTCAGAAATTTGTATTCAAGTAGTGTGCGTGTAGATTTATCGGCCCTGGCAACAGAACAGCCTTTTGCTGTTGCATTTAGCAAACCTGCTTCTTCGTTGAATGTTTTCAAACATTTCTCTTTAAGGGTTATGATGAACCTCCAATCGTTCCTGCGACAGATACCGAATGTGGTGTCATTGGGGTATAGCCCATCGGCCAGGATACAAATGGGCAGGCGGGGAAAATAATGCTTTATTTTTACTGCAAGGCGCACGAATGCCTTTTGTTCGCAATCCTGTTTGTTGAAATCCCGGTGCTCAAGATTCTCAATAAATTCACTGGCCAGCGATATGGCATGTCCCGATGAACTTACCAGCTTGGCTTCCAGTACGTAATGGAAATAAGTAACAACGCCCTTCTTTGATGTTCTTGTCATGCAATGTTCGCAATGCCTTTTGGTAAATGTTTGAATACCTGTGGCATCAACGGCCACAAAATAATATTTGTCCTGAAACCGGAACCTGCGAAGGGTTTTTTGTTCGATCAGCCGACCCACCAATTGGGCCTTCAACTCTTCAAGCAATTGTGGCGGCAGATCGCGCATGACCTGATCAATTGTATCGGGATGGGGCAGGTGAAGTTTAAAGTGCCGGTAATAGTTTGTTGCAAAAATAACATCGCCACGGTCGCTGTTATATGCATTACGCGATGTCTCCTTGAATATGAACATAAACAAGGCACCTGCAACAACCTCTTGCATCGAATACTCTTTCCGTTTACGACAGTCTGTCAGAGATTTAAACCCAGTCCAGAGGTCTGGGAAGCGCTTTAAAATAATGCATTTGATCCGGTAAATGATGATTTTGCCATTTTCAGCAGCGGTAGTCTTTTTCCTTCGTTCTCTCAATTTAAAATACACACAAAATAAAAGTTATATATTTGGATATCAAATAAATAACTTGTATATTTGTATCAACAAAAATGCCACAGGCCATTTACCCCTGTGGCAAAAAAAAAGAAAAAATGAGAGAACACTCTACTGTAAAACAGTAAATTGGGGGTCTGGCCCCCTTGTCTCTTATCGCATACAAAATTAGCCGGAAAAATATATTTTAAAGCACAATCTAACTAATTAATTTTCAATTCCTTTAATTTTAAGCTGAATCGCTAATGGCACCGCGACCCCGGTATTTATCTTGATGCTCTTGTTTTCGATATGAACCAGGGCATACACAGCAGTCTTACCATCCTTACGAACAGTATTTTCATTTAAAAATAATCTTGCAGCCGCCATTTTCTTGAATGGATTTAGAATGTTTTAGCCTTAAAGAATGTCTTTTGAATGGATTTTATTTTTACCAGGTTATATTTAATGCTCTACAACCCGCACTGTAAAAGAAAACCCGAACATCAAATGAATTGATGTCCGGGTTTTGTGGTGCCACCTGGATTTGAACCAGGGACACATGGATTTTCAGTCCATTGCTCTACCAACTGAGCTATGGCACCATTTTGAGTCCGGTGTGGACATTTACACAAGCTTGCGGTGGTCGCTTTGGCTAATTCCGTTTCGCTTTCGGGTTGCAAATATAGACCAATTATTTAAACTACAAACACAAATGAATTCTTCTGCCTCATTTATTTTGTTCTGAGTGTCGAACCGTTTCTTTTTCATACTTTTGCAGTCCAAAAATATTTTAAACTTTTCAGGAAAATACATGCAAACATTCGTTTTAAAGAATGGAATCCGGATTATTCACCAAGAATCGAAATCACCGGTTTCTCATTTTGGAGTATTGATCAATACCGGATCGAGGGACGAGGAGGCAGACGAACAGGGCATTGCTCATTTTATTGAGCACGTAATTTTTAAGGGAACCCAATCGCGCAGAGCCTTTCATATATTAAACCGTATTGAAGATGTCGGGGGCGAACTGAATGCTTATACCACCAAAGAAGAAACAGCGGTGTATTCCACTTTTCTGAGCGAATATTATCAGAGGTCAATGGAATTGATCAGTGATATATTAATTAACAGCACTTTCCCCGCAAAGGAACTGGAACGCGAAAAGGAAGTGATCATTGAAGAAATCAACTCCTACAAGGACAATCCTTCAGAGCTCATTTTCGATGAGTTCGAAGAAATTCTATTCAATGGACATCCAATTGCCCGTAATATTCTGGGAACTCCTGAATTGCTAAAAACCTTCAGCAGAAATAGTATTCTGAAATTTATGGACGAAAATTACCATACCGATCAAATAGTTTTGAGTTCAGTTGGTAATATTTCGATGGCCCGGTTTATTCATATGGCCGAAAAATATTTTGGCGCTATTCCTGAGAACACACGCACCAAAAAACGATCAGACCTTTACAATTACAAACCCGAAACCAGGATTGTTCAGAAAGATACTTTCCAGGCTCATTGCATCATTGGCAATCTTGCCCCTGATGTTTTCAGCCCCAAGCGAATGCCGATGATTTTACTGAATAATATCATGGGGGGGCCGTCGATGAATTCACGTCTGAATATGGTATTGCGCGAACGTAATGGAATGGCCTACAATGTTGAATCGGGTTACACAAGTTATTTTGATACCGGTGAGTTTACCGTTTACTTCGGAACCGATAAAGACAATATGGATTATGCTTTGCGGTTGGTGAACAAGGAATTCAGAAAAATAAAGGAACAGACCATGGGTATTCTGCAACTGAGCAGGGCAAAAAGACAGCTGATTGGTCAGTTGGCTATTTCGACCGAGAACAGGGAAGACCTAATGCTCTCATTGGGGAAAAGCCTGCTGTTTTTCAATAGGGTTGACACGATGGAAGTGATTTTCGAAAGGATTGAAAAGGTTGGCAGCAGTGATATTCTTGAAATTGCCAATGAACTTTTGGAAGAACCGCAAAGCAGTATTTTAATTTATCAGTAAGACGGAGCGTAAAGGGTAAGTTGTTTGCATTTTCATGGCACAAAATACAATGTTCAGAATGTTTGGCACGCGTCAGTTTATATTTGCGAATGCGGATGTAATATAAGTACCATATTAAGAATGATTGAAGGAAGAAGTATAGATTTCTATATATTTGGTATGAAATAACCTTATATAGTCTGATTGTTGCGACTTTGGTATCCAAAGTTACACCTATTTTATGAAATAACAATATATTTACAGATAAAATATTCAGAATAAATCTGCTCTTCTTATCAACCAAATTGCCGTGTAGAGTTGGATTACAAGGGTTCTGTTCTCTATACCACAAAGAATTTACGTTCGAAGAACTATTATAAACAATCGATACGAGGTCTATTAATAATTCAACTTGTAATAAAATGAAGAATCCTTTTTTACTTGACCAGTATATTATCAATCATATTTCGCCTGAAGAGGATTATTTGCAGGAACTCGACCGGGAAACCAACCTGACAGTAATGGGGGCGCGCATGTTGTCGGGCCATTTACAAGGGCAAATACTTAGTATGATCAGTTCTATGATCAAACCCCGGCGTATTCTTGAAATCGGAACTTTTACCGGCTATTCGGCCTTGTGTCTGGCCAAAGGATTGACCAAAGGCGGAAAATTGCATACCATAGAAATTAATGACGAACTGGAGTCGATGGCACAAAAATACTTCCTGAAATCGGGAATGGCCGACCGCATCGTTCATCATATTGGCGATGCCCGAATAATCATTCCCTCACTTCACCAATCATTCGACCTGGTATTTATTGATGCCGATAAACGTGATTACTGTGATTATTATCACCTGGTATTCAGCCTGATACCTGTTGGCGGTTTTCTAGTGGCCGACAATATTCTCTGGAGCGGTAAAGTAGTTGATCCTTTGGCTGTCCATGAAGATCAAACCCGTGGAATTCTTGCATTCAACGATTTGGTTCATAATGATGCTCGTGTACAAAACGTGATCTTACCTGTCAGAGATGGAATCATGTTGGTGCAGAAGGTGAGAAAATGAGAAGGTGAGAAAGTGAGGAAATTTTCACCTTCTCACCTTCTCATTTTCTCATTTAAAGCAGATCTTAATTTATTCTCAGGCTTGATCCTACTTTAAGGGTTTTATGGGCAGTAATTCTATTGGTTGTACAAAGTCTTTTAACGGAGGTGTTGTGTTTTCTTGCAATGAGCCCCAGATTATCGCCTTTCCTGATAATGTATTTTTTGAGATTTGCCTTGGCGCTTACTTTGGATGAGGTTTTAACTTTAGCGACTGCCGTTACTTTATCGACCGTCTCATCATTCTCTGTAATATTGGTTTTCGATGCCAATACCGGTGCGTTTTCAATGACAGGTTTGCGGTTGAAGTTCTGAGGGTCGATTTCAAACTGTTTATTTTTGTAATAAACATGGTTGCTACGTAAAGCACAATTTTCGAGGTCGATGTATTTGTTTGAGTCAAATGGTTCACCAAAAAGCCTGGTTTCGAAGTGAAGATGATCACACGTTGCACGTCCAGTCCTGCCTCCCAGTCCAATTAAATCACCCGCTTTGATCATATCGTTTACATTGACCTTAATAGTTTTCAGATGGGCATATATCGTTTCAAGGCCATTACTATGCCTCACCAGTACAAGGTTGCCATAGCCGTTAAACTTTTTGGCGAGCCTTACTTTGCCGTCAAAGGCACAACGGACTGTATCTCCTGAACTTAATTTTATATCCGTTCCCGTGTGCATCCTTCGGCCACGGAAGCCATATTTTGAAAGCATTTTACCTCTTACCGGTTGTACATATGGATGGTCATAAGGCTCAGCCAGTGTGATGGTAATGATTTCATCTTTGGGTGGAAGGGTATTCAACGGATATTTAATCTGGGTACTGTTCCATATATTTTTATAGAGTGTTTCATCAGTTGATAGAAGTGAGTCACTTGATAAATCCTCCTGGGAGTAGATCAGTGAATCTATTTCGCACTCGTTGGTAGAGGTGGTGATGGTATCATTATAAACTTCATGTGAATAGGTGCAGACGGAAAAAAACAGACTGACGGATAGTGTAAGAATTCGTAACTTCATTTTCAAAATTTGGGTTTAAAACTAAATGGTCAAAAATTTGAACGGAAGCAAAAGTAGCATTCTCATTATTTATTTGTGCATTTTCTGCAAAACACTTGGTGACTTTAACAAACAATAACACAATTTCGTACCTTTGTCGCAGTATTAAAATGAATAAACTGAACAATGAAAAACAATGGTTCCCATAAGATTATGAGGTATTTACTAATCGCAACTGTGGGCTTTTTCGGAATAATTGGTCTTGTTTTGACAATGGCCTTTTTTGCTGTAAAATTACATTTGACCGATGATCCCGGCGTTGTAGACCGTAACGACCGATATTTTCAGGAGATTAAGGATAAATATGGCCGCTCCCTGGAGGGCGATTCAACAAAAGTTAACTTCAGCGAGGAAAGATTGCTTCACAATCTATCGGTATTGAACAGGTACTTTCCGGCAAATGCATATTACATCCAGAATGCCTACTATAAAAGCCATAACCTGATTGAAGCGCAGCGCATGATTGGCGCGGTTGACCTTCACATGCAAGACAATACCGAATACCATTCAGCAGTGGACTTGTTTGAAGAGAAAACCAATCCCATACAAGGTCAGCCAAAGAGCAAAAGCGTTTTTGAATGGATGAATATTTCAGAATGGCAGGACTTTAAATATGCAGTTGCCAAAGACAAGCGTCTAATTGATTCTGTTGCTAACCTTACGGGTGTTGAACCACGATTGATCGTGGCTGTTTTGGTGGGGGAACAAATCCGGCTTTTCAATTCTAATCGTGAAGCCTATAAAAAATGGATAGGCCCATTGAAAATCCTGTCAGTTGAAACTACCTTCTCTTTAGGAGTGACGGGCATCAAAGTGCCAACAGCCCAAAGGATCGAAAGGAACTTATATGATAGCGCCTCAATATTTTATCTGGGCGAACAATACGAGCACCTTCTTGACTTCCAAACCCAAAATACTGCCCAGGAACGGTTTAATAGGCTCACCTCTTACAAGAGTCATTTTTATTCGTATCTTTATGCAGCCCTCAACGTGAAGCAGATCAAAGTGCAATGGGAAAAATCAGGATTCCCCATCAACGATCGCCCTGAAATTTTGGCCACGCTCTACAATATTGGATACGAAGTGTCTATTCCAAAAGAAAACCCTGTGGTAGGCGGTTCTGGCATCAATATCAGGGGCAAGAAATATTCTTTTGGAGCGGTGGCCTATGAATTTTATTACTCAGGCGAATTGTACGAGTTATTCCCTTTTAAGAATGCAAAATTTGATTTTACTGATGTGTAAGTCCAGTTATTTTAAGACCTGTAAAGGAAGAATATTTCAGTTTTTGTTCCTACTGCTTTTCCTTACAAGTTTAGTTGCCCGTTCTCAGAACAACTGGGTCAATAATATTCCCTGGATTACATTAGCCGATGGTTTACAGTATGTTGAACTGGATGCGCCTGAAAAATCGGTGGTCAACGATTCAAAGCTAACCATCCTTAAAATAGATTCCTGGAAATTTGATTTCGAATTTCTCACAGCATCCCAACATGGTAAACGCATGCGAACGGCAGAGGAATGGGCGAAGGAGTTTGACAAAACGATCATCATCAATGCCGGCATGTACAATTATAATAAGGTGCATTCGAACAAAGGCTACCTGAAGAATTACAATCACCTGAACAACCCCACCAAAAGTGGTTATTACAATGCCATCATGGCCATGCATCCCAAAGATAAAAAGAAACCACCGTTCAAAATCATTGATATTACCTATCAGGATTGGGAAAAGGTAAAAACCCAATATTTCTCTCTGTGCCAGGGGATGCGCATGATTGGCCAGCAAGGTGAAGGAATGAGCTATACAAAAAGACCCGACCAATCATGCAGTATGGTGCTCACGGCCACTGATACTGACGGAAATATTTACATCATCTACACCCGCTCGCCTTATACCCACCGTACGATGATTGGTTTTTTACAAGGCTTGCCGTTGAATATCCGCACAACGGTGTATCTGGAAGGCGGCCCTGAAACCAGTTTATATGTCAATACCGGCGACACAGTGATCGCCAAATATGGCAGCTATGTGTCGAACACCTGTGACAATGACGACAACGACCACTTCTGGAAAATTCCCAATGTAATTGCTCTCCGCAAAAAGGAATAAAAATTTTGGTATCTTGCAGGATCAAATTGAATGAAAATATGCTATTCAGGATATTACTGTTTAATATGTTCCTGATGGAAAATCAATAATAAGCCGCTGTATGAAAAATAAAATAGAATCCCAGATCATCGATCCGGAATCATCCGATACTTTAAGCAATAACACTTCCACTCCTCAAGGCAATAAATTTCCAATCGTTGGGTTGGGTGCATCTGCCGGAGGACTGGAAGCATTGGAACAGTTTTTTGAAAATGTGCCTGCTAACTGCGGTATGGCCTTCGTGGTTATCCAGCATCTGGACCCCCATCGCAAAGGCATTATGCCCGAACTGCTTCAACGGGTTACACAGTTGAGAGTAACCTCTGTTACAGACGGATTAAAAATTAAACCCAACTGTGTGTATGTAATTCCTCCCAATACGAGTATGTCGATTCTCAATGAGGCGTTGTATTTGTTTGAACCCATTGAAACACGCGGCCTGCGTCTACCGGTGGATTTCTTTTTGCGATCTCTGGCTGACGACCAGCGGGAAAAGGCTATCGGAATTATCCTTTCAGGCATGGGATCAGATGGAAGTATGGGGCTGAAAGCCATCAAAGAAAATGACGGTATGGTTTTGGTTCAAGATCCGGCATCAGCCAAATTCGACAGTATGCCACGTTCGGCCATCGAATCAGTGGTAGTTGATATTGTTGCTTCTGCCCAGAAACTGCCTGCGAAATTAATGGCTCTCATCAAGGTGACCCCTCGCCTTAACGATCAGCAGGAAATGGAGAAAGACACAAGTTCCCTGGAAAAAATTATTATTCTTTTGCGCATACAAACCGGTAACGACTTCTCCCAATATAAAAAAAACACTTTGTATCGCCGTATTGAGCGGCGCATGAGCATTCATCAAATCAGTAAAATAGCATCGTATGTGCGCTATTTACAAGAAAACCCTGCAGAGTTGGATATTCTATTCAAAGAACTGTTGATTGGAGTTACCAATTTTTTCCGGGACCCCGCGGTATGGAAAGAGTTGGAAGAAAATGTAATTCCTTCATTGATTGCTACAATGCCACACGGCCAGATACTGCGGGCTTGGATACCAGGCTGTTCAACGGGTGAAGAGGCTTATTCTCTGGCCATTGTTTTTAAGGAAGCATTGGAAAAAACGATTCCCAACAATAATTTATCATTGCAGATATTTGCTACCGATCTGGACATAGCGGCCATTGATAAAGCCCGAAAAGGTATCTTTCCTCCCAATATTGTAGCTGATGTAACTCCTGACCGGCTAAACCGTTTCTTTATTAAAGCTGATGATGACAACTACCGTGTCAATGCGCAGATACGGAAGATGGTATTATTTGCACCCCAAAATGTGATTAAAGATCCCCCTTTCACAAAGCTCGATATACTTTCATGCCGTAACCTGCTGATTTATATGGACACTGAATTACAGAAAAAACTGTTGACCTTGTTTCATTACAGCCTTAACAATGGCGGTATGTTGATATTGGGCAGTGCCGAAACCAATGGGACTCAAAATGATTTGTTTTCAACAGTTAATGCAAAATTTAGAATTTATCAACGTTCCGGTATACCTAAAACTCAGGAGCTATTCGATTTTCCAAGCTCATTTACCCTTAGCAAACAGGGCATTGTTGAAAATCAGCCTTCGGCGAAAGTTGCCGACTCCATACAAGTGCTTACTGATCAGTTGCTTTTGCAGCAGTTTTCTCCTGCAAGTGTGCTGTTAACAGATAAAGGCGATATACTCTACATCACCGGAAGTACAGGTAAATATTTGGAACCGGCTGCTGGCAAAGCCAACATGAACATTTTTGCCATGGCGCGTGAAGGGTTACGCAACGAACTGCCTACCGCTTTCCGCAGTGCCATGAAGAATTTTAATAAGGTGGTTTTGCGCGATATCAAAGTGGAAACTGACCACGCCATCCAATATGTGGATGTTACCATTCAGCAGATAGAAAAACCTTTGACATTGAAAGGCAAGATTTTG
>Ga0209100_1002532_pt1 | contig 11229 bp, 8 predicted proteins | sample lystaG_FD_185480 | JGI IMG/M metagenome (GOLD analysis project Ga0209100, IMG submission 185480) | Glacier valley bacterial and archeal communities from Borup Fiord, Nunavut, Canada, to study Microbial Dark Matter (Phase II) -... | ecosystem: Environmental > Aquatic > Freshwater > Ice > Glacier ...
GAAGCTGGGACGCAGGCGTGAAGCTAAAAACGCTTACCAAAAGGCGTTGGGCTTTGATGCCAACTACTCGAGTGCTAGGCGGGCGCTCGAGGGGCTGAAGTAGGGAGGGGGAGAGGGTGGTAGGTTGCCTACCCGTTATAGCCTTTCCCATAGATACCTGGTCTATTTCAGGTATCTAACCTGAGTTCGGGTTAAAGTTTTCAGCTAATTTCACTCTATTCGTTCAGTCCAAAACAAAGTACCCCCTGATTTCAGGGGGGTGGCTCCGCCAGGAGGCGGGGGGTCCGTTCCAGGTGGAATGGGACTCGATTACGTTCCACCTGCACCGTAGAAGCTTTTGCTTGAGCGTGCTACCCCCCGCACCCTTACGGGCGCACCCCCCTGATTTCAGGGGGGTACTTAAACACGGCTTATCCTGAATAGGGGGTTTGTCAGTCCTCTCGAGAGTTTTTGAGTGTCGCTTTCACCGCACAAACTGAGTGCCGCCCTCGCCTCGTACCGCAGCCTCGAGCACCCCGGTTCGCATTCCCGAGGCCAGGGTTGCCCCGGTTGCGCCCTTTTCTAGCGCGTGCAGCGCGGCTTCCACTTTGGGAATCATGCCGCCTGCAATCCAGCCGCCCGCAATTCCGGCTCGAGCCTCGCTTTCGCTGAGCTTGCCCAGCAGGCTCGAGGGGTCGGGGTAGTTGCGGTAAACGCCGTCTACGTCGGAGAGATAAATGATGGGACTTTTCAATGCTCCGGCTACTGCGCCCGCCACCCAGTCGGCGTTCACGTTGAAGGGTTCGCCGGACGCGTCCACCCCAATGCAGCCGATGACCGGGGTGATACCGATGCGTAACAGGGCCTCGAGCAGGTGGGTATTGACCTGTAAAACCTGTCCCACCCGCCCTAATTCTCCACCACCGGGTTCTAAAAGTTCGCCCTCGAGCAATTTATCGTCCCTGGCCGAGAGTCCGATGGCCGCGCCCAAATCTTGAGCCAGCTCTTTGGAAAGTTTGGCCATCGCCATTTCAATGGTGTCCATCGCCGCGCTCGAGGTGACGCGCAGACCGCGCAGAAAACGGCTCTCGAGTCCACGCGCCTGCAAGTTTTGCTCGATGACCGGGCCACCCCCGTGAACCACCACCACGCTTTCATGTTCTCTGAGACGGCCAATCTCGAGCGCAATGCTGCGGCGCAACTCGAGCGACTTCATGGCGTTGCCGCCGTATTTGATGACTAGCATGGGTTACAGGTTACAGGTTACAGGGAGCCGTAGCTCGAGCAGGAAGCGACAGCCCCGATTCCCGATTGTCTTGGACAAAGCGGCACCTACCGGGCCTGTCCGCTCCCGATTCCCCATTCCCGACCCCTCACCACCACCCCCGCCGTTTGAAGTACACCGCCAGACCCACCGCCACCGCCAGCATCGAGGTCAGAGCCATAGCGTAACCCCAGGGCTGCGAGAGTTCGGGCATGTTGTGAAAGTTCATGCCCCACACCCCGGCCATGAAGGTCAGCGGCAAGAAGATGGTGGATACCGTGGTGAGCGTCTTCATCACCTCGTTCATGCGGTTGGACTGCACGGTCAAGTGAACGTCGAGCAGGCTCGAGAGCACTTCGCGGCCACTGTCGAGCGACTCATAGACCCGGCTCAAGGTGTCCACCACATCGCGGTAATACACGCTCATCCCGCTGTCTCCGGCGTGCCTCGAGAGGGCGGCTACACTTTCTCTGGCGTTGGAAGCCAGACGGCGTACATCCATAATCTGATGTTTGTACCTGAAAATTTCCTTAACGAACTGGGCCTGAGAGCGGGCGGTGAATACCGTCTCCTCGAGCGCGTCGGTCACGTCCTCGAGCGCGTCGGCGTAGTCAAAAAAGGTGTCGGCACCCTTCATCAGCAGGGCGCTGAAGATGCGGTCTGGGGTACGGCCCACCCCGTGCAAAGTTTCCTCCCAGATGCGCTCGAGGTAGTCAATCGGCTCGAGGTGAATCGTCACCATCGCCCGCTCCTTTTCGTACCAGAAGTAGGACACCCGCTCGGTGCGGTCTCCGCAGGTCTGGGCCTCGGCCAGAGTGCGTAAAATCAGGGTGGTGTGTTCTGGGTAAGCCTCGAAGTGGCTCCAGTGACCCACCTCGAGCGCGTCGTTCAGGGCTAGTTCATTGAAATCAAAGGCCCCGCGCAAATGGACCAATTCCTCGGGGGTGGGGCTGTCCACGTCCACCCACACATGCTCGCGCTGTCCGTTCCACTCGAGCGCGGTAGGGTTCGGCAGGGGTGCGAGTGTGGGAAAATCCTCGGCGGGTGCGGAGCCGGAAGCGCCTCCCTGAAGCACTAGTTCGCGTTTCTTCTTTTTGGCCAGCGTCACTGGGGGGTTGAAGTGCAGGGCGCGAATCATGGCCTTATTTTACAGCTATCCACCCTCGAGCACCGTCCGTCCTTAAACTGTTCTAGCCGTGCTCACAAGTTGGGAAGACGCTGCGGATTGAAACTGCTAAACTCCTGGGGTGAAAGTCGTTCAGTACCTACAGGTTTTGCTGCTGCTCTCGCTGGCAAGCTACCTGATGCTGCTCGGTCTCGAGAACCCGGTCTCGTTGCGGCTGCCGCTGTGGAACGGTGCGGCGCTCGAGCTTCCGGCGTGGCAGGTGGTCGGGGCTGCCCTGCTGGCGGGCGCGCTCTACGCGGCACTGCTGTTTACACCGCCCGCCCTGCGCCGCGCCCTGCGAATTCAGCGCGAACGCAGCAGGCGCAAGGACCTCGAGCAGAGGTTATCGAGCACCGTACAGGCCCGCTTAGCTGAAGCCGACAAGGCCGACAAGGGCGCAGAAGTCGTGCGCCCTCGAGTGATGCTGAGGTTGGGTAGGCGAAAAGATAAATAGGTTGTCAGTTATCAGTTATCAGTTGTCAGTCGAGAAGATACTTGGTAGGTAAAAGTTTAGAACCGAAAACCGAAAACTAATCTCCCAGCCGTCTTTTGCTCACAACTCACAACTCACAACTCACCACCCAAAAAGCACCCAAAGGAACCCCGTTTAATGATAGAAGTGGAGCGCAAAAACTCGAGTACGGCGGCGAAGACTCGGGTCCAAACCCCGGTAGCGCAGGCAATTTGGACCCTGGCGACCCCGGCATCGCGCGCTGAGTTGCTCGAGCTGTCCGAGAAATTCGGGGTTTCGCCGCTGCTGGCCTCCATTCTGGCCTCGAGAGGACTCAACCCAGATTTGCTTACTCGCGAACTGACTCTGACGCCCAACCCGGCGCTCAAGGTGGCGGCCGAGCGCATTGTCAAAGCGATGGACGCCGGAAAGCGCATCAGAATCCACGGTGATTACGATGCAGACGGCATCACCGCCTCGAGCGTGCTGATGCTCGGTTTAAAAGCGCTGGGTGCCAATGTTCACGCTTTCGTTCCACACCGTCTGAACGAGGGTTACGGCGTTCACCCCGATAAAGTGGCTGAGCACATCGGGAGCTGTGATTTGCTGGTCACGGTGGACTGCGGCGTCACTAATTTGGATGAGGTGGAGGCCATCACTCGAGCGGGGGTGGAGGTGATTGTCACCGACCACCACAGTCCTGGGCGTGAGGTTCCGAACTGTTTGGTGGTCCACCCGGCGCTCACCCCCAATTACGACCACGATTTGCACAACCTGACCGGGGCGGGCGTGGCTTATCACCTGCTGTGGGCGGTTCATGAGGCACTGGGCAAGCCGCCCCCGCTCGAGTACGCCGACCTCGCCAGTATCGGCATCATTGCCGACGTTGCACCGCTGATTGGCGAGAACCGCGCCCTGGTGCTGGCCGGACTCGAGCAGATGCGGAGCAGTAAACACGCTGGACTCAGAGCAGTGCTGCACCAGAAAAACCTCGAGCGGCCCACTGCGCGCGACGTGGCCTTTATCATCGCGCCGCGCATCAACGCCGCTGGAAGGCTGGGTGAAGCCGAAATCGCGCTCGAGTTCTTGACCACCACCTCCGAGCGCCGCGCCCTCGAGCTGACGGTGTACATGGACGCCCGCAACGTGGAGCGGCAGGCCATTCAGGCCAAGATGTTTGAGCAGGCGCTCGAGATTGTCAACCCTAAGGACCCGGCGCTGGTGGTCACACACGAGGACTGGCACGCCGGAATCATGGGCATCGTGGCCAGCAAGCTGCTCGAGAAGTTTTACAAGCCGGTGTTCATCATCGCGCAGGGCAAGGGTTCGGTGCGCTCCACCCCCGGTATCAGCGCGGTGGAGGGGCTGCGTTACAGCGCCGATTTGCTCAAACGCTACGGCGGACACAGCGGCGCAGCGGGCTTTGCCATGCACAGCGAGAACATTCCGGCCCTGACCCGGCGGCTGCACACCTACGCCGAGCAGTTTCCGCTTCCAGTGCCTCGAGTGAAACTGGACGCACTTTTGCCGCGTGGGATGTACTCGCCCAGCCTGCTCGAGGAGATTGCTCGTCTGGAACCCTACGGTGAGGGCGTCCGGCCTCCCTTATGGTGGGTCACGGGCACGCTCGAGGGTGCGGGTCAGATGGGTAAAACCAAAGAGCATTACAGTTTCACGCTCGAGGGGACGCGGGGCAAAAAGTGGGGTTATTCTGGTCCCCAGCGCGGTTCAAAGGTGGACGCGGCGGTCTCCTTGGACCGCAACAGTTACGGCGGCAGGACCACGCTCGAGTATCTTGCCGAGGCGGTGCGGGTTTTCGAGCCGATGAGGGTGGAGGGGTCGCTCGAGGGAGAGGCGGAGAGAGGCGGAGTTGGAGAAAATGTAGGGGCGAATGGCAGTTCGCCCTTACCTTCCCGCTCGAGTGCATCCCACGTACCCTTTCCTATCCGCCGCCTGGACCCCAAAGCCGCCGTGATTCAACTCCGACTCTACCCCGAGCGGTACGCGGTTTACGCTGAGGGCGAGGGCAAGGAGTACATCCGGCGCAACTTTCCCAAGATTCACATGCTCGAGGAAGGGGAGACCCACCCGCAGATTCTGCTGATGGCCCTGCCCCCGGATTCGGTTTTACAGCGCTGGCTCGAGAATTCTGAGGTCACGTTTTCCTGGGGGGACAACACCCTTAAGGACTTAGAAAAACCTTCGCTGTGGACCTTCGAGGGCCAGAAACTCCAGCCCGACCCGCAGGTTTTAAACGAACTGGGTCTGGGGTCCGCGCTCGAGCTGCAACCCGAGGACTTGTGGAAGAGTGCCAGGATGCGCTCGAGTGCCGCCGACGCTTACCTACGCTTTCAGTGGGCGCAGTTTTACCGCCTGCTGGGCGATGACGGCTTTGACCGAGCCGCTAGAGGGTTAGCGGGGGTTTGAATTAAGAAAAGTCCCTCTGAATTCAGAGGGACTTTTCTGCGTTTGACCCGAAGAAATCGCTCAATCGGTGACTGCGCCCACCGCCGCGCTCGAGACCAACTTGGCGTACTTAGCCAGCACACCCCGCTTGTAACGCGGTTCTGGCTGTACCCACTCACTGCGGCGGCGCTCGAGTTCATCGTCACTGACATGCACCTCGAGCACGCAGGCTTCACCATCTAAGGTGATGGTATCGCCCTCGTGAACCAGCGCAATCGGGCCACCCACAAAAGCTTCTGGGGAGACGTGGCCCACCACCAGACCGTAAGTGCCTCCCGAAAAGCGCCCATCGGTGAGCAGGCCCACGCTGTCGCCCAGGCCCTTGCCGATGATGGCGCTGGTGGGAGCCAGCATTTCGCGCATTCCCGGCCCACCCTTTGGCCCCTCGTAGCGAATCACCAGCACGTCTCCGGCTCGAATCTGGTCTTCCATGATGGCGCTCATGGCTTCTTCTTCGGAGTCGAACACTCGAGCGGGACCTGTAATTTTAATCTGCTTCAGGCCGCTGATTTTGGCTACGGAGCCTTCTGGGGCTAGGTTTCCCTTGAGCACCGCTAAATGGCCCTGAGTGTAAATAGGCTGGTCAAACGGCAAAATTACGTCCTGGTCTGCTCGAGGGGTTGCGGACACGCCAAGTAGGTTCTCGCGCACCGTTTTGCCTGTGACCGTCAGACAGTCGCCGTGCAGCAGTCCCGCTTCGAGCAGCATCTTCATGACAGTTGGAATCCCGCCCGCGTCGTGCAGGTCGGTGGCCACGTACTTGCCGCTGGGCTTGAGGTCGCAGAACACCGGGGTTTTGGCGCGAATGCGCTCGAAATCCTCGAGTGCCAGCGGTACGTTCGCGCTGTGGGCGATGGCCATCAGGTGCAGCACCGCGTTGGTGCTGCCGCCGACGGCCATAATCACGGTAATCGCGTTCTCGAAAGCCTCCTTGGTCAGAATGTCGAGCGGTTTGATGTCACGCTCGAGCAGATTCATCAGGGCGCGGCCCGCCTCGGCGCTGCTCTCGAGCTTTTCCATATCCTCGGCGGCCTGGGTGCTGCTGTACGGCAAACTCATGCCCATCGCTTCAAAGGCGCTGCTCATGGTGTTGGCGGTGTACATACCGCCACACGACCCGTTGCCGGGGCAGGCTTTCTTCTCGATGGCCTCGAAATCCTCCCTCGAGATTTTGCCCGCCCCGAACGCGCCCACCGCCTCGAACACACTCACAATAGTGAGGTCCACGCCGTTGTGGTTTCCGGCCTTGATGGTGCCGCCGTACACGAAGATGGCCGGAATGTTGAGCCGCGCCATCCCAATCATGGCTCCGGGCATGTTTTTATCGCAGCCGCCCACCACAATCACCCCGTCGTGACTCTGGCCCCGGCACACCGTCTCGATGCTGTCCGCGATGACTTCGCGGCTCACTAGAGAGCACTTCATACCCTCGGTGCCCATCGAAATCCCGTCCGAGACGGTGATGGTCCCGAATATCTGCGGCATTCCGCCTGCGTTGTATACGCTCGAGGTGATGGCGTCGGCTAAACCTCCCAGGCCGTTGTTGCACGGGGTGATGTTGCTCTGGGCGTGGGCCACCCCGATGATGGGCTTGTTAAAATCGTCGTCGGTGAAGCCCACCGCGCGCAGCATGGCCCGGTTGGGCGCGCGCTGGTCGCCCTGAGTGACGGCTCGAGAGTGCTTGTTGAGATTTTTGGTTTGGGTAGTGCTGGACATAGCTTAAAATACTCCAAATGGAGGGCGCTTGAGCCAAAGTTGTCTGAGTGGGTGCAAGTCGGGAGCGCTCGAGAGCAGGAGGATTTGGTCTGTTTTCACTCGAGGGTTCCAACTCACAATTCTGAGTTGCACCCGATAAGACCGCCCCATCCTCAAAGCAACCTCGACTCGAGCGCCCTCCTCACCGGGGCAAAACTGCGGCGGTGCTCGAGGCAGGGACCATACTTCTCGAGTGCCGCCGCGTGAAACTGGGTGCCGTAACCCTTGTGCGCCGCAAAACTGTACTCCGGGTAAAGCGCGTTCAACTCGAGCATATGCGTATCCCGCGCCACCTTGGCCAGCAAACTGGCAGCGGCCACCGTAAAGCTGTCGGCGTCCGCTCGAGGGGGTGCAAGATACGGCAGCGGCGTCTTGGACAGAGCGGCACCTATCGGGCCTGTCCGCGTGCTCAGTTTCAGGTAATCGGTGATGAGCGCTTGTGGAACAATCTCGAGCCGACTTATGGCCCGCAGTGCGGCGGCGTGAGTCGCCTTCAGAACCCCTAACCCGTCAATCTCGGCGCTCGAGCTGAATTCCACCGCCCAGGCCAGCGCACACTCTTTAACCTGCTCGGCGTACTCGGTGCGCCTCGTGCTCGAGAGGGTTTTAGAATCCCGAAATGGGTAATCACGCTCCCCGAGTGGCAAAATCACCGCGCCCACCGCGAGTGGCCCCGCCCAGGCCCCACGCCCGGCCTCGTCCACCCCGGCGATGAGTTGCAGGCCCTGTTCACGCAAGCGGCGCTCGAGATTCCAACTGGGCACAATCAAATTTCACCCTCGAGCCTAAACGGTGTACTCAGGCCCTTTTGGGCCACCTCGAGCGCGGCCTGCGGTGCGTAGTTCAGGGCCAGGGTCGCCCGGTAAGCCCGCACTGCGCCCTCGCGGTCCAGCAGTGCGTCGCGGACCTGTCCCAGACGGGCGTAAACCAGCCCGAACAGGTAGCGCGGGTGCTCGAGTTGCGCGTGTCCGGCTTGCTCGAGCAAAGTTTTGGCGCTCTGCAAATCGCCCACGCTGAGGTACGCGCCCGAGGCGGCGTACTCGAGTTCAGCACGCGGGGTGAGCGCGTCGCCGTCCTCGCGCATCATGGCTCCCAAAAGTGCGGCTAAATCGTCGTTCTCCTCGAGCCGCAGAGCGCGGTCTGCCAGGGCGCGAAGGCGCGAGGACTCGCCGGGAGCGAAGCCCGCTAGTTCAGGAAGCCGTGCGTTGGGCAGCCGCTCGAGCAATTCGGCCACATCGTCCAGTGAAACCAGGGCCACACCTTCACGGCCCTCGAGCAAATGGGTCAGCGCCTCGAGCCGCTTCTCGCGGTGGGCGGTGGCCGGACCCTCCTCGAGCAGAGCCGCTACCTGTCTGTGATGGTCTCGCACCGCGTTCAAGAATTCGCTCGAGTACACCGTCTGGGCGCTCAGCGGCGCGGTGAGTCGGGTATAAAGTTCGCGCTCGAGGTCGCGCACCCCGTTCAGGCGCTCTTTTCCACTTTTATATTGGCCCAGAATCCTGAACAGACTCTGCTGCTCGAGTTCAGCCCAGTGCCAGTCTGGATAGCTTGGCTCGAGCGAGTACAGGGCGCTCTCGAAGGCAAAGCGGGCCGGGTGCTCGAGGTCTTCCGGAGTGGCCCACAGCAGGGTTCGAGCGTCCGGCGCAGCAAGGCGGGCCAGTTCAACCACGGTGGCGGCGTTGTAAGCCGGATGAAAGCGGAGCAGGTCGCCGAGGTCGGCGAGCAGGGTGAGCATGGGGTCAGTTTAGCTCAGCTCGAGAGGGGATACGCTAAGCTTCCACGCCCCGAGAGAATAAGCGAACCCAAAACCTTTGACATCCATTTTTATGAGCGTAACCTATGTGTATAATAAACTTGCTTTTGACAAAATATCGTTGATGGGCCGGATTATCGGCTCGAGGAGATTCATGCAAAACACAACTTGGCAAGCTCGAGTGCGCTACTGGTTCGACAACGTGATGGGCCGGGGTGCGGGCGCACTCATCGGGCTGCTGAGTTTGGCCAGTCTGGCCTTCATCACCCTTTTTGCGCTGGTGGTCACGCTCTTTGGGCTGTGGCCCGAAAGCGACAAAGGGCCGCAGCCGCAGAGCTTTCTCGATACCTTGTGGGGCAACCTGATACACGTCATGGACAGCGGGGCCATCGGAAATGACAGCGGCTGGGGCTTTCGGGCGGTGATGTTTCTGGTGACGCTGGGCGGCCTGAGCCTGGTGGCCAGTTTAATCGGCATCATCTCGAGCGCCTTTGACAGCAAGATAGCCGAGCTGCGTAAAGGAAAATCACGGGTGCTCGAGTCGGACCACACCCTGATTCTGGGCTGGAACCCGCAGATTTTTGAAATTGTGAAAGAACTCTGTCTGGCCAACGAAAGCCGTAGGCGGGCCGCTATCGTGGTGCTGGCCGATGTGGACAAAATCGAGATGGAAGACGCGCTGCGGGCCAAGGTTCCTCAGAGTGGTCGAGGAGGCGGGCGCACCCGCATCATCTGCCGCAGCGGCGACCCGATGGACCTGACCGACCTCGAGCTGGGCAGTCCCCACGCGGCCCGCAGCATCATCGTGCTGGCCACGGAAGGCTCGAGCGACCCTGACTCGGAGGTCATCAAGACCACCCTGGCGCTGACCAACAACCCCCGGCGCAGCAGCAAGCCCTTTCACATAGTGGGTGAAATTCAGAGTGCCTCCAATCTCGAGGCGGCCCGATTGGTGGGGCGAGGCGAGGCGCACTTCGTGCTGGCCGGCGACGTCATCTCGAGAATCATGGTGCAAACCAGCCGTCAGAGCGGTCTGAGCGTGGTGTACACCGAACTGCTCGACTTCGGCGGCGACGAGATTTACTTTAGCCATCAGCCGACCCTGAGCGGCAAAAGCTATCTTGAGGCCCAGCTTTCCTTTCGCAATAGCGTGGTGATGGGGCTGGTCCGCGAGGGGTCGGTGCAGCTTAACCCCGCACCCGACACCGTTTTGCTCGAGAACGACTCGCTCATCGTGATTGCCGAGGACGACAGCACTGTTAAACTGGGCACGCCGGGTCAGGCCGATTTAGCGGTCATTTCAAAGGCGGTGGCGCTCGAGCAGGCCCCCGAGCGCACCCTGATTTTGGGTTTCAACGCCGAGCTACCCACCATTTTGCACGAGCTGAGCCAGTACGTCACGGCTGGCTCGAGCGTGCATGTGGTGGCTGATGTAGAGGACACGGCGTGGCCCGAACTCGAGACCTACCCCAACCTGAGCGTGACCTTCGAGCAGAGCGACACTACCCACCGCGCCACGCTCGAGCGCCTCGAGCCACATTTGTTCGACCACATCATGGTGCTGGCTTACAAGGACACCCTCGAGATTCAGCAGGCCGACGCCCGCACCCTGATTACCCTGCTGCACCTGCGCGACATCGGCGACCTTAGCGGGGTGGACATGAACGTGATTAGCGAGATGCTGGACAACCGCAACCGCGAACTGGCCGAAATCACCAAAGCTGACGATTTCATCGTGGGCAACACCTTGATTAGCCTGATGCTGTCGCAGGTCTCCGAGAATGTGCAGCTCGCCGAGGTGTTCGCGTACCTGTTCTCGGCGCAGGGAGCCGAGATTTACCTGCGCCCCTTTGAGCTTTACCTGAATCCTGGCTCGAGCAGCAGCTTTTACAGCGTAGTTGAGGCCGCCGCTGCGCGAGGTGAAACCGCGCTGGGTTACCGCCGCGTAGCCGACGCGTTTAACAGCAAGGCCGCTTATGGCGTAAAGGTCAACCCCGACAAGCTCGAGGCCCTGAGCTTTCAGGCGGGCGACAAGGTGATTGTGCTCTCCGAGGGCTGAGGGAAAGTGCTCGAGAAGTAGTCAGGTCAGACGTCAGATTTTAGACGTCAGATAAGGTTGTCTGATTTATAGCGCAATGCGAAATGGTCAACACAAAAATCCTTCGAGCAACCCTTGGTAAAATCTCGTCTCACGCACAAATTCTCATCGCATCTCAAAAATTTGTGTCCATCTCACTGCTTAGCGCTATAAATGTAACGAGGCTAGCTCAAGCACCGCCCTTGTCAGCGCCTCGAGAGTAAAACCAGCCCCAGCACGCAAATCAGGCCGCCCAGTAGGTTGACCGGACTCACTTTTTCCCGGAACAGCAAGATGCCCACCGGAACCATCACCAGCG
>Ga0209100_1002533_pt1 | contig 11221 bp, 11 predicted proteins | sample lystaG_FD_185480 | JGI IMG/M metagenome (GOLD analysis project Ga0209100, IMG submission 185480) | Glacier valley bacterial and archeal communities from Borup Fiord, Nunavut, Canada, to study Microbial Dark Matter (Phase II) -... | ecosystem: Environmental > Aquatic > Freshwater > Ice > Glacier ...
GACAGGTGATCATAAATAAAATGACCATCAGTACTGAAATTTCGAACTGGGCACATTTTTTCTCATTGATGACCATCCGATTGTTTTTTGAAAGGTTGGTCAAGTTTCTTCCATAATGGAGACTATGCTCAGGTTTCATATACAAGTAAACAAGATATGACGCTGTCGGAATCAGGAATGCAGCATATGCCAATAAAAATATTGTTTCCACTAAAACACCACCCTTCAATTTATTGAGATTCATTCATACATTTTGCTAACTAGTTGCCTTTAGCTTCTCCGATAATGTTCGCAATAGCAGCGATGCTGCCGAGTGAATTGAGAGTATCAACTGGAAGGATGAGCTTATTGGCTGGGTTAAGAGCCATTTCCTTCAACGCTTCGACTTGCTTAAGTGCAATTACCCTTGCATCAGTACCGGAAGAAATAATTGCTGTATTGACTCTCATGATTGCATCAGCTTCTGCAAGTGAAATGGCTTCAATAGCCTTTGCCTTACCTTCAGCTTCAAGTAATTGAGATTCCTTAAGACCTTCAGCAATTCTAACGTTAGATTCCTTTTCAGCTTCTGCACGCAAAATGTTACTTTGCTTCTCACCTTCTGCTCTAGCAATACTGGACTCTCTATCGCCTTCGGCAATCAGGATGGCAGCTCTCTTTTCTCTTTCAGCCTTCATCTGTTTTTCCATGGCATTTTGAATCTCAGATGGAGGAAGAATATTTTTAATTTCTACAGAAAGGATCTTGATTCCATAGGCATCGGTAATGGAATCGACAATGTTGAGAAGCTTCAGGTTGATCCTGTCTCTTCCAGCAAGGACTTCATCCAAAGTCATATCACCGATGATATTTCTCATGTTGGTAATTGTAGAATACATAATACCTGAAACATAGTTTTCAATGTTGTATACAGCATCTTTAGGGTTTAAAACCTGGTAGAAAATAACATTATCAACACTGATATTTACATTGTCCTTGGTAATAACATTCTGAGGCTGAATATCCAGAATTTGCTGTTTCATGGAAATTCTGCTTCTGACATAGTCAACAAATGGTAAAATTACATGCCAGCCTGGTTCTAACACCTTGTAGTACTGTCCAAACCTTTCCATTATGGAGATATAACCTGTGTTAACAACCTTAATTGATGATAGAAGTACAAGAATGATGATAAGAGCGATAACGCCCAAGATGATAAAATATTCCATTTACTTTTCCTCCCCTACTACAACTAATTTATTTTCTCTGATTTCGATAACTTTAAAATGTTCTCCTACATGAATAACCGGTCCTTCATTAATCAGCATCCAGTAGATTCCGTTAACCTTATGCTGAGTTACTGGTCCAATCTCTTCTTCTGCAAGAAATGACTTCCCAATATACTTGTCCACTAAAATCGGTTCATTCTTGATGTTTTTCTTGATATATTTCCTCGAGACGTTGTTTCCAATGATAATGAAGAAAATGCCAAGAACAGCGGCAATCAATAGTTGGTACTGAAAATCGACATATTGACTTGCAAACAGTGCAACAATAAATCCTATTGCCAACCAAGATAAAAGCACATTGCTCGTACTGATATCCACTATAACTACAATGACTATTAGCAACAACCAAATCCATTCCATAGTCTCTACCCCCTTTTGAAGATATTATACCACTAATGTGATACAAATAAAAGCATAATGCAGTATTAAATACCATATTATTCTTATGCCTCTTTTTTTCATACATATAAATCCAATTCAAATATGATTATAAAAAGTACTATCCACTTACATAATATCATAATTACTTGTATATTTGATTGGATTGATAAAATTTTAATAAAAGACTAATGTCAAATTTTAATAAAATCTTATACAGCTAGCCATTCTTATAAAATTACTGCAATGCAAAAGGCCCTTCCGAAGAAGGACCTCCTATTTTCAGTAAGACTTTTAAACATTTTAGGCTGTCTTATCTCTTTTAGCTTTATTGATCATTAAGATATTTTCGATGGTAACCTTAGGACAAACCTCAACACAAGCATTACACTGGGTACATTTCGCATAATCGATTTTTGCCAGGTTGTTATTGACATGGATCGCATCAAACTGACAGGTGTTTTCACATTTCTTACATGCGATACAACCCACTTCGCAGTTTTGCATGGCATCTCTAGCTGAATCATAGGAGTTGCAGGCAACTCTTACTCTTGAATTGATTGGAACTGATTCAATGATGTTCTTTGGACAAGCCTTGATACATGCTCCGCAACTTGTGCATTTATTCTCATCGATAATCGCAATTCCATCCTTGATGACAATCGCATCAAAATCACATACCTTAACACAAGTACCGAGACCTAAACATCCATAGGAACAGGATTTAGCACCGCCACCAGGAAGGGCTGAAGCACTTACACAGTCCATAAGACCATGATACTCATACTTATCCTTGGATTTGTTACAATCTCCGTTACATTTGACGTAAGCGACCATAACATCTACAGTGCTTACCTTTACACCCATAATGTCGCCGATCTTTTCTGCAACTGGAGGTCCGCCAACGGCACATAGTGTAAGTGGTGCACCGCTATTGGCGATGTTCACCGCATAATTTTCGCATCCAGCATAGCCGCATGCTCCGCAGTTTACACCAGGCAAAACAAAGAGCAGTTCATCTATTTTAGGGTTTTTCTCCACTTTGAATTTATCAGCAGAATAACCAAGGACGAGTGCCAAGACAAATCCAAGTACGGATAAAATAGCTACTGGGATTAATATATTCATTAACATATTTTCTTTCCCCCCTACTTAAGCAAACCTTGAAAGCCAAGGAATGACATGGCCATCAAAGTTGCGGTAACAAGCGTAATTGGGAGTCCTTGGAATGACTTTGGAATATTTGAAACACGATCAAGCTTTTCTCTAATACTGGCCATAAGCACGATTGCCAGGAAATATCCCAGCGCAGCACCTACTGAATTGACCAAGCTGCCAAAAAGACTAAGTTCCATCTGAACGTTTAGAAGAGCAATACCAAGTACTGCGCAGTTTGTTGAAATCAATGGAAGGTATATCCCAAGTGCTTCATAAAGTGTAGGACTAGCCTTTTTGATGAACATCTCAACAAACTGAACAAGTGCGGCTATAACCAGGATAAAGGCTACAGTCTTTAAGTAATCAAGTCCATTTGGTTCAAGAAGAAATTTGTATACCAGCCATGAACCAGTTGAAGCCATAGCCATAACGAAGGTTACAGCAAGTCCCATACCGATTGCGGCATCTTTTTTCTTAGAGACGCCAAGGAATGAGCAAATACCTAGGAATCTAGACAATACAACGTTGTTGACCAGCATTGCATTGATAAAAATAAGTAATATATTCATTATTCAGCATCCTCCCTGTTTTGATATTTCACATTGTAAGGATTATCAAAACCCACACCAACAGCTGTTACGTCATGAATGTCAGTTGAAGAGTTCCCTTGCTTAAGCTTCCTGTAATTGAGGAAAGCCATGATCATAGACAGGGTCAAGAATGCCCCAGGCGCCAAGATCATCATATTTGCTGGTACATAGAAGGATGGCATGATTTGAATCCCGAACAATGTTCCTGCGCCAAAGAGTTCTCTAAAGAATCCCAAAACCAGAAGCGCCAGGGTAAAGCCAAGGCCCATGCCGAGTCCATCCCACATAGAAGCGACAATACCGTTTTTGTTGGCATATGCTTCCGCACGTCCTAAAATAACGCAATTAACAACGATCAATGGAATATAAATTCCAAGGGAGACATAAAGATCGGGAGTAAAAGCTTCCATGATCATATCGATTGCGGATACAAAACCTGCGATGACTACGATATAACTTGGAATTCTGATCTTATCTGGAATAAATTTTCTCAGCATGGAGATCAGAATGTTGGAACATACGAGTACGGCTGTTGAAGAGAGCCCCATACCGATTGCATTGATCATAGATGTAGAAACCGCCAATGCTGGACAGGTGGCTAGAACTTGTACAAATAACGGATTCTCTGTAAACAATCCATTTTTCATTCTTTCTAAAAATAGTTTCATCTTAGTTGCCTCCTTGCAGCATAATTTCGTTAAAGTAGCCTACAGCCTTATTGATTGCTGTGATTGCTCCCTTTGAACTGAATGTAGCTCCTGAGTATACTTGAATTTCCTGTTCTGCTGCATCCTTGCCTTGGAAAAGCTTCGAGAATCCTTCTTCTTCGATAACGTCTCCAAGTCCTTTGGTCTCGTTTTGTTTTGTAACGATGACATTGGTAATCTTCTTTGATGCCTTATCAAAAGCTACTGCAACTTCGATTGGACCTTCTTCTGAATAACCATTGCTTTCTGCATAGATGATGTACCCTGTTGTTACACCAGCGGTTTTGACTTCAAAAGCCTTGAACGCACCAGGCAATTCAACCATTTCATCACCGGTTAACAGCATATTCTCTATGTTTGGCTCCTCTTTGACTTCAGCAACTGGCGCTTCAGCCTTGAGCACATTAACCTTGTAGGAGCTTACTGCTGTATTAACTGCAAGTACTACTGCTGTTGAGGATATGGTTGCACCAGAAACTGCCTGAATTTCATTCTCTGCAGCAGGTGTTGTCTTTACAACCTTAAATTCATTCGCGGTGTTTTTACCCGCAAATTGACCGATAAAAGGCTGATTGGCGACATTGGCTCCAAGTCCGCCTGTTTCATCGTGGCTTGTTACGATGGCCGCAATGACATTGCCTTCATTGTTTAGTCCGATGAGTGTTGTAAGGCCTGGCTTGTAACCAGTAACTCTTGTCTTATAGATATATCCTACAGTATCGGTTCCTTTGAGTGCTTTATATACTTCGAAAATTGTAGCATCTACTGGATATTCTGCAGTGACATCTTCGATAGAATCACTATCAGGCATGACAATTGCAAGCTGAGTTTTATTGATCATGTTATTGAGTTTAATTTGCTCTTTCGTCGATTCATAAACAAAAGCGACAATTCCAGCTACTACGAGGCAAATGATTGTTAAAACAGCTCCTAGCTTCAAAAGCTCAGCGCCAAGCGAATTTTTTTTCACTTTGTCCATTATGCTGTCGCCTCCTTCTTGGTATCAACTTTCCCCTTGAAGAAAGTGTCGATGAAAGGAGCGAATACATTACCAATGAGAACTGCGTAATACGCACCTTCATTGTTCTTTCCGATACCGACAAACACACATATTGCAATGCCTAGCAGAGCAGCATAGATCCATCTGCCTCCATTTGTAATAGCTGAGCTCGCATAATCATTGGCCATGATAAATGCCACAAGATAAATGCTGCTGTTAAGTCCAAGTATGGAAATATCCTTGAGGACGAACTGGGAATAAAGAAGACATACTAGAATTATCGTGAAAGGAATTCTCATTCTGATGACTCCTCTTAAGATGAGATATAGCCCTCCGATAAGTATCGCTATTATAGAAGCTTCTCCAAAGTTTCCCCCAGCCATTCCGACTATTCTTTCAGAAGATCCGGCATTGGTAAAACCACTGTTGATTACGACTTTTCCATAAGATACCACTGCGAATATTTTAGCCACAACAGCAGGATTCATGAAATTATTTCCAAGTCCGCCATATAGTTCTTTCGCAAACATAATTGCAAAGAATGATGACACTGCACCAACCCAAAGTGGTGTTGAAGCAGGCAGCACGAGAGCGAGGATCATACCTGTCACAATCGCAGAAAGGTCATTCAGACTATGCTTCTTGTGTAGCAATTTCCTAAAGATCACTTCAGCAAGCATACATGAAATGACAGTCGCGACCATAAGCCATAATCCCTTGATTCCGTTGAAATAAATTCCTGCGGCAGTTATTGGAAGGAGCGCGATGATCACATCAAGCATAATCATATTCACTCTCAGATTTGACTTAATGTGAGGTGATGAAGCCACTGTAATTATTTTATTTTCCATCTCATTACCTCCGATCTTTCAATTTTTTAGCTGTTTTGAATGATTGCAAAAGATGCCTCTTTGATGGACAGACATATGAGCATCTTCCACACTCCACGCACATTCCACCGCGTGCAGCGTAAAATCCGGCAAAATCTCTCATCATGACAAGTGAATTTAAGTCGTATGGCTGTAATCCCATAGGACAGACATCAGCACATCTTCCACATTTGATACAGTTGATTTCTTCTTCCTTGGAAACTTCGTTTTCGCTAAGGAAAAGGATTTCACGAATTCCTCTATTGATTGGAGCATCCATCGTAAAGACTGCATCACCTGAAAGGATATTTCCAGCTACGATTCTGAATGGATTTTCCACTCCAGCCTTTTCTATGACTGCATCCAAAGTTGTTCCACTGACTACCTTATAGATGCCTGGAGTTTTAACGGCTTCACCATTCACAAGCAAAAGCTGATAATGGGTAAGTCTGTTGTCAAGAATTCCTCTTGCAAGAGATGGAAGCATGAATGCATCAATTACGGCGGTGTCTTTCATTGAGAAATCACCAAAAACATCACGAGCAGCTAAATTCATGTCATGATAGAACTGTGTAGGTATTTTATTCACAACGTTTACGCCAGAATCTTTAAGCATCTGTGAAAAACCGATAATTGAATCCGCATCGGTAGTGGCTAAAACTGTTATGTTCGCTCCCTTATAAAAGGACTTTAAGAATTCTAATCCTCTAAGGAAATCTTCTTTTTCTGTGCTATAGAGATAAGAGTCAACTTGCCCATATAGGCCGCTTTCCTGAGCGTTCAAAAGAATATTCTTCGCTTTTTCCCTAATAGAAAGCTGCATCCCTCTTTTCCTATTGGAAAGATTTTGCGTTTCAATCAAGCCTAATGACTTGACCACTTCTTTCAGTTCGCTAAAACTTAAGTTTTGAGAACTTGAAGTTTCACGAGGCATCTTCTCATAGAGTCCGTCATTTTCAATGATAATACAATCGACCTTTTGACCCAAAAGATCTACTCTTTTTGTCAATTGTTTGACTGTACCGGAAACGCTTGAATAGACTGGAACAACACTATTATTTGTTTCCTCTCCGATGACTTGGTTGACTAGGACCCGATCTCCCCGCTTGACCTTAGGAATGCAGGATAGATTATGTTGTTGAGAAAGTGAATATACCATGGTTTTAGGTGCTTCAACATCGATGATGTCCTCAAAGTGTTGGGCAAGCTTAAATTTTGGTACATGCACTGCTTTAGACATAGAAAACAGTTTCATATACATCCCCCTAAATTTTATCTAAAATATAACAAATACACCTTGTAGTATAACATTGCAAACATTCATTAACAATGTTTGATAGTTTATTAACAAGAGAGATATAAGAATATAAGGATATAAGGATATAAGGAAAACCGCTTTTTATCAGCGGTTTTAAATAGATTTATTTGATTTAGCACTCGTGTTATGAATAAGATATAAAGTAAATTAGACATGTTTATGTGAAACATTCTAATGGTTTACGAACAGAATGATGTCAAGTTTTTTTTGTTTAACTACTCCAAAGCCCGGATTATTTGATGAGAGATTTATAAACCCTGTTTCCGATACTCTGGATGATCTGAACGACAACGATAATCATAATGACTGTGATGACAAGGATCGTATCTTCCCATCTGTAATACCCATAATTAATTGCAACTGCACCAAGTCCTCCGCCACCAATGGTTCCAGCCATGGCTGAATAACCAACAATGTTGATGAAGATATTGGTGATTCCCTGTACAAGGTTTGGTAAGGCTTCAACAAGCATAACCTTGAAGATGATTTGTGAATTTTTCGAGCCAAATGATCTGGCGGCTTCAATGATTCCTGCATCAACAGTATTTAAGGAACCTTCGATGATTCTTGCAGCAAATGGAATTGCAGCAATTGTAAGCGGTACTATAGCAGCCTGGGTTCCGATTGATGTTCCTACGATGATTCTTGATAATGGAAATAGCATGATCATCAAAATAATAAAAGGAAAGCTCCTGAACATGTTGATGATAAAATCTAAGGAATTATATAAAGCTGGTTTTGGATTTAGTCCGCCTTCCTTCGTAAAGATAAGAACGATGGCTACCAAGAAACCGAACAAAATTGAGAGCACTCCGGAAATGCTGATCATAATTAGTGACTCTAGTAATGCTGTGATGTAACCGCTGCTATTCATTGATAATCACCTCCAGTGCAATTCCTTTTTTCTCAAGATAAGAGATAATCTTCTCCTGATCTTTGTCATCTATGCTGATGACAAGACTTCCAAGCACATTCCCACTGAAATTTTCAAGCTTTCCCCAGACGATGGAAAAATTCACATCCAGTTCTCTGGCCATATTGGTAATGATGCTCTGATTGCTGAATTCTTTAGTGAAAAACAATCTGATACTGGTTCCCTTCGGAAGAACTTCGAGTTCATCTTCTCCAATAAGCTTTTTCAAGCTTTTTCCTGGATTAAGGAATAGTTCATCCACGTCTCCAAGCGCGCTGACCATTCCGCTTTCCATGATGGCTACCCTTTGACAGATATCTTTGACGACTTCCATCTGATGGGTTACGACAACGATAGTGATCTTAAACTCTTCGTTAATTTTTTTAAGTAAGGATAGAATCTCTTTGGTTGTATTAGGATCAAGCGCCGAGGTTGCTTCATCGCATAGAAGAATTTCAGGATCCATCGAAAGTGCCCTTGCAATAGCTACTCTTTGTTTTTCTCCACCTGACAAGGATTTTGGCTTGCTGTCATACTTATCTCTTAATCCAACGAGATCTAGGAGTTCCTTTGATTTGCTCATGATTTTGCTTTTATCAATCCCCCAGATTTCCATAGGAAGAGATACGTTCTCCAATGCGGTTTTCTGATTAAGCAGATTGAAATTTTGGAATATCATGCTGATTTTTTTCCTAAGCTGCCGAATGCCTTCGTTGTCAAGGCTGCTAATACTTGTTCCATCAATTAGGATATCTCCACCCGAAATAGGTTCTAAAGCATTGATACAGCGAAGAAGGGTTGATTTTCCCACACCACTTCTTCCTACAATTCCAAAAATTTCACCATTCTTGATTTTAAAGGAAACATCCTTGATTACGGTTTGGTTTCCATATTGTTTTTCCAGATTAACTATTTCAATCAAAACTACACCCCTAACTTCATTTCAGCGGATTTCCCGCAAAATATAAACATAAAAATACGCCTAAGAATAACCTTAGACGAATCAATCTAAAATTTACTCATCTCCCAACTTGCGTTGTAGGAATTGGCACCATATACGTCGTATTGGTTGCCGGGCTTCACAGGGCCTATCCCTCCACCTCTCTAGATAAGAAATATTCATATTTACTTGTAATATAGTGTAACATTTTTCAAGAAGATGTCAACGTCAGACTTTTAGATTTATGTTCTTGTCCTGAACCTTGTCCTGAACGACTTGTCCTGAACGGGAGATCTGCGAGTCACGCCCTTAATTTCTCCTGAGTTATTTTAGCCTTATTAAACTGAAGTTAATCCGGAAGCCCAACGGCTCCCGGATTAACGATGAATCTTGCCTGCTAGATCCGTCCAATATCTTTTCTGAAAATAAGGTCTGGTTCTTGAAGTTCATCGAGATATCCGTATACTTTCTTAAACACCTCATCATAACTTCCGCTGGCTACTACTGATAGCACTCTTCCGCCCTTGGAATACATTCGGCCGTCTTTATCGTCGGTGGCATAGGAATAAACTTTTACTTCAGCTGGAGCATTTTCAAAAACTGGTGTGACGTCGATATTTTTCTTATAACTTAATGGATAACCATTGGATGCGAGTACAACGCAAAGCGCTATATCCTCTTCATAACGGATATCCTCTTCTGAAAGCTTCCCATCCAGCGTCTTAAGTAAAACATCTGCCAGGTCGCTTCTTAAAGTGTAGAGGAGTCCTTGGGTTTCGGGATCTCCAAACCTCAGGTTATATTCGAGTAGATATACCCCTTTATCCGTGAGCATCAATCCAAAGAAAATAATTCCTCTGAAAATCAATCCTTCACTTTTCAAGCCCTTTAAGGTGTTTTCCAGTATATTTTTTCTGAAATCATCTTCTACGGTTTTCGTGAAATAGGGATTTGGAGAAATACTGCCCATCCCTCCGGTATTCAGACCCTTTTCCCCTTCCAGGATTTTCTTGTGGTCCATGGACGATCTTAAAGGAATGATATGTTCTCCATCAAAGATCGTAATCAACGAGGCTTCTTTTCCTTCAAGAAATTCTTCTACAACAATTTTTGTCGAAGCTTCATTGAATTTTTTCCCCATAATATAGCTGTCGATGACTAGATTGGCATCGGATTCAGATGCGGCGATTTCAACACCCTTTCCCTGAGCCAGACCATCCGCTTTGATCACGGCAGGAAAGCCAAGTGACTTCGCATAAGCTTTAGCACTATTTGCATCCGTGAAAGTCTCATATCTAGCTGTCTTGATTCCATATTTGACCATAAAGTCCTTCGCGAAGGATTTGGAACCCTCGAGTAGAGCAGCAGCCTTATGAGGTCCGATGATCTTCAGTCCTTTTTCTTCGAATAAATCGACAATCCCTTCCATGAGGCTTGCCTCAGGACCTACGATCGTTATCCCAATCCCTTCGATTAATGCGAAGTCCCTTAATTCAAAAAGCCCTTTGATTGCAATATTTGTGCATATCTTTTCGTTCTTTGTCCCACCATTTCCGGGTGCGACAAAGATCTTCTCTACCTTGTCTGATTCGCTAAGTTTATGGGCTAAGGCATGTTCCCTCGCCCCGTCACCAACAATAAGGATTTTCATCTTTGCCTCCTAGTGCTTGAAATGTCTCATGGCTGTGAACACCATGGATATGTCATTTTCATCACAGACCATGATGGAATCCTTGTCTCTAATGGATCCGCCCGGCTGTATAATGGCCTTGATTTGATGAGTTGCAGCTTCTTTCGCTACATCCTCAAAAGGGAAAAATGCATCTGAGGCCATGACAACACCTTTTCCGGCTGCCTTTTCAAGTGCAATCTTTGCTGCATCAATCCTGTTGACCTGTCCTCCACCGATTCCAATGGCCATTCGGTTATTGGTCACGACAATGGCATTAGATTTTGCATACTTTACTACTTTATAAGCGAATCGAAGCTCGTCCATCTCATCAGCCGTTGGGTATTTTTTCGTTACAACATTAAGTTCACTCACATCAAAAAGGTCTTCATCCTGAGATAGCATGAGCCC
>Ga0209100_1002536_pt1 | contig 11213 bp, 9 predicted proteins | sample lystaG_FD_185480 | JGI IMG/M metagenome (GOLD analysis project Ga0209100, IMG submission 185480) | Glacier valley bacterial and archeal communities from Borup Fiord, Nunavut, Canada, to study Microbial Dark Matter (Phase II) -... | ecosystem: Environmental > Aquatic > Freshwater > Ice > Glacier ...
CGTTAAAAGATCGTTCGGGTGTTTCAAAGGCAAAATAGGCGCTGATGGCTCTGGCAATCACATCTTTCTCCATCTCCGACAGGTTCTCGCGGTAGATCGTGCAGATCACCGATAGGATGGTCTGCCTGCGCTCCGGATCAGGTTCTCCGGAGATAATGAACGGGTTAAATGAGATAGGGTGTTCGGCTGTAAACTCCACCATCATGGCTCCGCCCAGATGTTTAAGCCTTTCATCCAGATAGCGGGTCAGCAGTTCGTAGCTTCGTCCCACATCCAGAAGTACAATATGACAGTTTTCGCTCTCTGCATATTGCCGCAGCAGGTGATTTGTAAAAAAGGATTTGCCTGAGCCCGATCCGCCGATGATGATCTTGTTACGGTTATGGATCAGGTGCTGTCTGACCGGTTCATCCGACAGGTCTATCCGCACTGGACAGCCACTAAGCCTGTCCGAAAGCAGCAATGTGAAATCAGAATCACTGCTGTGTACCCCACCTTCAAAGTTGGTCAGACAGCAGGCCTGCGGAACCTGGGTGATGAAAAGTTCAGTCTCAGGCAGCTGTGTGGAATAAGGAAGTGAAGCAAAAAAAAGTAGCGGAAGATCAAATGTATGCTGGTAGGGAAAACAGTTCATCATGGAGAAGGCGGAGCTGGCTTCACTCTTGTTCTGCTTAAGTTGACGGATTGATTCATCAAATAACATCACATTGAAATGGGCTTTTACGATTTTCTCCCCCGACGTCTGAACGGTATCCAGAAACTGTTCAATCAATGTGGCATTGATCCTGTTCTCCGAAGAGAAGCGTGACAGGCTGTAGATCTTTTTATAACTTCCCTCCAGACTTGCTTTTACCTCCTGCTGCCCCGGAACACAAATAAACTGGTTGGTCACATGCGAGAACGGCAGATTCCAGGTTACGGGATAAACCAACGAGACGGGAAGTCCTGTTTGCGGATGCGCAGTTGTTGGCTTTACCTCACCAGGTACATGCGAGTAATCACACAGACTGAGGATCTCCACAAATCGGTCCATCACCTTTAGACGGTCGCGAAAGTCAATACCGCCAAGGATTGGTTCCCCACCCTGAAAATTCAGGGTAAGGAACCGTTCGATAAGTCCGGTGGTATGATCATCTCCGGCAGCCTCTTCCCTGGTTATTGGTTCGCAGCCAATACCACTTTGGGAGAATAGGGAGGTCAGGTTGGCCTCAAGTTCCCGAAGCTTGTCATACTGAAGCTCCAGGGTATTGCGATCCCTTTTTGAAAAGATCAGCGAAGAAGAAAGGTAATTCTTTAGCTGTCCTTTATTCAAAATGCTGATGTAGAGGTAACATTCGTGCCTGAGGTATGATCTCCCTTCAAAATGTTGCAGATAAGAATACGTCAGGCTTTCTATCTGGTTTCCATCTGATTTGAGGTTGCTACGGAACTTGTCAGCGAGAAAAAAATCTTGTTTATGGAGCAAACTTCCGGTAGGAAGAAGGTTCACCACACGTCGAAAAGTGTCGTGCAACTCTTCGATCTTTTCACCGCTACAGGTGAGCACTTCCGGCAGGTGAAGCTTTAACCCGATGGTCAGATCCAGGTTATCCGAAACCAGTACATTCCCGTTGAATCCAAGGATGGGTAACACTTCTTCTATTGTTTTGATCTTCATTGGTTCTGAAATTGACAGATTCGTCGTTTAATACTGATAAATTGAGGAAGAGAACGCGCAGTCCGTTTTTTGCTCCAACCCTCCGGCCCCAGTTTTTTCTGTATCGTGTTTAACCTGTAGAGCCAAAAAAAGCAGGATGGGACACAAATCACCACCGAGGGGAAAACGCCGAGAAAGATGTACAGAAAAGTAAAAAGCAGAAAAGCTGCGATGATGCCATAGAGAGCCATGAATACCAAAGAGCCGGAAAGCCCTTTGATATATAGCCGGGTATCCACTTTAAGGATCTTGTGGGTTTCCATCAGGCAAAGAATGCTTTGATTACCACACCCACCAGTACCAAAAACAGACAGGCACCAAACCAACCCATCAGAGATTTTTGGGTGTCCTGGTCGCCACTCTGCCATTTGATGTAAACCCTTATCCCGCCAATCAAACCAACAACGGCACCGATCGCAATGATCAGGTTGGAAACGGGGTCAATGTAAGATTTCACTTCTGTTGTGGCCTGGTCAATTCCTGCAGCATTCTGGGCAACGATCCGCTCCATAGTTTGGATAATCAAAAACATGCCAATAGCTGCTTTTTTTAAAAAGTTCTTTGTTCTTTTCATTTTCTGATTTTTTTTAAAGTGATTATTTATTGATTAATCCGGATTTTTTTCAGGGTCTCCGGTGATTTGGAAAGATCTTTTTCTATAAACTGTTCCATCGGATACCCGTCATCAATTCCGTTATTTTCGTAAAGGTTAGTGATGAGCGCTACATCTTCCGGTTTGGCATTTGAGATCATCTCCTTTGGAAAGTCGGAAGCAGAAACACTAAAGGGCAACAGCACCTCTTTTGGCAATTCGTCTAAATCATCATATTCAAAAAGGGTTTTCTTGCGGCTCTTTTTGCTTTTGATCCATGCCCAGGCAAACAGTCCTGCATACCACGCACCGGTAACATACAGGAGAAAGAGTGAAAACTGTGTCCAGCTGATTTTGTCCAATCCAAACATTGTGTCCGTTTTTAAATGGTTAAACTTATTCCCGGTTCCGGAGTGGAGGTTTAGGAAACTTACCTGTCAGGAATTACGGTTGCTGCAAATGTAAATGTGGCATTTTGAAAAAACACCCAAGGTGTACCCAAGGTGGGTGTTTTATATGGTTAAATATCAGATAGGCTGTTTAATACGTTTTGAATCACTTTGGTTCAGAATGACTCGTGACTGAACGGAAGGCAGCGTTTATCCATTCCAAACGAGACTGTTTTAAGCCATTTGAAATGAAAAAAATATTTTAAAAAAAGATGAAAAAAACCGAAATAAAGGCAGGAAGTGTGGTGATGAAGGTGAAAAAGCAGATCCAGTTCCAGTAAATGTTGGATTGGTCAATGCATTTGAGCACATTCAGTACCAATCTTCCCGTTGTGTGACGTATGGCTTGTGAGATGAGCAAAGTGAAAGCGAACAGGCCGTAGGAACAGGGGATTATTGAAAAAATAGGATTTTCATCCACGTTGAAGTTCTGCTTGGATCTGAAATGGCTATTGTTTTTTCAGGCTTACTTTGTAATTAACTGGCAGTAATACAGGCTTAAACGCGCTTATCTTTCGCATTTCTTTCAAATGCCACAAGATTAAACATTTCCCGCATCCGGCTGCGGACGCGGCTGCCGTACATCGATTCGAGTTCGGATGCTGAAAGATTGGTAGTGATATGGGTCAGAACGCCTTTCTGAATAAACAGGTCATACCGGCTCAACAGTATCTCTGCCATCACATTGCATTCGTTACCGAAGTATTTGATGGGCTGTTCAATACCCAGATCATCGAAGCAAAAAGCCTTGTTTGTCCGGGAATAAGGGGAATTGCAAAAGGCCAGGTTGCTGTATCTGTGGATTACCTTAAAACCTTCTTTTTCAAATTCAAAGGGGATTTCCCGGACCGATTTCAGGGTATACTGCTTCTGCTCAGGAAAAAACGCTTTTATCAGGGTCATCAGCGATGTTTTTCCGCACCCGACAGGTCCATTCATCAGAATTCCCTTTTTAAGACTCAGATTGTGTCGTGCTGAATTTTCAAAATCACCGATAGCATAAACCAGCAATTTGTAAATCAGTTCGTGATCTTCTGCAAAAACAGTGAAGTGATCTCCAAATAAAACCCGTCCTTTTTTTTGCAACCAATCCAGACTTGAAGGAAAGCTAAAATTGAAAAGTCCGTCTTGCTTTTCTGCAATTTCTTCATAGGGGTTCTGAATAATCTTTGTCATTTCCATAACGGATTTGGTGGTTTCCGGATGGCTTTTTTCCTCTTCCATTATTCAAATTTTTATTGGTGTCCTGTTTATTAAAGTTTGTAATGTTTATATAATAAGAAGGCGTATCACTTGCGGTATCACTTGCGGTATCACTTGCGGTATCACTTGCGGTATTCCTTGCAGTATCAGTTGCAGTATCAGTTGCGGTATCACTTGCGGTATTCCTTGCAGTATCACTTGCAGTATCAAAACTGATACAGGTAACATGGCTGCCTACATACATATTTGAAGTGGGGACATACCGGATATATCCCCACTCCTGAAGTTGTTTAATGCATCGGGCATAAGTATTCACCGAACCGATCCGAGATAGCTGCATCATCTCGTCACGCACAATTGCAAACGGATTCTGAAACCTGTTTAGGTTCCAAACCTGAAACAATGCCATATACAGGCTGATGTGAAATGAAGTGATCCGCTGGTCATCTGACATTCGCATGAAAAAACCGTTCAGGTGCCTGATATAGTTCATCTTCGTTTGTCAATGCTAACCTGATTTTTGGATTGGCTTGGTTCCAGCATTTTGCGGACGTCCTCAAAGTCATAAAACAAAACCCCGCCGATTTTTGAGAATGGCAATTGACCATTTACCCGAAGATTTTGCAGTGTTCCGGGTGAAATCCCCAATAACTTACGGATTTCGTAGGATTTTAGCCACTTTTTTGCTGGTTGGCCGTGGTGCTCCAGGAACATTTTTCTTAATTCACGGAATAATTCTAATTTGAATTCCCTGAGATCGTCTGTTGTAATAATTTGTGTTGGCATAACTTTTTAATTTAAAATGATTCATTTTGATTATGCCCAAATATGAAAACTTCCAAAATAAGTTTTTCACAAGGTGTACCCAAGTTGGGTGTTTTATATGGTTAAATATCAGATTGGTAGTTTAATGAAATTTGATACAGAATAGTTCGTTTTGAATTCTGAATGGTTAAATTACCCGATCCTGATGTTCCAAACAAGGTTGTTTTAAACTATTTGAAAGGGGAAAAATATTTTTCAAAAAGAATGAAAAAACTGAATAATAAGCCTTGAAAGTCTAATAATTTGAAGACTTGGGGAAATATGAAGGGCAGTTTCGTTACTTTTATAAGTAAAAGTGGTAATTCAAGTGAAATTGTATCGGAGCACTTATCCTTGCCTTACATTTTTCAATTTCCATGAACAGCAAATTTGGATTTTCTTTTGTTGTTTTGGAGTTTTTTGACCTGGCATGAAAACCATCCGTAAAAATTTTCAGGAACAGGAAATGGTAGTGATGAAGGTGATAAGGCAGGGAATCATTTAACGTATGGTTTTGCATTATCTCGCTTTGAAAATAAAAATATCTTGCAGATATATTGGAATTTAGCGCACTTTATTGTTGTTTATCCAAAGTGCTCCCGGAGCATCTTTTTAAACTCAAGTAAAGTTACTGCTTAAATTAACGAAGCTTGTTTATGGCAACAAATTCGGTTTGCAAAGCTTTTCAAGTTTGAATGACTGAAGTTGAAACCATCCAACTTTGAAAATTTCTATTATAAGTTTTTACCAGGTTGTACCCAAGTTGGGTGTTTTATATCGTTAATCAAAAAAGGATGGCCAATTTGGCAATCCCTCTTCAATTTTTTAATATTGTTTAGACCGGTGATGATTCTCTTTAATCTGCATCATCCATTCTGCCAAGCAACCGATTCTTAAGATAATCAATAAACTTGGTCCTGTCTTTTTTACGTAATCGCATCTCAATGAAAGTCCGGTAAGGATCACCTAAGTCAATGTGAAATAGCTCTTCAAAAACCTTTGCCAGTTCATTGATTTCTGTAACTCCCTTATTTATTGCTCCTGAACTTTGAATCGCATAGATCAACTCCATTAATGCCACTTTGCTTTCTGTCCAGAAAAATTTTGAGCCACCAAGATATTCATCCACTTTTTCCTTATTGTCGTTTTCAACGCATTTTGAATCCAGTTTTTCGATTTCAGTTTTGAGGTAAACGGATAACATGTCATAAGCTTTTATGACAGATACAGTATGATCATGACTTGTGGAAAAATTAGGGTCAATCAAAAAATGAAGACTGCCTATACAAAGTCGGATATCTGCTTTCCCCCGAACGAAAAAACGGTCATCAAGATTGGTCGTGTTACAACGGTAATACTGATAAAATTCAAGGTTATCGTTTTGGAAAGCTGCAATTTTATCCTGTTCCAGGATAAGGAATTTCCGTTGAACTTTGTTTCTGCTGTTGGGCCGTTTCGTTTCAATACTAAAGATCTTGGCATAATAGAGTAATTTGCCATAAACTTTAGGCTTGATATTCTTAAAAAACTCAATTTCTTCTTGTTCATCAGTGAAACCGTTCCGAAGTACAATATCTTGCATTTCAAGTAAAGCTGATTTGCAGTTCAAAACAGCTTTTTCCGAGTAAATCAGAATATGATCAGTTTCGGATTTTAAATCAACTAATTTTTCTTCCAGATCTTCAATGATCTTAACACATTCCTTACATGACATAGCTTTAAGTATTTAGTGAATTAATAAAAATTTTGGACGATTGTCCATATCCAGTAAAATTAAATATATGTTTTGTAATTAACTATAAATTAGATGAAGTAATTTACGTAATGAAAATACCTTTTTCAATGAAAAAGAAAGAGACTAAACTTGTGCGATTGATAAGAGGTTATTGAGATAAACGGTCTTTACCATTACAACGTTAATAGTTTAAACTAAATAATGCCTTTCAGAAATTTCTTAACAAGAAATTTCTGAAAGGCATTTATACTAGGTGACAACAAGCTCAGTCGTGGATAAGGATTTTGGAATAGACATGCAATCTATCAATCTGTATTCCGGTTGTTAGTAATTCAATAATAATACTTTTAGCAGGTTAAAGGATTGTTATTGAGTTGTTTTTTCAATGAGTTCACGCATTTTATCCAATGGTTTTGCAAAACCTTTTTCTTCCATATGTCTATTGAAATTCTCACATTAGTTTTAAGTGATCATTTAAAAATAGCTTAAAGCATGCTCTCTTTTTTAAAAATGGGAGAGGGAAGCATCAAATTTTACATTGCTTATTTTATGCTCAATTTTTCTTTCAGTTTACTCATATCCTCTCCAACTTTTTTCTCAATCACTTTTGCATAAATTTGAGTAGTGGAGATTTTTGTGTGTCCAAGCATTTTACTAACTGTTTCAATGGGGACACCATTTGTAAGTGTTACTGTAGTTGCAAATGTATGCCTGGCCAAATGAAAAGTTATATTCTTGGTTATTCCGCAAATATCTGCAATCTCTTTTAAATAACTGTTTAACTTCTGATTAGCAATATTTGGGAATAAACGGTATTGCACCTGAGCTTTGATATCATTTCGGTATTTCTTGATAATTTCCATTGCTACTGGCAGGATAGGGATCTTTACTGAAGTGTCCGTTTTCTCCCGACTAGTAATTAACCAAAGTTCTTTGTCAATACCTATCTGAATGTGTTCCGGTGTCAGATGCATAACATCAATATAAGCTAAACCGGTGTAGCAACTAAAGATAAAAAGGTCTTTGACATACTGAAGTCTCAAAATAGTGAATGCCTTTTCTTCAATTCTTTTTAATTCATCATCTGTGAGATATCCTCTTTCAACGTGAAGAAACTTTTGTTGAAAAGCAACAAATGGATCCTTTTCAAGCCATTCATACCGGATAGCCATTTTTATCATTTTTTTGAGACGCTCAATATGCTTCATCACAGTATTGTTTTCCATCTGCCGTTGGTTTTCAATCAAAGTGTGCTTTCTTAAAAAAAGTTCAAAGTCTGCAACAAACTTGTAATTAAGACTTGCAAGATAAATGTCAGAAGTTTTGTATTTTTCTTTCAAAAATAACTCAATATATTTCTTTGTTGTGAAATAATTCTTCAAGGTGCCCCACCTTAGTGTTTCTTTGCAATTTGTATTATGATACTCTATAAGTTTGCACAAAGTCATATCAGAATCATTCATTCCAAAAAATTTATTTTTGATCGCTTCCGGAGTTATTTCCTGTTTACTGATAACCAGTTCCTGATAGTGTTGCACCATCATGGTTCTTAACTGTTCCAAATAAGAGTTTAACTGTTTATTTTCGGCCGAAATAGGTTTTGCCATACCCTTACCTATATTCCAGTTTTCGACGGAAATCTTCCGTTTTGCAGAGATTTCACATCTTTTTGAATCAACGGTAATGCGAACATAAATTGGTGCTAATCCATTGATTATCTTGTTCATTTTTAGAACAAAATGAATTCCGAAAGTAACGTTTTTCATTTCAATTTCAGTTTAATAATTTAATACTCAAAAAAGGTTACCTAATCAGTCTCGTCTTTGAATTAAAAAAATTGTCAAAAAGAGCAAAAACGAAGTCAAATCAGGTCAAAACGAACTAAATTTAATGGTTGTAAAAATCTAAAATACAAATACATACAACAACATTGGTGACCTAAACGGTGACCTAAAGCTAATAATTAAAAAAGGTCACCGGATAGGTCTCATACGAACTGATATTGATTGGCTTATTTTGATTTGATAAAAATCAAAAAAGCCACAAAATCAATGTTTTGTGGCTTTTTGATGGGTTTTGGTTTCCCATTTTGTCGGGGTAGCCGGATTTGAACCGACGACCTCGTCGTCCCGAACGACGCGCGCTACCAAGCTGCGCTACACCCCGATGTTATTTTCATAACGACTGCAAATTTAACGCTTTTTATTAACATAGAGTCGAATTTCTGTAAAAAGTGATCTTAAAATAACGCCGTGCACTTGTTTTTCTTGTTGTCTGATATTAAAAAAGTTATTAGTTTTATCACATCTTTAATTCACATAAACATGAAAAAAATTTTCACTTTGCTCACGGTCTTGACTGTGGTTTTTGGCTCACTGTTTAGTCAGAATGTTCCGTTCGATGGTATTCAGAATAACATGGGAAATTTGTTTCTCCTTTCTGATGCTAAAAGCCGTTCAATCAGTCCTGAGAACTTCACAGGAGAAAAGGGGAGAGGCGGAATGGCGAAACTGGGTGAAGGCTCGGCTTCGAATGCTGCGCGTGATCTTGGACAGGGATGGAAAGTTAACCCGTATATAAAAATTGCTAAAGGTGAGACTTTTGCGCTTGCTGAAATCAATGGTTCTGGAGCTATTAACCATATCTGGATGACACCGACAGGAACCTGGCGTTTTTCAATCCTTCGTATTTACTGGGATGATGAGAAAGATCCATCGGTCGAATGCCCGGTTGGTGATTTTTTTGGAATGGGATGGGGCGAATACGCACCTCTGCAATCACTGGCTATTTGTGTGAATCCTGGCAGTGCCTTTAATTGTTACTGGCAGATGCCTTTCCGGAAAAAGTGCAAAATTACAATGCAGAATCTTGATGAGAAGGAAATGAGTCTCTATTATCAGGTTGACTATTGTCTGACCGAAGTTCCGAAGAATGCGTCCTACTTTCATGCTCAGTTTCATCGCACCAATCCGTTGAAATATAAAGATGTATATACAATTGTCGATCAGATCAAAGGGAAAGGTCAATATGTCGGCACTTACCTCGCCTGGCAGGTAAACAATAACGGATGGTGGGGCGAAGGTGAAATCAAATTTTTCATGGATGGCGATCAGGTGTTTCCTACGATTTGCGGAACCGGAACCGAGGATTATTTCTGCGGTTCGTATAATTTCGATCGCAATGGGAAATACACTGAATTTTGTACCCCTTATGCCGGTTTACATCAGGTTATTCGTCCTGATGGAACGTACAGGTCGAACCAACGCTTTGGATTGTATCGCTGGCATATTACCGATCCGATCCGTTTCGAAAACGATCTTAAAGTGACAATACAGGCTTTGGGTTGGACAGGAAACGGGAGATACCTGCCTTTGCAGGATGACATTGCTTCAGTTGCATTCTGGTATCAGACAGAACCTCATCAAGCGTTTTCAGCATTGCCAACCAAAGACGAGCTGGAAGTCAGGTAGGTCCAATTCTGATTTGCCCTTAAATTTGGTCCTTCGCTCTTTTATGGGTGAAGAACCAAATTGATGCAATCCCAATCGCTAATAGCAGAAAATGAATTCCGTAGTTTTTCAGAACTCCTGGCTGCATGAATGAAAGGTCTTTTAAATCGGCGTAATAAAAAACAGAAAGGAAAACAAGTCCGTTGTGAATGGCATGTCCTGCAATACAAGCGAAAACTGATCCTGTCCGGATTCGGATCCAACCAAGTATCAGACCCAATGCAAATGCTGCCGGAAACTGCCAGGGATTGAGGTGGAACAACGCAAACAGAAGGGCCGAAAAAAATATGGCAAAAACCGGATGGTAGATTCGCGAAAATCCTGCCATAATTACACCCCTGAAAATGAGCTCTTCAACGATTGGGGCGATAATCACAATACGGAGAATTCCGCCCCAGACTCCCAAATCAGAATCAAAAAGTCTGGAAAATAGCTCCATAAACCATGCTGGTGGCGGAAGGATTTTTTCGAAATGAATATTTATCTCATTCAAAAAATATTGTAATCCGCCAAAGGTGATTATCATCGATGGAATAACCAGTATATTAAACAGTTTAAACGAAAAAACCTGGTTGAATTTTAATCCTGAATAGTAGTACCCGAGATAAAGTATCAATAGGGTAGAGCCCAGAAAAACCGGTACTTTAATCCATGGTTGATACAGCCAGTCGGTTCCATGATTGTAATCATAAATAGCCAACGGAAAATCAATTAGCGTCTGAATGAAGATGTAAATCACGACCAGGTTTGCAGCTTGCCAAAATGTCGGGTAATATTTGAATGTCGAATCTTTCAATATTATTTGTTTAATGATTTACCAAAATTAATGAAAGAGTTGATCCAACAATGACCAAATGTATTTTTATTGATTTTGATTCATAATGGCTACTGGCAGTTGGCAACTGGCTGTCATCTTCAGGCTTCCGACTACTTTTTCTCAGCACTTTTGAATGCTTAAGAATCGTTTAGATCATTTGATTTCGATGTAAAGTTTGTTTTCAATCGTTTCAGTCGTCGAAAATGTTTTGTATCTGTCTGATTAGCAAATGTTATTCGTGTTTTATCATAAATAGACGAAACTAACGATAAAAAAGAGGTCAAGTGTTTGATTATTTAAACAAAAAGGCTTTACTTTGCGAACTGTTTGAAAATTGTAGAAAGAAAGCTAAAAAATACTCAAAATGTCGAGAGTTTGTCAAATAACAGGTAAGAAAGTAATGTTTGG
>Ga0209100_1002538_pt1 | contig 11211 bp, 7 predicted proteins | sample lystaG_FD_185480 | JGI IMG/M metagenome (GOLD analysis project Ga0209100, IMG submission 185480) | Glacier valley bacterial and archeal communities from Borup Fiord, Nunavut, Canada, to study Microbial Dark Matter (Phase II) -... | ecosystem: Environmental > Aquatic > Freshwater > Ice > Glacier ...
CGCATTCACGTAAGGCAAGTCAGCTGCGCGATCATCTTTTGGCGCATAACACCGGCATTGATTTTTATGCACCCGACCTTAGTTTCGAGCCCGATATTGCCATCACCCAGCTGATGCGATCCTGTGCAAATATTGCTGCCGACGACCTCACGCTGGTGGGTAGCTCGCTCGGCGGCTTTTATGCACAGGTTATTGCCGAGAAACGAGCCTGCCGCGCGGTGTTTCTCAACCCGTCGATTCGCCCGTTTGACACGCTTGCGCAATACCTTGGCCCGCAAAAAAATTTATATACCGGTGAGGTTTTTGAATTCACCATAAAACATGTGAAGACACTGCGTGATTTATTTGTGGCGCAGATCACGCATCCCGAGCGATATTTATTGATCGTTGAAACCGGCGATGAGGTGCTCGACTATCGCGCGGCAGTAGCCTGCTACGCGGGAGCCGCACAAATTGTGATCGAGGGCGGCGACCATGAATTGACCTCATTTCCGGCGCATATTCCCGCGTTGCTGGCGTTCGCATGGGGCGGATCAAGCAACACGCAAGGGATAGCATAAAAATATTATGCTCTTTTATTGGCGGGCATTTCAAGGAATTTTCGCTTCAAAACCCCCGCCGAATGGTGATCTAACAAATTCTCATAGCAATTTAAAATTTAGTGCTTTAGAAAATTTCCTTGCATCTTAAGTCTGCAAAAACTCGATTCTTAATACCCTTCTACCGATCCATCGCTGCGCCTGTCATACCCTCCTACCAGCACACCAGCTTTCGATCGGATCAGCGCGCCTGCATGCCCCACACTTTCATCCCACTCACCCAGCCACTCGACATCGTGGCCACGCGCTTTCAAATCGTTAAAAACGGTTTCATCAAACCGGCGTTCGATTTTGAGCGAATCTGTCAACGTGCCCCAGGTACGGCCCAGCAACCAGCGCGGCGCATCAATAGCCGCCTGCGGGCTCATGCCGAAATGAGCGATTCGGGTGAATACTGCGCACTGTGTTTGCGGTTGACCATCACCACCCATCGTGCCGTAAGGCATCACACGGCCATCGTTGAACAACATCATCGCGGGGTTCAACGTATGGAACGGTTTCTTGCCGGGTTTTAACGCCAGCAACGCGGTGGGATCGAGGCAGAAACTGGCGCCACGATTTTGCCAGTTGATGCCACTCTCCGCCAACACCACGCCCGATCCAAATTCGTGATAAATAGATTGTATGAACGACACCGCCCGGCCTTCGCCATCAATCGCACCCATCCAGATCGTGTCGGCAGGCTTGAGATTTTTTCCCCACGGGCCAGCTTTTTGAAGGCTGATTTTCGCCGCAAGTGCGGCCACAATATCGTCGTCCAGTAACGATTGTGGATGAACCTTCATATACGCGGGGTCGGTTACATGTTTATCGCGAATGCTGAACGCTTGCTTGGTGGCTTCGACACATAAGTGAACATAATCCGCGCCGAGTGGATCGAGGCTTTTCAGCCCCAACTTATCGAGAATCGCAAGAATGAGCAGCGAGACCACACCCTGTGTCGGCGGCGTCATGTTGTAGAGCATGCCGTGGGAATGCGGGCGGCTGAGCGGCTCGCGAAACAATGCTTCATATTGGCGCAAATCATCGAATGAAACGAGCCCGCCAATTTTCGCAAAATCCCGCGCGATGCTGTCGGCGATGTCGCCGGTATAAAAATCGGCAAGCCCTTTTTTGGCCAAATGTTCAAGTGTGGTCGCCAAGCGCGGTATTTTGAAATTGCTCCCGGCCGCTGGCGCGGCACCCGCCACCAAAAATGATTCCGCAAAGCCGGGTTGCGGTATCAGCTCGACTGCTTTGGCGTGGGTGCAGGCATATTGGCTGTTGGTCACCGCAATCCCGTCGCGTGCGTGGCGAATAGCATTTTCCAAAATCGCGGTCAGCGGCAATTTTCCGCCCCACTGCTTTGAAATCATCAGCGCACTTTCCCAGCCTGATACAGTACCCGCGACCGTGATTGCGGCAAGCGGCCCACGAATAGGAATTGCATCGTGGCCCGCGCTCTTGAAAAAATCTATGCTGGCCCGAGCCACTGCGGCGCCACAGGCATCAATCGCCAGCGGCACTTTGCCCGGCTGATGAATTAACCAAAATGCGTCGCCGCCGATCGCCGTCATATGCGGATAAACCGCCGCAATCGTGGCCGCCGCACCGACCATCGCTTCAATGGCATTGGCACCTTCGTGGAGCAGGTACGACGCAGTTTTTGCTGCTTCATGGTGTGATGCAACAGCGATCCCGCCCTTGTAGGTTCGATCCATATTTTTTCCTTATTTTCACCCACGATTATGCGACATGGGTTATGCCAGACCCCACAGGTATAATTTTGGCTCTTGTTATTATTAACATCTCCGCCAAAATATGAATGTTTTTTACGAAGAAGACGGCGGTTTCAAAGTTGCGCACGTGATGTCGGACATCGTCACCTCGCTGCAGGTTGAATCAGTTAGCGGCAAACGTAGCAAAATAAAAGCGAATCAGGTACTGCTCAAGTTTGAGTCAGCGCTCGGGGAATTCGTGCCTGCCGCGGAAAAACTGGCCGCCGATATAGACGCTGATTTCTTATGGGAAGTGTGCGGCACCAGCGAATTTGGCTGTGAGGAATTAGCGCTTGATTATTTTGGTCACACTCCCTCATCCGTCGAGTCGGCCGCCGCCGCGATCAAACTGCATGCGGCACCGATGTATTTTTATAAACGCGGCAAGGGCCGCTATCAGGCGGCGCCCGAAGAAAATCTGAAGGCCGCACTGGCCAGTATCGAGCGAAAAAAGCGCGAGGCCGAACAAATGGTGGCGTGGGTAAACCAATTGAAATCAGGCAAGATGCCTGAAGAGATGCGGCCCCATTTGAGCATGCTACTGTACAAGCCGGATCGCAATACCCTGCTATTAAAAGCCGCCGAAGCTGCGGTCGCTGAAACCCAAACGCCGCTGCCGAAATTATTGTTCAATGCGGGCGCGTGGGCGGATAAGGCCAATGCACCTCATGATTATCATTTGGGTAAATTTCTGGCCGATTATTTTCCGCGCGGTGTGGAGTATCAAGGCGTCGTTGACGCTATTGCACCTGAAAATTTGCCGCTGGCGAAAGTGACAGCGTTTAGTATTGATGACGCGACGACAACCGAAATTGATGATGCTTTTTCGATTCTTCATGAGCCGGATGGCAGCGTTGAGATTGGTATTCATATTGCCGCACCGGCACTATTTTTTGATCGTGACAGTGCGCTTGAAAAACTGGCCGCAAACCGGCTGTCTACGGTCTATTTCCCTGGCCAAAAAATCACCATGCTGCCCGCTGCGGCGGTCGAGCTTGCTACGCTCGCCGAAGGCCGAACTTGTCCTTCCATTTCGTTTTATGCGCGTTTTGCAGCAGATTCACTCGATCTCGTTTCCATGCGTTCAGCGATTGAACAGGTTGTGATTGAGCGTAATTTGCGGATTGATGCGCTGGAGAAGTATTTTCACGAAGAGTCGGTCACAGCGGGAATTGCTGACGGTGAATATGGCAAAGAGCTAATTTTGCTGCACAAACTCGCTAAAAAGCTGGGCCTGCGTCGCGGCAAAAACGAAGCCGAGCAGGACAAGCTGGATTTCAATTTTGACGTCGACGCGGGGCGGGTATCCATCACTCCGCGCCAGCGCGGCAGCCCGATTGACACCGTGGTGTCTGAATTCATGATATTTGCGAATAGCGAATGGGGCAAATTACTAGCCGATAACAATGTCGCCGCAATTTATCGCGCGCAGCAAAATCAGAAAACCCGCATGACCACCGAAGCGCTACCTCACCAGGGATTGGGCGTCGCTCAATACGCGTGGTCGTCGTCACCGCTACGTCGCTATGTAGATCTGGTCAATCAACGACAGCTGATTGCGCTGCTGCGGTCTGAGCCGCCGCCGTTTGCCAAGCGCTCGCCGGAACTTAACGAGATAGTGCGGAAATTTGATGTCACTTATGACGCTTATGCTGAGTTTCAACGTGAACTGGAACGTTATTGGTGTTTCCGCTTTTTAGAGCAGGAAGGTATTCACGAATTTGACGGCACCCTCATTCGCGATGAGCTGGTGAGGGCTCGCTGGTTGCCGCTGGTCGTAAAGCTCGATAAAAGCCCGGCGTTGCCGGGTAAAAGCCCCGTCAAGGTTGTGGTGGGCGAAATTGATTACTGGGCGATTACTGGGCAATTCAGCTTGGCGCCGCAGGCGACAGATGAAACGGTTTCGATTTGAAAGAAGGAGCGACAAATGGCGCGAGGAAAGGAAAGATAAACGGAGCGATGCGATGACTCCTGCAAAACTTCGCATCAGCATCGAAAGCACATTAAAATTCGCAAATGGTGACTTTGATTTTTTTGGGTCGGTGAACAATGCTTGAAAAACCGCGCAAGCCGGTAAAGCAAGTCGATGCCCGCATCGGAAAAAAGATCAATGCCAAACTTTCGGCAATGGCAGCGATCCCGCCGCCGCCCATATTTCTGTCTGTGCATCGCGCGATTGCGCTATCGATACCGATGCAAACGGCAACGCTGGCCTCGCTTGCAGCGCATCTCTTAATCGCCCTTGTTGTCTATTTGTTGCTGACATTCGGCTTGCTCAAATCGAGTGCGCTGGCACCGCCTCATAACGTCATGGACGTGGTGCTGGTTAACTCCAAATCGCTCACGGCGCCAACCAGGGCAGATGCGCTTGCGCAGGCCAATCTTGATGGTGGCGGCAATACGGACGCGGCGCGGCGCGCGAAAACCTCACTGCCCGCGATTGAACAGGCGGCTAAAAATGAAGCCCGCGCTGCGCAAGTGCGTATCAAGCAGCTTGAGCAGGAAATGAAAACACTGATGACGCAAGCTAAATCATCGGCAAAAGTATTGCAGGGTGAAGTGGCGAGCCAGCCTTCAGGTTCACCCAGCCCGCCATCAGCGTCGGATTTGATCGAGAAAACGGAGGCGATTTCGCGCTTGGAAGCAGCGATTTCCCGAGAGTATGAAGCATATCAACAGCGGCCCAAACGTACTTTCATCGGCGCGCGCACCACCGAGTATCGGTTTGCGCGCTATGTGGATAGCTGGCGTCAAAAAATTGAGCGCGTGGGCAATTTGAATTATCCCGAGGAAGCAAAGTCGCGCAAACTTTATGGCGCATTGCAGCTCACCATCGCCATCAAAGCCAACGGCGAAGTGGAAGATGTGCAGATCAATAAATCCTCCGGCCACAAACTGTTGGACGAGGCCGCCAAACGGATCGTGCATTTGGCCGCTCCCTACGATCGATTCCCCGACAACATCAAGCGCGATACCGATGTGCTGCATATCACCCGCACCTGGCTGTTCACCAAGGCGGACACGCTGACAGCGGAGTAATTTGATAAGTCGAGGCTGCGCTTAAACCATATTGATCCGTAATTTCCGCGCTTCATCACGCATTGCGGCATCTCATCGCGTACCGGGCGCATTTCAGGCACGACACTGGTAAATTTATTGAGCTGTTTTTTAAATTTCACTCATTTCATCGCCCATTACTTGTCGGCGTTATTTGTTTTGGCTGTTTTCCATAGGAGAAAAGCATGAAAATTAACATCATCTCGTTTGCCGCCAGCATAGTGACCACTGTGGCTGCGAGCGCACTGTTCGCGCCACTTCAGGTGAGTGCGCAAACGATACAAGCCGTCCCGCCGCAAATTCCTGTGAGGGCTTTTTTTAAAACGCCGGAACAGTCCTCTTTCAGGCTTTCACCGGATGGCAAATTTTTGTCCTATATGAAACCGTGGGGCGAAAAAGGTGCGGCCACGCGCAAGAATATTTTTATTCAGTCCATTGATGCATCCGGCAAACCAGTCGGCGAAACCAGACGACTGACGAGTGAAACTGCACGCGATATTGCGAGCTATTCATGGAAGGGCAGCCGTCACGTTTTGTTTGAAAAAGATTTCGGTGGCGATGAAAATTTTCATGTCGTCTCGGCAGCTATTGATGGCAGTGGTGTCAAGGATTTGACGCCCTTCGAAGGCGTCCGCGCCGAGATAATCGATGATTTGCTTGATGATACGGACCATATTTTGGTATCGCACAATCAGCGCGATAAAAAAGTTTTCGATGTTTATAAAATTAATCTGAAAACCGGTGCGAGCAATCTGGTCGCAAAAAATCCCGGCAACATTACCAGCTGGGTTACTGATCATGCAGGCAAAGTGCGCGCGGCTGCGACCAGTGATGGCGTGAATACGAGTCTTTTGTATCGTGCCACCGAACAGGACGAATTTAAAGCAGTCGTCACAACGAATTTTCGCGAATCCGTTGATCCGTTGTTTTTCACTTTCGACAATAAAAGAATGTATGTCAACAGCAATGTGGGCCGCGACAAAAAAGCCATTGTTGAATTTGATCTGGGTACCGCAAAAGAAGGCAAAGTTCTGTTTGAGCATCCCGATGTGGATGCGGCAGGCATGGGGTTTTCGCGCGAGCGCAAAGTGTTGACAGAAATTAATTACGTCACGGCCAAGCCGGAACGCAAGGTGCTGGATGACCGACGAGCCGCGCTTTACAAGGCACTTGAAGCGAAATTGCCAGGCTATGAAATTACCCTGCAAAGCCACACCAAAGACGAGAATCGGTGGATTGTTGCTGCGAGCAACGACCGCACCGAAGGCGCGCGATATTTGTTTGATACAAAAACAGGCGCGCTTTCTAAACTCGCTGTAATTAACGCTACCATCGTCGAATCGCAGATGGCGTTTATGAAGCCGGTAACGTATAAATCGCGCGATGGTCTTACCATCAATGGATACCTGACGCTACCAGCGGGCCGTGAGGCGAAAAATCTGCCAGTGGTGATCAATCCCCACGGTGGCCCATGGGCACGCGACGTATGGGGCTACAACGCGGAAGTACAGCTATTGGCAAATCGCGGCTATGCGGTTCTGCAAATGAACTTTCGCGGCTCTACCGGCTATGGACGTAAATTTTGGGAAGCGTCATTTCGCCAGTGGGGACGTGCGATGCAGGACGACATTACCGATGGCGTGCAGTGGCTGATCAAGGAAGGTGTGGCTGATCCGAAGCGGGTCGCAATTTACGGTGGCAGCTATGGCGGCTACGCAACACTAGCCGGTGTGACATTGACCCCTGATTTGTACGCTGCCGCGGTGAATTATGTGGGTGTTTCCAATATGTTCACGTTTATGAAAACCATTCCGCCTTATTGGGAGCCGCTGCGTGAAATGTTCTACGAAATGGTCGGCAATCCAGAAAAAGATGAGGCCTTTTTGCGGGCCGTTTCACCGGTATTTCTGGTCGATAAAATAAAAACACCCTTGTTTGTCGCGCAGGGCGCGCGTGATCCACGTGTAAACAAGGCGGAGTCAGATCAGATTGTGGAAGCGCTGAAAAAACGCGGCGTCGCTGTTGAATACATGCTGAAAGAAAATGAAGGTCACGGTTTTCGTAATCAGGAAAATCAGTTTGAATTTTATGAGGCGATGGACAAGTTTTTAGCGACACATTTGAAGAAGTAGCATTTTTTAGGTCTCAAAGTAAACCCATAGGCCCGACAATTTGATTGCCGGGCCTATGTTTTTTTGAAGCCGTTCCACACGAACGCTTGCCGAATCAATAGAATCAGCAGATGACCAAACTTAAAGCCGCACCCGCGCCATCGCCAGCGCCCGTCTACGATATTCGGCCCGGCCAATCCATTGAGCTGTTGAAAGAGCTGCATATTCTGACCCGCGATGGACGGATGAATCAAGACAGCCGGCGAAAGCTGAAACAGGTTTATCACCTGTTTCAATTTATAGAACCGTTGTTGAATGAAATTTCTGCTGCACAACCCGATATAAATCTGGTTGATCACGGTGCGGGCAAGTCGTACCTCGGCTTTATTTTATATGATTTATTTTTTAAGCCCCGTCAGGACAATAGCCATATTTACGGCGTCGATACGCGCGATGATCTGGTGCAAAAATCGCGCGCGCTGGCCGTGAAGCTGGGTTTTCCGCGCATGTCTTTTGTTAATTTATCTGCTGCAGCCTCAATTGCGTCGGAACAATTGCCCGCATATATTGACATCGTGACCGCACTTCACGCCTGCAATACCGCAACCGACGACGCAATTCATTTTGCGTTAAAGAAGAAGGCCAGGTTGGTCGTTCTAGTGCCGTGCTGCCAGGCAGAAGTTGCCACAATTTTTAACAAGCACAAGGGCGCTGCGCTGGCTAAAAATGCGCTGACGGAGATTTGGCGCCATCCCTTGCACACCCGCGAATTTGGCAGCCAGATTACCAACGTGCTGCGCTGCCTGCAATTGGAAGCGCACGGCTATCAAGTCAAAGTGACTGAGTTGATCGGCTGGGAACATTCTATGAAAAACGAGCTCATCATCGCAACCTATAAAGACTTACCGCGCCGTCGCCCCACCGAGCGCCTGCATGAAGTGCTGGAAACGTTGGGATTAGGCGAAATGCGGGACAGATTTTTTACGCCGGTTTGACACCAGGCGCGCGATAGCGTAATTTCACAGTGCGCCGATTTGAAGATCAGCTTGCGGGCGCGGGAATATTTAATATTTCCAACAAATGCGGCTAAAGCGGCTATCTGAAATTATAGAAAGCCCGCCAGTCCAAACTGATCGGGCTTTTTTGTTGTTTGGAAATTATGATTGCCTCGCCTTTGAAAATGCACTTTGCTGAACCGCTGAAACTTGCCAGTGGCGACGTGTTGAGTGAGTACAGCCTGGCGTTCGAGACCTACGGAAGCCTGAACTCACAAAAGACCAACGCGGTACTAATTTGTCATGCCCTCAATGCGTCGCATCACGTGGCCGGCGTGTATGAGAATCAAGTCAAAAGCGAAGGCTGGTGGGACAACATGATCGGCCCAGGAAAGCCGGTAGATACCGACCACTTTTTTGTCATTGGCGTAAATAATCTGGGCTCATGTTTCGGCTCTACCGGCCCACTGTCAACAAATCCGGTTACAGGAAAACCTTACGGCGCAAATTTCCCGATGGTGACAGTAGAAGATTGGGTGGATTCGCATGTGCGACTGCTTGATCAGTTGGGCATCGGTCAGCTTGCCGCGGTCATGGGCGGCTCGCTGGGCGGCATGCAGGCGGTGTGCTTGAGCTATCGCTATCCGGCTCGCATCCGACATGCCATCGTGATTGCGGCCGCGCCTAATTTGTCCGCGCAGAATATTGCGTTTAACGAGGTCGCGCGGCAAGCAATCATGACTGATCCAGATTTCTATGGCGGTCATTTTGAGGCAAAAAAAACCATGCCGAAAAATGGTTTGATGGTGGCACGCATGATCGGCCACATTACTTATATTTCGGACGATCAGATGGAAACAAAATTTGGGCGAGGGTTAAGCAAAAGCAGCCAAGACAGCACAATACCTCAAGCGGATAGTGTTGCCGGTCTAAAATTTTCTTTTGAACCCGAATTTCAGATTGAATCTTATTTACGATATCAAGGCGAGAAGTTTTCGCGCTATTACGATGCGAATACGTATTTGCGTGTTACCAAGGCGCTCGACTATTTTGATCCTGCAGCGGAGCATGGTGGTGATCTGGCGAAGGCCTTCGCACCGGCCGCCGCCAAATTTTTGGTGATTTCGTTCACCACCGATTGGCGGTTCTCGCCGGCGCGTTCCCGTGAAATAGTAAAGGCATTGCTTGATGACAAGAAAAATGTGACGTACGCGGAAATTGATGCGCCGCATGGCCATGATGCATTTTTGCTTGATAACGCGCTGTATCACCGCACCGTGCGCGCCTACTTTGAACATGCTGTCATCGGCAGCGAGGTAAATTTGTGATTACGCGCGCTGATTTTGAAGCTATTGCAACATGGATTCCGGTGGGGTCGCGGGTATTGGATCTTGGCTGTGGTGACGGCTCGCTCCTCGCTTATTTAAAGGCCACGCGTAATGTTGCGGGCTACGGAATCGAGAACGATGGTGCCTCGATTGTGCGTTGCATTCAAACGGGTGTGAATGTAATTCAAATGAACATTGAATCAGGCATGAAGGAAATAGCCGATCAATCGTTTGACCTGGTGATACTGTCGCAAACACTACAGGCCATGAAGCGAACAGAAAGCGTGGTCGCAGATATGTTGCGAGTGGGGCGCGAGGCGATTGTAACGTTTCCCAATTTTGGCTATTGGCGGCATCGAGTACAGATTGCGCTCGGCGGGCACATGCCGGTGTCCAACGACTTGCCGTATCAATGGTTTGATACGCCCAACGTGCATCTTTGCACGATTGCTGATTTTGAGGCGTTTTGCCGGGACCGAAAATATCGGTTGCTGGGTCGGATGGTGTTTAACCACGAGCGCGAGCAAACCGTTTTGCCTAACCTGCTCGGCACATTGGCGCTATATCGCCTCACGCGAGATCGAGTACAGGCGTAGGCTAGGTAATGGCTATCAGCGCTCATCGTTGCGTTCTTGCGATGTGTTTTTGAGCTTAATCCTGCAACTCAAACCTATCAAAGTAAACGATCCAGCGTGAGCGGCTGGATCGTTTTTTTGCGCTATTTCCGCTTCGTGACAGGCGGAGGTGCGGGTGGTGGATCCAGTTCATTGGCCAGCACCGCGTATCGCAGAAGCTCAGAAGTCGTACGGGTTCCAAGTTTGCGTTTGATATTAGCGCGATGGACATCAATCGTGCGAATGCTCAAACCCAGCGTCTGCGCAATATTCTTGCTCGATAAGCCGCGGCCAATATAACGAAAGACTTCTTTCTCACGCACCGACAAAGTCGCCGAGCGTGGGCGGAACATTGCTGAGGAGTCCGAACCATAACTAAATTCCGACTCCGGCTGAACCGTTTGTGCTTTTGCACTTGCGGACCAGAATTCCTTGCCGTTGGCAACGGCGGTGATGGCATCTGCCAGATCTTTGGTGACGCTCATTTTGGAAACGAGGCCGTGTGCGCCTGCATCGCGCGACGACTTGATGGCCGCCGGCGTATCAAAACCGGAGAGCATCAAAATTCGCGTGTCCGCGAATTCGTGATGTACGGTGCGGGCCAGATCAACACCGCTCATGGCGGGCAGCATGATGTCGGACAGCAATAAGTTGACGGGAGAATGGCGCATGTGATGAAGCGCGGCTTCAGCTGAGTTTGCCTCGAATACAAGTGCATACCCCCGCAGCGAGCGAATGAAGGCCGCTAAG
>Ga0209100_1002540_pt1 | contig 11198 bp, 9 predicted proteins | sample lystaG_FD_185480 | JGI IMG/M metagenome (GOLD analysis project Ga0209100, IMG submission 185480) | Glacier valley bacterial and archeal communities from Borup Fiord, Nunavut, Canada, to study Microbial Dark Matter (Phase II) -... | ecosystem: Environmental > Aquatic > Freshwater > Ice > Glacier ...
CCAGCAGGCCCAGGTAGCTCACCGCCGTGCGGAGCATCTGCATCGGGTTTGCGCCCTGCGGGTAGCCTCTAATCTGCTCGAGCAGCTCGTTCGGCACGCTGCGGTTGGCTTTCAAATCGGCGTCAAAGGCGCTGAGTTCCGCGCTCGAGGGCAGTTTGGCGTGCAGCAGCGCGTAGGACAGCTCCTCGAAAGTGCTCTTTTCGGCCCACTCCTGAATGGGGATGCCCAGGTGGGTCAGAATGCCTTTTTCGCCGTCAATAAAAGTCAGTTCGCTCTCGGTGAAGACCACTCCGGCCAGCCCTTCAAAGACGTGTATGGGTTCATGCGTGGTTTCGGGCATGGGAAAACTCCTTGTAGCACATGGATTTGAGCTTAAAAAAGTGCGGCCTCAAGTACCGCCCAATCCAGCGTGAGATGTCAGTAGTTTAGCATCCTGCCCACGCTTCAACGAGAGCGAATCTAGGGTTTGTGCGGCGGCTCGAGCTGTAACTGGCTGCGGAACAACTGGCTCTTACGAGCTTGCGAACGCGGACAGGCCCGATAGGTGCCGTTCTGTCCAAGACGTCGAACGCTGATAGCCAGACTCTGATAGCCCGACTCCGAGCGATAAACCGCAACTTCCCAAGCTCGAGCGCCAGACGTCAAAAACAGTCCAGACGTTCGACGTTTGACGTTCGCGGAGCGCACAGCGCGACCTCAACCGTTTTTCAACACATATTCGCCCAAACTCAGCAGCTCCGCTCTCGAGGTCCCGGTGAGCAACCTGCCCGCCGTTTTGGTGCGCTCTACAGTGTGCTCGAGCTTGAGCAGCAGCTCCTCGAACAGCTCCTCGGGCATGTTCATGGCCGGGGTCACGCGCAACGCTTTTGCGACATTGAGCGTGAAGTTGAGCTGCACCCCACCTTGATAAAAAGCGCGTTGAGCCAAGAGTCCGGTCAGTTCGCCCACGATTTGACCGCCGATGGGCAGCCATTTGGTGCCGACCACAGGCCGGAACACCATCGCCAGCAGCAGTCCCGCGCCGCGCACCTCGGCCAGCAGCTCGGGGTGGCGCTCTTTCATGTTGAGCAGCCGCTCGAGGCCCACTTTACCCAGCCGCTGGGAACGCTCGGGCAGGTTCTGCTCACGCAGAATCTCGAGCGACTTGAGTCCAATCGCCATCGCCAGCGAGTTGCCGCCGAAGGTGTTGGAGTGGCGCTTCACGTCGTTGGTTTTACCTAGCAGCTTTTTGAAGATGGCGTCGCGCATCAGGGTCGCGCCCACGGCGGTGAGACCTCCGCCCAGCGGCTTGGCCAGACAGATGATGTCCGGCTCCCAGCCTTGAGCGAGCGACTCGAACCAGTGACCGGTGCGGCCCAGCCCGCTTTGAATCTCGTCGGCGATGCTGGGAATGCCGTATTTACCACACAGTTCGCCTACCCCGCGCAGAAACCCCGGCGGTGGAATCACCACGCCCGCCTCGCCCTGAATCGGCTCGAGCAGCACACACACCACGTTGTCCGGCCCTAACTTTTTGAGGGTGCTTTTAAATTGCTCGAGGTCGCCAAACGGCAGCGTGACGGTGGGAATCAGCCACGGCTCGAAGCCGCGCTGCAAACTGGGATTGGGGGTCAGGGACAGCGAGAGCAGGGTTTTACCGTGGTAGGCTTTGGAAAAGTGAATCAGGTGTTTGGCGCGGGGACGCGCGGCTTTGGCAAACTTGATGGCCCCCTCCACCGCTTCGGTGCCCGAGTTGGAGAAAAACACCCTCGAGTCGGCGTGGCTGGGCGCAAATTGGGCCAGCAGGCGAATCAGGTTGGTCTCGAGCGCGGCCCGCCAGGGGGTCACAGATTGCTGTGGAAGGCCAATCTGGCGGTTTTTCTCGAGGTAGGAGCGCACAAACTCGAGCAGCGGCGGGTAGCCATCGCCAAACGGCAGTGCCGAGTAGCCCGAAGCGTTGAGGGTGCGGTGTCCACCCGGGTCCTCGAGTTCCCAGGGACTAAGGGTACGAAAAGGGCCAGCACTGCCCACTCGAGAAACCAAGCCGAGCAAGCCGCCGTTGCCGTGCTCGAGTTCGAGTTCGAGCGCCCTCGAGTCCCACTTTTGGTCTAAAACCTCATCCGCGCGGATGAAAGGGTCGAGCATCATGGGGACATCATAGGGTTTTAGGGGAGCGTGGGGAGGGACAGCGGGGGAGAAGGTGGCTTGGAATCCGCTCGAGCGTGACCGTAAAGAGTTTCTTGAAGAGTAATAAAGTCTGGATCAGCCTGGAACGCCCTCACCCCAGTCCTTCGGACCGGTCCCTCTCCCGGCCTCGGGAAAGGGACCGGCGAGCAGGCCCGATAGGTGCCGTTCTGCTCAAGACGCGAGCAGGCCCCACGGGGTGCCATTCTGCTCAAGACGCGAGCAGGCCCGAAAGGCGGCGAGGCCCGCTAGGTGCCATTCTCGCCAAGACAGTGCCGTTCTGCTCAAGACACCGCGCAGCGGCAGGGTGAGGGTTTTCCAGGTCAGCCGAGCCTATCCTCGAGCCGCTTATCGAGGTCCAGCACCGCCTGCGCGGTCACTTCGTCCACAATCAGGCGGTGCATCAGTTGGCCTTGCAGGGCCGCGTGTAGGGCCGCTACCTTGCCCAGGCCGCTGACCACGCACACCGGCTCGCGCACCCGCGTTATGAGTGAGAGGTCGGGTCCACTCGCTCGAGCGTTGAGTGAAAGCCCCTGGTGGCTACCGTCGGCCCTGTAAAACACCGTGGCGATGTCGCCCACTGCGCCTTCAATGCTCAGGGTATCCAGGTCGCCCGGAGCCAGAAATCCGGCGCTGTAGACGTGGCTGGGTGTGTGCGCGGTGTGGCTGCCTACCGAGTACAGCAAAATATCGGCCTGCGCCTGAATGTCGAGTACATGCCTCACGCTGCGTTCGCGCCACATGGCCTGTTTGGTGGCGGGGTCGTCGAAAAAGGTGGGAACCGGAAACAGGTGCGCCCGTGCCGAGAAGTTGTGGGCAAAGCGCAGAATGGTCTCAGTCACGAAGCCGCTCACGAAGTCCACCGCGTTGGCTGAGCCGTTGAGCTGCACAAAAGTCAGCTCGGCAACGGTTCGGGGAACCAGCGCGCGGCTGACCGCATTCATGGTGTTGCCCCAAGCCAGCCCCACCCGCATTCCGGGTTGCAACAAGCTGCTGAGCAAACTGGCCGCAGCGGTGGCGGTGCGCTCGGCCCAGACGGCCTCGCCGCTGCCCATCGGCACGCTCACTACCTGCGGCTGTAAAAACGGGTAACGCGCCTGGAGCCTGGCCTCGAGACCCTGCGCTTCGCCCTCGGGGTCGTGAATGCGAATCTCGACCAGACCGCTTTTACGGGCGTGCGACAGCAGCCTCGAGACTTTTGGGCGCGAAAGTCGCAGCTCGACGGCGATGGCCTCGGTGGTCAGGCCCTGCTCGTAGTAGAGGCGGGCCACTTGAACAGCCTGGAGCGAAAGTGTGTGCGACTGTCGCAAGGTTTCGAGGTTTGAACTGTTGGGGGTCATGCGTTGAGCCTAAGCATACGGCGCTAGTTCATCTTGTCAAGCTGTTCAGATCGGGTGTTCATTTGTTCACCCGGTCCCTCGAGACCAAAATAAAATAGGTTAGACCTCGAGTGAAACAGTCCTTTTTTGGGTTTTCAACTCGGAGAACTGGGGCTGACAGATTTAAAACGCTTGTGCTCGAGTCTCCTCGAGCAGATAACTTTCATGGAACGCTCTGCGCTCGAAAAAATAATCATACACGCCCTTTTTTGCGTTTTCCCCTCGAGTGTGAGAGCGGGTCAGACAAGGGGGACTTGAACATACGTCCACGAACCTGTATCGTCTGTTCAGACAACGCATCACACAATGTATCACCGTTGAGCTATTCAATCGCAAGCGGGCTGTCAGCCGCGCACTTATGGGCTTTTGTGTTTTTCACAAACGTTCTGGGTAAGTCGTTTCAGGTCCCCTTATTCAAGTTTTTGTGGACGCTCGAGCAAAGCGAGGAGAATCATGTTGCCCTTACCGATTTATAGCTCCACCCTCCAGCCATGAACCTGACCCTGGACCATGTGGTCAAGGGGGTGGGCGCGGAGACACATCTTTATGAAATGTCTCTGACGCTCGAGCCGGGACTCAATGTCCTGCTCGGCCCCACTCTGGCCGGTAAAACCTCGCTGATGCGCCTGATGGCGGGTCTGGATAAGCCTACTCGAGGCCGCATTCTGGTGGACGGCGTGGATGTGACCCCGCTCAGCGTGCAGAAGCGCTCGGTAGCCTTCGTGTACCAGCAGTTCGTGAATTACCCCAGCTTCAACGTGTTTGAGAACATCGCCTCACCACTGCGAATCGCGGGTCTGACGCCCCAGGTTATCCGGGAACGGGTGCAGTCGGTGGCCGCGCTGATGCACCTCGAGCCGATGCTCAAGCGCCTACCGAGCGAACTTTCCGGTGGCCAGCAACAGCGGGTGGCCATTGCCAGGGCACTGGTCAAGGAAGCCGACTTGCTGCTGTTCGACGAACCCCTGGTCAACCTCGACTACAAGTTGCGCGAGGAACTGCGGGCCGAGATGCGCGAAATCTTTGCTCGCCGCAGCGCGGTGGTGGTTTACAGCACCACCGAACCCTTTGAGGCGCTCACCTTGGGTGGACAGGTGGCGATTTTGAGCGAGGGGCGCTTGCTACAAAGCGGCAACACGCTCGAGGTCTACCATCATCCCCGCACCGTTCGGGTGGGTCAGGTCTACAGCGACCCACCCATGAATTTGCTCGAGGCGCGTCTGGGTGCGGGTCGAGGACACCTAGCGGGTGGCCTGGAATTCACCCTGCCCGCACATATGGTGGGCCTTACGGGCAGCTATAAAATGGGGGTGCGGGCGGGCCATGTGTCGGTAAAGCGCAGCGGCTCCGAAGACTTGCAAATAGACCTGCGCCTCAATCTGGCTGAACTGTCTGGCTCGGAAACCTACCTCCACTCGAGCCTGGGAGCCGGAGATCACACCACCCATCTGGTGGCTCAGCTTCCCGGTATTCACTCGGTCGAGATAGGACAAAAGATTACGCTCTACATTGACCCACGGCGGATGTTTGCCTTTGATGGTGAGGGCCAATTGGTCGCCTCGCCACCCCAGTTTTCAGGGTCCTCAAATTCGGTGGAATCCCTGCGGCAGAGCGCCTGATGGCGCGCATCGAACTCGATGGGCTGGCCCACGCCTACCGACCCAATCCGCAAAAGCCCGAGGATTACGCGCTCAGGCCCCTAACTATGACCTGGCAGGACGGCGGGGCCTACGCATTACTCGGGCCGTCGGGCTGCGGCAAGACCACGCTGCTGAACATTATTTCGGGGCTGGTACGGCCCTCGCACGGACGGGTGCTGTTCGATGGACGCGATGTGACCGACCTACCTACCGAGGCCCGCAACATCGCCCAGGTGTTCCAGTTTCCGGTGATTTACGACACCATGACCGTTCACGACAATCTGGCGTTTCCATTGCGTAATCGCCGGGTTCCCGAGCCGGAGGTACGGCTGCGGGTGGCGCACGTCGCCGAGCTGCTCGAGCTGACCGCAGACCTGAAAAACCGTGCTCGAGGGCTGTCTGCCGACCTGAAGCAAAAAATTTCGCTGGGTCGGGGTCTGGTTCGCAAGGACGTGGCGGCCATCTTGTTTGACGAGCCGCTCACGGTGATTGACCCGCACCTGAAATGGCAACTACGAAGCAAACTCAAGCAGATTCACCACGAGCTTAAACTCAGCCTGATTTACGTCACCCACGACCAGGTGGAAGCCCTGACCTTTGCCGACCAGGTGGTGCTGATGGAAGGCGGTGCAGTGATGCAGACCGGCACCCCCCAGGCGCTGTTCGAGGAACCCGAGCACACCTTCGTGGGTTACTTTATCGGCAGTCCGGGTATGAATCTGCTGCCCTGTTCGCTCGAGAGCAGCAATGCGGATTCGGTGCTGCTCGGCACGCAAACGGGTGCCTTGCGGCTGCCGATGGACCCCCATCTGCTCGAGCGGGTCAAAGGCCAGAACGACCTGACGGTGGGCATTCGGCCCGAGTTTCTGGGGTGTAGCAACACTCAGGAAATAGAAACTTCTGAGACTCATGTGCTGCCCGTCGTGATTGCTCGAGTGGACGATTTGGGCAACTATAAAATTGCCACCGCTCACCTTGGAGAGCACACCCTGATGGCCAAGCTGTCCGAGGACGCTCAGGTGCAGGCGGGTCCGGGCTGGCTGAGCTTCCCCGCCCATCAAACCAAGCTGTATTCCAGCTCGAGGCTGGTGCGATGAGCACTTTTCTGAACGTTGGGTCCAAAATCGTTTCCCCCAGGAGAGACCCATGATGAAGACCCGCAACAATAGAGCCTGGTTTTTGGTGCTGCCGGTGGTGATTTCGGTGGCCTTCAGCGCCATTATTCCGCTGATGACGGTGATTAACTATTCGGTGCAAGACATCATCGGGCCAGACCAGAAGGTGTTCGTGGGTCTGGACTGGTTCAAGGAAGTGCTACGCGACCCAGACCTGCACGGCGCTTTTCTGCGCCAACTCCTGTTCACGCTGATGGTGCTGGCGATTGAAATTCCGCTGGGCATTTTGATTGCGCTGTCCATGCCCGCTCGAGGCTGGAAAGCGTCGCTCTCACTGGTCTTGATTGCGCTGCCGTTGCTGGTTCCGTTCAACGTGGTTGGCACCATCTGGCAGATTTTTGGCCGCGCCGACATCGGGCTGGGCGGTCATTTTCTGGCGAGTTTGGGGATTGACTACAACTACGCTACCAATCCGCTGCACGCTTGGTTGACGGTCATTTTGATGGATGTGTGGCACTGGACCCCGCTGGTGGCGCTGCTGTGCTATGCGGGCCTACGCTCCATCCCAGAGGGCTACTATCAGGCTGCCAAGATTGACGGGGCCAGAGCCTGGGCCGTGTTTCGCTTTATTCAGTTGCCCAAATTGAGTGGGGTGTTGATGATTGGGCTGCTGCTGCGCTTCATGGACAGCTTCATGATTTACACCGAGCCGTTCGTGCTGACCGGAGGCGGTCCCGGAAACGCCACCACCTTCCTGTCCATCTACCTGACCAAGCTGGCGGTGGGCCAATTCGATCTGGGACCCGCCGCCGCCTTCAGCCTGGTGTACTTCCTGATTATTCAGGTGGTCAGCTTTGTTCTGTTCACCCTTATCCAGCGCAATTCCAACCCGACTGTATCCAAACAGGTGACCCCATGAAGGTGGCCTTACCCCAGACCAGCAGCGCGCAGACCCGCCGTCCACGGCCTCCTTTTCGCGTGGGTAGCGTGGCCTTGCCGCTCTACTTCATCCTGCTCTTGCTACCCATCTACTGGATGATTACCATGAGTCTCAAGACCAACGACGAGATTCTAGCCGGATTCAGCCTATGGCCCCAAAAATTGACCCTCGAGCACTACCACGAAATATTTACCAACCGAGCCTGGTATTCGGGCTATCTCAACTCTTTAACCTACGTGGGCCTCAACACCGTCATCTCGCTGGTTATCGCGCTGCCCGCCGCCTACGCTTTCTCGAGGTACAGCTTTCAGGGCGACAAGCACCTGTTCTTCTGGCTGCTGACCAACCGCATGGCCCCGCCCGCCGTGTTTCTGCTGCCGTTTTTTCAGCTTTATCAGAGTGTGGGCCTGTTTGATACCCACATCGGCGTGGCGCTGGCGCACTTATTGTTTAACGTACCGCTCTCGGTGTGGATTCTCGAGGGGTTCATCAGCGGGGTCCCTCGAGAGATTGACGAAACCGCCTACATTGACGGCTACTCGTTCGGGCGTTTCTTTTTCAGGGTGTTCATTCCGCTGGTTCGCAACGGAATTGGTGTCACCGCGTTTTTCTGCTTCATGTTCAGTTGGATTGAGCTGCTGCTGGCCCGCACGCTCACCAGTGTGGACGCCAAACCCATTGCGGCGGTGATGACCCGCACCGTGAGTGCGTCGGGCATGGACTGGGGATTGCTGGCTGCTGCTGGGGTGCTGACCATCGTGCCGGGAGCGCTGGTCATCTGGTTTGTTCGCAACTACATCGCCAAGGGCTTTGCCATGGGACGGGTCTGATGCGGCCTGTAACGAGCGCTGCTCGCTCGAGGGCCGCTTACTCGAGGGCCACTCGTGCCACACCCGCTCGAGCCACACCCGCCAACACAGGGAGGAACTGATATGGCCTGGATGGCCTGGACCTGGCCCACCGGAATCTTCATCGGCCTGATTATTCTGGCCATCGCGGTTTTGACGGTCATAGACCTGCGTTCACCGCCCCTGATGCGTAAGGGCTTTCTGCCCATTCCCACCGACCGGGGAGACCGTTTTTACATCGCCATGTTGGGCTTGCTGGCCATCAACCTGACCTGGTGGGGCCTGACCGACGCGAGTCCCCTGATTGGCTTGACCATTTCGCTGCTGTGGTTTGGCGTGGCTATGCGCTGGGGCTAGTTTCTCACTCGAGCGACCCTTTCCACTGATGACCCCTGATTTGAGTCAATAGCAGCTCGAGCAAACACTTTAAGCCAACTTCTGTGGGTACGTGGGACCCTCTTCCCCCGCGACGAACACCCTGAGGCAGGCGAAGACCCGAAACCTCTGGCTCGAGCGCACCTGCTCGAGCGCACACCGTGGAGACACGTGGAGAAACTATGAGCAGACAGCAGAAGGGCTTTGGACGGAGCAGCTTGCGTAACCTGAGCGCGTTAACCGTGGTGATGACTGTGGCTCTGGGAACCTCTCCCACCGCACAGGCGCAGAGCGCGAACTTGGCTGCCGCCACCAAATGGGTCAACACCGAGTTCCAACCGTCTACGCTGAGCAAGGCCCAGCAGATGAAGGAGATGCAGTGGTTTATTGACGCGGCCAAGCCTTACAAGGGCATGACCATCACGGTGGCCTCCGAGACGCTGACCGTCCACAAATACGAGTCCGAGGTCCTGGCCAAAGCCTTCGAGGAAATTACCGGCATCAAGGTCAAGCACGACATCATTCAGGAAGGCGACGTGATTGAAAAGCTGCAAACGCAGTTTCAATCCGGCAAGACCATCTACGACGCATACATCAACGATTCCGACCTGATTGGTACTCACTTTCGTAACGATTTCGTGCTGCCGCTGAGCGATTACATAGCAGGCGTGGGCAAGGCCGTGACCTCGCCTACCCTGGACCTCAAGGACTTTATTGGAACCAGCTTCACCACTGGCCCTGACAAGAAGCTGTACCAGTTGCCTGACCAGCAGTTTGCCAACCTATACTGGTTCCGCGCCGACTGGTTTGCAAGGCCCGACCTGAAGGCTCAGTTCAAGGCCAAGTACGGCTACGAGCTGGGAGTTCCGGTTAACTGGAGCGCCTACGAGGACATCGCCAACTTCTTTACCAACGACGTGAAAACCATTGATGGTAAAAAAGTTTATGGACACATGGATTACGGCAAAAAAGACCCCAGCCTGGGCTGGCGCTTTACCGACGCTTGGCTGAGCATGGCGGGCAACGGTGATAAAGGTATTCCTAACGGCCTGCCGGTGGACGAGTGGGGCGTGCGGGTGGAAAACTGTCACCCGGTTGGCTCGAGCGTGACCCGAGGAGGAGATACCAACGGCCCCGCTGCGGTATACGCACTGACCAAGTACGTGGACTGGCTCAAAGCCTACGCGCCTCCCGAGGCGGGCGGCATGACCTTCTCCGAGTCCGGCCCGGTTCCGGCGCAGGGCAATATCGCCCAGCAGATTTTCTGGTACACCGCCTTCACCGCCGATATGGTCAAACCAGGGCTTGCCGTGGTCAACGCCGACGGTACCCCCAAGTGGCGCATGGCCCCCAGCCCACACGGCTCGTACTGGCGCGAGGGCACCAAGCTGGGCTATCAGGATGTGGGGTCTTGGACCTTCCTCAAGAGCACCCCGGCCAAGAGCACCGCCGCCGCGTGGCTCTACGCGCAGTTCGTGACCGCCAAGACCACCAGCCTGAAAAAGAGCATCGTGGGCCTGACCTTTATTCGGGACAGCGACATCCGCAGCAAATACTTCACCGACAACGCCAAGAAGTACGGGGGCTTAATAGAGTTCTACCGCTCGCCCGCAAGGGTTGCCTGGACCCCTACCGGAACTAACATTCCCGACTACCCCAAAATGGCCCAACTGTGGTGGCAGAGCATCGCCCCGGCTGCCGCTGGAGAGGTGACACCGCAGCAGGCTATGGACGGTCTGGCTGCGGCCCAGGACAAGATTCTGTCTCGGCTCCAGCGTGCGGGCATGAAGCGTTGCGCCCCGATTCTGAACGAGGAAAAGACTGCTCAATACTGGTTTGACCAGCCTGGAGCGCCCTACCCCAAGCTGGCTAACGAGAAGGAGAAAGGGGAAACCATCGCCTACGAGACCCTGCTCAACGACTGGAAGGCAGGCAAGGTTAAGTAGTTCGAGCAACCCGAGGCGCTCGAGTGGGGTAAAAGCGTGCAAACCCTGCTCGAGCCAGAGATAGGGGTGTTCGAGAATCAATGTGCGTGCTCGAGCGCGTCGAAAATGCTTCTGGAATCTGTTTCAAAATTCTGACTTTGTGGGTACGCCTCGATAACACACCGCCCCAGTCACCTCACACCCACGCCTCGAGCAGAAAATAACTTTCCTGCTCGAGGATTTAGATTTGAGCACACCCGGGAGCAAAATGAAATCATGAGTCAATACATCCTTGCTCTCGACCAGGGAACTACCAGCAGTCGCGCCATCGTTTTTGCCCACGATGGCAGCATTCTTTCAAAGGCGCAAAAAGAGTTTCGGCAGATTTTTCCGCAGCCCGGCTGGGTAGAGCACGACGCCCTTGAGATATGGAGCACCCAGAGCGGCGTGATGGGGGAAGCGCTCAGCAGCGCTGGAATTCGGGCGAGTGACATCGCGGCGATCGGCATCACCAACCAGCGCGAAACCACGCTGATTTGGGACCGCAAGACCGGGCAACCCCTCCACAACGCCATCGTCTGGCAAGACCGCCGCACCGCGCCGTACTGCGACGCGCTGAGGGCTGCTGGTCAGGCTGAGCTGTTTCAGGCCAAGACCGGACTGGTGCTCGACGCCTACTTTTCCGGTACCAAAGTCCGCTGGCTGCTCGAGCACATTCCCGGAGCCAGGGCGCGGGCCGAGGCTGGAGAACTGGCCTTCGGTACCATAGATTCCTGGCTGGTTTATAAGCTCACCGACGGTGAACTGCACATC
>Ga0209100_1002544_pt1 | contig 11183 bp, 10 predicted proteins | sample lystaG_FD_185480 | JGI IMG/M metagenome (GOLD analysis project Ga0209100, IMG submission 185480) | Glacier valley bacterial and archeal communities from Borup Fiord, Nunavut, Canada, to study Microbial Dark Matter (Phase II) -... | ecosystem: Environmental > Aquatic > Freshwater > Ice > Glacier ...
TATTTCCCAGCAAGCTAAAAGGCGCGGTGAGACGCAAAAACGCGGGCCTTAATGGAGTAGGCCCACCCAACAGCTCGAGCATTTCCTGCCCAATTCTAGGGGCCACCGCCGGAACCGTGGGCGCGAGAATAACATCGAAGCGGGTGAATAGAGCCTCGAGCACCGCCTTCAAGCTTTCACGTTCACTCATGGCCTCGAGATAACGGCTCTGGGGAATACCTTGACCGCGCCGGAGTAACTCGAGGGTGGGCACACCGAAACCGGGATTTTCCCGCTCGAGCGCCACCCTATGCACCTGCGCGGCCTCGTACTGCACGATGCTTGAGTACGTGTCCAGGACCTCGGGAAAGTCGAAGGGAGCCGCCCCAAGCGCGTCGGTCAAGCTCGAGAAGGCGGTCCAGACCTCGAGCGTGGTCCAAGAAGGTACGTTCCAGAAGCCAATTTTGAGATTCTCGAGCGAGGACTTTTCCACAGGCCGCTCGAACAGCGCCTCATCCACCCGAATCAGCGTCCCCACGTCACGGGCCAGCGTCCCGGCGTGGTCGCAGGTGGAGCTTAAGGGCAGTACGCCCACGCTCGAGTAGCGCCCCCAGGTCGGCTTGAAACCCACCACCCCGCACAGCACCGCCGGGGTGCGGATGGAGCCGCCGGTGTCGGTGCCCAGCGCAAAATCGCACTCGCCCAGCGCCACCGAAATCGCTGCCCCGCTCGAGGAACCGCCCGAGATGCGCTCGACCCCCAGCGGATTTTTGGCCTGCCCGGTGAGGGGGTTCCAGCCCAGAATGCCAAAGGCGATTTCGTGCAGGTGGGTTTTGCCCACGCAGGTCGCGCCGCGCTCGAGCAGGGTTTTCACCAGTTCTGACGGCTCGAGCGCGGGAAGCTGTGCATGAGTGCTTGCGGCGGTAGGCCAATTCTGTACCTCAAACAAATCCTTGACCGAGAAGGTCAGGCCCTCGAGCGGACCCCCTTTGCGGCCCTCGAGCGGCCTGTCCGGGATGTGCGCCCACGCGCCCAACTCGCGTCCTCGAGCGTAAAGGTCGGTGCTCACCGCCGCTGCACGCTGCCCTGGGTCAGCAGCCCAAACTGGAACGCCTGCTCGCCAAAACCCGGCGCTGAGATGGTCGGCGTGCCACTGAGCGAAAATCCCAGCACGCCGCTGAGCAGCGCTCCCGGAATCTTGAGCGGGTCCAGGCGAAAGGTCAGGTAGCTGATTCCACTGGCTTTGGCGGCCACCACGCTATCCAGACTGGCCCCAGCCACGGTCTGACCGCCGATTTTGAGTTCGAGCGGGGCGCGCAAGCGGAAGCCCAGCACGTTGGGGTTTTGCACCTCGAGTCCCATTTCGATGGTGAGTCCGTCCAGGCCCACGGTGAAGCGGGCCAGGTCGGGGCGAAAGCGGAAGTTGGGCGCAGCCAGGAGCGGCATGTTCTCGAGCCGACCCTGCAAAACCGTGTACGGCCCCAGGGTGGGCTTGCCCAGCACGCCCGCATCGAGCGTGACCGTGCCATCAAGCCGGTAGGTGACGCTGCCGCCGCGCACCACCTTGATGAGCTTGGACAGCGTGGCCTCGTTGAGCGGCAGGTTGATTTCAGTTTTGAGAGTGCTCGAGCCGGAAGGGGCCACCGCAAAACCGGGCAGGTCCAGGCCCACGGTTTCCACCCCGTCGAGGAAAAACTTGCCCTGCACCCGGTTGAGGCTCACTCCGTAAGGGTTGGGGTTGGTGATTTTAAGCTTGAGGCCCAGCGTGGCCCCGGCTTCGACCCCCAGCCCCGGCGGGTTCAGGCGCTCGAGCGTGGTTTCCTCGACCTCGATGCGCGGGGTTTGCACCAGTCCACCCGTGCGTGGAAAGCAGGCAGTGAGGCCCAGCGTCAGGGGCAGGGCAAGGGTACAGAGGACCAGCGCTCGAGGGACGACCAACTTCCACGCAGTTTTGTTCATGGCGTCAGTGTATCGCTCGAGCCAATTCGATTCGGACGCGAAGATGTTGCGCGGGTCAAGGCAGTCTTAATCGCTTTCACAGGCACAGCGGTCAGGTGGAGCGCTTAAGCTGAATTCGAGCGACCCTCAAGAGTCAACATGTAGGAGTCAACATGAAAAAATGGATTGCACTATCTCTCCTCTCCCTGGGCCTCGCGCAAGCGGCCACCCTCGAGCTGTCCGGTGGTTTCGGGGTCGGCAACACTCCCACAGGCGCGGCCCTGCTGTTTGGCGCGAATGTCTCCGGCCTGAGCTGGATTTCTGGGCACGACCTCGAGTTGGGGGTCACGGTTCACACGCTCGAGGCCACCTTATCGCGCAGCCTCAGCGGCGGACCGCTGGGCTTCGGGCAGGCCGAGGTGGGCGCGACGCTGGGCTTAAACGGGGGCTTTCTGCTCAAATCGGGTCTCAACGGCACGCTCGGCCCCATCGCCGTGAGTGCCAAGCTCGAGGGCTGGACGGTCTCGAGAGCGTATCTGGACCCATTTAGCACCCTGACCCTGGACCCGGAGAGCACCAGAGGCGCGGACTACAAAGCCGAGCTGGGCGGCAAGTACCGGCTCGAGCGCAACACCTTCCTCACCGCGCTGGCTAAACTCGGCGCGGACTCGAGGCTCGAGGCGGGAATTCAGCGGCAAACCACCGGCCTCGAGCTGCGGGCCGGAGGCGTCATCGGCGGGGCCAGCAAGGGCGATTTGTTCGCGCTGACCGGAGGAATCAGCACCAAAAACAGCGAAACCTTCACGCTGGGCCTCGATGGTTTGCTGGGTCTGGGCGGTAACGAGGCCGCTTACGGCGTGCGCGGCAGTGCCACCCTGTACGGGGTACTGCCGTTCTCGAGCGACCTGAACGTTTACGCCGCCTTCGAGCCGTGGCGCAGAGATTCGGAGAGTGTGCGCTACGGACTCACCACCAGCACCTCGTTGCCCGCCGGAAACCTGACCCTCGAGCTGGCAGGCAGCGCGAACGTGACCTTGCTGCGGGCCAGATTCGCGCTCGAGCTAGGCGGCGAGTAAGCCCTTCGCCCTGTTTCTCGAGTCCGATTCGTTGGAATTAGGTTGCGTCGTAGAACACGGCTCTCTGCTATCCGCAGATGGTTACCCTTCACCCAACTCTCCCCTTCATCAGCCAACCCGACCCCTTCTCACTGCGAAAGCGCGAAAATGGACTCATGAGACGACTCATTCAAGCCGCAACCCTGCTCACCCTTTCACTGGCTCTCTCGAGCACGTTAGCCCAGACTTCCAACCTCAGCGCCGACGACATCGCTGGAAAAGTCGAAGCGGCACAGAAAAATCTCAAAGATTTCAGCGTCCACATCAACGGCTCGGCCTCGCTCGAGGGTGGAACGCAAAAGATTGATTTGGAAGTCTCGAGCATCCCCCTCTCGAGCCTGACCCGCATCGTGTTCAACGCGCCCGACGCGCTGGCCGACAACATCCTGATTCTGGATAAAAGCACGGTGTCCAACTACCTCTACCTCACCAATCAGGTGACGGTGGCTCCGGCTGCCAAGAGCAAGGTGGACGGGTTTTCCTTCGACTTCACCCGCCTGACCGACGCCACGGTGAGCTTGTCCAGAACCGATTTCAAGCTCAAACTGCTCGAGACCCAGAACGTGGCCGGGGGCAAAGCTTATCTGCTCGAGGCCATTCCCCGGCAAGATTTGGGCGTGTCCAAAACCCGCATTCTGGTGGGCGAAAACGGCTGGAAGGTGCTCAAGTTGCAAGCGCTCGACCCGCAGGGCAAGGTGGTCACGGACCTCAACTTCTCGAGCTGGAAGTTCAATTCGGGCCTCAAAAGTGCGGATTTGAAAAAGCTCCCTCGAGACGCGCAGGTGATTAAGCGGTAAGATGGCTTCGCCGCAAAGAGCAGAGAGCAGAGAGCTAAAAGATGAGTTCAAACTTCCTACTCGGCATCAAAAACACAGGGTAAATTCTTCAGCAAAATCTAGAGCCTGTTCATGAAATTCACTCGAGCACCAAAAAAATCCGCGCTATTTACGCGGATTTTAACTTTCTTTGATTGTGACGGTTCAGGTGCTCGAGCCTTTAGAAGCCCTCTGCTCTTTACCCCATCACCCGGCGCGCACCCACGAAGCGGGGCGACCAGTACGAGGTGTTCATGCTCTCTACCATCACCCGGCCAAAGTACGAGTTGGCGTTGGCCATCATGCCGCCGCCCAGATACACACCCACATGCGACACGCCGCCGCCCAGGGTGTTGAAGAACACCAAATCACCTTCTTTCAAGCTCGAGCGGGTCACGTAACGGCCCGTGTTGTACTGGCCCCTGGCGGTGCGCGGCAAGCTGATGCCCAGGTCGCGGAACACGCTCGAGGTGAAGCCGGAGCAGTCGAGTCCGTAGCGCCCGGTGCCGCCGTGCGCGTAGCGAATGCCCACGTAGCGGGTTGAGACGGCGCGAACCCGTCCGTAGCTGTTGCTGCGAGCGGTGGTACGGCTTAGGGCGCTCACCTGCGGAGCATGCACCTTGAGGGTTGGTTCGACCGTCTGAGCTTGAACCAGAGCGCTGACTTGAACGTTGTTCTGGGCCAGCAGGTTGCCCAGGAGTTTGAGGTTCTGACCGACCTCAAGCGTGGCGTTGGCCGCGAGGTTGTTGAGCGCTGCGAACTGATACAGGTTCAGTCCACGCGCTTTGGCGACCCCGTACAGGGTGTCTCCGGTTTTGACCCTATAGCTCGAGCCGCTCCCGATGGTGCTGGGAGCGGCTTTAATCTGCGTCTGCGCTGAGAGATTTAGGGTTTGCCCGACGTTGAGGGTGATGTTGGCGGGAAAGTAGTTCATCTGGGCGAGCTGGGCCGCGCTAATCGAGTGTGCGCGGGCCACGCTGTAAAGCGTATCCCCTGCTTTGACCGTGTAGGGCTGGGCGAGTGCGCCCGCGCCGAGGGTGCAGGCGAGGAGGAAGCTGAGCGAGGTTTTCAACATGACCCGCGCAGTGTACCAACTGAAACTCGAATCTGCCTTAACACTTGCAAAATTGGATGAAAAACCTTGTTTGGCTCGAGCTATTCGCAAGCTGATTTTTAGCTGAGGAAAGGTATGAATTTCATTGTTTTGATTGCACAATTCATGCTGAGTTCATAAAACTCTCTCCAAAACCTTAAACTGCGGCATGTGGCTCGAGTGAAGGCACACTCAAGCATAACCCAAGTTTCAACTGTGCGTCAGCTTGCCACTCGAGTCGGTGGGTCGAGGGTTATACTAAATCTCAAATCTTTGCGTTTCAGACGTGCTCGAGGGCCTTCGAGCGCGCCATCGTTCCAGGCGGGGAGGCGGTCTCCCTGAATTCATCACTTCATTCTCGAGGGCATTGCGGGAGGGACTCATGAAAGGACAGCCGCGTGACGCTGGAGCCGGACGAGCCGGGATAGATATTGCGCCCGATGTGCTGCTAGACGGCCTCAAGCGCTACCGACGCATCGCCAAGCAGGATTTGCTGGCCACCTCGCTCAGCGCTCACCCGGAAGCGGCCCAGATTCACGCCGAGGCGCGGCGCGAACTGTACGCCGAACTGGCTGCCATGGCCCAGACCGACCCCAGTAACGCGGTGGTTCAGCGCGCGCTCGAGCTGTATAGGGAGCTGCCGTTCGTGTCGGAGTGCGCGCCGCTCGAGCACCCCCGCATTCAGGGCCGCGAACAAGCGCTCGAGAATTTCTTCGTTCTGGTAGGCCTCGAGCCGAAGGTGCGCCGCGAAGCCCGCAGCAAACGCAGAAGGCTCGAGCCACGCGGACAGGCGTAAAGGCAGATTTCAGACTTCATTCAAAGGTGTAGAGCTGTTTTGCACGATGGCTCTCTGAAATTTCACGCTCCCTTGCTAAAATGTAGCTATGGATTCAAGCATTACTTTAAGCGCGCTCGAGGAGCAAAGCCAGACTTGCACCGCGTGCAAACTGTGCGAAACCCGCAAGACCGTGGTGTTTGGCGAGGGCAATCCCACCCCTCAAATCATGATTGTGGGCGAGGGGCCGGGTGCGGACGAGGACGCCACCGGACGCCCTTTCGTGGGCAAATCCGGGCAACTGCTCGACAAGATTCTGGGCGCGGTGAGTCTGGCTCGAGCGGACATCTACATCGGCAACATGGTCAAGTGTCGGCCCCCGGCCAACCGCGCCCCCGAGCCGGACGAGGTGCTGGCCTGTAACCGCTGGCTCGAGCCGCAACTGGCGCTTCTGAAGCCGCAAGTCATCCTCACGCTGGGCAACACCCCGACCCGCTATCTGCTGGGCCTTCAGATTGGAATTACCCGCACCCGAGGAACTTGGCACCGCAAAACCTTCGCCTGGGGAGGGGCGCTGGTGATGCCGATGTTTCACCCGGCTTACCTGCTTCGCAACGACACCAAAGCGGTGGGTGGCCCCAAAAGCCTCACCTGGCGCGACATCAAGGAAGTGGTGGCGGTGCTCGAGGGTAAGGAGCCGGAAGGTTTGGCTCCGGCTCAGGACGCGCTGGGACTATTTTGATAGTAACTTTGCAACGATAAGTAGATTGGTAAAATATAGGAGTCTGAACTTACTGGTATACGGTTAGTTTTTCTATACCATTTTCAGGACGCAACGGGGCAAATAATCCATTTTTATAATACGCACTGGCAGAGATTGTTATCGATTCTCCAGCCTCAATGGGTGCAACTGTTCATACGAGCTGTGTATTGCTTGGTGTCGAGCTGCCTATGTAGACATCATTAGCAAAAAATTTGTAGTCTTGGATAGTGTCTGTTAGACATTGTGATTTTACATTAAATTGAATTTTATCACCGCTTTTGACCCTATAACTGCTCGAGGACCACATTGTAACGCCAAAAGCCTCGCAAGGTTCTCCATAAGGGAAGAGAAGATTGCAACCGCTCAGAGTTTTCACAAGTATAGAAAGCAAGGAGAATTTAGCTGTAGTCCCAAGTATTTGCATTATTACCTCAATAAAGAAGATGCCAAACTAATCTGGCATCTTCTCTATCCCTCGAGCTTCAGGGTTTGATAGGCGGCGGCGGAACGACTGGAACTTGCGAACTGCTCTTAATCAGGGCCTCGAGCGTGGTGGTGTACAGGCTCTCGCCGTTGGAGAATTTGACCTCGAGCGCGTCGCCCACGGTACCGTTCTTGTTGGTGTCCTCGAGCGGACCGTAAGCGCTGAGCAGCACGGTGCTGTTTAATTGGGCACCGCCACTCACGAACCCACCCACTTTAGCCGCGTCATACGTCGTCGGCACGCCACTTTCCGCGTTCACACCCACGAGGTTCACCACGTCGAGTTTGCTCTCGAAACGGTCCGCTCCAGCAGAAAAGCTCGAGGCGGTGCTGTAGCTCAAGGGGGTAATTTTGAGGCCGCAGGCTGCACTTTGCTCGAGGCTTCCCGAGAGTTTGGTGCTCGAGTCCAGGGCTACGGTCTGCCCACCCGAGGTGAGGTTGACTTTGACTGAGCCGCTGATTTCGGCGCTCGAGCGGGTGTACTTCAAGGCCACATCCAGGCCGCTGGGTGCCTTCAGGCTGAGGTCCAGGCTCACGGGTCCCAGTTTGCTCAGGCAGGTTCCGTAATCCAAATTGGCGCTCAGCTCGAGAATGGTCTTGGCGTTCTCGCTGAGGGTGGTCTTGAAGGCGGTAGGGAGTTCCTGGCTGATGACCAGCGCGCCCAGTTCGAGTGAAACGGCCTGGGTAGGCTTGCTGCCCACCTTCCAGTTGGTCTCGAGGATAAACTCGTTGCCGCCATCTTTGGCGATGAACTTCACCCCGTCGGTTGGGGTATCAGACACCTTCTCGAAATCGGAGCAGCCTGCTTTGCTGCCCACTTTAGGACGGTAGGTTCCGGTGGGCAGGGGGTTGGGACCGCTCGAGGCCACTAAGGCACTGATGCGGCCCAGCAACGCTTTTGCTTCGCTCGAGAGAGCCTGACCTGCACTCGACTGGCTAGTGAGCGACTGACTACTGCGCCCTGCCTTGGCCTGCGCCCTGGCCAGCTCGAGCACCGCTTTGGGCGAAATGGGCATGGCCGTGGGAGTCGGGCTGCAACTGGTGACGAAGCGACCTACATCCACCCACTCGGGCGACTTGCTGAAGCTGTCGAAGGTGGCTGCTGTGCTTGTGGCCATGCGAGCAAACGCCTTGTTTATCTCGTTGGGCGCAGGGGCTGGACCCGGCCCCGTGCCCGGCGACGCGGGCACTCCGGGAATGGGCAGCATCACGCCCACATCAGCACCGCCAGGAACCCCGGTTTTAGGCGTTCCCATCGTGGGCGAGGCAGGTTTCTCGAGCGGCATTTTGTCAGGAAGTGGCTCGACGATGGGCTTCGGAGCGGGTGAGCAAGCGGCAAAGGTGGCGGCGGCAAGCAAGGACAGCGAAAGGGTGCGGACGCGCATGGGTTCTCCAATCTCGAGCGAATCTAGAGCGTACTATGCAGGAGGGCCAATTCCTAGAAACACATTGTTTCTAAGCTTCAGTTTAAGTGCCTCTCATGGAAACTCGGTGAGCTTTGGGCAAAGGATACAGTTACGAGCAGTTCACCCGAAGAAACCTTAACCCAAGCGCTCGAAAGTTGGATAGTGCCAGAAGTCATGGTTCAGAACTCGAGGAGGGGAACACCCGGTCCGCTGCTCGAGCGGATGCCCATCAGCCGCACCCCGTACAGCCCCTGGGTTTTGAACTCCTCGAGCGCGCCCAACTCGAGCCACTTTTTCGGAAAGAGTCCGTGCAGCTCGTACACGGCAGCGTCGTAGGTGCTCTTGGCGCAGGCCCGCAGTAGTCCCCTGGCCACCTCGAGAGTGTCCTGGCGCACCCACAGCCTCGAGATGAGCACTGTGGGGCGGTCTCCCTGCCACACCGACTGCGCGAATATTGCACCTTGCAATCCGTGCAATTCGTCGCCGTCCTCGGCCACGAAGGAGTGTTCGCTGCGTTCATAGAACTTCAGCGCGGGCAGCGAGGTACGAACGCGGCCCTGGCGTTCGCGCTCCTCGAGCGAGTCGAAGTTCGGGTGCTCGAGCCGCAATTGCTCGAGGTCCAGGGCTTGCAGGGGGGCGAAATCGTGCTCGAAAAAAGGGCGATACCTCATAGGAGGTCAGTTTAGAGGGGTGGCCCAGACCAAAAGTAAGCCAGCGTCGCCTTTGACCGCGAAGCACCCTCGAGTAGAATTTTTCCCATGTCCACGTTGAAACAGGATTTGATTGGGTTTTCCACCGCTCTGCGCCACTTTCACTCGAGTCTGCTCGACCTCACCCGGCTCGAGTATGAACAGCGCAGCGGCACAAAACCCAACGCCTTCACACTGTTCAATCTGGTGATGAGTGAGCCGAGCTTTCAGTGGCTGCGGCCCCTGAGCGGCCTGATGGCGACCTTAGACGAGGTGATAGATGCCAAAGCGCCGCTGGGAACCCCGCAGGTGCGCGACCTCGAGCGGGCGGTCAGTGAGCTGTTCAGTCCACTCGAGCCGAAGTACGCCGATTTTCGCGGCAACTATGAGCGACTCAAATTTGAGGCTCGAGTGCGCCAGACCGAGACCGTGTGGCGGGAAAAACTGCTCGAGCTGCGCGGGAAATATCTTGAGGGCGAGTTGAATTGAAACCCGTCAAAACGCTCGAGCAAGCTGAACCGCTCGCATCTTCTCTTTTAGCTCATCACTCACCACTCATCACTCACAACCCTCAAGTGTGCCACGGAAAGCCGCTGTTGCGCCAGCGCCGCACCTCGCGCAGCACGTCCCGCGCTCTCCAGGCGTGGGTTTCCTGAATGGGCCGCACCAAAATCCAGGCCAGCATTCTCAGGCCGCCTGAAACCGCAAACAGCATGTGGTAGCCGCTCCAGGCGGTTCCGCCATTAAACCAACCCCGGAACAGCTCGAGCAGCGGACCCGAGGCCAAGCCGCCCAGAAAGCCCGCGATGCCGGTGGCCAAGCTGAAGGCAGCGATGAAGCTCAGGCGGCTCTCGGGTTTGGCGCTCACCACCGCCAGATTGAACAGCGCCGGGTTGACCGCGCCCCAGGCCAGCGCGTCGAACACCGCACTGAGCCACACGAAGTTGATGTTTCTAGTGATACCCGCCAGAATCCAGCTTGCCGGCATCAGCGAACCGGCCAGAAAGGTGCCGATTTGCACCACCGCCTTGTTGCCCACCCTGTCGGCCACCCGGCCCCACAGCGCGTTGGTGAACAGCGCACAGGTCGCGCCAATCACGCTCCAGACCGCAATCTGGGTGAAGCTGAGTTTGAGCACGGTGATGAAGTACGTAAACACGAACGGGGCGGCCAGAAACACCGAGGCTTGCCAGAACAGCGCGAACCTCAGCAGCTTGCGAAAATTGCGGTCCTGCCAGGGTTCGAGCAGGGTTTTTTTCATGTTCTGGCGCGGCGGTGGCGGCGGCTCGGCATGTGTGGCGTAGAGCGCAATTCCAATCACGGCTAAACCCACCGAGATGAACAGCACCACCTGAAAGTTGAGCGGGGCCTCGAGCCTGTCGAGCAGCACCCCCGCGCCCAGATTGCCCAGCATCCCCACCACCCCGGACAATCCCGCCCGAAAGCCGAAGTATTTACCCCGCTCCTCACCCGGCACCAAGTCGCCCATCAGACCGGCCCAGAGCGTGCCGGTGGCGGCCTGAAACACGCTCGAGAAGGCCACCAGCAGCACCAGAAAAAGGGGCTTGAGGGAGTCAGGCACGCCCAGCCAGGGCAGAAAAGCCCCCAGAATCCAGCAGCCCCGCCCAATGAGCGCGAACAGAATCATCAGCCGCTTGCGCCGCCCGAACAGTCCAGCCAGATACGCGGCAAAAGGGCTGGCCGACTGGGCCAGCAGCGGTACACTCGCCACCATCGCCAGCTCGAAGGCGGTGGCCCCGTAGTGCAGCATCAGACCGGTGAGCACGCTGCCGGTGGTCCAGTTGATGAAAATTTGGGTCACGCTCCCCTCGAGCGTGGAAAAGTTCATGGTGCGGTGAACCTGTTCGCTCGAGGGGAAAGGCGGGGACGGATGCTCTGCGGGACGTGGCTCGAGCGTGGTCATAACTTCACTCTAAGCCTATCTCGAGGGGTGTGGGCGGGGATACAAAACTTGGGCAAATCTACACCGGACGCTAGAGAAATCGTCAGGGAAGTGGGGCGCTCGAGCGCAACTTCAACCCTCGAGCCTCCTCCCGAACCCGCCGCCGTATACTGCCCCTATGGACACTTTCCCGCTCACCATCGGCGTGGTCACACGCTTACTTC
>Ga0209100_1002545_pt1 | contig 11176 bp, 8 predicted proteins | sample lystaG_FD_185480 | JGI IMG/M metagenome (GOLD analysis project Ga0209100, IMG submission 185480) | Glacier valley bacterial and archeal communities from Borup Fiord, Nunavut, Canada, to study Microbial Dark Matter (Phase II) -... | ecosystem: Environmental > Aquatic > Freshwater > Ice > Glacier ...
TTCCGACTGCTCTTTGCCATCACTCGTCTAAGCTCTGCCTCATCTTCGCTGGAATCGGTTAATCCTCTTTCGATAGATAATCCACGGCAAGAGAAGAACATGAAATCTGCCGAATAGTTTTCAATTAATATTCTTGCCTGCTGACCTATGAAGGAGAGTGAATTTTCTCTCAGCACGCCCCCTGTGCAATAGACTCTTGCATGTAGACTTTCGCTTAATTCTATTACTGCTTTCGCACCATTGGTGATTACGGTCAGTCTTTCTTTTCCTCGCAGGGAGGGTACCATTTTGAGCGCTGTACTGCTGGAATCAATAATGATCGTATCTCCGTCATTGACTAGATGAGCTGCCAAAGCACCGATTATATTCTTTGCGCTCTTTTGCTCAACTTCCCTGACTGCAAGTGGGATCTCAATATCTAACCCTTCAGTCAGAACAGCTCCTCCGTGAGTCCGCTGGATCAGATTTGACTTTGCCAGTTTCTCCAGATCGCGTCGAACGGTGGCTTCTCCTATGAAAAGAGAACGGCTCAAGTCTGTAACGGTTGCGGTTTTCTTGTCCTTCAAAACCTGAAGAATAGCTTGCTGCCTTTCTATGGGAAACAATAGTAACTCCTCCTTGTCCATTTATGTTCGAATATGGATATATTGTACCGAAATAATGTCATATGGACAATTATTCCAACATGATTGATTATTTTAACACAAACGATATGCTTTAGATATGATTGTTATGTGAAAATATTTGTCGATTTTGTCACAAACAGAGACATGGACATCAACATAGGTACTGTTTAATTCAACGGTTTTGCAATAATTCCACAGAATAATACACAGACTGGAGATTGAAATGGGTAATTCAGAAAAACGGATTGTTTCTGTTTATGAGAATGCAAAGGAATTATTTGCAAAGTGGGGTGTTGACACGGACGCAGCAATAGCAGCTCTCTCGGATATGCCGGTTTCGATCCATTGCTGGCAGGGCGATGACGTTCGCGGTTATGAAGATTGCGGAGAGAATGCAGGCGGTGGTACAGCTGTAACAGGTAATTATCCGGGGCGCGCACGTACAGCTGACGAACTTCGCGCTGATTTTGAGATGGCTTTGCAGCAAATTCCAGGAAATCATAGATTCAGCCTTCACTCGGTTTATGCAGAAACAGAAGGCAGGCAGGTTGCCAGAAATGAACTGCAGCCCAAGTACTTTGAGAGATGGGTCGCATGGGGCAAAGAAAAAGGAATCGCGCTCGATTTTAATCCAACATTCCACGGACACCCGGAAAGCTCAGACGGTTTCTCGCTTTCAAGTCCCAATCAAGCTACACGCGAATATTGGATTGAACACGGCAAACGAGCACGTGAAATCGCTGCATATATTGGGAAAGAGCAAGGGCAAGTCTGCATTAACAATTTCTGGATGCACGACGGCTATAAGGATACTCCTATTGATACGGCTGCACCACGCGAGCGTATGACTGAATCTCTTGACGAGATTTTTAAGACGGTTTACCCCACTGAATTTACCCGTGACTCAATCGAAAGCAAACTCTTTGGAATTGGTCTTGAAAGCTACACAGTTGCATCACATGAATTTTCCCTTGCATATGCGCTCACACGCAAAAAACTTTATACATTAGATGCGGGTCATTTTCATCCGACCGAGGTGATCTCTGCTAAGATTTCATCGATTTTACAGTTTTGCGATGAGCTTTTCCTGCATGTTTCGCGCGGAGTGCGTTGGGACAGTGATCATGTCGTGATATTTGACGATGAACTGCAGGCTATTATGCAGCAGATCGTTCGCGGCGGCTACCAGAAGCGTGTCCATATTGGAACGGATTATTTTGACGCGAGCATCAATCGCGTTGCAGCTTGGGTAATCGGTAGTCGGAACACTGTCAAGGCAGCACTTAAAGCGTTGCTTGAGCCTACAGACGTTCTTCGGGAGTACGAACTTGCAGGTGACTGGACATCGCGTCTGGCCTTGCTTGAAGAGTTCAAAGGTTATCCATATGAAGCAGTGTGGGATTACTATTGCCTTATAAAAAACGTACCGGTGCGTGAAGCTTGGCTGAGCAATGTGAAGCAGTATGAGCGCGACGTACTTTCAGCGCGGGATAATTAGATTCTGCAAGGCGAGGAACAGATTGCAGAAAAAAATAGGATTAGGAGGGATTTGGTAATGGCGGAAACAAAATGCGTGCTGGACATTCAAAATATAACGAAACGATTTCCCGGCGTGCTCGCACTCAACGATATGTGTATTACGCTTCAAGAAGGTGAAGTGCATGCTATCTGCGGTGAAAATGGAGCAGGGAAATCCACGCTCATGAAAATCATCACAGGCGTATACAAGCAGGATGAAGGTGAGATTTATTTGCGCGGAAACCTGCTGAAAGTTAAGAAACCCAGCGATGCATATGACCAGGGAATCGCCATTATTTTCCAGGAGACCAGCTTATTCCCTGAACTTACGGTGTTGGAAAATATATTCATGGGTCATGAACTGAAAAAGAAAATAGCTGGGATTGGCATTTTAGACTATCCAGCCATGCGCAGGAAGGCATACAGCATATTTGACCGACTGGGTATGAAGGTCGATATAGACAAAACAGTCAATTCGCTGGGTGTTGCAACGAAACAGATGGTAGAAATCGCAAAGGCCCTTACTTTTGATTCATCCATCCTGATACTGGATGAGCCCACAGCTGCACTTACGAGCAGGGAAGTAGCAACGTTATTTGATACGATCAAAAAGCTGAAATCGCTGGGTGTTTCGATGCTCTACATCAGCCACCGTCTCGAAGAAATTTTTACGATCGCGGACCGTGTGAGTGTCATAAGGGATGGCGAATACGTAAATACCAGCATAGTGGCTGATGTGACGAAAGAAAAATTGGTCGAATGGATGGTCGGCCGTGAACTCGGGAATCTCTACCCGAAAGAGATTGTTACTATAGGGGAAGTTGTATTTGAGGGCAAGGGAATAGAGCAAAACGGGGTGCTGCACGGCATCGATATTTCATTGAGAAAGGGAGAGATTCTGGGTGTGGCCGGTCTTGCAGGCGCAGGACGGACTGAGCTTGCGCTGACGCTTTGCGGCCTCGTAAAACCCGACGGCGGACAAATATTTCTGGAAGGCAAAGAAATCAATCTCAAAAATTACCGTGATGCACTGGAGCTGGGTATTGTGTACATATCCGAAGACAGACAAAAATTCGGACTGGTAATCGACATGACTCTGAAGGAAAATATCACACTGCCGTTGCTGTATCGCATATCCGGTGCATTTGGCATGATAGACCGTAAACAAGAAAATGCGATTACCAAAAAATACATGGATAGTTTGTCTATCAAGGCGCCTGACGGCGATTTCCGTACCGATAATCTTTCAGGCGGCAATCAGCAAAAAGTCTCGGTGGCAAAAGCGCTTGCGGCAAAGCCCAAAATACTGATCCTGGACGAGCCTACGCGTGGCGTAGACGTTGGCGCAAAGGCTGAAATTCACCACATCATTGGCAATCTTGTAAAAGAAGGCCTCTCAATTATTATGATATCAAGCGACCTGCCCGAAGTATTGGGAATGAGCGACCGCATACTGGTTATGAAATTTGGTGAAAAAACAGGGGAATTGATACGCGCCGAATTCAGCCAGGAAAAAATTCTGTCAATGGCACTATAGAAGGGTGGGGAAAAGATTGGAAAACAAAAAGAAATTTGAAATTGCCAAGCTTGCTACGCGGGAAGTTGTGCTTGCCATAATCGTACTGATATTTATAGTATTTCTATCGATGTTTACGAATTTCAACACAGCCAGCGGACTGTTCAGCTTTATGCTGGACGTAGCTCCTATGATTGTTGGAGCATTGGCAATGTCATTGATCATTCTAACCGGCAATATCGATATTTCAGCCGGAACCATACTTGGCTTTGTGGGATACACAGCAGGATCAATGGCGAAGATGGGCTATTCCTTTATCGTTTTTGCCCCCGCTGCAATTCTCGTCGGAACATTGCTCGCCGGCTTGAATGGCATTATATCAGTAAAATTTAAGGTTCCTTCCATTGTTGTTACTTTGGCCATGGCAAAGGTGCATTTAGGCTTCTATGCAACGTTCCTTCCCAACGCCGGATGGGTGGAAAATCTTAATGATAATTTTACATGGTTTGGAAGCGGACGTGTTTTCAATATCATACCTTACAACTTTATCGTGGCTGTTCTTGTAAGTGTTTTCTTTGTCCTGTTTATGAAATACACAAAATTCAGCAAGAAGATTTATGCAGTCGGCGGAAAAAGACAGGCGGCAATTTATGCCGGCATCAATCCCGACTCGACAGTCATCAAGACATACTTACTCGAAGGTTTTCTTTTGGGTATTGCGGGAATTCTTCTTTTTACAAAGTCTAATGAGATCATGCCTTCCGCATCCTATGGACGTGAAATGGTATTCATTACGGCTGCAGTTGTTGGCGGTATCAGCATACTTGGCGGCAGCGGGAAAATTGTCGGTGCTGTTATTGGCACAATCCTGGTCTATCTGATGCAGGTCGCTATGATCTATCTGGGGTATCAGGATTATTACCAATATGCACTTCAGGGCATCATTGTTCTTGTTGCGGTGTACATCACCGTCACCAAATTCAACAAATTTAAAAAGAAACCTGCAGAATTTCTCAAAGGGGGTCAAGTGACGTGAGTAAACAGACGAATAGCAGCTCCGGTTTCTTTAAAAAAGCAATTAATTATCAAAGCGTCTTACTATTGGTTCTGTTCGGATTAATTATATTTTTTGGGATGATAAATTCTGTATTTTTAAAGCCAAAGGTTATATTTAATGTTATTGAAATCATCGGCGAGACGCTCATCATGGCACTGCCAATGACTTTTATCATCACGACGGGCGGTATCGACCTTTCGGTCGGGTATACTTTAACGCTCAGCGCGATTGTGTTTGGAGCGACCTTAACCTCAACAGGCAGCCTTACCCTGGCAATCACAGCGTGTATTCTCACGGGAACCGCAGCCGGTGCATTCAATGGATTGATCATATCCCGCACACGCATACCGCCGCTGGTCTGCACACTTGCGACTATGTCGCTTTATCGAGGGATTGCACTTATTATTGCCGGTGACAAGACTTATACCGGTTTCCCGGATGCATTCAAGTTAATCTCAACGTACCGCTTTGGCAAAATTGTTCCTATACAGATAACATATCTGGCGGTGTTTTTTATCGTTTTCTATATTTTGTATAATCGTTCCAGCCTTGGCAGAAATCTAAAAGCAATAGGATTTAACGAAAACGCTGTTAAATTCGCAGGTGTCGATACCAGGAAAATTAAGTTTTGGATCTACACAGCCAGCGGCACAATGAGCGCAATGGCTTCACTCGTCTACCTTGGACGGCTTAGCGCTGCAAAACCGAGTATGGGTATGGACTTGAATCTTGAGGTGATCACCGCTGTTGTGCTCGGCGGCACATCAACAATGGGCGGAGTGGGAAGTATGACCGGAACGTTGGTTGGCGTGCTGATTATCGGCGTGCTGAGAAAGGGCTTCACGATCATGAACCTATCAGGCAATATATTCAACTTTGTGCTTGGTGCAATTCTGATAGTAGGTCTCGTCGCTTTTTCGGTTATTGAGGAACGAAAAAAGACTGCGAAGAAGGGCCAGAAATAGCAAAGAACTGGTCAATATAAGTGTGTTTTCAATTTCCGCTAATCGGCGGAATGGAAAAAAAACAAATATGCAAGGAGGCAAGAAAGATGAAAAAAATTCTTAGTCTGATTCTGGCAATTGCAATGGTAAGCTCACTGGCAGCTTGCAGTTCAACAACAACAGCCACTACAAAAGCCGCAGCGCAGGAGAAACGACCGCAGCTGCCGCAACAACCGGAAATACTGGTTCAGGTACCGGTACGGAATACGGCCCGAAGGATGCGAAGTACAAAGTTGGTGTCATCCCGAAGTTCGTAGCAGAGGATTACTTTATCGCCTGTGAACGCGGCTTCGCCACAGCTGCCGATGAACTGGGCATTCGGGTTACCTGGGTGGGTGATACCATGGCTCAGTGCTCTGCACAGAACCAGAAGAACTATATCCAATCCTTCATTGACCAGGAATACGATGCCATTCTCGTTTCGGCGCTTGATCCTTCCAGTTATGCAGATACTCTGCAGGAAGCCAGAGATGCCGGAATCAAAGTCATCACATGGGATGCTGACGTTGAAGTCGATGCGCGCGACTTTTTTGTCAACCAGGCCGAAGGCGACATGATTGCTATCAAACTCCTCCAGGGTCTGGCAGGAGATCTCTCCAGCTATACGAAAGACAAGCCGGCCACAGTCGCTTTGGTTTCAACAACGACTGATTCCCCGAACCAGAATGCATGGCTGGCCGCCATTCAGAAAGAATACGAATCCAAAAAAGACACAGAATATGCTCACATTAAGCTCCTTACAGATGTAACATATGCCGGCAATGATCAGGGCCAGGCTGACACCGCTATCAAGGCACTGTTGAGCAAAGACAAAGAAATCGTGGGCATCATTGCACTGAGTTCCAATACCGTTCCTGCAGTTGCTTCCTCTCGTGAACAGCTTAACCTCGGCGAAATCAAGATCGTCGGCGTTTCCGTTCCCGAATCAAGCCGCAAAGATATGGACGCGGGCAAAATGTCTGCTGTCGTTCTGTGGCAGCCTTTTGACCTCGGTTACCTCACTTTGTATGTAGCCAGTGCAGTCCTTGAAGGAAAAGATCCCTCAGGCGCAGCATTCGTTTCCCCTCTGTCTGGCACGAACATGACAGCCAGCTTCATGGATGGCACTACTCCCGTTCTCTATCCTGCTGAAGGACACAAAATCATGGAGAACAACGTTGTCATCCTCGGAGAACCTATCGTTTGGAACCTCAAGAACATCGACCGCTTCCGCGGTTATCCGAATGCTGATTCAGGCATGAGCGAATTTTTGAAGTAAGATCCAATAACAGTATGATCCAATAACACAGAGGCTTCTGCATCCTGAATTTTTGAAGTTCAGGATGCAGCGGCCTCTATTTAATTGTAAATAGAAACGTGAGACATTGCTTATCATCCATTTGAAGACAGCTGCACCTGTCTACAGGACCGGAAACGAAAGAATTTTTATTTATCTCAATAAAGCATATAAATAGAAATTAATATAATAGTAAATAGTTGTGGATCTGCATCACTGGCTCATTGGCGGAGCGATTTATCTGCTGATGTAGTGGGGGAGATGACCCTATTTTGTTACGCGTGAAAGTACCTTGACATAGTTAATCAGATTAACTATAATGCTTTTAATGAGCGGGAGGTAATCCAGTGGATAAATTCGTCAAGGGTGCAGAAGTAATCTCTCTTTTTTGCCGAACCAACATGAATACAAAACGCGAACTGCCTATAAGGGCAGGCGAAATGGGGCTTCTTATTTTTCTTGTGAAAAGTAAAGTCCCGATCACGCCTCTTGAGGCAGCGCACTTTTTCCAAATATCAAAGCCAATGGTGACGGCAATGACTCGCTCCCTGGAGAACAAAGGATTTTTAACAAAAATACCATCTCCGACAGATGGCAGAAGCTTTACCCTGTCTCCGACACCAAAAGCAAAGGGTATCGTGGAAGACACGTATGAGGAATACCACAAAAACATTGAGCTTCTGCAGCAGAAAATGGGCGACGGCGAATTTGAAAATCTAATCAGCCTTTTGGACAAAGCAAACGCCATCTTACAGGGAACACGCCGCTAACGAAAATAAGAAATATATCAAACCAATAATTCTAAATGCAGGGAGAAAAAAAGCAATGAAAGTAATGGTCACCGGAGCAACGGGAAACGTAGGGCGATATTTAGTCAAGGCACTTTTGGAAATAGGGCAGGATGTTGTAGCTGCGGGTACTGATATGAACAAATTGAACAGCGCTTTTGAGGGAAATCAAAAGGTAACTTGCGTATACTTTGATTTTACGAAACCGGCCACATTCGAACAGGCGCTGGCAGATGTGGACCGCGTATTTCTGATGCGCCCGCCTCATCTGGGAAAACCGGCCGATTTACTGCCATTCATCGAAGCTTTGAAGAAAAAGGGAGATATCCGCCTGGTCAGTTTTCTTTCCCTGATCGGCGTCGAGAACAACCCGGTGCCGCCGCATCACAAAATCGAAAAATACATAGAGCGGGCGGGGCTTCCGTACTGTCACATCCGCCCGAGCTTTTTTATGCAGAACATCAGCGGCATACATTCTTTTGAGATCAGGCATTTTGACAGGATCGTAGTTCCGGCAGGGAAGGCGCTGACAAGTTTCATCGATGCGCAGGACATCGGCGAGATAACGGCAAAGGTATTGTCCGAGCCGGAAAAACACCAAAACAAGGGCTATTCCATTACCGGACCTGAGGCAATCGATTATTACGAAACCGCAAAAATCCTAAGCGAAGAACTCGGCAGAAAAATCACCTACGCAAACCCGGGACCTTCGCTTGCCAAAAAATACTGGGTAGATGTCCGTGGCCTGGAAAAAGGTTACTCCACGGTGATGAGCCTATTGTATATGATGACAAGGATGGGCACGGCAAAAAAAGTAACCGGCATATTTGAAGAGGTTACGGGTAAAAAGCCGCAGACATTCCGTCAGTTTGTTCAGAAAAATAGGACTGTTTGGGAATAAGGGGGTGGACGCTGCAGATGGCTGTGAAGCCGGGTGATAAAATCACCGTGCGCGGCACTATGCATACCGACAGGCGTTTGATGAAATAATATCAAAAAGCGATTTCATCAAGGCTGTGTATTTGATGAGTCAGGATTTATCGTCCAAAATTCTAAAATGCGTTATTGAGCACGATGAAAATAAGTTATTTTCATAAAATGCAGCATAAAAGTGTTGATTTTTACAGAAAAACGTTTTACTATTAGTGCGTAGAGGAAATAATACGTATATAACAAATTACATTCACTTTTCTACTTCTCACTTGAAGTAGTTTTTTCTTAAATATTACTATCAGGCAATCAATAACACTACTTAAGCGTAATCTATTTTAGCTTAGGCTATTATTTATACAATTTACTACGGATTATTAAAGCATGGAGGGACTATATGGCAAGTATCAAAGAAGTCGCTAAACGTGCGGGAGTATCCATTGCAACTGTCTCGAATGTATTGAATAACACGAAGTATGTCAGTGACGAATTGAGAATAAAGGTTAATATCGCGGTCCAGGAACTGGGGTATGAGGCGGACCCGATTGCCAGCCAGATGAAGTCTAAGCAAACGAAAACAATTGGCGTGATCACAGCGGATATGTGCGGACTGTTTTATCCCTATGTTGTAAAAGGCATTTATGAAATTATAAATAAGAATGGTTACAATATAATTATTCTCGATACAAACAGTATTAATGACAGAATGGGCAGTTTTGAAAAAGAAATGACCAGTTTTAAGAAGTTGATTTCAAGCAGGGTCGACGGCATTATATTTGCTTCCACAGTTGCGGAAAGTGTTGAAAAAAGTTATTTTAAGGAAATAAAAAAATTGGCAAACGCCCATAAAAAGATCGCACTTGTTAGTATTGAACGCGATTTTTCAAAATATGGCATAGATTCTGTTTTTTCTGATTCGATTGCCGGAGCAAAAAAGGCAACCAATCACTTAATTGATTTGGGCTGTAAGAGAATCGGCCATATTACTGGTCCCATATATGCAAAAGTATCGCAGGACCGGCTGCTTGGATATAAGCAAGCGATGGAAGCTGCGGGCTTACCTGTAGATGAAGATACGATGGTCACAAACGGAGATTATACGCACCAAAGAGGATATGTTGCGCTGAAAGAACTTTTAACATTGATGCCGGATATGGATGGAGTTTATATTGCAAATGACCAGATGGCTGTTGGCGCATTAAAGGCTTTATCCGAATGCCAAAAGAAAGTTCCGGAGGATGTTAAAGTAATCGGATATGATAATGTTTTCATTGCAAGCCTTGTAGAACCTTCCCTGTCAACAATCAACATACGTAAGAGACGCATAGGTATTGAGGCGGCTAGAATACTTCTGGAAAGAATTGAGAATCCTGATTTGGATCAGGGGACAACTGCGATTGAAATGGAGACGAGGCTTGTGGTAAGAAAGTCAACTGTCATCAATGCTCCTGAGGACTGGATTCTGTCTGACTGGTAATCGGATCAAAGTAATTTTTAATATGACCTGTAAACCCACTCGACATGAAAATATTATCAACGCATTCCCATCAAAATTTGTGGGAATGCGTTTTTGTTTTGCCAACATGCATTTTAGAAATTGCAATATTTGGTACTGATTAACTGAGGGAAAACGTTTTTCTGTAAAAACGGATTACATTTAGTTTGCATCACGAATAAAGCAAGCAAACACTCATAAATCATTAAATTAGTGTGGATAATCCTTGAAAAATATATAAATACATTTTTGGATTTTGTGTTGACAGAAAAACGTTTTTCTATTATGATCATCACAAGTAGTAAAAACACATAAAAAAACATCTGAATTTGAATACAAAGAGTGCAAAGTACACAATAAAAAAAACAGAGGGGAACATATGAAAAGCATAAAAGAATTGGGGCAAAAAGCTCTTGATAGTGGTAAAGGCATATTCAGACTGGCGCCGGTTTGGGTACCAAGATCCTTTTGCCGTCCTGGAAAAAGAATCAAGCTTCATCCGGACGATTATTATGTATTAGGTGCCGAAAGAGGCGGACTTGATGAGAGATGGCTCTCATCAACTACATGGGCAGAGAATGGACCCTTGACAGCAGCAGATGAGGGATTAAGTTACATTGTTGTTGACGCTAAAGGCGAAGAAAAAGTATTACTTAGAGACGTAGTCGCAGAATTTGGCGCAGAAATTGTTGGAGAGCATATTTGGAATAAATACAAAAAATGGCCGATGTATTCCAAATTTTTTGATAATGCAGGCCCGTTGCCGCATCATGTACACCATCGCGATGAACACGCTTCACGTATTGGTGCTGCAGGAAAACCTGAGATGTATTTCTTTCCTTCCCAGTTAAATAATCATGGCGGGGAATTTCCTTTCACTTTCTTCGGGTTCAATCCGGAAACCACAAAAGAACAGGTCCTTGAGTCGCTCAAAAAATTCCCGGCTGGTGACAATAATATTTTGGG
>Ga0209100_1002549_pt1 | contig 11165 bp, 10 predicted proteins | sample lystaG_FD_185480 | JGI IMG/M metagenome (GOLD analysis project Ga0209100, IMG submission 185480) | Glacier valley bacterial and archeal communities from Borup Fiord, Nunavut, Canada, to study Microbial Dark Matter (Phase II) -... | ecosystem: Environmental > Aquatic > Freshwater > Ice > Glacier ...
GCGGGCTCCCAATACATGACTTGGCTGTCATTGAGCGAAGTTTCCACCAGAATCGCGGGATAGGCTTTCTTTTCAAGATTGTCGTAAGGCGAGTAAGTGCGCATGTATTGGTAGGCCGCCTTCTGCGTGGGGTTGCCCCACTCCAGATATTCACCCACTGTGAGCGGCAGCGATGCATCCAGCATCGTGTTCATCACATCCACAAACGGCACCTGCGACACAACCGCTTTGAACAAATCAGGCCGCATATTGGTCGTTGCTCCCATTAGCAGGCCACCCGCGCTACCACCCTGAATCACTAGCTGGCTAGGATCGGTGTATTTTTTATCGACCAGATATTCCGCCACATTGATGAAGTCGGTGAAGCTGTTTTTCTTCTTCATCATTTTGCCGTTGTCATGCCACTGCTTGCCCATTTCGCCACCGCCGCGAATATGCGCGATCGCATAAATCATACCGCGATCCAGCAACGCCAAGCGGGCTGAACGAAACGCCAGCGGCATTGAAATGCCATACGAACCGTAGCCATAAAGCAACATGGGTTGCGGGCCGTTTTTCTTCAGCGCACGCTTGTAAACCAACGATACCGGCACCATCGTGCCATCTTTGGCTTTGACCATGATGCGTTCCGATTGATAGTCTTTCGGATCATATCCACCCAGCACCGGTTGCTGCTTTTTGAGTGTGCGTTCGCGGGTTTCGACGTTGTAATCAAATATCGAGTTTGGCGTCACCAGCGAGCCGTAATCGAAGCGAAATAGCTTGGTATCAAATTCCGCATTTTGTCCGGCAGATGCTTCATACGCGGCCTCGGGAAAAGTAATGTCATCCGGCTTTGCGGTCTTGATGTCGAACACGCGCAGCTTCGGCAGGCCATTGGTTTTTTCTATGGCCACGAAGAAATCCTTGAACATATCAACGCCATCAAGCTTGACGTTGGCGCGATGCGGAATAATTTCTTTCCACTGCTTGATGTTGGCCGCACCTTCAGCAGTCTTTACCAATCGATAATTGCGGCCACGGTCGTTCGTAACAATATAAAAATCGCTGCCGTGGTGATCGACAAAGTATTTGATGTTCTCTTTTCGCTTCATGTAGACCGCGAATTTCCCGGTTGGCGAATTGGCGTCAAGCAAATGCTGTTCGTTGGTTTCTGAGCTTTCGGCGGTCAGAATGATGTAGCCTTTGCTGCGGGTGATGTCGACGTTGATGCCATATAGCTCATCTTTTTCTTCGAAAACAAGTTCGCTATTTTTGTCGCCTAATTTGTGGCGAAACAGTTTATCGCTGCGCTTGGTGGTGGCATCTTCAGTGACATAAAAAACGGTGGCGTTATCGTTCGCCCAGGCGACCGAGGTTACGCGCTCGGCCGCGTCGGGTAAAGTGATGCCCGACTCAAGATTCTTGAAATTGAGCGTGTACTGGCGATAGCCGGTGACGTCGGTAGCGTAGGCGAGCAATTTTCCATCGCGGCTGACGGCCATATTGCTGATTGCGAAAAACGGCTTGCCTTTGGCGAGTTCATTACCATCCAGATAAATTTCTTCGTTGGCATTCAGGCTGCCTTTTTTGCGCGCGTAAATTGCATATTGTTTGCCCATCTCGGTACGCGAATAATAAAAATACTCACCGCGTTTGTAAGGCACATTTTCATCTGTCTCTTTGACGCGTGAAAGCATATCTTTGTAGAGTGTTTCCTGAAAATCTTTCAGACCACCCAACACGGACTGCGTGTAAACGTTCTCCGCTTTCAAATAATCAATGACTTCCAGGTTGGTTTTTTCACGCAGCCAGAAATAATCATCAACACGTTTATCGCCAAAATTTTCAATCGTTTTGGGGACTTTTCTGGCGACCGGCGGCGTGACCGGGCTGACAGCGGGATTAAGAACAGGATTAACGGGTGCAGCGGGAGCGATCATGGGCATGGGCTTATCAGCGGAGGGGGATTGCGCGTGGGCTGGAGTGGAAAAAGGCAGAAGCAAAAACGAGATATGGACAGCGGCAAGGATTAAGACTGAACGAATTTTCATAGCACTCTCAATATTCAACGAAGTGCAGATTATAAACCGTCGAACTTGTGCCGCGGGACTGGACTGCGGGCAAATATGGTTACGACTTGATACAACTGTGAGGAGAATGGCGCACTGTTGATGTAAACGCGGTGCCAGGGGCAGCGTTAGTCGTGCAAGGCACTGGAAACAAGATCAGGAAACAAAATTTGCGCTGCCAGCCTCGGTGCCACACCCACTACTTTTTCGTATTAATAAAGGATTCCACATGAAAACGAAACTCATTATTGCCGCGGTATTAACCAGCCTCATAAGCGCGGCCGCGTTTGCACAAGCTCCTGCTGCGCTCGGCACCAACACTCCTAAAATTGACAAACGCGAAGCCAATCAAGCTGCCCGTATCGATCAAGGAGTGGCATCGGGCGTATTAACCGGTAAAGAAGCGGCCCGCCTTGAAAACGGTCAAGCCCGCGTTGCCACCGCAGAAGCCAAAGCAAAAGCTGACGGCACGGTGACCCGGCAAGAACGCAAAAGATTAAAGCGCATGGAAAACAAGCAAAGCCGCCACATCAAGCATCAAAAGCACAACAAACAAACCGCGCCAGCGCCAGCAGCTCAGTAAGCCTCCACTAAAGTTTATTCTCCTCCCTTGATGCCTGACTCTTCGTAACGAGGAGTCAGGTTTTTTTATTGCTAAAATTCGAGATGGAATTTTTAGGGCGAAGAAAATGTTTGAAGCAACAGTAGTAACGTCTGCATCAAAATCGGATTTTTATGCCGACCTTAACAAACAGCTCGGCGGATTGCTGGCGAGCGAGCGCGATTTGATGGCAAATGCGGCGAATTTTTCATCGCTGGTTTTTTTATTGCTCGACAATTTAAATTGGGCGGGCTTTTATTTTTCACGCGGCAATGATTTGGTATTGGGCCCGTTTCAGGGCAAGCCCGCATGCGTGCGAATTCCCGTCCAACCCAGCCCACGCGGTGTGTGCGGTAATGCGGCGTTCCATCGCAAAACATTTGTGGTGGAGAATGTGCACGAATTCCCCGGCCACATTGCCTGCGATTCTGCGTCAAACTCTGAAATTGTGATTCCACTCATCGTCGACGATGTCGTGCTCGGCGTACTGGATATTGACAGCCCATTACTCGCCCGATTTGACGATGAAGATCGCGTGGGACTGGAGGCGATGGTGGCAACGTTCGTCTTAGCCACTGATTTTACGCCCGTCAGTTTTCTACACGGCTAGACCGCCATTTGGCGGGCTTCAACCAACACTTTTGCTCCAAACACCACGTCAGTATTAGTCTTGTAAAAAGTAACTGTATACCGATACAGTTAAATAAGCGTCAACAATTCATCGGCGTAAAATAATGATATGTCGATCAATTCGCTCCTCGTTGATTTCAATTCCTACTTCGCGTCCTGCGAGCAGCAGACACGACCGGAGCTGCGCGGCAAGCCGGTTGGGGTGGTGCCGATGTTGGCTGATTCGACTTGCCTGATCGCCGCAAGCTATGAAGCGAAGGCATTTGGCGTTAAAACCTTGACCAACGTGGGCGAGGCGAAGAAAGCGATTCCCGATATACAGCTGGTGGTTGCGCGTCACGAGCTGTATATCGATTTTCATCACAAAGCCGTCGCCGCCGTGGACGAGATCGCCCCGGTGCGCAAGGTGCTATCGATTGATGAAATGGTGTGCGATTTACCCGCGGGCTATAAAACGGTCAAGCGCGCTTGTGAACTGGCGGGCGATATCAAGAAAAATCTGGCGGAAAAAGTAGGCGAATATCTGAAGGTCTCGATTGGTCTCGCACCCAATACTTTTCTAGCCAAGCTAGCCTCCAATATGCAAAAGCCAGACGGGCTGGTGGTGCTGGAAGAACACGATGTGCCTGAAAAGATCTTGCATCTGCCGCTGCGCGCGCTAAACGGTATTGGCCACAATATGGAGGTGCGACTAAATGAGCATCGCATTATGACGATGGCAGATTTATATCGCCAAACCTCGGCCCAGCTGCGCACCGTATGGGGCGGCGTGGGCGGCGAACGGTTTTACGCAAAGCTGCGCGGACAAGAGGTCGAAGAAATCCAAAACGAGATGGGCTCGATCGGCCACTCTCATGTGCTGGCACCGGAGTTGCGCAACACCGCCGACGCTTCCGCGGTGCTGCATCGCCTCACCCAAAAAGCCGCGATGCGATTGCGCAAGGCGCAGCATTATGCGGCGCGGATGCAGGTGAAGGTTAAATTTATCAACGCGCCCTCATGGCAGCGCGAAACGCGGCTGCTTGATACGCAGGACACGCTGGATTTGTTACACGCGCTGGAATCGATGTGGGCGGGCTACAAGCCCAAACGCAACGCCACACCGTTGCAGGTGGGTTTGACGTTACTTGATCTCACGCCGGAAGACAGGCAATCGCAGCGATTATTTGTCGCTGATGATGAGCGCAAAAAATTAAACGCGACCCTGGATAAATTAAACACAAAGTATGGAAAACATGCCGCGTATTTTGGTGGCGCGCATCGCGCCATCGATCACGGCAAAATAGCCATTGCGTTCAACCATATTCCCGATGTCAACATTGAAAAATAGAAGGGAAAATAAAAATGCCACTCAACAATAACGTCACCATTATCACCGGCGCATCCACTGGCATTGGCGAAGAGCTTGCGTATCAGCTCGCCGATGAAGGCGCGCAACTTGTTTTGACGGCGCGGCGAATCAGAGAGCTTGAGCGTGTCGCGGAAAATGCTAAAAAACGCGGCGCGAAAGTTATTGTCGTGAGCGCTGATGTCGCGATTGAATCGGATTGCAAAAAAATCATTGATGCCGCAATGGCCGAATTTGGTCGCATCGATACGCTGGTAAATAATGCTGGCATGACGATGTGGGCGAAGTTTGAAGACATTCAGGATATGTCCATTATGGAACGCATCATGCAGGTCAATTACATGGGGGCCGTGTATTGCACGCATCATGCGCTACCGTATTTAAAAACCACGCGCGGTCGCATCATTGGCATCGCCAGCTTGACCGGCCTCGTGGGTGTGCCCACGCGTACCGGCTACGCGGCCAGCAAGCATGCGATGCGCGGATTTTTTGATTCGCTGAGAATTGAATTGGAAGCGTCAGGCGTCACGGTAACGATGGTGTATCCCGGATTTGTGGCGACCGGTATTCGCGAAAACGCAACGGGCGCCGACGGCAAACCGGCGTTGATTGATCCCGTGGATCAAGCGGGCGTGATGAGTGTTTCGGCCTGCACACAACTTATTGTTAACGCGATCAAACATCGCAAGCGTGAAGAAATCATGACGCTGAAAGGCAAGCTCGGGCAATGGCTTAAATTGATTGCCCCTAGCGTGATTGACGGCATCGCGAAAAAAGCGGTGGCGGGGAATCAGAAGTTTGTAGAACGAAGATAGTTCGTCATTTTTCAAACATTTGCACTGGTAGGCTTTTACAAGCATTTATGCTCCAAGCTGCCCGCCAAAATTAGACCTTCACTTTTTAAATCGTAATCACGTTATCAATATGACACTCACTACTTGGCTCACTTACTTAATCGCGGTCACCCTTATCTGCGTTTCGCCTGGCCCCGGCGCGTTGTCTTCCATGTCTGCCGGCATGAAATACGGCTTTGCCGTCGGCATGTGGAATTTGCTCGGTTTGCAACTTGCGATCGTCGTCAACGTGTCACTGATTTGGCTCGGCCTGGGCGCGCTGCTGGTGACATCCACTACCGCGTTTGAAATTATGAAATATGCGGGCGCGCTGTACCTCATCTATCTCGGCATTCAAAAGTTTCGCGAGGCTCCCGCGCCGTTTGAAGAGATCGCCGCCAAAACAAAATTTGAAGACACGTCGCGATGGGGATTGATCAAGCAAGGCTTGTTTGTCAACCTCACCAATCCAAAAGGCATCGTTTTTTTAGTCGCCGTGCTGCCGCAATTTATCGATGCGACGAAGCCGACCGGCCTTCAATACGCGATCATGGGCGTGACAATGGTTGTCATCGATGTACTGGTGATGATGTGCTACACCGTCCTCGCGGCAAAGGTGCTGCGGCTACTAAAAAATCCATCGCACCTTCGCTGGACGAATCGTGGACTGGGAAGCTTGTTTATCGCGGCGGGTGGGGCGCTGGCGGTATTCAAGCGGAGTTAACCGATGTGCAGATTCCGACAAGATGCAATTGGGAAAATACCGATGACGACAATCTTGATACGAACTGAATGCTTAAAAACTTCCTCGGTAAAACGAGATTCAAAAAAACTTTTCAGCGCGGATAGCGCATGAGAGTAATACTAGGAACGATCTACCGATGCTTCCCGCCAAACACCGCCAAGAATATAAACATTAAAATCAAAATCCCCCCCACCAAGAAGAAAATCTTCCAGCCTGATTTGGGGGATTCGCCTTGTACTTCGCCGCTTTGGCCGTTGACCATAAAGCGATAGGTTTTGCCTTTGAAGATATAGGCGGACATCCACACCGGTAACAGGATGTGTTTAAACATGAGGTGAGTGTAGTCGGTGTTAAGACCGGTGACGCGTTGATGGTCACCGCCGATATCCTGTTCCACCAATGAATGTACTTTGGCATCGATGATTTGGCGGCCTTGCACGAAGCCTTCTTTTAAACCAACTTGATAGGCTTCGGCCTGAAAACCGGTGATGTATTCCTCTTGATAAGGCACGAGTTCTTTGGTGTTCCAGGTGCGCATTTCATTTGAGAATGCGCCCATGATTGAGGAGCCAACAGCCGAGCCTAGTCCTCCAGAAACTTGCGCCAGCATTTGGCGCGCCTGAGCGGTTTGCTGCATTTTGGCGGCCAGCGGCGAGCCTGCTTTCGCGCCGCTGACGCTATAGGTGGGACTGGCTGGCACCAGCACGTCATCATGGAAAAATGAAACCGTGCCAGAAACATTGGTCCAGCGGGTCTGGGTGCGTGTTTCGGTGACGCGTTCGCCGTTGGAATTAGTGGTTTGGTAGCTCTCGGAATAATCGTCGCCGCGTGCGCCGCTATAGCGCGAATAGGTATTGGCGTCGAACGTCCAATAAGGAATGTACATGCCCTTGATGCCGCCATCGCTTTGCGCAAATTGTTTAAGCGCGGATGGGGCCATCCACATGCCTTTGATCCACGCGCGCCATTTGTCCTGGGCTTGCAGCTTGGTGACTTTGAACGGCACCAGCGACTTTGGTTTGATCAATCGCTGCGCATAACTTTTGGAAGTAATCGGCGTGCCGCAAAAAGTACACGTGGTCGCGAAGAGATTAGCTGGCAAGGTTTGTTCGGCGCTGCAATTGCTGCATTTAACTTGTTCTTGCGCATGCGTTTCATGCTCCGAAACCAGCTTGTCCAGCCACGCTTCAAGATCAAGCTCTGCGACTGAATCATCCGTATCAGAAATCTCATTCGCCGCACCGCAGTAGGGGCATTTAAGTGATTTGGTGCCCGGCGCGAATGAGAATTTTGCGCCACACGATGCGCACGGAAAGGCGCGCACCTTGGCGGTCATTTGGTCAAGCGTGGTTTGGGATGCGTTAGGATTTTCCATTTTTTATTTCACTTTGGACGTGCGGCGAAAACGGCGTTTCAATTATTTTTTCAAGCGCGCCATCGCATACACATCGGCCAATACGCCGTCGCGAAAAGCGTACTGCTTGAACGTTCCCTCGATTTCAAAATCAAATTTTTTATACAGCGCAATAGCGGTTACGTTATCGGTGAATACCGTCAATTCAACGCGTGTGATTTGAAGCCAATTGTCGGCAAGATCCAAAGCGGCAGCCATTAACGCGGTGCCTACGCCTTTACCGCAATAAGCGTCGTGAACCATCATGCCCACCGCCGCGGCGTGACGCCTGCGCGCAGCTGTTCCTGCCGCATGCAAGCTAATATTGCCTACAACCTTTTCGTCAGCTTCGGCAGCCAAAAAATGGTCGCCTGCGGGATACTCCGCAAGCCGTTTTTTCCACATTTCAGCCGCTGGAAACGGTAGCTGCGCCGTGCCGCGAATGGCTTTGGACTGAGACGCAATTTCACGGAAGGCTTCGTAGTCTGTAGGTTCAGCAGCGCGAATAGATATTTTCATTTCGTTCATTGTCAGCATGAAATAGTTTTACCCATTCAAAAATTCTCCCGCCAACTGCACGTTAATGAGCATGTCCCTGATTCTTCAAACACGCCCGATAGACTGGGCGCGATCAAAATGACAACTTACGCGGGCGGCAACGGCGGCGGCACGCCTGCAAACAATGCGCTTAGCTCGGCAACATCACCTGCCTTCGCCCATTGCGCCATGCCTGTTTTCCACACCAGCGAATCACGTTTGAGTACGCCAGAACCGGCTTGTCCTTGAAGGGTGCCCATATCGAATGGTCCGGTTTGTGCGCCGTTGACGGCGACATGGAAAGTCGCTTGCGCAGGCAACGGTGGCGGAGCAGCGTTGTTGACAGACCCTGCGGCGTTGGTCGCATTCATGGCACCACCCATCTGCCCCACCATATTGCCGCCCATCGCAAAACCCGCGCCCAGACCCATGCCCGCACCCGCTGCACTATTTGGCGTAGTGGCAGCATCATGAATCGAGCTGGCGGTTTCGTATTGCGTATAGGCTTGCAAATTGCCCACGGCCGCGATTGCGCCGCGCTTATCAATTGCTTTTTCGACTTCTTCAGGCAGGCCGATGTCTTGCACCTGCACTTCAACCAACTCAAGGCCCATCGCGGCGAAATCAGGCTGGATGCGGTCGCGCAGCATTTGACCAATCACGCTGACTTTGGCTTCCATATCGATAATGCTCAAGCCCAGCTCAGGCATCACCTCCTTGATGCGTAGACCAATTTTGCCGCGCAGGTTTTCCTGAATCGAATCGGTAGTGAAACGGCCTTCGGTGCCGGAAATATCCTTGATGAAAATACCGGGGTCACTAATGCGGATTGCGTAAATGCCAAACGCGGTCGCGCGAACAATACCAAACTCGCTATCGCGCATCGTGGCAGGACCCGGCGTGCCCCATTTCAGGTCGGTGAATTTACGCGTGTTGACGAAGTAAACTTCGGCTTTGAATGGGGATTCAAACCCGTATTTCCAGCCTTTGAGCGTGGACAGCACGGGCATATTTTGGGTGGTAAGCGTATGCATGCCGGGCTTGAAAACGTCAGCTAATTGGCCCTCGTTGATGAAGACCGCCATCTGCCCTTCACGCACCGTCAGCTTGGCACCATATTTGATCTCGTTATTCATCCGCTCGAACCGATATACGAGGGTATTGCTCGAATCATCCAGCCATTGGATGATGTCAATTAATTCACCAGTCAGTTTTTTCCAAAGATCAACCATGTAGGGCTCTCCTTCAGCGAGTCTTAACCACGTTAAAAAACAAAAATAAAACTTGCGCTATGCTGTTTCATCACTGCCTCTCATCATCACATCAGGAGCCGGTGAAAAGCGCATCCCTTGATATACATATACGTTATCACGGAAAACCGCTTCCCATTGTGACTTAGCGCGCACGGGCAACATCGATAATATTTGATAATTAACACATGGCATCCACACCCGACTTCGACCGGCAAGCAGAATATGACAATTACCGTTACTGAAATCAATATCTACCCTGTTAAATCTTTGGGCGGCGTTTCAACCGGCGCTTGCCAGTCCACGTCACGCGGCCTGCAGAACGACCGCCGCTTCATGCTGGTGGATGAACGCCATGATTTTCTAACACAGCGTAAACACCCGCAAATGGCGACAATTCGTACCGCGTTGGACGGCGATGATTTGATTCTTTCTTCACCATTTGAAGATTCAATTGCGGTGCCATTGCAGCCACGCCTGCTGCCCACCCGCACGGTAAAAGTCTGGTCAAGCCGCGTTCATGCCCATACTGTCTCAGCAGAGGCAGACACCTGGCTCTCAGACTATTTGGGCGTCGATGCGAGGCTGGTTTACATGCCCGACACGAGCGAGCGGCGCGTGAGCGCTGACTTTGCACAAAGTAGCGAGGTGGTGAGTTTTGCGGACGGCTATCCAGTGTTGATTGCGTCGCAGGAATCGCTGGCTGAACTGAATAAACGCATTACGCAAGCAGGTGCTGCGGCGGTGACCATGGATCGATTTCGCGCAAATATTGTAGTGCAAGGCTGTGCCCCATTTGCGGAAGATACGTGGCGCAATTTTGCGATTGGAGAGGCGATATTTCGCGGTGTAAAGCCGTGCACACGCTGCCAAATTACCACTACCGATCAAGCCACGGGCGAAGTATTGGGGCCAGAGCCGTTGCGTACGCTGGCCACGTTTCGCAATTCTTCGAAAGGCGTACGCTTTGGGATGAACTTGCTGAACACGAAGCTGGGCACAATCCGCATTGGTGATGAATTGGTACAACGTTAGCCGCTAAATCAGTTGCTAAATTAATCGCGCCGCAACATCTGCCAGGCCACTAGCGCCCAAGCTGCAATAAAGCATAAGCCACCAAGCGGGGTAATCGCACCCAATACGCGTATGCCCGTGACAGCAAGCGCATATAGACTGCCGCTAAACAGCACTACACCAATCCCCATAAAAATAGCGGCAAGTTTAAGCGCACTGTGCCCTGCTGAGGAATTCGCCTGGCTATTGCGCAAAATGCCGACCAGCATCAAACCCAGCCCATGCACCAGATGGTATTGCACGCCAGTTTGATAGACCGCCAACATCTCCGGCGTGAGCCGTGTTTTCAGCGCGTGCGCGCCAAATGCGCCGAGTATTACCGCCAGTAACATCAATATTGCGCCGATGCCGACGGTGGTGTTTGCGGTACGTGTAGGCATCAATGAATGGAGTAGCGCGCGAAGCTGGACAGCATCAGCATTTATGTGCTTTTTGCTCGCTGCGGCTTCAATAAAAAGGCACCCAGCGCGGGTAACAAAAACACTGTGCCCACCATGTTCAAGAAGAACATGAATGCCAGCAAAATGCCCATATCTGCCTGAAACTTGAGCGCCGACATTGCCCAAGTAGCGACCCCGAGAGTCATCGTGACGGCAGTAAAAATCATCGCGGTTCCGCGCTCGCGCAGAGCCTCGAAGAATGCTTCGGCAAGCGGCATGCCCTGCTCGAGAAACACTTCGATTCGATCGTAAAGATAAATGCC
>Ga0209100_1002550_pt1 | contig 11164 bp, 9 predicted proteins | sample lystaG_FD_185480 | JGI IMG/M metagenome (GOLD analysis project Ga0209100, IMG submission 185480) | Glacier valley bacterial and archeal communities from Borup Fiord, Nunavut, Canada, to study Microbial Dark Matter (Phase II) -... | ecosystem: Environmental > Aquatic > Freshwater > Ice > Glacier ...
GTCCCGCCCGGCGCCGGCCTTCAGCACCACCAGGCCGAGCGGCACTTGGCCCTTCAGCGCGTCCGCCGCGCCGATGACGGCGCACTCGGCCACGTCGGGGTGGCTGGCCAGCACCTCCTCCATCGCGCCGGTGCTCAGGCGGTGCCCGGCGACGTTGATGATGTCGTCGGTCCGCCCCATCACCCACACGTCCCCGTCCGCATCCACCTGGCCCGCATCCCCTGTGCGATACCAGCCCGGGAAATCATCGAGGTAGGCGGCCTGGAACCCCGCCGCATTCTGCCAAAGCGTCGGCGCGCAGCCCGGCGGCATCGGCAGGCGTATGGCCAGGTTGCCCACGGTGCCGCGCGGCAGCGGCGCGCCCCCGTCATCCAGCGCCTGCACGTCATAGCCGGGGCAGGCGCGCCCGCCGGCCCCGGGCTTGAACGGGAACAGGCCGAGCCCGCGGAACCCGGCGGTGATGGGCCACCCCGTCTCGGTCTGCCACCAATGGTCCACAACGGGGCGGCCCAGCTTGCCCGCGATCCAGATGGCGGTCGGCGGGTCGCACCGTTCCCCGGCCAGGAACAGCGCGTCCAGGTGGGACAGGTCGTGCCGTGCCATGTGCGTGCCGTCCGGGTCCTGCTGGCGTATGGCGCGCAAGGCGGTGGGCGCGGTGAACAGCACGCGCACGCCGTGCTGGGCGCAGACCCGCCAGAACGCGCCGGGGTCCGGGGTGCCGACCGGCTTGCCCTCATACAGGATGGTCGTGCATCCCGCGAGCAGCGGGCCATAGACGATGTAGCTGTGGCCCACCACCCAGCCCACGTCGCTGGCGCACCAGTACACGTCCCCGGTGCCGACGCCGTAGATCATCCGCATGGAGTGGTGCAGCGCAACGGCATAGCCGCCGGTGTCGCGCACCACGCCCTTCGGCTTCCCCGTCGTCCCGGAGGTATACAGGATGTAGATCGGGTCCGTCGCCAGCACCGGCACCGGCGGGTGGGGTGCTGCGGCGGCCTCGGCCGCCTGGAAGTCCCAGTCCCGGCCCGGCTGCATCGCGGCGGCCAGCATGGGGCGCTGCAGGATCAGGCACGCCGCAGGCTTGTGGCTGCTGATGGCGATGGCGGCGTCCAGCAACGGCTTGTAGGCGACGACCCGGCCCGGCTCCAGCCCGCAGGACGCCGACACGACCGCCCGGGGCTGCGCGTCCTCGATCCGCTTGGCCAGCTCCGCCGCCGCAAATCCGCCGAACACCACGGAGTGTATGGCGCCCAGCCGCGTGCAGGCCAGCATGGCGATGACCGCTTCCGGCACCATCGGCATGTAGATCACGACACGGTCGCCATAGCCGACGCCCAACGCCGCCAGCGCGCCGGCGACGCGGGCGGTGCGGTCCAGCAATTCGGCATAGGTGAACGTCTGGACCGCCCCGGCCATCGGGCTGTCCCACACCAGCGCCGCCTGGCCGCCGCGCCCGGCAGCCACATGCCGGTCCAGGCAGTTGGCCGACATGTTGAGCGTGCCGCCCGCAAACCATTGCCCATAGGCGCCGAGCGCCGGGTCGAACGTCTGGGTGGGAGGGCTGTCCCAGTCCAGGCCCGTGGCGGCCTCCGCCCACCACCCCGCCGGGTTGGCGGCCCAGGCGGCATAGGTGTCTGCGTAGCTGTTAAGATATTGGGAGGATTGGTTAACAACTGTCACGGCGCCCTGTTCCCACGTTCCCATGACCTTTAGCAGATGGCACAGTCTGCGGCAGGAACGAAATCGCTTGGACCCAAGGTGGGGCCGCCTCCGCCCGAGGGCCGATGCTGCCCTGACTGGCCGAGCCACTACGATTGAGGGGACCTACATGAGCATCGCCCTGCCTGCCGACGGTATAGCCCTGTCGCGCAACCGGGCCATGACGCGGGAACACCGCAAGGTCATCCTCGCCTCCTCGATCGGCACGGTGTTCGAGTGGTACGACTTCTACCTGTACGGCTCCCTGGCGGGGATCATCGGCGCGAAGTTCTTCACCCAGTTCGATCCTGCCATCCGTGACATCTTCGCCCTGCTGGCGTTCGCCGCCGGGTTCCTGGTGCGGCCGTTCGGGGCGCTGGTGTTCGGGCGGCTGGGCGACATGGTCGGGCGCAAGCACACCTTCCTCATCACCATCGTGATGATGGGCGCCAGCACCTTCGTCGTCGGGCTGCTGCCGACTTCGGACAGCATCGGCATCGCGGCGCCCATCATCCTGATCGTCATGCGGCTGTTGCAGGGCCTGGCGCTGGGCGGCGAGTACGGCGGGGCGGCGACCTATGTGGCGGAACACGCGCCGCAGGGCCGGCGCGGCTTCTACACGAGCTGGATACAGACCACGGCGACGATGGGGCTGTTCATGTCGCTGCTGGTGATCCTCATCACGCGCAGCACGCTGGGGGAGCCTGAGTTCGCCAGTTGGGGCTGGCGCGTGCCGTTCCTGGTGTCGATCCTGCTGCTGCTGGTGTCGGTGTGGATACGCCTGCAGCTGAACGAAAGCCCGGCGTTCCGGGACATGAAGCGGGAAGGGACCTTGTCCAAGGCGCCGCTGACCGAGGCGTTTGGCCAGTGGAAGAACGCCAAGGTGGCGATCCTGGCGCTGGTCGGGCTGACGATGGGCCAGGCCGTCGTCTGGTACACCGGCCAGTTCTATGCGCTGTTCTTCCTGCAAAGCATCCTCAAGGTCGATGGCTACACCGCCAACCTGCTGATCGCCTATGCGCTGCTGCTCGGCACGGGCGGCTTCGTGTTCTTCGGCTGGCTGTCGGACAGGGTGGGGCGCAAGCCGATCATCCTGGCCGGCTGCGCCATCGCCGCGCTGACCTACTTCCCGATCTTCGCCAAGCTGACGCAGCAGGCCAACCCGGCGCTGTATGAGGCGCAGCAGGACATCCCCGTCGTCATCACCGCCGACCCGGCCGATTGCCACTTCCAGTTCAACCCGACCGGCACGGCTGTCTACACCACGTCATGCGACATCGCCGCCCAGGTGCTGGCGTCCCTGTCCATCCCGTACTCGCGGGAGGATGCGCCGCCCGGCACCATCGCCAGCATACGTGCAGGCACCGTGGATGCCGTGCCGTCGTTCAACGCAGCGGACATGGGCGCCAAGGCAGCGGCGGCACGGACGCAACTGAACCGCTTCGTCGCAGCGGCGCTGGTGTCGGCAGGGTATCCGCCGACCTCCAACCCGTCCGTCATCAAGATGTACAGCGCATTCGACGTGTTCCAGCCGCGGGCCTTGGCCATCATCGGCCTGCTGACGGTGCTCGTGCTGTATGTGACCATGGTCTATGGCCCGATCGCCGCGGCGCTGGCCGAGCTGTTCCCGTCCCGCATCCGCTACACCGCGATGTCGCTGCCCTACCATATCGGCAACGGCTGGTTCGGCGGGCTGCTGCCCGCGACCACCTTCGCCATCATCGCCGCTACGGGCAACCTGTATTCTGGCCTGTGGTATCCCATCGTGTTCGCAACCATCACGGTGGTCGTGGGCGCGCTGTTCCTTCCCGAGACGAAGGACCGCGACATCTTCGCCGACGATTGAGGGCGCCCATCCGCCGGCGGTCCGTGTCGTCCCCACACGGTCCGCCGGGAATCGTCGCCAGCCCACGGTCATCACGCGCGCGGCATCTTGCAAATTTTGTTTGAAGGATGGATTTCTGCACAAACCTGTCAGGGTCCGGGGCACGCTGCCCGCGTCCGGAGGCGGAAGCATCGATGACGGAACCGCCGTCGTCCCTGGGGAGAGCGTGACGATGAGCGTGGCGACATCTGAGGCGGTTGGCGGACGCAACCGTTCCATGACGGCCGAGGAGCGGAAGGTGATCTTCGCCTCCTCGCTCGGCACGGTGTTCGAGTGGTACGACTTCTTCCTGTACGGCTCCCTCGCAGGAGTGATCGGGGCCAAGTTCTTCAGCCAGTTCGACCCCAACACGCGCAACATCTTCGCCCTGCTGGCGTTCGCCGCCGGGTTCCTGGTGCGGCCGTTCGGGGCGCTGGTGTTCGGGCGGCTGGGCGACCTGGTCGGGCGCAAGTACACCTTCCTGGTGACGATCCTCATCATGGGCGGCAGCACCTTCATCGTCGGCCTGCTGCCCACGTCCGACACCATCGGCATCACCGCCGCGATCATCCTGATCATGTTGCGCCTGCTGCAGGGCCTGGCCCTGGGCGGCGAATACGGCGGGGCCGCAACCTATGTGGCCGAGCACGCGCCGCAGGGGCGGCGCGGCTTCTACACGAGCTGGATACAGACGACCGCCACGCTCGGGCTGTTCATGTCCCTGCTGGTCATCCTGTCCACGCGCAGCATCATCGGGGAGGCCGCGTTCGCCGACTGGGGCTGGCGCGTGCCGTTCCTGGTGTCGATCCTGCTGCTGCTCGTGTCCGTCTGGATACGGCTGCAACTGAACGAAAGCCCGGCGTTCCAGGCCATGAAGGAGGAGGGCACGCTGTCCAAGGCGCCGCTGACCGAGGCGTTCGGCCAGTGGAAGAACGCGAAGGTGGCCATCCTGGCGCTGGTCGGCCTGACGATGGGCCAGGCGGTCGTGTGGTACACCGGCCAGTTCTACGCGCTGTTCTTCATCCAGAGCATCCTCAAGGTCGATGGCTACACCGCCAACCTGCTGATTGCCTGGTCCCTGCTGCTGGGCACCGGAGGCTTCGTGTTCTTCGGCTGGCTGTCCGACAAGATCGGGCGCAAGCCGATCATCCTGGCCGGCTGCGCGCTGGCGGCGCTGACCTATTTCCCGATCTTCGCCAAGCTGACGCAGGAAGCCAACCCGGCGCTCTACACCGCGCAGCAGACCATCCCGGTGACGGTGGTGGCCGACCCGGCGGATTGCCACTTCCAGTTCAACCCGACCGGCACCCTCGTGTTCACGTCGTCCTGCGACATCGCCAAGCAGGTGCTGTCCGGCCTGTCCGTGCCTTACAAGCAGCAGGACGCGCCGGCCGGGACGGTCGCCAGCATCAAGGCCGGCGCCGCGTCCGTCGCGTCGTTCGATGCGGTCAAGGCCGGGGCCGGGGCCGCCGCGGCGCGCACCGCCCTGGCACGGGACACCAACGCGGCGCTGTCCGCAGCCGGATACCCGGCGGCGGCCAACCCGTCCGTCGTCAAGATGACCAGCGCGTTCGACGTGTTCCGTCCGCAGACGGCCACCATCGTCGGGCTGCTGACGGTGCTGATGGTCTATGTGACCATGGTGTACGGCCCCATTGCCGCCGCGCTGGTGGAGCTGTTCCCGTCCCGCATCCGCTACACCGCCATGTCCTTGCCCTACCACATCGGCAACGGCTGGTTCGGCGGGTTGCTGCCGGCGACGACGTTCGCGATGATCGCCGCGACGGGGGACATCTTCTACGGGCTTTGGTATCCTATCGTATTCGCAACGATCACCTTGGTCGTGGGTGCGCTGTTCGTCCCGGAGACGAAGGACCGCGACATCTTCGCCGCCGACCACACGGCAAGCCGGACCTAGATCCCGCCACTCTGGCGACGGCTTTCACAAGGGGGCGTCTGGCGCAGGCCAGGCGCCCTTTTCCGTTCATACAGCTTTGCAAATCGCATTAAGGCCCGTAGAACGCCAGTCAAACAAACATACGGGGTGGAACGTTGAGCGACACGCATGTGAACCGGATACGCCGGAACCCTGACTTCATCGAGCTGACCCGGTCCCGCAAGGCGTTCGGCTGGACGCTGACGATCATAATGCTCCTGATCTATTACGGCTATATTGGGCTGGTGGCCTACCAAAAGCCGCTGATCGCACGCCCGCTGTTCGGTTCGATCACCGTTGGCCTCGTGCTGGGCATCGGCGTGATCCTCAGCGCCATCATCCTGACCGGCATCTACGTGCTGCGCGCAAACGGCAAGTTCGACGAGCTGTCGCGCAGGGTTGTCGCAGAATCCGCCCGCACCGGCGCCCCAGCAGGAGTCCTGTGATGAGGCGCATCGCAATCGGCCTATTCCTGTTGCTGGCCAGCACGGCGGCGCAGGCAGCCGGCCCGTTGGATGCCGGGACGCGCCAGGCCACCAACTGGACCGCCATCGGCATGTTCGCCGGCTTCGTCGCGCTGACGATGGGCATCACCTACTGGGCGGCGGGCCGCACCAAGACCACCAGCGACTTCTACACCGCAGGCGGCGGCATCACCGGGTTCCAGAACGGGGTGGCGATTGCGGGTGACTACATGTCGGCGGCGTCGTTCCTGGGCATCTCGGCGCTGTTCTACACCTTCGGGTATGACGGGCTGATCTATGCCATTGGCTTCCTGGTGGGCTGGCCGATCATCATGTTCCTGATGGCCGAGCCGTTGCGGAACCTCGGGCGGTTCACCTTTGCCGACGTGGTGTCCTACCGCCTGCAGCAGACGCCGATCCGCGCCATGGCGGCGACGGGCACGCTGGTGACGGTGGCGTTCTACCTGATCGCGCAGATGGTCGGCGCCGGCCAGTTGATCGAGCTGCTGTTCGGCCTGGACTACCAGTATGCCGTCGTCGCCGTCGGCGTCCTGATGATCGTCTATGTGACATTCGGCGGCATGATCGCGACCACCTGGGTGCAGATCATCAAGGCGGCGCTGTTGCTGTCGGGCGCCACGCTGATCTCGATCCTCGTGCTGTCGAAGTTCAACTTCAGCGTCAGCGACTTCTTGGCCAAGGCGATCGAGGTGCATCCCAAGCACGATGCCATCATGCTGCCGGGGCCGCAGGTGGCGAACCCGATCTCGGCGATCTCGCTGGGCATCGCGCTGATGTTCGGCACGGCCGGGCTGCCGCACATCCTGATGCGCTTCTTCACGGTGTCGGACGCCAAGGAAGCCCGCAAGTCTGTGTTCTGGGCGACGACGTTCATCGGCTACTTCTATCTGCTGACGTTCATCATCGGCTTCGGCGCCATCGTGCTGGTCAGCACCAATCCGGAGTACCTGGACGCCAAGGGCGCCCTGCTGGGCGGCGGCAACATGCCCGCCATCCACCTGGCGCACGCGGTCGGCGGGGACGTGATGAAGGGCTTCATCTCGGCCGTGGCGTTTGCCACCATCCTGGCCGTCGTGTCGGGCCTGACGCTGTCCGGCGCCAGCGCCGTCAGCCACGACCTGTATGCCAGCGTGTTCCGCCGCGGCATGGTCTCCGACGGGTCCGAGGTGCGTGTGTCCAAGATCACGACGGTGGTGCTGGGCGTCGTCGCCATCGTGCTTGGGATCGCGTTCAAGAACATCAACGTCGCCTTCATGGTGGGCCTGGCGTTCGCCATCGCGGCCAGCGCCAACTTCCCGGTGCTGCTGCTGTCGATGCTTTGGAAGGGCCTGACCACGCGCGGCGCCTTCCTGGGCGGCTTCACCGGGCTGATCGGCGCGGTGGGCCTGACGGTCCTCAGCCCCGGCATCTGGGTGTCGGTCCTGGGCAATCCCGCCGGGTCCGCGCCGTTCCCGTACACGTCGCCGGCCATCTTCACGATGCCGGCCGCCTTCATCGTGTGCTGGCTGGTGTCCACGCTGGACCGCAGCGCCTCGGCCAACGCCGAGCGGGCCGCGTATGAGGCGCAGTATGTCCGGTCCGAGACGGGCATCGGCGCCGAGGGTGCTGCCGCCCACTAGACCTGCGTAAATGCCATCGGGGCGACACGGTTCCGCCCCGATGGCGCCATGCGGCGCACCGATGTTCCCCATGCCGGCGCTGATGCCGGCCCAAGGGAACATCCCGCCATGACCATCACCCGCCTGATGCTCTCCACTGCGTTCTTCGGCGCGCTGTTCGGCTCGCTGGCGCTGCCCGTCCTGGCCCAGCCTGTGGCCGGCGCCCACCAGGTCCGCGCGACGCACCACCGTACTGTGCGCCACGCGCCCGTGCACCGCATCGCCACCAGCCCGGCGGCCATACCGGATGCGAGGGCGTCGGCGACGGCCCCGGCAGCGGTCAAGCCTTCCGTCGGCGCGACTGCGACCGTGCCCGTCGCGCCGAACGCCGGCCTGGCCGGCACGGCCCCTGCTGGGACGACGATGGGCGCCGTGCCGGTCCAGCCCCGCGTCACCACGGTCGCGCCGGGCACGTCGCCGACCGTGGCTCCGCTGGTTGGCACCGTTCCTGCCGCCCGCGTCACCACGGCCCCGGCCGTCACCGGGACCGCCAAGGTCAACTAGCCCGCCCGGGCCGGGGCATGCCGCCCCGGCCCACCCTCTGTTGACGGCAGGGACGCCAGCCCCGATCATTCGCAGGCGAATGATCCCCCCGAGGCCCGTCCTGGCACTGCCGCACCCCGAACCCGACCTGCTGGACGGCTACGACCTCGACGTGCAGGCCGGGTTCCTGCTGCGCCGGGCGCACCAGCGCCACGCCGCCCTGTTCGCCGGCGGCATGGCCGCCGACCTGACGCCGACGCAATTCAGCGCCCTGGTGCGCGTCGTGGCGTTAGGCCGGGTGACGCAGAACCACCTGGGGCGCCTGGTTGCTACCGACCCCGCCACCATCCAAGGCGTCGTGCGCCGGCTGGAGGCCCGCGGGTTGATACACCGCTTGCCCGACCCGGTCGACCGCCGCACCACGGTCCTGGCGCCGACCGACGCCGGCCTGGACCTGGCCGCCGCCGCCATCCCCGCCGCACGCGCCATCACCGAGGCGACGCTGGCGCCACTGCGCCCGGACGAGCGGCGGCAGTTCCTGCAGCTTCTACGCAAGGTGGCCTGACATGGCGCTGTCTGCCGCCCCCGAAGTGCAAACCGGCAAGCTGGTCGTCCGCAATATCGGCCTCATGCTGTCAGGCAAGCTGGAGGCGCCCATCCTCGATGCCGACACACTGGTTGCGGAGGGCGGGCGCATCATCGCCGTTGGGCGTGCGAAGGACTGCGACACCGGGGACGCAAGCGTCACCATCGACGCGCATGGCTGCGCCGTGTCGCCCGGCCTGATCGACAGCCACGTGCATCCGGTGTTCGGGGACTGGACGCCGCGGCAGAACCAGCTCGGCTGGATCGACAGCACCCTGCACGGCGGCGTCACCACCATGGTCTCGGCCGGGGAGGTCCACCTGCCCGGACGCCCGCGCGACATCGTCGGCCTGAAGGCGCTGGCGATCACTGCCCAGCGTGCCTACCACAACCACCGGCCCGGCGGCGTCAAGGTCCTGGCCGGCGCCCCCATCATCGAGCACGGCATGGTCGAAAGCGATTTTTCCGACTTGGCCGCCGCGGGCGTCACCCTGCTGGGCGAGGTGGGCCTGGGCAGCGTCAAGGCCGGCCACGAGGCCCGGACCATGGTGGCGTGGGCGCGGAAGCACGGCATCCAGAGCACCATACACACCGGCGGCCCCAGCGTGCCTGGCAGCGGCTACATCGATGCCGACACGGTGCTGGAGGCTGACGCCGATATCATCGGCCACATCAACGGCGGCCACACCGCCCTGCCGCTGCGGCAAATCCGCTGCTTGTGCGAAGGCTGCGGGCGCGGCATCGAGATCGTGCACAACGGCAACGAGCTGGCCGGCCTCACGGCCCTGCGCTATGCGCGGGAACTAGGGCAGATGGCGCGGGTGATCCTGGGCACCGACGGCCCGGCCGGGTCGGGCGTGCAGCCGCTGGGCATCCTGCGCATGATCGCCATGCTCTCGTCCTTGGGCGACGTGCCGGCGGAAACCCTGTTCTGCTGCGCCACGGGCAACACAGCCAGGATGCGGAAGCTCGATTGCGGCATCATCGAGCCGGGCCGCGCGGCGGACCTGGTGTTCATGGACCGGGCGCAGCACTCGGCCGGCGCCGACCTGCTGGCCAGCGTGCGCGGCGGCGACCTGCCCGGCATCGGGATGGTCGTGATCGACGGCCTGGTGCGCTGCGGCCGCAGCCGCAACACACCTCCCGCAGAACGGGTGCCGGAGGTGCTCACCCCCGGCTAGTGCCCTACCGCGCCATCGGTGCCGGCATCAACTGGCCGCGTATCTCGCCGCCCGGGTTGGCGGCAGTGTGGACGTTGGCATACCACTTGCCCGCCATCACGTCGGCCTTCTGCGCATCGGTCAGGTTGGCGCTGCCGCTGACCGGCGTGGCGGCGGAGGCGAAGGGCACGACGACGCCTGCGTTGGCGCCGGGGCTGGCGGGGCCGTGGAAGTGGGCCGCCGTGGCCGGGCCGGACAGGCCGGCATACTCGATCTTGTAGCTCATGGCGTTGGTGGACGGGTAAACCGTGGCGGTGACGGTGCCCGTCCCGCGTGACGCCGTTGCCGGTGACTCCTGCGCGCCAGTCAGCGTGCCGCTGAGGTACATGGGCGCCGAGCAGCCGGACAGCAGCAGGGCGGCCGTTCCGGCCATCAACCCGGTCATCATCGTCTTCATCCGCGTCATTCCTTCAGTTGCAACGAGGGCATGATGGCGTACGGAACTCGATCCGTCCCATACAGATTTCACCTCAACCCGGTGCGGCAACCGTGGCATCCTGTAGACCATGGAACATCCTGCCGACCGCCCATTGGGGCCGCCCGTCGATCCTTTCCCCCGCCCGCTGCCGGCGCGCGTCGCCCTGCGCGGCACCCATGTGGTGCTGGAGCCGCTGCACCGCCGCCATGCCGACGAGCTGTGGGCGGCAGCAGGGCCGGAGGCGGACTCGAGCTGGGACTACATGGGCTACGGCCCGTTCCCGGCGCAGGACGCCATGACGGCGTTCGTGGCCGACACCGCCAGCACGCACGACCCGATGGCCTGGGCCATACGCCCCGTCAGCACCGGCAACGTGTCGGGCTGGCTGACGCTGATGGACATCCAGCCCAAGCACGCCAGCATCGAGATCGGCAACATCTGGTTCGGCCCCCGCCTGCAACGCACCCGGGCGGCCACGGAGGCGATGTTCCTGCTGCTGCGCCTGGCCGCCGACGACCTGGGCTACCGCCGGCTGGTGTGGAAGTGCAACGCCCTGAACGCCCCGTCCATACGCGCCGCCAAGCGCCTGGGCTTCACGTACGAGGGCACGTTGCGCGCGCATTACGTGATGAAGGGCCGGCTGCGGGACAGCGCCTATTTCAGCATCGTCGGCGACGAGTGGCCGGCATGCCGCGCCGCGCTGCAAGCCTGGCTGGACCCCGCCAACTTCACGCCGGACGGCACCGCCCGGCGCGGGTTGGCGGAGATCAGGGCTACATCGGCGGCGTAAGCCCGTCCTTGCCGACCGCAACGC
>Ga0209100_1002554_pt1 | contig 11147 bp, 10 predicted proteins | sample lystaG_FD_185480 | JGI IMG/M metagenome (GOLD analysis project Ga0209100, IMG submission 185480) | Glacier valley bacterial and archeal communities from Borup Fiord, Nunavut, Canada, to study Microbial Dark Matter (Phase II) -... | ecosystem: Environmental > Aquatic > Freshwater > Ice > Glacier ...
GTAATCGGCTGCTTCCTGATAGAGCCGAATAGCGGTATCGCGAACCTCGGCCGCGCGCGCGCGGCCGATAATTTTTTCACAGGTGGCAAAATCAATATTTTCATCATGTTCGCCAGCTTCGGCCTTGGTAGCAGGCGTGAAAATAGGTTGCGGTAATTTGGCTGCGCGCTGCAATCCTGCCGGCAATTGAATGCCACATACCGATTGGGTTTGTTGATATTCGCTCCAACCGGAACCTTCCAGATAGCCGCGTACGACGGCTTCAATTGGCAGCACTTTATATTTATTCACCACCAGCGCACGGCCCATAACCTGATCGCGTTCGCTGGCCGCAACGACACTGGCAGGGTCAATTCCGGTCAGCTGATTGGGCACCACATGCGCTAATTTATGAAACCAGAAATTAGCCAAGGTGACTAAAATTTCACCTTTCGCGGGTATCGGCGTCGGCAGTATAACGTCGTAAGCGGAGAGTCGATCAGTGGTAACAATCAGTAATTTATCGTCGCCCACAGCATAAATATCGCGCACTTTGCCGCGCGCGATTAAAGGGAGTGATTTGATAGTGGATTCGTACACAAAGAGTCTCGCAGTAAGGTGTAAATACAATTCAGATAAAAATGGCAATCAACATTGTCAGGCAAGCAAAAGTTATGAGCATCAAAGGGTAGAGCATGCTGATGACGATGTAGCGAAGCGAGGTTGCCCACCAGCGCCCACCAAACACACGGCGCATTGCTATCCAAAAATAGATGATGCCCCAGAGCCACAGCAGTCCCGCCAGCCATTCCGCAGCGAATGCCACCACCATCAGCAAGAAGTACGCAAATGCGTGAACATGAAGAGCGTAGACCACATGCTCGCCATAGAACATGCCGCGCTTTCGATAAAGCAGATAAGTGAGCGCCGCAAAAACCGGCAGAAACAAAAACATCGCATAGGGAGCGAGGGAAAGCGCCCGATCTCTGACGATGCCGCCGAATTCACGAAGTGTTCTATCCTTATATCGATCTGCGAAATACGCGCGAATTTTGTTACAAGCGTTACTTCCGGTGCACTGAATCGCGTCCAGCGCCGGGCTGTTCAGCGTAATGTGCTTACGATTATGTGGCGGCGCAGATTCTGCATTTTTATTTTCTGACCCTGGCAACTCCAGCGCGAGATTGGGTAAGGCTTTTGACGTAACAATGACAGGCCGTTTATTTACACTGTCCTTTGCAGCCTCTGATCGCACTTCCGTAACCATCTCGTTGGCTGCCTGTAGCCGCGCCTCGTCGTTGATTTGCGCATTCATGAGCGGGTCGGCACCAAATAATTTCACCACGATAAAAAATAAAATACTCGCCGTCAGGTAAAGGCGCAGCGGGTTCACATAGCGGCGCTTTTGTCCGATCAGATAGCGCTGAGTAAGCGCGCCTGGTCTGAAAAACAGCAAGCCTAATGTGTTCCAAAGCTTTCCTTCCAGCGCAATGTAGTGGGTAATAAATTCATGCCCGAATTCCCAAACCGTCGGAGGGTGTGCGGCCGTCTCCTGACCACAGCTCGGGCAATACGTTGGACGGGGCTCGCCAAACACCACATCGCAATTTCGGCATTGCGCGGCGGTAATCGATTCACCGTCGCTCAATTCACAACCGCATTCAATTCGCCTTTTGCATATTTTTCCGCCATCACACTCATGCCAATCGGCTTAATTTTTGATGCTTGGCCTGCGCTGCCGAATTGCTGATAACGCTCGATACAAATTTTCTTGGCGGCGGCGCGAGCGGGCTTCAGATAATCGCGCGGATCAAAATGGGATTTATTTTCGTTCAGAAATTTACGTATGGCCGCGGTCATTGCCAGACGAATATCGGTATCGATATTGATTTTACGCACACCGTGTTTAATGCCTTCCTGAATTTCCTCAACGGGTACGCCGTAGGTCTCTTTCATTTCGCCGCCGTTGGCGCGAATAATATCAAGCAAATCTTGCGGCACGCTTGATGACCCATGCATGACCAGATGCGTATTGGGAATTCGCGCATGGATTGCCTTGATACGATCAATTGCCAAAATATCGCCGGTCGGTTTGCGCGTAAATTTGTATGCACCGTGCGAAGTGCCGATAGCGATAGCCAATGCATCGGCACCAGTTTTTTTGATGAAATCTGCGGCCTGTTCAGGGTCCGTCAGGAGCTGTTCGCGGGTCATGGCGCCGTCTGCGCCGTGGCCGTCTTCTTTGTCGCCCATCATGGTTTCAAGCGAACCTAAACAACCCAGTTCGCCCTCAACTGTGACGCCAATGGCGTGAGCCATATCGACAACCTGTTTCGTGGTATCCACATTGTATTCATAACTGGCCACACTCTTTCCGTCGGCCATCAGTGAGCCGTCCATCATCACACTGGAAAATCCCAAGCGCATCGCCTGCAGGCACACAACCGGAGACTGGCCGTGATCTTGATGCATCACCACCGGAATATCGGGATAGCTTTCAACAGCCGCTTCGATTAGGTGGCGCAAAAAATGTTCACCCGCATATTTGCGTGCGCCTGCACTGGCCTGCATAATCACCGGGCTGTTGGTTTCGTACGCGGCCTCCATAATGGCCTGTACCTGTTCCAGATTGTTGACATTGAAAGCGGGTAGGCCATAGCCGTTTTCAGCAGCATGGTCGAGCAATTGGCGCATGGATACGAGGGACATGACAATCTCCAAAAACAGTCAATAAATAATAGCAACAATAAAGGCGAAGAATAAACCAGCTAAAGATTGAAACAGCTTATTTTACGTGCTTCCTGCTCATTGTGATTTTCGCGACTTCCTGAAAGAAATTTTGATAGCTTGAGAAGGGCGAATCCCGGATTTTTTGTTCAGGCCTGTTAACAGGGAAATCACCCACGGTCGCGCTCCCAGCGCCATGCCAATCGATTTACGCTCTTCAAGCGGCGATTAGCCATCCAGTTCTGCGAGTTCATGAAATTCCTGTGCAATCCTGACTGGAGAAGATGATGAAACTGAATTTGACCCAAGCGTGCCCGGTAGCCGCCTCAGCCGTTTATTTTATGCCACTCAATGCCGCTGCTGTTACGGCTGCTGGTAGAGCTGATGCCGCTGCTAATGCCAAGGTTGACTCGCCAGTTGATATCCAACCCGCTACAGCCGCCGTGCCCCTAGTAATAGAGCCTGCAGCATGCGTAAACGAACGCCAGAATGGTGTGTTGACCTAAGCGGAAGCGCTTAATGAGCGCTTTGTAAGCGTATTAAACCGATCAAGGAAATAGGCGGCTTCGTACGCTCACCGCAAGGATTTGCGATCAAGATCGTCAATGACCACGTCATAAAAATTCCCGCCGGGGTAGGTTATGCCATTGATCCCTTGGGCTCGCTTAAAAATAAAGCGATGGATCAATTAAAAACCAGCGCTCGAACCGCCATTGGCCTTGATCATAAAGACACTAAAAACTGTGCCGCTGCTCAAGGTCTTGATCTAGCTTTAACTCTAACCCTGCCTGCAACCTTCACTAAAGTGCCACCGGCTGATGAATATATCAATATGGGCCTGATTCCGCTTGAAACCAATATTTAAGCGGGCCGATTTTCACCAATACGCACAATTTTCATGGTGTTGGTTCCGCCTGACTGACCAATCGGCTCGCCCACTGTCAGCACCACCAGATCGCCCAGTTCCACCACCTTGTTTTGCAGCAATACCTCTTCGGCTTCACGCAATAACTTCTCGCGGTCATGACCTTCGTAGGTCAGCGCGATCGGGCGTACATCCCGCATGAGTGCGCATTTGGTGTGCGTCGCTTGAACTGGCGTAAGCGCGTAAATAGGCACACCGGAATTTAAACGTGACATCCAAAGTGCAGTGGAACCTGATTGCGTCAAGGCCGCAATACATTTCACTTTTAAATGATGGGCCGTAAATAAAGCGGCCATGGCAATCGATTGGTCGACGCGGGTAAATATCCGATCCAAAAATTCACGGTCAAGCTTTACGTCAGCGCTTTTTTCAGCTTCACGGCAAATTCGCACCATGGCTTCCACCGTTTCTACCGGGTACATTCCCGATGCAGATTCAGCCGACAGCATTACCGCGTCGGTACCATCCAGTACCGCGTTAGCGACGTCAGAAACCTCGGCGCGCGTCGGTATCGGCGAAGACACCATGGACTCCATCATCTGCGTCGCCGTAATCGTGAGCTTGTTTAACTCGCGAGCCATGCGGATCATGCGTTTTTGCAATGCGGGTACAGCCGCGTCGCCGACTTCCACGGCCAGATCACCCCGCGCCACCATGATGCCATCGCAGGCTTTCATGATGTCGGTCAGCGCTTCATTGGTCACAGCCTCGGTGCGCTCGATTTTTGCGATCAGCAATGCGTCGCCGCCTGCTGCGCGCATCAGTTCGCGCGCCATGTACATATCCGAGCCGCTTTTGGGAAACGAGACAGCCAAAAAATCAGCTTTTATTTTCACCGCAGTTTTTATATCTTCCATATCTTTGGATGTGAGTGGCGGCGCGGTCAAGCCGCCCCCTTTGCGGTTGATACCTTTATTGTTGGACAGCACACCGCCCTGCTTGACGAGGCAATGAATCTCGCTGCCCTTTACGCTGATTACTTCAAATACCAGCAAGCCATCGTTGAGCAATAACAGATCACGCGGTTTGACATCACGCGGCAGCTCTTTGTAATCGATGCCAACCCGATCCTGATTGCCGAGATCACAGGCCGCATCCAGAATAAAGTTGTCGCCTACCTTCAAAGTAATTTTGCCATCGGCAAATTTCCCCACGCGAATTTTGGGGCCCTGCAAATCGGCCAGGATACCCACTGGTCGATTGTGTTTGGCGGCCAGTTCACGTACCAGCGCAGCACGATTCAAATGATCCTCGGCTGTGCCATGCGAAAAATTCATGCGCACGACATCGACGCCCGCCATAATTAAACGTTCAAGCACCTCTGCAGAGGAAGTGGCGGGGCCCAGAGTTGCAACAATTTTGGTAGCGCGTGGCATAACGTAATGGCCTTGTAAAGAGTTTCGTGAACGAGCGGGATGTATCTATTTGCGCCATGTTTTATGCGTAAACGGTCGGGCAGATGGTCGTGATTTAATCGCGTGCACGTTGCACCAGTATTTCAACAGCGGGTAGCGGCTTGCCTTCCAGAAATTCCAGAAACGCACCGCCACCGGTTGAAATATAGGATATTTTTTCAGCCACACCATACTTCGCAATCGCGGCCAGAGTGTCACCGCCGCCTGCAATTGAAAACGCGGCAGAGTCGGCAATCGCATGAGCAAGCGTTTCAGTGCCGTGACCAAATTGAGCAAACTCGAAAACGCCGATGGGGCCATTCCAGACTATCGTGCCTGCGTCTTTCATGATCGCGGCAAACATCCTGGCGGTTTCAGGGCCTACATCAAAAATCATATCGTCAGCCGCTACTTCGTTTGCGGGTTTGGTGACTGCTGTGGCAGTGGCCGAGAATTCTTTTCCGCATACGACATCAACCGGAATCGGCACGTCTGCCCCTCGGGCTGCCATCAGGTCGATAATTTCTTGGGCTTTGCTGACCAGTAAAGGCTCGGCCAATGATTTGCCGATGGGGAACCCTTTTGCCAATAAAAAAGTATTGGCAATGCCGCCGCCTACGACGAGTTGATCGACTTTTTCAGCAAGTGATTTCAGGATCGTGAGTTTGGTTGATACCTTCGAGCCTGCCACGATGGCCACCAGCGGACGTTTGGGGTTTAACAGCGCCGCACCCAGCGCATCCAGCTCCGCCGCGAGCAACGGGCCGGCACACGCAATTTTTGCAAATTTGGCAATGCCGTGAGTTGTTGCCTCGGCGCGATGGGCCGTACCGAAAGCATCGTTGACATAGATATCGCAAAGCGCCGCCATTTTTTTTGCGAGCTCGTCAGTGTTTTTTTTCTCGCCTATGTTCATGCGACAGTTTTCGAGAAGAACCAGGTTGCCAGGCGCAACCTCAACATGGTCGAGCCAATGGGTTAGCAAGGGCACCTCACGATGCATTAATGCAGTCATGTGTTTGGCAATCGGCGCCAATGAATCCGCGAGCTTGAATTCACCTTCTGTCGGGCGACCCAGGTGTGATGTCACCATCACTGCGGCCCCCGCTTTGAGTGCAAATTCAATGGCTGGAATCGAGGCGCGAATCCTCGTGTCATCGGTAATATTGCCCGCATCGTCCTGCGGCACGTTCAGGTCCGCACGAATGAATACGCGTTTGCCGGCGAGATTAAGATCGACCATGCGTTTGAATTGAAAGCTCATAGAAAGCCGAGTCTAAAAAATGACAAAGTCGATTAAAAGGTGTGCGGCGGCGTAATGGTGCTGGAGGCGCTGGTGGCTTTGGTGGTAACGAGCATTTGCTTCGCGCGCGCCGACGATTGAGACCGCATCACTTGCAGTTCATCACAAATGTTGCTTGAAGTACGAATAAACAGGAACGGAAATAGGGCATGAATCATTGCCGCCAAACCCCCCAACGTCATTTTAAAGCCGAACTTTAAAGCGAAAGCCAGATGTGCGGTGTAGGTTTCGTTGACCGCATTGGGATGCACGGTAAAGGGATTGCTCATCATTGAACCCTGAAAAAATGAAACCTGTTTTGAACATCTGGTCTTTGCAGCTATATTTTTTGCAGCTATGTCTTTGCAGTTATACCTTTGCAATGACGTCGGCGGCGCGCTTATTTTGCGGCCATCAAGGCAACAGTTGTATCCAGCATGCGATTGCTGAAACCCCACTCGTTGTCGTACCAGCTTGAGACTTTCACCAGCCGTCCCGACACCTTGGTCAGCGTTGCGTCAAAGCTGGATGAGTGGCTATCATGGTTGAAGTCAATCGACACCAGGGGTGCAGTGTTATACGCCAGAATACCTTGCATGCCGGGTGTTTCAGACGCCGCTTTCATCACCGCATTGACCTCATCAACGGTCGTGTCACGCGCGGCAATAAAGCTCAAATCCACAATGGAGACATTGATTGTCGGTACGCGAATCGCATAACCGTCCAGCTTGCCGTTCAGTTCCGGCAATACTAGGCCGACCGCAGTGGCCGCGCCGGTCTTGGTTGGAATCATCGACATGGTGGCCGAACGCGCACGACGTAAATCCTCGTGCATGACGTCGGTTAATACCTGATCGTTGGTGTACGCATGCACGGTGGTCATCAAACCGTTGATCACACCAATTTTGTCATTCAGTGGTTTAACCAGCGGGGCCAAACAGTTTGTGGTGCAACTCGCATTGGAGATGACCGTCATCGCGCTGGTTAGCACGCTGTGGTTTACGCCATAAACGATGGTGGCATCCACATCTTTGCCGCCGGGTGCCGAGATGATGACTTTTTTGGCGCCGCCCTTAATGTGCGCCGAGGCTTTTTCTTTGGTGGTGAAAAATCCGGTGCATTCGAGTACGACATCTACATTTAATGCGCCCCACGGAATCAGCGCGGGATCGCGCTGCGCAAAGACTTTAATCTTGTCACCGTTAACAATTAAAAATTCACCCTCAACCGCAACCGTGCCCGGAAATTTGCCATGCGCGGTATCGTGACGGGTCAGGTGCGCATTGGTTTCCACCGGCCCCAGATCATTGATTGCGACGATTTGGATGTCGTGCTTTTTATGGCTCTCGTAATGAGCGCGAAGAATGTTGCGGCCGATACGGCCATAGCCATTGATGGCAACGCGAATAGTCATTTTATGTTCCTGGGAGCGGTTGATAATGGGGGCTGAATAGCTAATTTTACCGCAATGCAGCATCCCGGTTCGGCAATGCGCTTTCGCGGGATAAAATGGGTTATGAAAACTATCGTTATCGCCAGCAGCAATCCAGGTAAGCTCCGCGAATTCGCGACATTGCTGGCGCCTTTTGAATTCATCGCTGTGCCGCAAACTGAGCTGGGCGTCACCGACGCCGACGAGCCATTTGCAACATTCATTGAAAACGCCCTGACAAAAGCGCGCCACGCCTCGCATGTCACGGGTTTGCCCGCGCTGGCGGATGATTCTGGCCTCTGTGTTCCAGCGCTCGGCGGTGCTCCGGGAGTATTTTCGGCTCGCTATGCGGGCGAGCCAAAATCGGATCAACACAATAATGAAAAGCTGATCGCAGCACTCCAGGGGCACACCGATCGCCGCGCATTTTACTATAGCGTACTGGTGCTGGTAATGCATGCGGATGATCCACATCCGCTGTTTGCCGATGGCGAGTGGCATGGCGAAATTATCGACGCACCACGAGGTATCAGTGGCTTTGGCTACGATCCTTATTTTTGGGTGCCTGAGCAAGGCTGCACTGCGGCTGAGCTTCCCGAAGGCATCAAAAACCGCATGAGCCACCGTGGCCTCGCGATGCAGCAGCTCACTAAAAAACTGCAGCAGCTTGTCATCAATAGTAGGTGATATGGAAATTATAAACACTAGTATTGGCGGGCCTTCGCAGTCAATTATGCTTGGAAAGCCGCGCCAGATAAGCCTTTCCATTTTGCCGCCGCTCTCGCTCTACATTCACATCCCCTGGTGTGTTCGCAAATGTCCCTATTGTGATTTCAATAGCCATGAAGCCAAAGGCGCGATACCTGAGCAGCGCTATATTGATAGTCTGATCTCTGATCTTGAATATGCTTTGCCTAAAATTTGGGGCCGACGTGTCTATTCAGTTTTCTTTGGCGGAGGGACGCCAAGCTTATTGTCGGCGGCGGGTATCGATGCCATCCTCGCCGCAGTGCGTGCGCGCGTACCGCTGGATGCAGAAGCTGAAATAACGCTGGAGGCAAACCCGGGCACTTTTGAGGCAGATAAATTTCGCGGCTATCGTGATGCGGGCGTGAACCGGTTATCCATCGGCATTCAAAGTTTCAACGCAACGCATTTACGGGCGCTGGGCCGAGTACATAATGATGATGAGGCAAAACGCGCTATCGCGATTGCGCAAAATAACTTCGACAATATCAATTTGGACGTGATGTTTGCGCTGCCAAATCAAACCCTTGCCGAGTGTGCTGCGGATATTGAAACCGCACTCTCGTTTAATACTCATCATCTGTCGATTTATCATTTGACGCTTGAGCCCAATACGCTGTTCCATCGTTTCCCGCCGCCGCTGCCCGATGATGAATTGGCTGCCGATATGCAGGACATGATTGCTGAAAAATTAAAGACGGCAAGCTATGAACAGTACGAGACCTCGGCTTATGCCAGAGCGGATAAACGCGCCAGACACAATATGAATTATTGGCAATTCGGTGACTACGTCGGCATCGGCGCAGGCGCACATGGAAAAATTTCTTATCCTGATCCTGCGCGCGGCATTACCCGCGAAACGCGCTTCAAACAACCTAAAACCTACATGGAACAAGCTGCATTGGGATTGAGTAATCAGGAAGAAAAAATGATCGAGCCCGCGGAGCTGCCGTTTGAATTCATGCTTAATGCATTGCGCTTGACTGAAGGTTTTTCAAACACTTTATTTGTTGAACGTACCGGCCTGCCTATTTCAGTCATTTCACGCGAACTGGAGAAGGCCGTTTCCCGAGGCCTGCTTGAAAGCGATCATCTGCACAACAAGCCAACGGCCAAAGGCCGGCTATTTCTGAATGACCTGCTGGAATTGTTTTTGCCTAAACCCTAGCGCGGACGCGGTGTTTGAGACTTTTGCGGGGTTTGTAGCGTTTGCAGTATGGAGGCGTTCTTGGCACTTGACCAAGGTTCACTTAAGGTACACTCAGCATACAAAATATTTTTTCCAAAAATTTATAAGTTGACGCACACATCATGAACGAAGATTTTTACGATATTTTAAATTTGCCCGACAACGCGCCAGCCGCGTCAATAGCACGTGCTTCTCAGGCACGCTTGCGAGAAATCGCCCAAGACACCGACATGACGCCAGATGAAAAGCAGGCCGCTACGGCCGCGGTTCATGAAGCGGATGAAACGCTGTCCGATACAGAACGGCGCTCTCAATACGATGTGCATTTACAAAAAGTTCGTGAAGAGTCGGCTCGACCAAAGTCGGCCGCCAAAAAGCACGAAAGCTTTTCCTATCCCAAGATTGGTCTTGCGCTGACGATCATTTTTGCCATTGGCTATTTTTCGATTACGGGTTATCTGGGTCATCAGCAACGCCTGGAAAATGAACGCAATGCAACCGCCATGGCTGAAAGCAAAAAATTGGCGTCCGAGCAAGAAGAACGCAACCAAAAGGCGGCCGTTCGTGAAGCCGAGGCTCGCGTGCTGGCTGAACAAAAACGTATCGATCAAGAGCGCATGCTCAACGAACGCGGCATAAAAACCGATAAATATTTACCCCGGGCAAAATAAGATCCATCCGCTTTAATCATGTCGGCAGTTTCTGTGGGCATGGCTAAAACCGTCGTTGCAAAATGAACGACATAAAAATTTCATGCCTGTTCAGTCACTTGTCATATTTTGATCATGTTGGCGTAGTAAAAACATAGCCTGTAGTACACAGGAAATGATTCGCCAACCATCAAAGGATGACTCAATGCGCCCGTTTTTCGAAACCTTCTTTGCAAGCCTCAAAGAGCAGCGTTGGGACGACCATCGCTATTATCACCATAGCCGGATCAATCAATCACTTCATTTGGTCAGCGCCCTGAGCTTTATCGGTGCGTATGCGTTGCTGTTCTCGGACCCGGCGGCGGCTGCATTACTGGCGTGGCTGGTGGCGATGGTCAGCCGCCAATCCGGACACTTTTTTTTCGAGCCAAAAGATTATGATGTCGTGAACCAGGCGACGCATGAACATAAAGAAGAGATCAAGGTCGGCTACAACCTGCGTCGCAAGATAGTGCTGATGGCGATCTGGGCGTTATCACCGGTCGTGCTTTACTTCAATCCCACTCTGTTCGGGCTGTTCGCGCCACATCAGAACCCGGAAGAATTTATACGGCATATGGCCTACATCTGGCTTTATCTTGGCGCGGCCGGCCTGTTATTTCGCACCTTCCATCTGTTTTATTTGCAGGATATGCAAACCGGTCTGGTGTGGGCTACCAAGATTATTACGGACCCATTTCATGACGTTAAGCTTTACTACAAAGCACCGCTCTATTTGCTGCGCGGTGAATTGATTGACCCGATGGGCATGAAGCCCAAAGC